>WNGE01000230.1_pt1 | contig 75998 bp, 63 predicted proteins | sample 5400651 | NCBI WGS metagenome assembly WNGE01 (sample SAMN13153370, study PRJNA577476) | soil metagenome | isolation source: 60 cm soil or saprolite under grassland replicate 2 | place: USA:California | collected 2016-06-15 | reverse complement strand
GGATGCGCACTTATCAGTTCAGAGCACCGTGATTTGATTATGGAGAAGCATAACTATGGCATGGAACCGCACAACAGCAATCCGGCAGCCGGACGACACTCCCCTTTCCAGTGGATACGCTTAGCCCGTAGCCGCAATCTAACTACGGCACGCACCCGACGCCCGATCACGGAGTCTCTCATGCAGCTTGAATCCGTTGTTCGATTTACCTTGGCGTAATGATTTACGTCTGCGACGCCGTTGTGACGTAGCTATAGATAAACCCGCGTAGATGCAATTAAGTTCCATATAGAAGCGTACAGAATCCTCGAAAAATCGCCGTGGCTGCAACCTCTTTCAAGTAAGTCAGTTAATAAAGAGAGCAGAGTGTCGTTCGCAATGAGGAGGTCAGGGTGTGATCCCCTCTGTTCCACGAGAGCGCTCTAGTTGCGAACATCTCCACGCTCTAAACTCTGCCGAAAATGATCGAGGACGGCATCCGCGACCAGGTGTGGAAGTGTCCGACATTCAGCAACACTACGCGGCGATAAGCGCTAGCTAAAACCTTTCGAGTCTTCTGAACTCCGCAGGCGCGTTCAATAATCCCCTCAATCAATCAAGGTCGGTGTCGACAAGTATTCGACTTGGCGGAGTTGGCGGAGCATCGGAACGTGAATCCCAAGCTTCACCTTGAGCCAGCGAGGACGGTAGCAGTCAGCCGATCTCGTCTCGATCCAATCGTAGTTCGAAACGTGGGGGAAGGAAGTTTTGAAGACGTGCTCGATAGGGCCGGGATCAAAGAACGCCGCTTCCATGATTTGCGTCACACTTTTGCGTCTGGGCACATAATTGAACGGTGGCGATCTTTACGAGCTCGAAAATCCTGTGCCACTCGAACTTCAAGAAGACAAGCTAAGCGAAGGCAGTCAACGCATTCGCAGGATGAGAAGTACCGTGTGGGAAATGTGGAAGTTATTTTGAATGAGCGGCGCCAAAAGTGAAAGTAAGCAAAACCGATGTGCGCGTATTGTGCGCGCGAGAAATTTTTACACGCTTTTTGTGCGTCGCTAAGTTGTTGAAATTATTGGTGGCCAGGGACGGAATCGAACCGCCGACGCCGGCCTTTTCAGGGCCGCCTACCGAATCGCCGAAGTGGTTTGAAAATCAACGGATGTCACTAAGGGTAAAGAGCTTATGCCGTATGAGATTTAGGATTACCTAGGATGGTTTAGGCTGTTTTCGGCTTCTCGACGTGCGCGTATTGTTCGCGCGATGGCCGAAGCCCCTCCAGTCCACCGGGTAAGAACCGGAAACTATTTTTCTAGCGTACCTTTCTCGCAGCGCAGCTGGTAACTTCAATAATTACTGTGGACGAAGTTCCTGGTAGAGACAGGTACCCGCGCGTAAATCGTGTCCCCAGTCTCGACTTGGTTACATTGCGCGCAGCGCTTCATTCTTATTGCGGGAGTCCGATTTTGCGCATGAGGTCATCGAAGCGCGGGTCTGAGCGCAGACTGTCGTAATTCGGGTCAACTCCCAGCTCCTGCAACCATAAATCGTGCTCAGCATAGGCTTTCATAAGAGAAGCAAACGCCTCCTCTCGTCGATCCAAAGCCGCATAGAGAATTGCCAACTGTCCGGGTGAGACATAACCGGTGCTGGTCTGCAACTGCTTGAGAATGCCGAGCGCTCGCTCCCGCTCTCCCATTTTCGCGTAAGTCGCACCCAAATAAACCTGAAGGCTATAACTCAAATCACCTAATTTGTTCGCCAACAGATATTCAGCGATCGCTTCTCGGTACATCGCCTTCGCCGCATAGGCGCGTCCAAGTTGAAAATGAGCGGTGGGAAAGTCAGGCTCCAGTTCGAATGCTTTCTTCAATACTTCAATCGCCTCATCGTACCGCCGCACCCGGGAGAGGGCGCGCCCGTAGTTCGTGTTGATGATGGGCGAGAGTGGGTCGAGTTGTCTGGAAAGTTTGACTTGGGCGATGGCTTCCTCGTGTCGTCCTGTTAGGCTAAGAAGACGGGAGTATCCGCCGTGGGCTCTGGCAAGGTTCGGGTTCAACTCGATGGCTCTCTTGAATTCGCGTTCTGCGTCCTGCCACTCCCAAACATCGCGTTTGAATTGGCCCATCGCAAAATGCGCATTGGCAAGATTGTCGTTCAGTTCTAAAGCCTTACGCGCTGCCGCCTCCCACTTGGGCATAATCTCTTTCGGGTCGATATTGTTGCTGTAAAGAAGAAATCTGTAAGCTTCGGACAGTTCGGCGTAGGCGAGCGCGTAATTTGGGTCAAGGGCGACTGCCTGTTTGTAATATTCGACCGCTGTCTTCTGGTTTTCCGTGCCACCCTTACGAAGAAAGTAAAACCCCTTGAGCAGCAGTTCATACGCCTGTGGGTTCGCCGTTCCTTGATTTACAAGTTGTTGTACTTGCGCTCCAGTCAATCTTAGGCGCAGGTTTTCCGCGATCTCACGCGAGATATCAGTCTGCAAGGCTTGCACATCGGATGCCTTGCGGTTGAAATTCTCGCCCCACAATTGCCGATTGTCGCGCACGTCCACCATTTCGACCCTGATTGTGTAGTTATCGCCGCGTTGCACAACTCTACCGGTCACAATCGCCTGCACTCCGAGCCTCGCTCACGCCGTCTGACAAATAATCAAGATTTACGTCGCCGCTCCCATTTTCGAACGGCAGGACGGCCACGGACTCGATTGGTGTTCTGATTGTTGGGCGGCGGTTGTAAAACATGTAGCCCAGGCCGAGCGCGGCGAGTAGCAGTATAGCCAGCGCAACCGTGAAAATGCCCTTGTGCTGTTTGACGCTGCTGGCTATGTACTCCGCGCTTGACGTGGTGCGAGCGCCTCGGTCTTGCGTCGGCACCGACTGATCGGCTTTCGTCGGTATGCCGGAACGTTTGAGTTCGGCGGCGAAGTCCTGTCCTTGTTTAAGAGCTTTGAGGTCGATCAGTAAATCTTTAGCGGTTTGATAACGCTCGTCGACGTTCTTTTGCAAACTCTTTCTTACGATGCGCTGCAATTCAGGAGGCGTGGTTTCATCAAGCGGCGCAGGCTCGCAAGTCAAGATGGCAGCCATCATATCGCTCGCCGTTGCGCCCGCGAAAGGCAATCTTCCAGCAAGCATTTCGTATATTACAATCCCCAAACTGAAAATGTCCGTGCGCACATCAACCGCAAGCCCACGCGCCTGTTCCGGCGACATGTACGCAACGGTTCCCATCACCACGCCCGGATGCGTCTTAACTAAAGCGCGCGTGTCCCGATGCACAATGCCGCTGCGGTGCGCAGCATCCAAAGCGGCGGCGATTTGTGTGGCGATATTCAGCGTATCTGCAGTCCCAACACGCGCCGTCTGCAATCTCTGCCGCAACGTCTCTCCGTCGATGAACTCGGTGGCGATGAAGTGCGTGTCCGCGTCCGCACCGATTTCGTGAATGGTGATGATATTCGGGTGGTTGAGCGCGGAGGCGGCTCGAGCTTCCTGCTCGAGCCGATATAGGCGTTCACGATTGCTGATCAAGTCGGCGGGCAAAACTTTTAGCGCGACACGACGATTCAGCCTCGTGTCGTGGGCCAGATAGACTTCGCCCATCCCGCCCCGGCCAATTTTCGAGATGAGGCGGTAGTGCGATACGTTGGAGTCGGCAGTCAGCATTCACTCACTTCCGAATAGCGACGCGCAAGAACGGTAAGCCCGTCGTCATGCCTGAGATTGCATTGCGGACAGCGTTTCATTGGTTAACAGGGTAACACGAGTAACCTAACTGGTTCAGGGGAGGGAAGACCTGCGGTGAGAAGTGCAAGCGACGGCGGATACGCGTGATGTGCCGCTTGAATCCGGCTGGCTCAGTCCCAAGGCAGAAGTGAACAAGATTTACGGGCGTGTGTGGCTGTTTATGAAATTAAAGGCAGAGACACATTAGAGCTTTTCAGCTGCCCACTAAAACCCCCGTCCAGCTTTTTTAACGATTGCACTTGGCAATTTGAGAACTTCAAGGAGCGATTAGAGGCTTCTTCACCAGCCCCGTTGACCGGCTCGAAGGTGACTTCTTTCGTCATGCCAGCCGCGATGATCCGAACAGCCTTTTGCATTAATGCCTTGGTACCAACTAGACTTCTGCCCGTTGTAACCGCGAACGTAGAGAGCGTCGGCGACGGCGACGGACCAAATCCACGTCGGCGTGCCGCACGTCTTCCCGTCCTCTCAAAACGGTGAGATGTGAAGATCGTCCGCCTCAGCGATTTTGCGCAATTCGTGTTTCGACCATGTACTCATTTGTAACTCCTTCGTAAGGGCGCAGCAGCGCCTTGATCGCGCGGCGCTCGTCCATCGCGCGGTATCCCTCCGCAACCTGATCGAGGGGTAAGGTCAGATCGAAGACCTTGCCGGCTTGAGCCTCCCAGTCCTCACCAAGTCGATTAGATCGGGCAGGAAGCGGCGCACCGACGCCGGTCCACCATGCAGATGGATGTGATAGAACAACTCTTCACCGTCGAACTCGACTCCGTGCGGCACGCGGACATAGGTCACGACCCACCGGGCCGCGCGGCACGGATTGCTTGCGCCAACACATTGGTAGGACCAGCGACACGGTGCGAGAGATGTGGAAGTTAATTGACGTGCGACGCCAAAAGTGAAATCAAGAGCAATCGATGTGCGCGTATTGTGCGCGCGAGAAATTTTTACACGATTTTTCAACGTCGCTAAGTTATTGAAAATAATGGTGGCCAGGGACGGAATCGAACCGCCGACGCCGGCCTTTTCAGGGCCGCGCTCTACCAACTGAGCTACCTGGCCATACTGGTAGGAAAAGAGCGCTTACTATAGGGACTTTGCAAAAGAACTGTCAACTGAAGCGCAAAAGATTGGGTTTTGTCGGATTAGTCACAAAAAGTCGTTGACTCAGTCGTCCACAGGTGTATAATTCCTGGCGTTGAGGGTGGGGCTGGCGCCCAAAAGTCAGTCGGTCGAAAGACGAACCATCCGATTCAAAATTGACAGTGCCCGCCAGTGCCAGCTCGGCCGCCGATCGCGCCCCCCGCAGTCGCTACCTTCGAGCTGGCACAGCTCTTTTTAGGGCTCCTGCTTTCAGGCATTTAAAGAGTTTGCCAGCCGAATTTCCTCACGAAAAACCTCTTTTCAGTCCGTAAGATTTTGAAACTGGCGTCTCGGATCTGAAATCCCATTACAATCTCAAGATATCTCAAGATCTGAAATCTGAGATTTCACAGAAGGCCAGCGCGCCCCAGCAAGAGTCTCGATTCCTTATCGGCACCATCAATTACTTCCTGCTCGCTAACCCTCAGCAATTCCCTGTTCCGCATCAACAAAACGCCGTCGATTAAGACAGTTTCGACGTCAGTTGTCTGAGCGGAATAAACCAGTGCGGATATGATGTCGTCGCTTTTCGGAGCAGTGTGCAACCTCCCCAGTCTCACAATCGCGACGTCAGCCCGCTTTCCCACCTCCAAGCTACCGATTTCCTGTTCCAAGCCGAGAGCTTTGGCGCCGTCTCGAGTTGCCATACGGAGCACCCGCTTCGCAGGCAAAGCATCAGGCCCGTGCTCAACTTTTTGGAGGAGTGCCGCAGTCCGCATTTCAGTGAACATGTCGAGCCGGTTATTACAAGCTGCCCCATCGGCGCCGAGTGATACGCTTACTCCTTGTTTCAGCATCTCTGCTACGGGAGCAATTCCTGAGCCCAGTTTGAGGTTCGATGACGGGCAGTGCGCAACGTTGGTCTCCGTACGACCGAGTAGTTCTATCTCACGCTGATCCACGTGTACGCAATGTGCAAGAGTGACATGACGGCCGGTCAAACCAACTGCGTCGAGATAGGCGATGTTGCTAAGCCCGGTATCGCGCCTCACCATCTCGCATTCTGTGCGATTCTCTGAAGCGTGAGTGTGCACCATAACGCCATACTCATCTGCCAGACGTGCGACTTCTGAGAGCAATTCACGCGTACAACTCACTGCAAAGCGAGGTGCAAAGCAGTATCTGATGCGACCCTCAGCAGCGCCATGCCATTTCTTAAGCAGCGCGACTGATTCATTGATCGAGTCTGCTGCTTTTTCTTGCAGCGGCGTCGGCACGTCGTCGCCCTTATCCATCATGCACTTGCCCACGGTAGCGCGAAAGCCACTTTCCTCGACGCACTTAAAAACTTCGTCCGTGTGGTTCACCGTTTCCATCGTCAAGCCGCACGTGGTGCCGCCCTTGATCAACTCGGCGAGACCCAAACGCGCGGAGGCTCTTAACGATTGGACGGTATGAGCCGCTTCCATCGGCCAAATACGCTTTTTAAGCCAATCAATTAAGGAGAGATCGTCAGCGGCGCCGCGAAAGAGGGTCTGGCATAGATGCAGGTGAGTCTGGACGAAGCCTGGCAACACGCCGCAGTCCGTGGCGTCAATCACTACGTCAGCTTGTTGACCGCTTTCTCCAATACTGTAAATGCGTCCGTCAATAATATGCAGATCTCCCCTAAATACCCGATCGCGCGGATCCATCGTGATTACAGTGCCGTTCTTTATCAAAAGAGAATTCGGCATGAGTGGCTGACCTTTGCTAACCCTAACACGACCTGACAAGTTCAGAGAGCTGAGCTAAACAATTTTTTTGCAAGGTTATCGCATGTTAGTTGTAACCATCCAGATCGACGGCCTGTTCTAATGAGTACATAACTGTTTCAGCCAGGGGCATTCTGATTATGCGGTCTGATTATGCCGGCTGAGAGGTGCGTCAACACATTTCAAGGAGGGAATAGAGAAATGTCAAAGCTATTGGGAGCACTCGGTGCGGCGATGCTCTGTCTGGGACTGCTTTTATCTGCCAGCATTATTATGGCAGGGCAGGATCCGACGATGGCGCCGAAGGAGAAAAAGGAGCAAAAGAAAGACACGATGACCATCAGCGGAACAGTTTCTGCCGTGACTGATTCCGCGCTGACCATTGTGGACAGTCAGAAAGCTGAGCACACCCTTGCCATTAGCAGCGAAACAAAAGTAACCAAGGCTGGAAAGGATGCAACCCTGGCAGATTTGAAAGCTAATGACACAGTCACAATCGAGGCGAAGAAAGGCGACGGTGACACGTGGAAGGCACTGAAGATCTCGGTACCTTGAGCGAATTCGGCAATGGTCGGCCGCCAGTCAGCGCGGTAGCTTTTCGTGCAAACTTGTTGCAAACGACGAGGGCGTGAAAAACACTCCTCGTCGTTTTTTTTGCTCCGCTACTTCGCAGCTTTGCCGGCGGCCACAGAGGTTTCCGTCGACTCCGATATTGCGCCTTTTACTGGCAGGCCGAGCTTGGTCTTTACCTCGTTCTCAATCTTTCCTAACAGATCCGGATTCTCTTTGAGCGACTGTTTCGCATTCTCTCGACCCTGACCCAATCGTTCACCTTTATACGAAAACCAGGCGCCACTCTTTTCAACTACGCGCTGGATAACAGCTAAATCAATAAGATCGCCTTCGCGCGAAATGCCTTCGCCATACATGATGTCAAACTCACACTCCCGGAATGGCGGCGCTACCTTATTCTTCGCCACCTTAACTCGCGTGCGGTTACCGACCACGCGATCCCCGTCCTTAATCGCGCCAATGCGCCTGATGTCCAGCCGCAGAGAAGCGTAAAACTTAAGCGCGCGGCCACCACTGGTAGTTTCGGGATTGCCAAACATGACCCCAATTTTTTCCCGAATCTGATTTATGAAAATGAAGCAAGTGTTTGACTGCGCGACGATCGCTGTCAATTTCCGGAGAGCCTGGGACATCAGTCGCGCCTGCAGGCCGGGCAGCGCATCGCCCATCTCGCCATCGAGTTCCGCGCGGGGAACAAGAGCCGCAACCGAGTCGACAACAATCACATCCACTCCGTTAGACCGTACCAGCGCCTCAGCGATCTCCAACGCCTGTTCGCCTGAGTCCGGTTGCGAGATTAGAAGTTGGGCAATATCAACACCAAGTTTTCCTGCATACTCAGCGTCCATGGCATGCTCCGCATCAATATAAGCGGCGACGCCACCCGCTTTCTGTGCTTCAGCGACTATGTGAAGGGCAAGCGTAGTCTTGCCGGAACTCTCAGGGCCATAGATTTCTATGATCCGCCCACGCGGAACGCCGCCTACGCCTACGGCTACATCGAGGCTCAGTGAGGTGGTGGAAATTGCCGGGACGTCCGAGATTTCGCGTTCACCCAGGCGCATGATCGATCCTTTACCAAACCTCTTTTCAATGTTTGCAAGTGCTGCTTCTATAGCTTTGCTTCGGTCCATCATCATTCGATCGTCAGTCATAACATACATCGCTTTCTTCCGCTCCTTTTCTCGCATTTCATGGCCCTTACCCCCGGTTTCCAACCCTGGATTGCCCGTGAGTGTAGCACAAAAACCGCGAGAATGGAACAGTGTTTCACGCTTGCAACAGCGATTATTTTAGTCTGAGGGTGAAGGTGTAACTACTCGTTTGCGCGCTCCGGCAGCCCTCTCTGCTTCTCTGTCCGGTTAGGTGAGGCAGCGCGCCAACATTTCAAAAGACGGACTCCTCGTTATGCTGGCCGGCTATTATAATCATGCAAAAGGTCCATGACTGTTCGACCGGTGCGTTGCTCCGCTTGCTCGTAAAGTGAAGGAATTCCGCCGGCCGCTTCATCCTTCGAAATACGCTCGACTCGCCACATTGGAAAAAACAGATCGCCAACGCCAATGAAAGGCTCGTCATGAGCGACAGCGCGCACCCAGTCGTCAAAAGCTTTCAAGTCGAGTCCGCGCAAGAATACTCCAGCGAGGTTGATTTCGTCGAGCACTCCCCAACATTTCTCCCGCGGGTCGTGAAGAACAACAACGACCGGCGTTCCAGCTTGAAGAATCTTGCCATTACTCATTGCTTATTATCCTTCTCTTCATCGAACGCAAACTGAGCAAAGCGGGAGTCATCATGTCTTCAGAACTTGCTAATAGTTTTACCGACGCCTGGTTTCTGCTTTGAGTCACATTTCCCTGCTCTTAGCGTCCAACTTACTCTGGGAAATCAGACTGCGTAGAAACTGACCGAGCCGTGGAACGAGATCTGGCGCCCCCTCCAGCCTCTCAATCTCAGCAACAATAGCTGAGCCGACAACCGCGGCATCGGCATATTGCCAAGTTTGCGCCACCTGTTCACAGGTCGAAATTCCGAAACCCACAGCCACAGGAAGATCTGAAAATCGGCGCACTCGCTCGACCAGAAGCCTGGCCTCCAGGCTTACGTTTTGCTGCTGGCCGGTAACACCCCGCCGAGAGACGGCGTAGATGAATCCACTTGCATGGTTTGCGATCAATTCAAGGCGTGCGTCTGTCGACGTGGGAGCAACCAGGAAAATCATGTCCAACTCATTTGCGCGAAAAGACAACGCAATATCGCCCGACTCTTCCGGGATTAGATCGGTCACCAGTATGCCATCGATGCCGGCGTCCTTCGCTTCCTGAGCCAGGCGCTCTATTCCGTACTGCAGCAGCGGATTGAAATAGCTAAAAAGGATGATCGGTGTATCGATCTCTGCCCGCGTCTTAACGACCGTTTCTAGAACTGCTTCGATTCCCAAGCTGTGTTTTAGAGCGCGCTCAGAAGCGCGTTGAATCACTGGACCGTCAGCCATCGGGTCACTGAAAGGAATACCGAGTTCGATGACCGTCGCACCTGCCTGACCAAACTCTATCATTAGATCCTGCGTTGTTCTTAAGTCCGGATCGCCGGCAGTAATAAAAGGAATTAAGCCTCCCTCTGCTCGAGCGAATGATTCAGTAATGCGGCTCATTTTTCAAACAGACGTTTAAGATCCACTTTCAACAGGCGTCACGATCCACGAAATCACACTACTAAAGCGAAGCAAAAGCATTTCGCGTCCGTTCGTGTGGTTTCGTGGATCATATTTGCGCAAGGCTAAGAAATGAATAAAACCCGATACTCCAGGACTCCTAGACACCAAGACTCTAGACCCCGACTCCCTACTCCCAACTCTTCCGAACAATATCGATATCCTTATCGCCGCGGCCGGAGAGATTAACAATCAAGATTTCATCTGGTCTCATCGATGGAGCAAGTTTCAGCGCCTGTGCGACAGCATGGGCCGACTCAAGAGCAGGGATTATGCCTTCCAGCTTGGAAAGAGTTTCAAAAGCGTCGAGTGCTTCCGCGTCCGTTACTGAATGATATTCGACACGTCCCACATCGTGCAGGAACGCATGCTCGGGTCCTATCGAAGGGTAGTCAAGCCCAGCCGACACAGAATGCGTAGCGGCGATTTGTCCATGCTCGTCTTGCAGCACGTAACTCTTTGTGCCCTGCAGCACGCCCGGGCGACCGCCACCACTCTCATTAAAACGCGCCGCATGTTCGCCAATATCACCCCCGATGCCACCTGCCTCGACGCCAAACATGCGCACCGACTCGTCATCGAGAAACGCGTGAAACATGCCAATCGAATTCGAACCGCCACCAACACACGCCATCAGGACATTGGGTAATCGACCTTCTTGTTTCATGATTTGCTCGCGCGTCTCGCGGCCAATCACACTCTGAAATTCACGCACTATGAGCGGATAAGGATGCGGTCCCAGCGCGCTGCCGAGAAGATAGTATGTGTCCTCGACGTTCGTGACCCAATCACGCAAAGCTTCGTTGATTGCGTCCTTCAGTGTGCGCGAACCAGCTTCAACCGAACGTACGTTCGCGCCGAGCAATTGCATACGAAAGACATTGAGGGATTGGCGCCGCATGTCTTCTGCACCCATGTAGATCACACAATCCAGTCCGAACAGCGCGCAAACCGTGGCTGTGGCAACGCCATGCTGGCCGGCGCCCGTCTCAGCAATTATTCGGCCTTTGCCCATTCGTCGGGCCAGCAAGACCTGTCCAATTGTGTTGTTGATCTTGTGGGCTCCGGTATGCAGCAGGTCTTCGCGCTTGAGATAAATCTTTGCGCCTCCGGCCCGCTCGGTCAGACGCTGAGCATGAAACAGCGGTGTCGGCCGGCCGGCATAATTCTCAAGGAGTGAGACAAGTTCGCTTTGAAACTCAGGATCCGCCTTCGCCGCACTGAAAGCCTCCGTCAACTCTTCCAGCGGCGCCATAAGCGTCTCTGGCACGTAGCGACCGCCGTATTCGCCAAAGTGACCGAGAGAGTCCGGTTGTGAAACCCTTGGGATCGTCATTTCTCATTTCTCATTATAGACGCACCTAAGAGATCACCCATTGCGTCCCATTGTATCCTCGACTCAGCGCCTCTACTTCAGGTACTTCTCAAACCACTCGAGATTCGTCTGCTTCGCTTTCAGCACCATTTTCGGTTCGTTAGGACCGTGAGGCATTCGTGGCAAGACGATCATCCGCACCGGCACGTTCTGCACCTTTAACGCGTTGTAAAATTCATACCCCTGCGAGATTGGCACGCGCTCGTCTGCCTCTCCGTGCTGAATCAGTGTCGGCGTAGTAACACCCTTGACGTTGAACATTGCCGAATGAGTGCGATACAACTCCAAATTCTCCCATGGCTGACCTTCGAAATAGTCAGGAATGAAACTTGGGATATCCGCCGTGCCGATAAAGCTCATGAGGTTCGTTACGCCTGCACCAACGGATGCAGCCTTGAAACGGCGCGTTTGCGTGATCGTCCAGGAAGTCATGTACCCACCATAACTCCAGCCCATCACACCCAAGCGTTCCGGATCCGCAACCCCCATTTCGATAACCTTATCGACTCCGGCCAAGATGTCTTTGTAGTCACCGCCACCCCAGTCTTTCATGTTTGCGAAGCGAAACTTTTGTCCGTAACCGGATGATCCTCGTGGGTTCACTCGTAAAACTGCAAAACCGCGCGAAGCGAACGTGGCCAGCGGATAGACGCTACGACTCCCGGCAAGAAAGCTTTGAATGAACACACCGGTTGGCCCACCGTGAATTACCACGAGAAGCGGCGAACGTTGACCTTGTTGGTAATTCACCGGATACGTCAGCAGACCTTCAACATCCATACCGTCCGTGCTCTTCCAACGCACTACCTCTGTTTTGCCGCCAATTTTCGGCAGTTCGGCATTTACCCTGGTTATCTGAACCGGTGCGAAGTCGCTAAGGCGGCTGACAAAAGCTTCGGGTGCGCTGTCACTCGCTTGCATAGTGAACGCGAGCGTGTTGCGAGTTCGATTCATCGAGAGCGCACCGACTACTTCGCTGCCTTTGTTGAGATCTGTAATAGCGCCCGAACCAATATCCATCGCAGAAATGCGCGTCACAGTACCGCGAGTTTCACTTAAGTAGATCTTGCGCCCGTCGGCTGACCAGTCGATTACACTTGGCTGGGCGTCGAAAGTTTCGGTGAGAAGCTTTACGGCGCCGCCAGTGGAAGAAACAACCGCAACCCTTTGGTAGCCAGCCCAACGCGGCGGGTCGTTCGTGACAATAAACGCGATCCACTTGCCGTCGGGAGAGTAAGTGGGACTCGACTCAGCCGCGCCGGTGGCGGCCAGTGTTGAGACCTGGCCCGTATCGACATCAGTCAATAGCAGATCAGCGCTGGTCCAGTAGTCGGCCTTGGGCATTTTGGTGCGCGCAAAGGCTATCGTCTTCCCATCGGGCGACCAGTCAAACTCATTTTCCACATTGGCATCGCCGCTTAATCGCCGTGGTTCGCGCTTTCCATTTTGATCCTTGTCAACTGAAATCACGTAAAGGCGATTTAGTTTGACGTTCTCATCAATCCAGCGCCAGTCGTCTTTTCCCTTGTTACTTTTGTCGTCGTCATCAGAGGGTGCGTCACGCATTATGAAAGCGATACGTCTTCCTTCAGGAGCCCAGGCAAAGTTCCCCACACCACTCTTTACCTCAGTGAGTTGTTCCGCTTCACCACCTCCCAAGCGAATCAGATAGAGATTGCTCTTGCCACTTCTTGACGAAGTGAATGCAAGCGACTTGCCGTCCGGAGACCATTTTGGATTCTCCGAAGATTTCTCGGCAAAAGTTAACTGGATGGCGTTGCTGCCGTCAGTGTTGACCACCCAAATTTGTGTAACATAGTCGCTCTTGTCTGGCGTCATGACGGCGGAACTAACGGTATACGCGACGTTCTTACCGTCGGGAGAAACGCGCACGACGCCAATAGCCCTCACTTTCATCTCCAAATCGGGTGTCCAGACCGCGGTGGGAGTCTGGGAAAACACCACCGTTGGGAACGAGATGACTGCGAGAGCGATGAGGGCTGTGATCGCATGTTCAAGTTGTCGTCTCATGGTAGCCTCTCCTGTGGAAGAGCAATTGAATTGGGTAACCGAATCAAGGTTAAGCTTTGCGCGAGACCGTCGGTGATGGCGCACCGGCAACCCGATTTCGACCCTCATTTTTCGCAACATACAGCGCTCGGTCGCTCGCAGCATAAAGTGACCGTTCAGAATCAGCATGGTCAGGACAAGCCGCTACTCCGATACTTACCGTTACTTGACCTACACCATCCACGTGTCGTTCCGCAATAACCATACGGAGTCTCTCAGCAGCTGCCAATGCTTTATCACCGGCGATCCCACCCAAGAGTAAAGCAAACTCTTCGCCACCAAGGCGCGCCGCGATGTCGGTGTCGCGCGAAACCTTTTCGAGCAGACGACCGACATGCTCGATGGCAGCGTCGCCAGCTTCGTGCCCGTATTTGTCGTTTATGGCCTTCAGATGATCAATGTCCAATGAAAGCAAAGCGCACGGTACACCGTAGCGACGCCACCTCTCAAGCTCATGTTTGAGCGCTTTGCGAAACCGCCGACGATTGGCCAAACCTGTTAGAGGATCAAGATCAGCGTCAGCCTTTAACTGCTCGATTTTGATTTGCAGCGCTACCAGTTGCCCGACTCTCTCCGTAAGCAGGCCCAACTCTTCCGGCAATTGAAAGTAATCGAAGGCTCCTAACTTTAGCGCGGCGCGCCGGCGCTCGATCGTGGCGGGATTGACGCCTGTAAGAATGAGCGGGAGTTGATCATGTGTCTGCGTCAATGTACGGGCCAGCTCTCCTTCGCTCAATCCCTTTCCCGCCGGAGTTGCAACAACCACGTGTGGACGGGAGTTTTTCAGAGAGACTAGCGCCGCCGCTCGACTCGAAACGCCTACGATTTCAACTCCAATCGATTCCAGCGCTTCTACATAAGCTTGAGAGGGATCGTCAGAGATTACCAGGACACGACCGCGATCGCGGCCACTCGCAGGATCTCGTCCCATCCTTCTTTCTCTTGTAGTCATCTTCACCGCCAGGGGAGATCTCCGGACCGCAACACCGTGAGCGGGCGTTAGGATAGACAGCTTGCTGGGCGAATTCAGAATAACTTGACGATAGGGAGAGACGTCAAGGTTTAACAGCTACGTCAGCAACGGCGCGCACAAACTCGCGCATCTTTTGCGAATTCTTCTTGCCGGGAGAGATCTCCAACGCACTGCAGGCATCAACCGCATAGGGTTCAACGACTGAAATCGCCTCACGAACATTCGCTGCAGACAGGCCGCCGGCCAGAAAAAGCTTCGGAACGAGATCACGAAGAACCCGTGCTTCAGACCAGTCGACGATTCGGCCCGTGCCGCCGCGTACTCTCTTGTCAAAGACGTCAACCATGAAGGCTTGTACGTCGTACTTAAGAGCCACCCTGGGATTAAAGTCTGGTCCGAGCGCAAGAACCTTGATCACGTATCGGGGTGACAGAGCCGCACAGAACGCGGGAGATTCGTCGCCGTGAAGCTGCAGCGCCGTAACACCAGCTTCAGCCGCCATTTCTTCGACCGCCTTTGGAGTTTCTTCGTTAACAAAAACACCAACCGTAAGAACGTCTTCCGTCAGATTATCGATGATGGCGCGCGCTGCTAGCGGTTGGATATAACGAGGGCTGGGCGGATGGAAGTTAAACCCGAGCGCGTCGGCACCTGCGTCAATGGCCGAGAGCGCGTCTGGCAGATTGGTAATTCCGCAAATCTTGACGAAGGTCATTAAGCGTTATCAGTTCGTGGATCGTCGTATCTGTCACCACTTTTAGTTGCGACCAAATCAGAATCGTGGGCCAAGCGTTGGAGTAGAGCCTGCAATGCCAAGCCTGGATCGTCCGCACGCATTAGCGACTCGCCGATCAGAAAGCCTTTGTACCCTAACGTGCTTAAACGCTGTAAGTCATCCGAGTTGCTTAAACCACTCTCGCTGACCAGCGTGGTGCCCTCGGGCGCAATGGCTGCCAACCGCACGGACGTCTCAATGGACACAGTGAAGGTTCGCAGGTCTCGATTGTTAACCCCAATCAGTTTGCTCCCTAAGCTAATTGCTCTGTCCATTTCGCCTTCGTTGTGAACTTCGACCAGCGCATCCATGCCGAGATCTTCTTCGGTGATATACCTTAGCGTTCTTAATTGATCGTCGTCGAGCGCCGCTACGATCAACAGTAGGGCATCAGCACCGGCAGCAGCAGATTCGTATAGCTGATATGAATCGAAGATAAAATCCTTACGCAACACCGGACAAGAAACTGCTTCGCGCACCGCAACAAGATCGGTAAGCGAGCCACCGAAGTTATCCTCTTCGGTCAGCACCGACACTGCTCGCGCACCGGCGACCTCATAACAACGCGCCATCGTGGCAGGTTGAACATTGCTACGAATCTCACCCTTCGACGGCGATCTGCGTTTGAACTCGGCTATAACATTTAGCTTGGGTGCGGAATTCAGGGCAGCGATTAGAGCATGTTGCTTCGCGTTTCGCCTCACGGCGGACGCTTGCTCTTCAAGGAGTGCGGCGGGGAGTTCCTTTTTGGCTGCTTCCAACCGCACTCGCTTGACCTCGATGATTTGGGAAAGAATGTCCACCAATGACCGAGTTTACCGATTAGTCGCGCGAATCAAATCTTCCAACTTACGTTGCGCTGCACCGTCGTCGATGCTCTTCTCCGCGAGTTCTGCACACACACACAGGTTGCCTGCCAAGCCCCCCACAAACAGCGCGGCCGCTGCGTTTGCCACTACCAGGGACCGAGCTTCATCCCGCCGCATCCCCGCCAACACATCTCGAATCAACCTCGCATTGCACGCAGCATCACCCCCTCGCAAATGGTCCAACGTTCCGCGGCGAAGCCCAAAGTCCTCCGGCTCAACCGTAAGAGCTCTTACTGTTCCGGTTTTCACTTCAGTCACCAGCGTTCGTCCGGCGATAGTAATCTCGTCGAGCCCATCTTCACCGTGCACGACCCAAGCGTGTTCAGTACCTAACGCGGAGAGCACGCGGGCTAAACGGTTTACCAGATCTTCACGCCAGACACCTACGATCTGCCTTGGAGCTCCGGCCGGATTGCTCAGCGGGCCCAACAGGTTGAAGACGGTTTGCACACCCAGCTCGCGGCGCACACTGGCCACGCGAGCAGTGGCGCCGTGATACAGCGGCGCAAACATGAAACAAATGCCACTCTGGTTCAGACATTGCTCGGAGACCTCCGGCAGAGCCTGCACATTTACCCCCAACGCGGTCAGCACGTCCGCGCTTCCCGAGGTACTACTGGCGGCACGATTACCGTGCTTGGCAACTGCCAGGCCGGCGCCTGCGATAACGAATGCCGCCGCAGTGGAGACGTTGAATGTCTTTGCGCGGCTCGAACCGGTTCCAGCGGTATCGATAAACTTGATGTGCCCTGTACTGATTCGAACGGCCATCGAGCGCATGACCTCAGCCATACCTTTCAGCTCATCGGTAGTTTCACCTTTTGCGGCCAAGGCGACGAGGGCTGCGGCAATTTGCGCATCAGTTGCATCCCCCGCAAGCAACGCTTTCAACAACTCTGCCGCCTCGTCGCCACTCAGATTCTCGCGACGCAGGAGCTTGACGAGAAACGGGCGCAGTGTGTCAGACATAGCGAGTAGCGCAAGTTGTTAGCTTGCGCGGCCAGTAACGCAAGCTGTTAGCTTGCGCGGATCCGTTGTCACTCAAAATCAGCTTCGCCGCCGGCGCAAGCTAACAGCTTGCGTTACTAGAGCTTCAGAAAATTACTGAGCAACTGCTTTCCGCAGCCGGTTAGGATCGATTCCGGATGAAATTGAACTCCTTCGACTTTCATGGTCTTGTGACGCAAACCCATAATCACGTTGTCGTTCGTAAAAGCCGAGACTTCCAGGCAATCAGGAAGCGTCTCGCGCTCGACTATTAGCGAGTGGTAGCGTCCAGCCAAAAAAGGTTCACTCAGACCGGAGAAGATTGTCTTGCCGTCATGACTTATTTCCGAAGTCTTTCCGTGCATTAATTCAGGCGCACGTACAACTTTGCCGCCAAAGACCTCCCCGATCACCTGGTGGCCCAGGCAAACCCCAAGAATTGGGATTCGACCGGCAAACCGTTCGACGACGTTGAGGGATATTCCCGCATCAGTCGGCGTACCCGGACCTGGAGAGATTACGATCCTTTCCGGATTAAATTTTGCTTCAATCTCTGCAGCGGTGGTTTCCTTGTTCCGTCGCACTTCCACAGTCTGACCCAACTCACCCAGACACTGGACCAGGTTGTAGGTGAAAGAGTCGTAGTTGTCGATTATTAAGAGCAATCTTAGTCAGTTGTCCGTGGTCAGTTGTCCGTGGTCAGTTGTCCGTGGTCTGTTGGTCGTATTCGTTCTCTGTGGTCAGTTTTCCGTGGCAACATCTGAAATCTTCAAATAAACCTCAAAATCTCAAATTTGGTCTCAATTCGCGAATGTCAAATCTCAAATGTCAAACGTCAAATCCGAAATCTGGCAGCGAAACCCGAACCTGAAACCTGAAACCTAAAAACCTCAAACTCCGTCCCCTGCCCCCCTGCTCCTGCCTTCTGCCTTCTGCCTTCTGCCTTACAGGCCCTTCTCCGCCAGCTCGATGGCCTTGAACATCGCGCGAGCCTTGTTCACTGTCTCGGCGTACTCATGTTCGGGCACTGAGTCGGCAACAATTCCGGCGCCAGCCTGTACCATCGCCTGGCCGTCGCGCAAGACAATCGTGCGAATGGCAATGCATGAATCCAGATTCTCAGCGTAGTCCATGTAAAGCACCGCCCCCGCGTACACTCCCCGATTCTCAGGCTCAAGTTCGCGAATGATCTCCATGGCCCGGATTTTCGGAGCACCCGTCACAGTTCCGGCGGGAAAACACGCCGCCAGCGCATCGAACCGGTCGAGCCCGTCACGCAGACGCGCGCGTAAACTCGTCACCAGATGCTGCACGTGGGAATAGCGCTCAACCCCAAGAAGCTCCTCTACCTTAACTGAGCCATAGTCGGCTACTCGACCGAGATCATTCCGACCGAGGTCCACCAGCATCATATGCTCAGCCACTTCTTTCTCGTCCGTTCGCAAGTCTTCGCCCAGCATCCAATCTTCAGTTTCAGTGGCCCCGCGCTTTCGTGTTCCGGCGATGGGTCGGTAATCCAAACGTTGGCCGCGGCACCGCACCAACATCTCTGGCGAGGCGCCGATCAGCGTCTCTTCTCCCAGACGCAGGAAAAACATATAAGGGGATGGATTGATTGTTCGCAGCGCGCGGTAGATCTCAATAGGTTCACACGAAAACTCAGTTGAAAACTTTTGCGAAACCACCGCCTGATAACAGTCACCTGCGGCGATGTACTCCTTGATCCGACGCACAGCGTCTTCGAAGCCCTGTCGAGTCCAGTTTGATTTCGGACTTCCCTTCTGCGTGCTGTCTGTTTGCCGGCGCGAACTCTGTTCGGCCTCGGACATCCGACGCAGATTGTCTTCTATCTGCCGCGTACGGTTGACTGCGGCGTCATAGAGTTGCCGTAAGCGGTCATGGCTCCCTTCTGCCTCTTCAGTTAGGACGATCGAAACGATCTCCATTCGTTGTCGCACGCGATCGAAAGCCACCATGGTGCGACAAAACATCCACACGGCGTCAATTGGTGCTGAGGCGGGCAGTGTCTCGCTGGCCCCTATGGCTGTGTCAAACCAATGCGCTGCGTTGTAGCCCAGATACCCGACGGCCCCACCAGCAAACGGCACCAGGCCGGGCCGTCGCGCGAGCTTGCGTTCGCGAAAGTAATCGCGAATCCAATCCGTGGCCACACCGGGATAAACTTCCTTCTTATCTCCGCGTTCCACGAAAGTTTGAGAACTTGACCCGCGAACAATCATTTCTGGGTTGGCGCCAAGAAAAGAGTAACGCGCGATTCGCTCACCACCCTCTATCGACTCAAGCAGAAATGCATAAGGTGATTTGCCCGCCACACGCAGAAAAGCGCCCACGGGCGTTTGCAGATCAGCAAGCATGGTACGCACAACAGGTATGACATTTCCCTGTCGCGCTTCGCGTTCAAACTCTTCGAATGATGCCGGTTGAAGATCGAACATGATCGATCAGCACTCTAACGCAGTTATACAAACTAATCTAGATGAACTTCCGCACAACGAAAAATTTCCTGTAATGGCTAATTGGATCGCTGGGACAGGTTGAGGTAAGAGAACATCGTAATCATCAACAGCCTTTTACAACAGTTTGTTTGCCGCCAGCCAATGACCGCCATCAACTACCAGGATCGCGCCATTGATGTAGCTTGCAGCTTCCGAGCAAAGAAAGATCGCAGCTTTTTCGATGTCTGCAATCAGCCCAAAACGCCCGAGCGGTACTCGCTGGCGAAGTTTTTGTTTGATTGGTTCGGGGACCAGCCGCTTCATCCCTTCTGTATCCTCGATTGGGCCAGGAGCTATCGCGTTGACGCGAATACCATGGCGCCCCCACTCAACTGCCAGATTACGGGTAAGCGCATCGACCCCGGCCTTGGCGGCCGAAACATGAAGTTGCATAGGTGTTCCGAGGTAATGAAGGGTGGCGCTGATGTTGAGAATCTGACCCTGGTTCTTCTTGAGTTCGGCAAAAGCCGCCCGGCAAACATTAAAAGTGCCCTTGAGATCAATATCCACGACGGTCCCGAATCCGTTTGGCGAAAGCTCCTCCGGCGCGCAAAGAAAGTTGCCGGCAGCCCCGTTGACAACTATGTCGATCTTGCCGAATTGCGTTAGCGTCGCCGCAATGGCGCGCTCGATTTCTTCCGGGCTGCGCACGTCTGCGGCTACCGCAAAAGCTTTTCCGCCATTGCTATTGATTGCATTCGCCGCCGGTTCCAGATGTTCCATCTTGCGGCTAACCAGCGCAACGGACGCTCCCGCTTCGGCCAGGGCTCGCGCTACGCCGCCGGTAATGCCTGTACCGCCGCCGGTGACGAAGGCCATACGATCACGCAGGATTCCTTCAGCAAAGATGTTGTTGGTCATACTTTGTAACGCAAGCTGTTAGCTCGCGTACGCCGCGCGGTACACGCAACGTTAGCTGTTTGGCAACCAACGCAAGCTAACAGCTTGCGTTATTCAGCTCCCAGGAATAAACGGCCGGGCCTGCACGACATAGATCTGACCCTTCATGTAGGCCCATTCTATGTCCTGATCGCGGCTGCCAAATACACGCTTGATCGCTGTCGCAGCCCTTACCAGGCGGCGTATTACATCATCTGTAAGAACATTCCGTTCGCCGGTGATAGGAACTTCCTTGACGCCGCCATGTTCGTCGAATGTCAGCAGACTGTCTTCAGCCGAGCGAGTGAGCACCTGGACCGCGTTTGTGCGCGGGCGATAGATCACCTGTTCAGCAATCTTCTTACCTTCAACCACTTTGATTCCCAGACCGCGTTTAGCACTAACGTAAATCGCTCCCTTGTTATCTGTATCAAATGGATCAGCGGTAATCATTACGCCGGAACTCTCGGAGTTGATTCCTTCTTGCAGCAAAACGGCCATGAAGATTTTTGAGTGATCCACACTAGCCCGTTCGCGCGCTTCGTAAGCTTCAAAATTCCACAGCGATGCCCAAACAGTCTTGATGGCGCTGATTAGGTCTTCATTCCCTTTGACATTCGGAACGGTGGTGTATAGACCGGCGCCGCTGAAATTCGGTAAGTCTTCGGAGTTTGAAGAGCTTCTGACGAACAAGCCTTTGCCCGGAAAGCTCTGCGCCGCTCGCCGCAAAACCTGTACTCGTAGTTGCGAGTCAAATGTTCCCTCCTGAATCCGTTTCCGCAGGCCTTGCAGCTGTTCGCGCCGATAAGCCGGGTCGTGTACAAATCGCTGGTCGTTAAGCAGCGCAAAGATCGCATCGTCCAGCTTATTCGCCTTCATGAAATCGTCGTAGTAGTAGAAAGGAATCGTAAAGCCACTCGGAACGACGATGCCCGGCAAATTTGACTTGATCAACTCCCCAAGATTTGCGGATTTTCCGCCATAGGCGATCGACGACTTGGCCCTCTGTTGATTGAGGGCCAGGAGACGTGTTTCGGAAAGGTCATAGCGCGGCTTCAAAACATCCAGCCGTTGGACCAATCGTCGCTGGTATTCTCGTAACTGGTCGATGTCGGCCCGTTTGATCGAATAACTATCGCGCCTGGTTTCGAACGACACCCACCAGCCGTCATACTGCTTGAACAGATCGGGCGCATTCTTAATGTACGCGTTGGGAATACCCCAACCCTTTGCCAACAAGTTGATATGCGACAGCGGCGTAGAAGGTTTTGTAGTGATTACTCCAGCTACCGGCGGCAATTGCACGGGAACTTCATCGAGGACCAGTATTTCATTGAAGCCAATCTCAACATGCTCATCCAGTTTCGGGATGATGTGAATACGCCCCAGACCCCTGGCAATATTTAATGCCTGATAGTCTTGCTCCCGAGTGATGTCACTTTGCAATACACGCTGAAGGTCGGACGCAGAAGCAGTCGCTTCCTCCTGACGAAATGAGTTCGGTTTGAAAGCGACTGGTTGAAAGAAACTGTTGCCGATAACACTTGCGGCCAAAGTGATTTGCTCTGTCGGAATCAGATCGCCTTCCCAGAATTCAAACGTCCACCGCTTAATTGGCGTTTGAAAAGCGATCGTACCCAGAATGAACCGACGGTTGGATTTCAGGTAGTTGTTCTCAAAAAACTCTCGTCCCCGTTCGAGTGATAGATAAGTACCGTTAACAAAGTCCTTGTGAAACGCGTAGCGTTTTGTGTTGACGTAGTAGATGCGGTTCTTGTCCTGACGATCAATCACAAAAAGCACGTGAGGCAGTGCGTAAGGAGTGTCGGGGTCGTATGTGACAGCTAAAGAATCGAATTCGCTCTGCGATGAAACTCGGGGAAGTGACTTCAAAGAAGGTTGGGCTGCAACCTCGACGCTTAAGGCGCAACCCAGCGTAAACAACAGCACAAGTTTTTGTGTGAACACACCCATTGCGTTCTCTTAGATTAATTCCTTGCCCGTCCGTTTCAGCAATTCTACCAGATCATCAATGTGGCGTTGCTCCGTCAGAAAGCTGTTGACGTTAACTCGCAAGGCGCGGCGCCCATGAAGCACCGTGGTTGTAAGCCATGCCTCCCCGCCGCGCTCGATCTGCTGTTGCATTCGCTGTTGCAGACGATCTTGAACCTCTCCAGGCGCATCAAGCCGGCTCACCGGCAGAAACTTAAAGCAGCAAACAGCTGTTTCGACCTGCCCTACCCGCTCAAATTCCTCAAGATCGTCAATTTGGCCAGCAAAGTATTTTGTTAGCTCGATCTGACGATCGACTGTCTCGGCATAACCAGAACGTCCCATGAACTTCAAAGCCATCCACAGCTTTAAAGAATTGAAACGTCGTGTTCCCATCTGTCCGTAACGAAAGAAATCGAAATCCACGTCAGCGCCGCCGCGGTCCTCATCTAAATACTCGGGCGTGATATCAAAAGCCTCGCGCAACACTCGACCTCCTCCTCTCGTCAGGACTGCCCCGCAAGCAAAAGGCACAAACAGCCACTTGTGTGGATCGAGCGTAACGGAGTCGGCCTCCTCAATCCCTTGCAGCTTGTCGCGGTGTTGTTTGGAAAACGCCATCGCGCCGCCATAAGCAGCATCTACGTGGAACCAGCAACTGTTTTCCCGAGCGACTGCAGCGACTTCTTCAAGAGGATCCACCACTCCAGTGGATGTGGTGCCGGCGACGCCGACAACACAACAGGGCAATCGGCCGTCTTCTCGATCTTCCTTAATCGCATCGCGCAGGAGGTCGACTCGAATGTGAAATTGATCATCCGTGGGAATCTTGCGCAGGCTTGCTCGGCCAAGACCCAATATGTCGGCACTCTTTTCGATCGAGTAGTGACATTGTTCGGAGGCGTAGATAGTGAGATCGGCAGGCGCTCCGCGGACTCCGCGGTGAATCAAACCATACGAGGCATTATCGCGAGCACACTTAAGCGCGATCAAATTCGCTTCCGAACCGCCACTGGCTAGCGTGCCAAAACTATCGTGACCATATCCCACCAGGTCGCACAGCCAACGCATAGTTCGAGCTTCGATGATCGCTGAAGTTGGGCCATTGCGCCACGCTCCCGCATTTTGATTGAGTGTCGAGGCGAGCGCATCGGCCCAGACGGCAATCGGCAAAGGCGTTGGATTAAACTGTCCGTAGTAGCGGGGACTAGGAACCTTCATGGCGTGCGGGGCGATGTCCAGGGTGAAGCGTTTGAGAATCTGTTCGATAGGCGTTCCAGTTTCCGGGATGGGCTCGTCAAACAGCTTTTCCAAATCGGCTGGCGTGGCTTCAGGTGTAACCCGACATGAATCGAGCTGAGCGACGTATTCCATGATTATTTGCGTTACCGCACGACCCAACAGTTCGTGTTGATGGACCAGATCTTTAATCATGATGCGCTGCTTATGTATGAACTGCATTAAAGAATCTCACGCAATGGTCAACCAGAGCAAAGCCATACTTCCCTTTGTTGGGCGTCATTTCCATGCGATGTCGTGGATCGTATCCGAGATAGAAATGGAACTGTTACTTTGCGGAATCGGCTCGTTTTGAGCAATATTCCCTTCGACTCGATGGAAGACGACAATAACATCAAGACATTTCTAGACACACTTAAATCACAAGATCGGGATTACGGTGTCCAATTGCCATCCGCAACAGCCGCGCGGTTGGGCGAATACTACCGGACGCTTGAAGGATGGAACTCTCGGCTGCACCTGGTCGCGCCGTGTTCCCCCGCCGAGTTTGCAACGCGTCACGTCCTGGAATCGCTCTTCTTGCTTCATCACCTGCCGCCAGAGGCAACCATCGTTGACGTCGGCTCGGGCGCCGGACTTCCTATAATTCCCTGCCTCATCGTCAGAGGAGATCTGCGCGCGACGCTCGTCGAATCATCAAAAAAGAAAACAATATTCCTGCGCGAAGTATTGAAGCGGACGGGCATTGCCAACTCCGCCACAGTCGTGGCGGAGCAGTTTCAGCAGGTTGCGCGTATCGATGCTGACTTTCTCACGTGCCGAGCACTGGATCGCTTCGAAGCCAAGTTGGCCGATATAATTGCCTGGTCGTCGCAGTCAAGCACTCTGTTGCTTTACGGCGGTAACTCATTAGGCAGGAAGTTGGACCAGTTAGCTGTCAACTTCAAACAAGAGTTGCTACCAAATTCGGACCAGCGCTTCCTCTTTATCGCGCAACGAAGCTAAGACTTCATTTAACTCGGACAACAACTATCTGGGCTGGGGGCGCGACGCCATCAGTGTAAATGGAAACGTTCGTCTCATTCGCCTTACTGCCCCAGGCAACGACTGAGGCGTAAGCGCCAAGCTTCGCGCCAGTTCCCTCCCGCAAGAGTTTCAGTGCCGGCGCCACGGTCCGAGACACCAGGCTTGCTCTGATGGTTCTGTCAGGGAAAACCACCTGTCCTTCCCCGTTGGTCTTTTGTAACTCCTCGTGACCATCTGGCTCGAGCGAGTTGTGCTGCCAATGTTGAGTGACATTGATACCAGGTACCGTCGCTCCCTGCTCATCCACCACCCGGAGATTCCACATCGGCACGACGGTCGTTTGAAAGGGGTAGATCAGGAGCGCGACCAGACATAGGAGGGCGCCAGCAAGAATCTTTCGAGTCCGGATCGGCAGTTCTTTCAGTCGCTGGACCAGGTGCATACTAGCCTTATAAAAAGCCGCCCCCGGCACCCAGGGGCGGCTTTCTAGTTCTGATGAGGGGCGAGTGATTGAAGGACGTTCGGGGCTTTAACGCACGACATCAATTCCGATTAGCTGCTGTCCCGAAATCACAAACTCAGCCGGCGGTAATTCCCTCTCATAAACGGGAGACAGCACGGTGGGTGTGTACCCGCCGGAGTTCCGGTCGCTGTTCAAGGTGGCGATCACTGAGGGAGGAAGGTTTGGCATTTCACTGGTGCCGATCACCGCACCGGCTGTAATTCGGAACAGCTTTACATACAGCCGATCGCTTTTCTTTACGGTATTAATCGCCTTAACGAGCTGGCCCAGATCCTGTGGAACAAACGCTTTCGCGGCGGAGCCCTCCTGCAACGCCCCGCCATCACCTACAAACACCAGCAACTGACCCAGCGTTGCGTCGTCTGGAATCTGCACGGGAATTCTTTGCACAAACTGTTTGCCCGACTCGGTTCTCACATACGCTTGAATCTCAATCTTTTCACCGCGACGCACCTCCGTACGGTCGACGGCTATTCGTTCGAGAGTGCCGGCATACTTGGTGTCAGTCGACGATATATCGAGATTTATCCCATCTATTTGCACGTCGTCGAAACCGCTGGCTAACAGCGAACTCAGCGGCGTAGCTACCGATCCTGCGGCAAGAAAGGCGGAATTGGCGGCGGAGAAACGACGATCGAGCTGGACAGCCTCCTGTCCTTTTACGCGTATCTGTCCACTCACGCTGATCGTTGAGTCACCAAGGGCTCTTTCACTCGAGGTGATGGTGTTGAAGACCGTGATGTTCAGCAGCAACGGAGTCAAAAAGGAATCGTTGGCAACCTCATAAGAAAATGTTTCAGTGCGCTCGCGACTGGTGTGAAGTTGAATCTTCACCGGGATCATTTTTGGTGCATGTCCGAGCTGGCCGAAAACACCCGAGGAGCGATCCTGAGAAATTGCACCAACCATCTGACCGGGCACAGAGAGCTTAAACGAGTTATTTACATTCGGGATTACCGTAACTACCGACGTCTCAGTCATCGGCATATCAGAAGAGCCAAGACTCAAAAATGGGTGACCAAATGCATAAATGCGGTCACCGTCGCGCATCGTGACGGTTCCGGCGGCAGCAATCGAGTAGTCGCCTCGAATAAGTTGCACACTGACAGAACTGCCCGGCGCAAGCGTGTGGTCGTCAAACGGCGCAAGTGGCGTTATCCCAGCAGCTCCGCCAGCTCCTGAAACCGGCAAAAGTCCGTTTGCCATTAACTGGGGCGCAAACATCGCCAGCGATTCCTGGCTAATACCACTAAAAACAACAGGCGTAGCAATGGGCGTCATTTGCTGGCCAAGAAGCGGCACCAACGGTGACCCTGCTGAAACCGACGCGATCATGGGCATCGTGGTGACTGCCTGTTTAGGCAACACTGGTTTCCAATCAGTTGACGCCAGCTGAGAAAAGGATACTGGGCGAGGCTCCTTGTTTCGCTTAGTTTCGTTTCCGCCCTGTCCAAATAGGTCAATCATCTGTTTGATTGGGGTGATACCCGCAATCGGATCCTTTGAAAAAGGAAAACTAAAAGCAATCGCTCCTACCAGCTTTCCATCGATGTAAACCGGGGAGCCTGACATGCCGGCAAATACACCTGTTTTCTCGACGTTCGAACCACTCAACCGAGCGATGATGGCTGATTGGCGCGGGTTCGGAAACCCGGGCAACACACCCAGGATCTCAACGCCGAACTCTTGCGTCTCCGACCCCGAAAAAACCGTCCGTGCCACACCCTTCATTCCCGGGCGCAAATCCTCAAGGGCAAACAAGCGCGGATCTTTTGCGCTTGCGTTCCGTCCGGGTGTTTGTGCTGGAGCTACACCGCTCAGAGAAAAGATGATAGCGGCGACAAGTAAAACTGGTAGAGATTTCTTCATTAAGCTTCCTCGAAGGGTCTTAAAATGCAGGCCAGGGACGGTGGCACGCGTTTTTGTTGGTAACTACTCGTTGGGGCGGATCGGCACCCGCAAAGGACTATAGCTGTGGCCACTTATGCCGGTCAAGGCAGTGGTCTCATTCTCATCTCATCTCACCTCAAGAAACGAGCACTCCTCGCATTGGTTAACTAAAACCGCCATAAGCGTTCCTAAGACTGAAAAAGCTTAGACGCGCGGAATCCTCAAAACGTTTCGCCAACCAAGATCAAATTCTATTTTATTCCTGGCTCTTTGGAGTGCGCTGGCCTGGCAGCGCTTTGGCCCACCTCACGACAGAGTCTTCATGGCCTGCGCGTTTATCGCGCGTTATTCTTGGATCGCAAGATTGATCCCTGCCAGGCAAGGCCAGGCCTGGCAGCGCTTTGGCCCACCTCACGACAGAGTCTTCATGGCCTGCGCGTTTATCGCGCGTTATTCTTGGATCGCAAGATTGATCCCCTGCCAGGCAAAGCCAAAGCGCTGCCTGACCAGTGCCCTCCAAAATCTCTGCTTGGCTGAATAGTATGCGCGTGGTAACGTGCGAGGCGAGACTCTCGTCCCGGACTCAAGAAGTAAGAACAAATGGATTCAGTACAAGGGTTTATCCTCATTGGCGGAACATCAAGCCGAATGGGTACTGACAAGGCGCGGCTAATGCTTGATGGTCGCACCTTTACTGAACAAATCGCCGAAGCGATTTCTCAGGTTGCGCGTTCCGTGACAGTGGTGGGGCAACGTGGCGACGACCTGGGCTTCAAACGCGCTGCTGATGTATTCGAGCGTTGGGGAGCGCTGGGTGGACTGCACGCCGCCTTGGCAGCCTGCGAAGGCGAATGGTGTTTGGTCGTGGCTTGCGATCTGCCATTTGTGCGACCTGGTCTATTTCAGCGACTCGCTGAGTTTCGTCACTGTTTTGAGGCGGTGGCGCCGCTGCAACGGAACGGCTATTTGCAGCCGCTGTGTGCGCTCTACCGTACCGACCCCTGCCTGGCACGTTGCGAGTCATTAATCAAAACTGGTGAGAGGCGACCCCTGAAGTTAGTTGAATCTGTGAAAACTCGACTGGTAACGTTCGAAGAGTTAAGGGATCTCGACGGTGCTGACCATTTTTTTGATAACATCAATACCCCGGAAGACTATGTTAGTGCCACCACGAAAGGAGATAACGGCTAAAGGATGAATTAAAACGCGCGCACTTCTCTTTTATCCTTAGTCCCTCATCGGTTTTCATGCCACGGCGACGACGATTGGGCAAGAAACTATTCAAGTCTCTCCTACCAATATTTGGATTGGTGGTGTTAGCCGCGGTCATTTCTCTCGTTCTCATCGTTTACGGCATTACGCGCCCGCCGCGACGCGGTTATTTAGTAACACCGAAAAGCTTCCAGCAAATTAGTGGTCCGGCATTGACAGTCTCAGACGAGACGTGGCGGAATCGCGACGGCTCGCAGGCTCGCGGCTGGCTGCTAAAAGGTGGGGAAGGGGCGCCGGCAGTCGTTCTCCTGCACCGCTATGGCGTCGATCGCTCCTGGCTTTTTAACCTCGGAGTAAAACTTAACGAGGCCACAAACGTCACGGTTCTCTGGCCTGACCTGCGCGGACACGGAATTGATCCGCCCGTCAAATGGACTTCGTTCGGCGTCCGCGAAGGCGACGATGTGCTCGCAGCCTTAGACTTTCTGCGAACACTAAAGATTGAAGGCGGAAAGCCATTAGTGGGACAACATGTCGGGCTATACGGCGTCGAGCTCGGAGCGCTCGCAGCTCTCGAGGCAGCGCAACACCACAGCGAGGTCACAACCCTGGTATTGGATTCGGTGCCGCTTTCATCCGATGATTTGTTGCGTGCGGCGGTGAAAGAGGATCTTGGGCTTAATAATAGCTTGGTCCACTATCTGGTTCGCAACGCGTTGCGTGTCTATTTCCTTGGCCAGTACTACAACATCACCGTCTGCGAAATAGCGGCTTCACTGAAAGACCGGCGTATAGTGTTGCTATCGGGACCGGAGGCGGAATCGCTGCGGGAATCAACTCTTGCCCTGGCACAGTGCTTTCCGAGTTCCCTACACGTGGAGATTAAGACCGATTTGCCGCTGACAGGCTATAAGCTTGCCTCAGCTACGGGCGAGCAAGGAGAAGCTTATGATCGGCGCGTGATTGACTTTTTTGATCGGAATTTGCACTGATCGCCCCTAGTTTCTACGAGCTTCACCGCAAACGCACCGCCACCATCGCCATCCTTCCGTTGTCGCCGATTAATTCTGTTTTTGCCTCTTTCAAGCTCGTCAATTGGCCGACGCTGTCAATAGGCACCAGGACGAGCAGAGCTCCATCATTACTCTGCACTGCTTTGAGAACCTCCGCAGGACTTCCAAACTTCGCCGGCTCGCTGTCCAGCCCATACATTAATCGACCGTTGGCGTAGAAATGCGCACTTTGATCGAGGTCATAAAGCGAACAAATTCGCACGCCCGAATACCCACGCGCATCCGCAGTCAGAATCAAGTGCTTGACTGACTCGCGTTGCGCCAGTTTGTCGACGCCACAGTTCAGCAGAATGATCACGGAAAGCACCGTCGAGCAGATAACCAGTACTGCGCACGCAGTAGTCTCTCGAGTCCGCGCCAATAGAAAAAGTCCGGCGATGACTGGTGGTGCGGCGATGGCCAAGGCGCACGGTAAGGGGATAGTTCCAAAATGCTTACCATAAAAAATGCCGCCTATGGCAAATAACAAAGACAGCGCGCCAATAGCTCGCATAGCACCCCGCCCGATTGTTCCCGTTGCAATAAATCGGGTAAGCCTTTCTCCTGCAAGCAAACTTGCAGCCGGTAGGACAGGAACGATATATCCGGGAAGCTTCGACGTTGATAACGAAAAGACAACCATCGGCAGCAAGAGCCACGCGAACGAAAACACTTGCAATCGGTCAATCGGACTGTCTGAACGCCACCGGAAGGTGCGTAGTCTCGCTATCCCATTCAAGAAAAAAGGAGTCCAGGGCAGAGTCAGCGGTACGATAATCAAAAGATAAAAAAAGAACGGTTGCGGATGATGATACTTATTGGAAAGGTATCGGACGAAGTGGTGCTGAACGATAAACTGATCGATAAACAACTTACCATGCCGAGCGGTGACCGGCCCGTACCAGAGAGCAGCGACCGCCAGCGCCAAAGGTATTCCCCACACTAGACTGATTAACAAGCGCCGTGACGGGATCTGTCTTCGCAACAGGAAATACGATCCTACAACACCGATTGGGAGCAATCCGACGAGACCCTTGGCTAGCAACGACAGGCCGACGAATACGTAGAAACCAACGAGGAAAAGCGCTCGGCTGCGCCCATTAGCTTGCAGTTCCTGGACAAAGAAAAACGCGAGGGACCATGCCACAGTCATGGTTACGAGGATGTCGAAGCTCGCACCCCGGGAAAAGACGATGATTCCAAGAGTAGTCGCCGTCACTAGCGCACTCCACCCGCCGAATCTCTGCAAATCGTTGTCATCGCTCATGCTCTCAACTCTTCGCGCAAGCCAATAGACCGCGAACACCGTTAGAACACCCGCGACCGCTGGTCCCAACCTCGCCGCCTGCTCCGTGAAGCCAAAAATCTTGTAGCTGAGCATCATGAGCCAATAGAGAAGCACGGGCTTTTCAAACCAGGGGTGGCCACCTAGTGTTGGCGTGATCAGATCGCCGCGTAGCAACATTTCACGCGCGACCTGCGCATAGCGTGGCTCGTCAGGACCGACCAGAGGTAGATGACCAAGACCGTAAAAGTAGAAGGCGATAACCGCGAGAAACAGGAGAAATGACACCCGCTTGGCAAGCGTAGAAGGTTGCAAGTATAGTCACTCCGAACGAGAGCAAGCAGTTGGCAGTAGACAGAAGGCGGGATGCTGCACTCTGCTTTCTGCCTTCAGGAACCATACGCTAGACGAAAAGTGGAAAACAGTAAACCGACCCTCCGGACCGCCGTAGTCGGCGTGGGCCATCTCGGCCGCCAGCACGCTCGCATTCACGCAAATCTCTCCGCAGAAGGCGCTTGCGATTTTATCTCAGTCTGCGATCTCAATGGCGCGAATGCGAGCGCGATTGCCAATGAAAGAAAAGTAGCCTGGACCGAAAACTGGCGCGACTTGACCGGCCGCGTTGACGCGGTCAGTCTCGCAGTTCCTACTGAGGCACACTCTGAAATCGCCTGCGGTCTTTTGGAAGCCGGAATTCACGTTTTAGTTGAAAAGCCGATCTCACGGACACTCGCGGAAGCAAACAATATGATCGAAGCTGCGGAACGCGGAAAAGCGCTGTTACAAGTTGGACAGCTGGAACGATTCAATCCCGCCCTGGTTGCCCTCAGGCCGCATGTGCGCAATCCCGTCTACTTCGAGATTCACCGAATCGGCGAGTTTACCGCCCGCTCGTTAGACATCGACGTGGTACTCGATTTGATGATTCACGATCTCGACATAGTTCAATGGCTGGTGGGCGAGGACGTGGATGTAACCGATATTCATGCGGTGGGAATTCCCATTCTGACGAACAAGGTTGATGCGGCAAACGCACGACTCGAGTTTGCGTCAGGTGCTGTCGCCAATATCACTGCGTCTCGAGTCGGCACCGAAAAAATTCGGAAGATGCGCTTCTTTCAGCCGCACGATTACATCGCCATCGACTACACCACAAAACGCGCATCCATCAGCAGCCTGGCGACGCCAACCCCGGACGGCTCATGGCCGGGTGTGCACGTTAGAAATCTCGATGTCGTCGATATCGAGCCTCTGCGTGCGGAGATCTTTGCATTTCTCGAAGCCGCGCGTAATGGACGCCCATCTCCCGTCTCGGGATCCGATGGCAGAAATGCGTTGAGTCTCGCGCTCCGTGCCCTGGAAAGGATTCACCAACATACTGTTAAGGTGCGGATTTAAAAAGAGAGATTTTCAATCACTACTGTCCCAAGGTTCTAGCTCGGGATATTCTGGGTTTCGTTGAAATTCAAATGAGTTACCGAACGTCAATCTTGGCTGAAAGCATTCGAGCTAACGAACTCAAAATCGCAGGAGCTGGAGGTATCACAGTCGACTATTTTTCACTCAGTTAGAAGAAGTGAGATGTTTATAGCCTGAGTAGAAATGCTGGAACCAACGGCGTTCGGAGGAGCGGAATTCAACTAGACCTTCAGCACGCGAGAACAGTTCCGCTCCTCCGAACGCCGCCGGAGGGGTTTTGGTCCTCAAGCTATAAACATGCCACCCCTAACGGGTGGGTTAGCTCGCGGATTAAGGAAGCGAAAACGAATGCACAGCACGAGTCCCGAGCCGGTGATCTCTTCATTTCTCTCTGAGCGCATAGCCGCCGGCGATTTCCCTTCGGCCGTTTATTTGATTGCCGAAGGTGGCGCAACAGTTTTCGCGGATGCGGTCGGCCACTCGGTGCTGGGGCCTTATCGCATCGCTGCCAACCTGAACACAATCTACGATCTGGCGTCACTAACAAAGCCACTGATTACCGGGCTGCTTTGCTTAAGGCGAATCGAGACTGGTGAGTTCACACTCGATAGTTCTCTGGCGCATTACTTGCCGGAGTTTGAACGAACCGACAAGCAAATGATCACGCTGAGGCATCTCTTGACTCACACCTCAGGTCTGCCAGCCTGGAGGCCGCTCTACATCCTCGCGGAAGGTGAGGCTGACCGCGCGGCGGGAGTCATTGCTAACGAGGAACTCGACTTTAAACCCGGCACGAAGGTCGTCTACAGCGATCTGGGTTTCATTGCGCTCGGCCTCTTGCTGGAGCGAATGAATGGTCGGTCAGTGGGTCAACTGGCTCGTGATGAAATCTTTTCGGAGTTAAAACTCGAGCGAACATTTTTCAATCCAGACATCGCCTTGCAAACCGGCATCGCCGCTAGCGAGGTCGGCAATAATTACGAACAGGAAACCTGTCGGCAATCAGGGATGGCCGCATACGACGGCGGACGTAAGAATTTGATTTGGGGTGAAGTGCACGACGGCAATGCTCATTTCCTTGGCGGCACCGCGGGTCACGCTGGTCTGTTTTCGACCGCGGCCGAGACGCTAATTCTGGCGCAGCAGTTTCTCCCGAGATTTTCCAAGCTTCTAAAGCCAGAGTCGTGCAATCTTGCACGACAAAACATGACTGAAGGCCTCAACGAAGACAGATCTCTCGGTTGGCAGATTGCGTCAACAAAGGATTCAACGGCTGGCTCTTCACTTCCAGCCGACAGCTTCGGTCACAACGGATTCACCGGCACAAGCTGCTGGGTAGATCCGAACCAAGACCGAGTCTTTATTCTGCTGACAAATCGCACGCATATTGGCCCAACGCCTTTCGTAAATATCAATAGCGTACGGCGACAGTTCCACACACTAGCCGTCGAAGCGCTTACTGTGACCGCTGGTACTGGGACCGCGGGCGTCTCGCCCGCCGCGAGCGCGTAGCGCGAGCAAACGCCGCAGTACGCAAACATGATCAAGACTGGAGAGCGTGCTAAAGACACTCGGCGGGCGAGACGCCCCGCGGTCCCAGTGAAAAAGGCGCTCGTAATCTCGAAAATGCCTAACAAGAAAGAATGACAACGCCTGACCGGAAAGATTCCGCTGAGCAAGAGGAAGATCGGATGCTTTCGTGGCGTGAGGTGTTTCTCTATTTTCTGATGCTTGGATTTGTGAACGTGGGCGGACCAGTCGCTCAAATCACGATGATGTACAACCACATGGTCGAGCGGCGCCACTGGCTTTCAAAAGAACGCTTCGTCAAGATCATGGGTTTCTGTCACATGCTGCCTGGTCCAGAAGCTCTGCAGTTGGCGATCTATGTGGGCTACTTGAAACGAAGAATGCAAGGTGGCGTGCTTGCTGGGCTGACATTCCTGATTCCCGGCGCAATATTGATGACCTTTTTGGCACGGCTCTACGTCACTTACGGACGCTTGCCGCAGGTGAATGCGGTTCTATTTATTTTGAAGCCTGCCGTTATGGGCATCATAACTGCTGGCGTTATAAAACTCGGTGCTGCCGCCATACGCAACTTCCTGCTAGCCTTGATCCTCGTTGGGTCCTTTGCGGCGTTGAGTTATTCGCAAATAAACCTTCTCCTCATCCTCCTCGTTGCTGGCCTCGCCAATCTCCTGATTTCGCAAGGCTGGCTGCGTCTACAAAAGAGGCTGGCCCAGACTTGCGTGCTCTTCATTCCAGCGCTTGTCTTCGCGCTACCGTTCATTCATCCGCATTGGTTGCGAATGGCTTGGCTGTTTCTCAAGACCGGATTGTTCAGCTTCGGCGGCGCTTACGCCTCGCTTGCATTTATTCAGCAGGGGGCGGTTGAAGAGTATCACTGGATTTCTGTGGGCCAACTACTCGATGGAGTCGCCCTCAGCGTGGCAACTCCGGGGCCTTTCATGTTGTTTGCTACGTTTGTTGGCTATCTAGCCGGTGGAATCAAGGGTGCCATTGTGGCGACATTTTTTGTCTTCCTGCCGTCGTTCGTCTTCATTCTGGCCGGGGCACACTACATCGAGAAGGTCCGCGACAATGAAGCGATTCAGGTTTTTCTCGCAGGGGTTAGCGCGGCCGTGGTGGGAATTATTATTAGTGTTTCGCTTGAACTTGCTCCTGGGGCCCTGGTGGGAAAACCAAGCGTCGTGATTGCGGTGATTGCATTTCTCGCGATTGTGTTGCTCAAGGTTGACGTAGCGCTTGTCGCAGTCTCTGCAGTGATTGGCGGGATCGCATACGCTTTTTTTTACGTAGGAGTTTGATTCCGTGTAGTACTATAGTCGCGCGGCGCCTCTCCCTGAGACTTTGAGCCGCAAGGGTTGGAGGTAATGCGCAAATCTCTATCGCAAAAGATCGCCGCCGGTTTGATTGCTCAATTGCTGTGCACCTCATTCACAGTATTCGCACAACAACCATCAAGTGAAGAGAATCGTCCGCGGCGCGTCCAGCCGGACTGGAATTCTCAAGCGCAAACACCCCAAGAGATTACTGCCGCGAAGAGTGTTCTTCCTGGGCCCGAGCCCAAAATTCGCATAGCTCTGTCGACTGATGCACGCTCAGCCACCATCTCCACAACCGGACGATTGATGAACGCCAGTGGTGGCGGAAGCACGTTGATTGCACTTAATACGCCCAGGGTTCGCGTTGAACCGCGACTGCTGTCTCCTTATCCGCTACTTCAGGATCAGGATCTTTTTCGCCTTGCATTAGCAGGGTCTGCCACGCGCGACGAAGCCGAGCAAACATCCCGCGAAGTCAAGAAACTAACAGGCGAAGAAACGGTGGTGACGTTTGATACGGAAACCAGGGATTGGGGGTTACTGGTTGGTGGAAGACATACGCGCGCAGAGGCCGAAGAATTGCGGGCGCGTTTGGAAGACTCGGGACTTGACGCGACTGTGAACTCGCTATCGCAAAGAACTCCCGTCCCCGGCCCTGAGGAAGTCCGAACGGCTACGCCATCAAACACAGGTAGCAGCAACATTCGTCTTGTCTCGCGCGCCAGCCTTCCTTCGCGTGAACTGGTTGCATCCGCGGCGAACGCCCGGCTATTTAGCTCGAGCGCCCCCGTAAGCTTTGCTTCCGATAACGAGGTGAGCACACCGGTTCGTTATAACGACCGGCCCTATCGCGGACGCATCGAAGTGTTTACGAATTTGCGCGGGACGTTGACTGTGGTGAACGAGCTTGGCCTCGAAGATTACGTTCGCGGCGTAGTGGCTAACGAACTTTCACCTGGCGGCTATCCCGCTCTTGAAGCGTTGAAAGCTCAAGCTGTTGCGGCCCGTACTTACGCGCTGAAAAATCGCGGTCAGTTTATGTCTCAGGGTTACGACCTTTTGCCAACTACCAGGTCGCAAGTGTATCGCGGACTGACCTCGGAAAACCCTCTCTCGACGAAAGCAGTCGACGAGACTCGCGGGTTGATCGCAACTTATAACGGAGAGCCAATCAACGCTCTTTACACATCGACCTGCGGTGGGCGGACCGAAGATTCCGAGAACATTTTTAATGATGGCGTACCTTACTTGCGCGGCCGCGAGTGCGCGGTGGAAGGCAACGGGGCATTCAATCAATTCACTATCAAGACCTCACGCGAGCCCCCGGATGTCCATGACGAAAAGAATGTTTCCCTGGCTCGAGATGTGGCCCTTCTTGCAGTGGAGAACTTTGCTTTCCTGCGAACCCGCGTGTCCGACTCCTGGCTGGCTACCGATGCGGCGGTAGTGGAAGTCCGCAGCTGGCTTTCTTCGGTTGCCCGACTCGCCCATCAAATTGCTCCGACCGTAACTGAAGACGTTAATCGTCCGCCGGCATTTGCTACTGCGCTTAATGGCGCCGTGTTTGGCGAGAGTCGAGCGAGTACGCTGCTGAACAATGCTGACGTCGATTACTTTTTGGCAATTCGAGATGCCAATGAGGTGCCTGCCGCACATCGTGCCGACGTAGCTTTGATGCTGCGGGATGGTTATCTGTCAGTCTATTCCGATGCGAGTTTGCGCCCACAAGAGCCACTTTCCCGGGGACGTGCGCTTCATACAATTGTGCGTATCCTCGAGGCCCGCAACCTGCTTCAAGCACAAAAGGGGACGGCACGACCCGCTTCGGGAAATCGGCTCATTCTTCGCTCGTCGAAAGGCAAAGACCAGACGTTCATAGTTAGCGCGGATACATTCTTGTTTCGACAGATTGGCGAGGGCGTTTATCCCGTGCGTTCCCTGGTGCTTGTCGGTGGCGAACCAGTCACGTTTCACATCGGCTTAGGTGGCGAAGTTGATTATCTTGAAGTACGACCCGCCGCGAACGGTGCGGCTGCGGACCGATTCTCGCCATTCTCCAATTGGACAAAAGAGCTGTCGCTCGGACAGGTGCAAGCGCGTTTGGGACGAGCAGCCAGTGGCGTCGGACCAATAGTCGACCTCCGGGTTGCTACTCGTGGATCATCGCGTCGTGTTACCGATTTGGAGGTCATCGGCGCAAACGGGATCGCGCATGTTCGCGGAGGCCGCATTCGGTCGGCCATTGGCCTGCGTGAGCAGCTCTTTGTTATCGACCGGCGATTTGACGAGAGTGGACGCGTGGTATCTTTTAACTTCACGGGACGAGGCTGGGGTCACGGCGTTGGGATGTGTCAGGTTGGCGCTTACGGCCTCGCGCGGCAGGGTTGGAGTTACGAACAGATTCTTAAAGCTTACTACACAGGAATTGAGTTAACCCGGCTCTACTAGTTCGCACTATCTACCATCAGCGGAAGAGGAAATTGTCATGGCCTCAACAATCGAACCCCTCATCACGGTTGATCAACTCGACGCTTACCCGGACGATGGAAACCGTTACGAACTCATCGAAGGAGAGTTATTTGTGTCCCGCGCACCCGGAATACCTCACCAACGTGTGCTTTTGAATCTCCAAATAGAATTGGCTGAATATCTCAAGCTCAATCCGATAGGCAGGATTGTGCCCGGCGCCGGCGCCGTTTTCAGCAACTACGACGCAGTCATTCCAGATCTTGTTTTTGTTCGCAATGATCGCTGGGAACAGGTCGTCGCAAACGACAGGTTCACAGGCGCGCTGGATTTGGTGGTTGAAATAATCTCGCCAGGGAGTGAGAATCGCCGCCGCGATCTATTTGCAAAGCGACAACTCTAATGCCAAGTACCGGGCGGAAGAGTATTGGATTGTCGACCCGGAAAATCGAAGCGTTTTGATCTTTCGTTTGGAAGAACACGATCTTAAACAGGTAGCTAGCGTCAAAGACGACGATCTAATCTCCTCGCCACTTTTGTCCGGCCTGAAGTTAAGCGTCCCTGCAATCTTCAATCTATAAACACGATGCTATTGATCTTAGGAACCTCTGATTTGCAAAGCCGTTCCTAACAAAAGCAAGGATGCTTTCTCTTTTGGATGAAACTGGTATCCGGGTTCACGGGCTGCGCCTGATGTGAGGCCGATCGGAGTTCCACTCTGCACTCTCACCTTTTTACGCTTGTAACAAACGCAAAAGGATGCATGCTCTTTGGATGGAACTCGCCTCTGGCCACGGCTTCGCCGCCTGAGTTGGCTTCGCGGCGGTGGCTTCGCCCCGCCATTCCGCCTTCGCCTTCCGTTAGGGCTGCGCCCCTGGTTCGGGCTTGCCCCCTTCGCGAGGTGGTTTGGTTAAGACATATCGAGGTTTGATCTGAAAGTTCTCGGATCGTCAAGGAAGGGGCAGAGCCCAAGCGCTACCTGCAACTAGCCGGCGGGGCAGAGCCACCGCCGCGAAGCCAACTCAGGCGGCGAAGCCGTGGCCAAGATGCGAGTTTCACTTTGCACTTTCAGCTCTTTACTCTTCCATGCTGAGATTCTTATGAGCTCTCGAGTGCTTTGCGTGCTACCTGAGCCTGTAAAGCATCGAATTGAGGATTTAACTGCAGGGCGCGATTGAGAAAATTACGAGCCGATGTCTCATCACCGGTGGATCGGGCGATCATACCGGCGTGATAGAAGAGCCTCGCGTCTTGTGTGCCGAGCCGCAGAGCTTCCTTGATGGCAACCTTCGCTTTATCCAGCTTACCAGCTTTTAACGCAGTCCAGGCGACTGCGTCCGCGCCGTAAATGTCACGCCTCACCTCATACTCTTTCGAAGCTAGCGCGTAAGCCTCATCTGCTTTGATGTCGTGATCGGCATAAAAAAGCGCAAGCTGTCGGTTGTAGAGAGTGCCGTTGAGCGCGTTAAGCCGCGCGATTTGTTCGACGAGCGCATATTGCCTGGCCGCCTCCGTTTCGCGTCCTGACAGTTTATACAGGTCGCCAAGCATCGAGATAAAGGTTGGGTCAGGAAGACGGCGGACAGCGGTCTGATACTGTTCGATTGCGCCCTCGACGTCTCCGCGCGCTGCGTGAACCCGACCCAACCCTCCGAGCGCGCGATAATAATCTGGAAAGGTCTTGAGCGCTTCACGGTAACGGCGCTCCGCAGTTTCGTAATCACCTTTTGCGAAAGCCAACTCGCCGAGTTGCCATTGGCACCACGCAGTTGTTTCGCGCGGTCGGGGCACTTCCGCAAGCGCCATTGAAAGCGCGTTTGACAGTCTACTGCCGGCTTCGTCCGAACGTCCGCGCAATGTGTCGAGGCGCGCCAGGCGCGTCTGGGCCCCCACCTCTTCGCCACCTTGACGGACGCGGGTAAAAACCTGTTCGGCGCCCTCGTAGTCGCCGAGTTCGAGGAGCGCGTCACCGAGAAGTTGATAAGGGTAACTCTTTGCGGGCTGAAGGCTTATGAGTTGCTGAGCATGATCGCGTGCAGCTGCAAAATCGTGCGCTGCGAACTCGGCCTGGGCCAAGGCGGCTAATGCGCCCGCATTTTGCTCTGCCGGCAAAATCCTCAGTGACGCGTGAGCGGCGCGCGTGGTGAGTTCGAGGTACTGCACGCTGCCGGTCTCACGCAGGCGTTGAAGATAGTAGCCCGCGAGCTTATTGAACGCGATGAAGTCTTCGGGGTCTCGTTTTACCCGATCTTCAAGCTCCCGGATGATGCTGGCTGAGGTGTCGGCTTCAGCCGGTGACGATCCTTCAACTTTCGCGTCGCTCGCCCCAGAGCCGGTCGTGCTTGGGGCCTTCGCATGCCACCAAGCACCGCACCCGCTCATCACCAGTGCCAGCGCGCACGCAGCCAACGCCGCCCCCTTCTTTCTCGAAGACGACGAAACGAAACTCCCAGCGTTGCCGCCTAAATCGGAGATTCTCCGTGACAAACTTTTCATTGGACATCGAGGTCGAGCCGGAGTATGCTGCGCCGAAAATATAACGGCCGTCATCCAAAGTTGCAATCCAATTCGCAGCCGTTTTTCGTTGGACACTAAGTTCGAAGTACTGAAACCTCGTTTTATCAGTTTATTAACCCGCCAGAGCCGCTGGGGGCTTTTCACGTAGTACCTGATGGTGTTTGATGGTGCTGAACCCGTCAGAAGCCAAAGCCTAGCCCGTCGCCTTGCGGAAAGCTTTCTCACCAGATCACGTTTTCGGATCGGGCCCGCACAGACAGCGAAACTTTCCAAACGCAAGCGGGCGAAAGAGGTCTTCATCGAGAGCGACCAAAACAATTAGGTGTGACTGCCAAAGGAGAACTGAGATGACTAGCTTGAGCCCGAAAAAGATTGTGTTTGTCGGCCTGGTATTGATGGTCGCCCTCGCCATGCTCATGATGCCAGCCCCGCCGGCTGGAGCCTCCGATCATGGCGACGCACCGTACAACAGTTCCGATCAGTCGATTGACGGGGCAGATGCCTACGCCTTCCTTGACCCGACTGACAACAGCCGATTCGTTCTCGCCTTGACATCGCGCGGCTTCATCGCAGCCGGTGAAAATAACAACTTCGGGCAGTTCGATCCGTCGGTCCGCTACCGATTTGAACTCGAGATCACCGGAGATGCACGCCCCGATCGCTTTATAGACATCACTTTCTCGCGCCGGACAGGCGCGACTGTCCCACAAGTGGCGACGGTCACGCTAATGGACGGCCAGACCTTTACCGCAAACTCAACACCGCCCTCCGTCTGCATTACGGGCACCGCTAACTGTCCGCCTGCCGCCACGATCACAGATCTCGGCTCGACCGGTGTGCGGTTCTTCGCCGGTATGCGCGATGACACGTTCAACTTCGATATCCCAGCCTTTGCTGCCGCGACCGCCGCGTTGCGGGCCTGCGTCGCTAACCCAAGCCCGCCGCCTAACTGCGTGCCCGACGCGCTAGTACCATTCCAGCGCGGCCGCGATTCATTCGCCGGTTATAATGTTATGAACATTGCGCTCAGCGTGCCACGCGCGGTGCTTAATGCGACAGCCGGCGCAACCGTCAACGAACTTGGTGTTAATGGCGTGCTCCAGCGCCGCAGCCCGCAACTGTTTCTCAACTCGCCCGACCAAGTTCGCCCGGGCGCGAACTATCCGGCGGTCGGCTTCGGGCGCTGGGTCACCCTCGACCGCAACGGCACCCCCGCGATCAACGCCGTGCTTATTCCGTTCGGGCGCAAGGACGAGTTTAATGCCGCCACGACGCAGGATGACGCCAACGGCCGTTTCGCAGCCGACATCGTGGCTGCGCTCACAGCCCTCGGCACGAATTCGACCAACATCAACATCCTGGCGGGCGTCGCAGTCACGCGCGGCGACATGCTGCGGCTCAACCTGAACACGGCCAACACCACGCTCGGCGTCGCTGAGGAGATTTACTCAACCCCCAACTACGTAGGCTTTCCCAATGGTCGCCGCCCTGGTGACGACGCGGTGGACACACTCCTCTTCTTCATCGCCAACCAACCGTCTGGTGGGATCACTGACAATGCCAACGTGAATGAGATGCCCATCCCGAATGCATTCCCGTTCTTCCCGCCACCGCACCAGCCGCGGCCCGCGGGCGCCGGCGCTGAGGACTTTACTCGCAACTAGCCGCACAACACGGCTGAAAGCGGAAGAAACCAATCAGCGAATAGGAGCAAAGGCGATGAAAACGATTGGAAGAGGCGCGAAGCGGATAAGTTGGTTGGTGCTCGGTGTATCGCTGCTCGCGGGCGGGTTGACGTCGCCCGGTCGCGCGCAAAAGAGTGGCCAGAGCAAGGACTCTAAGCCCGAGAACCACGTTCCAGATCCTCCGGGGAAGGTTGCGTTCGCAACCGACCGTGACGGGAACTTTGAAATCTACGTGATGAACGCGGACGGCGGTGGACTCGTGCGGTTGACAGATAATCCGGCGGAAGACACCCACCCGACATGGTCTCCGGACGGCACACGTCTCGCCTTCGTCAGCAACCGCGATGGCAACAAGGAGATTTACGTAATTGGCGCCGACGGCAGCGGCCTGGCGCGGCTGACGAATAACTCAGCGGAAGATATCGAGCCTGCTTGGTCGCCGGTTCTGACCAATCAGAAAATTGCTTTCGTTAGTCACCGCGATGGCAATGATGAAATCTACGTGATGAATCCGGATGGCACGGGCCAAACCAATCTATCGCAGAACACGGCTGACGACACAAGCCCCGCATGGGCTCCGTCAGGGACCCTGCTTGCGTTTGACAGCAATCGTGATGGCGATAAGTGGGAAATTTATCGGATGAACTCCGACGGCTCTAACGTCCTGCGACTAACTAATAACTCAGCCAATGACGTGAGCCCTTCATGGCCCGCTGGTAAGATCTCGTTCCAAACGGATCGTGACACAAACGACGAGATCTACACTATGAATGTGGATGGGTCATCTCAGACGCGGATTACCAACAACGCGGCCTTTGACATCGACCCGGCGCGCTCATCTGATGGCGCGCGCCTCGTCTGGGTAAGCAACCGCGATGTTGCGAACAACCTGGAGATATATACTGCCAACGCCGACGGCAGTAACATTATAAGGCTGACTAACAATGCGGCGAGTGATATCGATCCCGCTATCCAGCCACTACCCTCAGCTGCAACCCTGGGCACGATCCAGCTCGCTGCGGCCACCTTTACCGTCGGCGAGAATCAGGGAAGCATCGCTATCGGCGTAACCCGAACCGGCGGCACGGGGGCGGCCCTCGTGGACATCGCAACCGTGAACGGTACAGCCTCGGATCGCTCAGACTTTACTCCAATCTTCCGCACGCTGACTTTTGCTCCGGGAGACACGACAAAAACAATCAACATCGCGATTATTGACGACTCCTTTGTTGAAGGCGATGAGGCTTTTGGTGTCACGCTTGGTAACTCGACAGGGTCAGTTTTAGGATCCCCAAGCGCTGCTACCGTCACGATCACGGACAACGATGCTGGTACGCAAACCACGAACCCGATTGACGGTGCTCCGTTTTTCGTCAGGCAACACTATCTCGATTTTCTTAATCGTGAGCCAGATGCCGGTGGACTTGCCTTTTGGAGCAACGAGATTACCAAGTGTGGTGCGGACGCAACTTGCGTGAACCGGCGCAGAGTGGATGTATCCGCAGCGTTCTTCGCGTCACCTGAGTTTCAGGAGACAGGCGGATTTGTGATTCGCTCGTACAGAGCCAGCTTTAACCGACGGCCAACGTACGTTGAGTTTTTGGAAGACATTAGCCGTCTGTCGGATCTGGCAGGCAACAAGCTGTCCTTCCTTGAAGAGTTTGTCACGCGGCCAGAGTTCACTGCGCTCTATGCCACGGTCACAAATGCTCAATACGTTGACACCTTAAACACAAACAGCGGCAACTCGCTGACTACCGCAGAACGAAATACTCTGTTAGCGGGTCTAAACAGTGGGACGGAATCTCGGGCCTCCGTGCTGCGCCAACTGGCTGACAACGCCGTCTTCAGGCAGAGTCAATTTAACGCTGCCTTCGTGCTGATGCAGTACATCGGTTACTTACGACGCGATCCCGACGCGGGAGGACTTGCATTTTGGCTGAATGTATTGAACACCACCGGCAACTTCCGAGGTATGGTATGCGCTTTTATTACGTCGGCAGAGTACCAGGCTCGCTTCAGCCCAGTCCGGACCCGCAATGACACTGTCTGTGCAACAATCGGGCCCTGATCTAAAAAGATAAAAAATACGTGCGCTTCTCACGCGCTCAACTCATCGGTGGTTTGATTCTGCTTGCACTCATCTGGGCAGTAATTGTTTTCCGCGTGCTATGCTCTCGTGCGTGAGCGACTCGCGGGAAAAACCAGTTATCGCCGTCGTTGGTCCAACTGCGTCAGGGAAGAGTGAGCTCGGAATCAACCTTGCACTCGAGCTTAATGGCGAGATCGTCAATTGCGATTCGGTTCAGGTCTATCAGGACATCCAAATAGCCACAGCCAAGGTTCCCCTTGGAGAACGTCGTGGTGTTCCTCACCATCTAATTGATTTCGTTCCCACAAATGTTAACTATACCGCCGGTGACTGGGCGCGCGCTGCCGCGGAGAAGATTGAAGAAATTGAAAGTCGCGATCGGGTGCCGCTGCTCGTCGGCGGCACGGGATTATATCTTCGTGCCCTGCGAAAACCGTTCTTCACCACCGCACAAACCGACGAGCTGCTACGTCGACGTCTGAATCGAATTCGCGAGAAACGTGGGCCAGAGCATCTTCACCGCCTTCTCCGGCGACTAGATCCGGAAAGTGCTCGCGAGCTTTTTCCCCGCGACTGGCCTCGGCTGCAGCGCGCGATTGAAGTCTACTGTCAAACTGGCGTACGGATGTCCCAGCAAAAGTATATTCGCCCCGAGCCGCACGAGAGCTCACGACGCATCCGCATTCTTGCTCTCAATCCACCGCGCGAAGAACTCTATCAGCGTATCAATGAACGCACTGAAGCACATTTCGCGGCGGGTCTGGTTGAAGAAGTGAAGCGTTTGCTGGCTCAGGGAGTTCCGGCTAGCTCAAACGCTCTCGGAGCTCACGGGTACCGGCGAGTAGTGGAATATCTTCTGGGCAAGCGCGACCTGGAAAGCGCCGTTGCTCAAACTAAGCTTGACGTACGCCATTACGCCAAGCGGCAGATAACCTGGTTTCGCCACGAGCCGGATGTCGAATGGTTCGAGGGTTATGGCGACCAAAAGGCAGTTCTAAGGGCGATCCTTCAAAGGCTGGCAGCGGAAAGTTAGTCGAAAAGATAAACTTTCCATGGCGCCAACCGTAATTTCTTGTCAGCCGATCTTCGGTGTTGTAATCTGGCGATAGCGACCACGTGAAATTCAAGCTGGTCAAGGCGGGGTTATGTCAGACGGGAAGCAAGCGCCACAGAACATTCAGGATGCCTTCCTAAACACAGTCAGGCGAGAGAAGACCACGGTAACGATCTACCTACTGAACGGCGCCAAGCTGTCTGGTCGGATTAGAAGTTTCGACAAGTTTTCGGTATTGCTCGATTCAGGCTCCCTGGAACAGCTCATTTTCAAACACGCCATCTCTACTATCTCATTGGCAAGGAGAACGCCTGGCGATCTGCGCCCGCAGGTGTCGGCTGATGTCCAACCGACTGTACCGCCAACTCAGCTCGCCGACTCGCCTGAATCGTGACATTCGTTTAAACTCACGCGGGACTCTTCTCAAACTTTAAAAACGGGGATCTGTGACGGGAACCTTCATTACCTTCGAGGGAATCGACGGGAGTGGAAAATCCACTCAACTACGATACCTGGTAAACTTTCTGCGCGCGCAGGGGTGTGATCTATTGGTGACTCGCGAACCGGGTGGCACGCCTTTGGGATTGCGTCTGAGGGCGGCACTGCTCGACGCCCAGGAACAGGTCGATCCCTTGACGGAGCTCCTCGTGTTTGCGGCTGATCGAGCCCAGCATGTTCGGCGTCTGTTGCTTCCGGCGCTTGAGGCAGGACAGATTGTGTTGTCCGATCGATATGCCGATGCAACGGTGGCTTACCAGGGAGCCGGCCGTGGTTTTTCTTCCGAGTTAATTTCGGAGATTGTGCAATTAGCAACCGAAGGACTCAAACCCGATCTAACATTGCTTTTCGATCTATCAGTCGACGCCTGCCTAGACCGCACTCGGCGGCGATCAGAGGGCAAGCATAGGGGTGATCGGCTCGATGCCGAGAACTCGCATTTTCACAATCGTGTGCGCGACGAGTATTTGCGAATTGCTATGGCTGAACCCGATCGCGTCAAGATTGTAGATACAGGCGGATCGGTCGAGAAAACTCATAGCCGCGTTAAGGAGATAATTGTTCCATTCTTAAAAAGCAGAGGCTGCCGCCTTCTCGGTTCAGACGAAGGTCGAGCACAGGTAAAGACCGGCCATTGTTGAGGTGTGAATGTTTGATCACCTGATGGGAAACGAACGAGTAAAACAAATTCTTGAGCGAATGCTCGAGTCGCACCGGCTTCCCGGTGCGTTGTTGTTTAGCGGCGAAGAAGGGGTTGGCAAAAAGCTGTTCGCTCTGGAAGTCGCCAAGGCACTCAACTGTCCCACGCCTCGCGGGCTTGAAGGCTGCGGAAAGTGTTCGTCATGTCAACGGATAGGCCGGATCAATTATCCGCAGTCAGATGACAGCGATGAGTGGAAAAGCATGATCTGGACAGATCATGCTGATGTTGCAATGGTCGTGGCTCCTAAACGAGTTCTGCTGGTTGATCAGATGCGGCAGATCGAGCGCGAAGCCAATTTCCGGCCGTACGAGGGAAAAGCCCGCATCTTCCTGGTGGACGATGCGGACAAATTGAACGAGCCCGCCGCCAATGCCCTCTTGAAAATCCTGGAAGAACCGCCACCAACTTCTCATCTGATTTTGATTACATCTCAGCCGGCAATGTTGCTACCAACGATTCGATCGCGCTGCCAGTCTGTGCGCTTCTCACCGATTGGCGCACCCGAAATTGAGGAATATCTGATCCGAAACAAGCTCGCCTCTGCGAGTGACGCTCGCCTGCGCGCGCGCATAGCCCGCGGCAGCATAGGGCGAGCTCGAGAAGGAGATACGCGCACACTGATCCAGCAGCGCATGGCCATGCTCGAGGTGGTCGAGGCGCTCGCGCTCAGGGGCGATAGGCTTCAGCTTTTGCGATCGGCTGAAGAACTAAACGAAGCCCGCTACAAAGATGAGTACGAAGCTCGTCTGGATATTTTAGAGACGCTGATACGTGATGCTCTCGCCTTATCGCTCGGAGCCCCCGAAGCACATATCGTCAACGCAGACTTGCTCACGCAATTGAGCGCCATCGGTGGAAAAATCAATAGCGCTCAAGCCGGTGCGTGGATCTCTCAGATTGAAGAATTGCGGGAACAACTAGTCGTAAACATCAATCGCAAAGTCGCCACCGATGCCTTGTTCATGTCGATGGCCTCGGCGGAGGCAATTTAGAATTTAGAATTTAGAATTGTTAGAATTTAGAAATGAGGCAAGATTGGGCCACCTTTGGGAACACGAAATTCTAAATTCTAAATTCTAACTTCTAATTTCTTCGCATCTTGAAGCTCAGCCAACAGCTGCTCAGTTTCTTTAACAAAAGCCTCGACGATATCTTCACCGGCAACCTTGCGCATCGGCACGCCGTTCTTGAAGATCATGCCAACGCCTCGGCCAAATGTGACTCCCAGTTGTGAGTCGTGAGCCTCGCCGGGACCATTAACAGCGCAACCCATAATCGAAAGATGCAAAGGCTCTTCGACATGGGCCAATCGACGTTCGATTTCAGTAACGATCTCGACAAAGTTATCGACATCGAGACGTCCGCATGTGGGACAGGCAACAACGGTTACGCCACGCGTGCGCAACTCGAGCGACTTGAGAATTTCCCATGCGACACGAACTTCCTCCTGCGGCTCTGCGGCTAGTGAGACGCGAATCGTATCGCCAATCCCTTCATGAAGCAGAATTCCCAGGCCAATCGACGACTTGACTGTTCCTGTAAAGGCCGTGCCTGCTTCGGTCACGCCCAGATGAAAAGGATAGTCCACCTTTTCTGCCAACAGTCGGTATGCGGCCACTGTCCGATGAACGTCAGAAGCTTTAAGCGAGATGATGGTGTCAGTGAAACCAAGGTCTTCGAGAATCTGTATGTGACGCAGCGCTGACTCGACCATTGCCTCGGGAGTTGCGGTGCCATATTTCGCCAACAAGTCCTTCTCGAGCGAACCACCATTGACGCCAATGCGAATCGGCACTTTTTGCGCCTGAGCCGCGCGCACCACTTCGCGCACGCGCTCGTGTTTTCCGATGTTCCCCGGGTTTAAGCGCAGCTTGTCAATGCCGGCTTCCAACGCCAGCAACGCTAACTTGTAGTGGAAATGAATATCGGCGACCAGCGCTACGTCAGGCACCCGCTTGCGAATGTCTTTCAGCGCGATCGCGGCATCCTGATCAGGCACTGCGAGGCGCACAATCTCGCAACCGGCGCGCACCATTTCCTCGATCTGAGCGACGGTAGCACCAACATCCGCTGTATCGGTCTTAGTCATTGACTGGATAACGACTGGTGCGCCACCGCCAATCTGAAGGTTCTTAACTTGAACTGCTTTTGATTTCCGCATAATTATTTCGTCGGTGCAGCAGCTGGCGGCGACTTCTCCTCACTGGAACTGCGGGAAAATGTCTTCAACACATCGTTGGTGATAACAAAAACCATAAGCAGAATCACCACTACAAAACCCACCTGCTGAATACGCTCTCGGACGGTTGCCGAAATCGAGAGTCCAATGAGCGCCAGTGCACCTTCGATTAACAGGAGAAATATTGCGCCACCGTCAAGCACGGGAATAGGCAATAAATTGAAGATGCCCAGGTTCAAGCTCAGGAATGCGAGCGTTTGAAAAAGGCCACCCCAACCAAACCTCTGAACCGAAGTGGCAGCGGCTTTGTAAATCCCGACCGGGCCCGAAAGAGTGTTGCGAACGGAGCGCTGTCCGGTGAAAAGCTGTCCCAGCGCTTTCCCAGTGAGACGCAGGATCTCAAGGTTAGTTCGAACCGCATATCCCAATGCAACACTGGGACCGGCTCTTTGAAAAGGAATCTCTTCACCGGTTTCTATACCCAGACGTTCGCGGCCATCCGCCAATTGACGGGTCTGGGTGGTAACTTCCCTGGTTTGACCGCTGCGTTCAATAGTCAGATTGATTGGCTGACCTTTGTGGTCTCGAATGTACTGAGTCACCTGTTCAGCACTTCTAACTTTTTCGCCATTAATCGCGACTATTCGATCGCTAATCTGCAGGCCGGCTTCCGATGCCGGAGAGTTTGGACTTACATCACGAATTGTGACTGGCAGGCCCCCGTAATCGGGAATGAAGTCTAGTGTTCCCGCCGTTTCACCGTCTTCGGTACGAGGTGTCGGCTTGATGGTGAGGTTGAGCGACTGGCCAGAACGATTGACGGTCATCGGTAGGGGCTGGTCGGGCGAAAGCAACGCGTCTCCGCGCATCAAATCCCAGCGCGGATTCACATTCCCGTTAAACGAAGTAATGCGATCACCTGGTTTAAGACCGGCCGTTTCGGCTGCTCCACCCCGAAGAACATAACTAACGACAGGTGATGGCGTGGCCGGGACTCCGTACATCAGGGCACCGATAAGGGGGATGGCGAGGGCCGTAAGGACATTCATCACCGGTCCAGCAAGCGCGACTAAAATCCGTTGCCAACGGGGCCGGAGATTGAACATCTCACCGGGCGGGATATCTTTGGCGCCTTCGCCTTCCAGTGGCGCATTCGACTCGTCACCGCCGAGCTTGACGTAACCACCGAGCGGAATCGCAGAGACACGGTAGTCAGTGTCTCCCCATTTCTTGCCGAAAAGACGCGGACCGAAACCTACAGAGAACGTTTCAACGCGGATCCTGAGAAGCTTTGCGACCAGGAAGTGGCCAAACTCATGCAGAACAACTGCAGCGCCAAGTACGAAAATAAACGACAAAATACCTATCAGAGTGCCCATTAACCTATTCTCTTTCCTTCATTCCACGCATTCGCTTCAAGGCCTAAACGGCGTTGCATAAACGAGTTTACGCGTCGCCTTAGCTTGGCGTCAAACGGTCTTTTCGGCAAGGATTGTATCGGTTTTTGCGAGCTTTTCTATTGCCGCAATCGCTGCGAGGCGGGCTTCTCGGTCAGCTTCCAGAACGGTTTCGATGTTCTTAAGAGGTCGGACTGGATGCTCGTCCATTACCGCCTCGATCACCTGCGGAATATCAGTAAGATAAATCTGCATTTCGATGAACGCCCGCACTGCCTCTTCATTGGCGGCGTTCATCGCCGCGGGGAGGGTTCCGCCGGCACGTAATGCTCTGTAAGCCAGCGCGATACATGGAAATCGCTCATAATCGGGAGCTTCGAAATGTAGTGCGGACAAAGAGGTTAAGTCGAGAGAGGGCAAGTCGCAAGTATGTCGCTCGGGGAAGGTCAAGGCATACTGGATAGCGTGCCGCATGTCAGTTACCCCTAATTGCGCCATCACAGATCCATCAATGAGTTCAACCATCGAGTGGACAACCGATTCGGGATGTACCAGGATATCTATCTGGTCTGGACCAAATCCAAAGAGCCAGTGCGCCTCGATGACCTCCAAACCTTTGTTCATGAGCGTAGCCGAGTCAATCGTGACCTTGGCTCCCATGTTCCAGGTCGGATGCCGCAAGGCTTCCGAAACAGTGGCTTCCTTCATTTCCGACCGCTTTTTAGTTCGAAATGGTCCACCCGAGGCTGTCAAGATGATCCTTCGCACCTCTTCATACTGCTCGCCACGGAGGCACTGATGCAGCGCGTTGTGCTCGGAATCAACGGGAAGCAATTGAGCACCGGATTCCCGGGCAGCGGAGATCATCAACTCTCCCGCCATCACGAGAGTTTCCTTATTTGCCAGCGCCACCCTTTTCCCAGCTTCGAGAGCCCGGAGCGTTGGCACAAAACCAACCGCCCCTACAGTCGCGGATACTACACATTCGGCCCCGGGGTGCGTAGCCACTTCAACGAGTCCAGATTCGCCGATCACGATTCGCGGTAAATCTAAATTCCGTTCGAATAGCATCGCTCTCAGATCGTGCGCAGCCTCCTCGTTTTCTACCGAGACGACTTCCGGCAGGTGCGCGGCCACTTGATCGGCGAGAACCTCGAAGTTTCGGCCGGCTCCGAGGGCGACGACGCGAAAACGCGTACCTCCGAGCGATTCGATCACCCGCAAAGTATTGCAGCCGATCGAACCGGTCGAACCGAGTATCGCCACTCCCTTTTGACTCATATTAAAAAACCAGGGTGGGGGTAAGTAGAAAAGAATCGTAAGGGTTCAATAGATCCACGGTAGCGCCGGCTTCATTCTTGTAGGAAGCTGAAACTACGCGCCAGGGGTGTCCGTTCGTATACAACAACTCGACCGTGGCTCTAACAGTGCGCCTTTCGCCGATCACTTTTAACCCCAGGGTTGCGGTGCCATTCCCGTTACCGACGCTCATGTTGGAGACAAAAGGGCCGAAGTCTTTAACCTCGCCAATGTCCCCCTTCAGTTGCTCGTTCTTGCGCAAAAACTCCTTTGCCGTTATGGCTGCCTCACTCGTTCCAAAAGAATAGAGGGAGAATAAAGTAATACCACCCACAAAAGCCCCAATCAGTACTGCGAATGCAATCACGACGGCGCCGATGATTATGACGGTTTTCCTGGTATTCATCCACGCCCGCTCTGGCGCGAAACTGCTTAACTGCCAGCCAAATAAATTCGATCGAAATAGAGTTTACCGAAATAGTAGATGAGCGGCGCATTGAAGAGCAAGCTATCCAGCCGGTCAAGCAGACCTCCATGTCCAGGCAAAATGTTGGCTGCGTCCTTGGTGCCTACGCCACGCTTGAGCGCACTTTCACTCAAGTCGCCGAGAACACCAACAACCGTCATGATTACAGCCAACGCCAAAGCCCACTTGAGCGGCATATCCGGAAAAAACCAGAAGTGAGAAAGCACGGCCATCGCCGGCCCGGCGATTAAACCACCAACTACGCCTTCCCATGTTTTTCCGGGGCTGATACCAGGCGCAAGCTTATGTTTGCCGAAACCCTTGCCCGCGTAGTACGCGGCTGTGTCGGCGCCCATTACGACGAGAAAAAAGAATGAAAGCAGGTGTGTCGATAGCTTGGGATAGAAACCCGTTCGCAGCGCCACCAAATGGCCGCCAAGAAAAACAACGTAGAGGACAGCCAGAAGGGTGGCGCCCGAATTGGCGATCATCTTGTCAAAGGGCGCGCCTCTTAATGTGGCAGCAATCAAAGTGCCTATGGTCAAAGCGATAAGAATGAATTGAATCATCAAGAAGTCAGGAGGCTTGCCTGGCTCGTTAAAATAGAAGACCGTAAAAAGTGCCCCGCCGCTTACATATGCGGCCGCGATGTCTGCTTTGATTTCACGCCTTCGCGCAAGCAGGTTAAACTCATAAAGCCCAAGAACCATGGCTGCCGCTGCCAGCAAAACGAAGAGCCACTGCAACCACGAGATTAAGACTGAGCCAACAAGAAACGGGAGGAGAACGGCGGCCGTAAGGACGCGAGGCAGTGAAGAGGTCTTGGGTTGTGATTTTGGTTCTGTGATTTGGTTCGGGGATTGAGAAGCTTCTATTTGAAAATCTTAGATCTATCGGTCCTTTGATTATTTCGCATTCGCAACCAGCTTCAGTCCACCAAAGCGCCGATCGCGACCTTGATAGTCGACGATCGCCTCCAGCAAATGGAGACAACGGAAATCCGGCCAAAGGGTTTCGGTTACGTAGAGCTCACTGTAAGCCGTCTGCCACAGCAAAAAGTTGGAGATGCGGAGTTCGCCACTGGTGCGTACCAACAGATCCAGTTCGGGAAGATTGCGAGTGTAGAGTTCGTTTGCGATTCTTTCCTCGCTTAATTCATCCGGCTGATTGCCCTCATCAAGTAGTCGGCGCACCGCCGCGCGGCAGGCATCGACGATCTCGGTCCGGCCTCCGTAATTCAGCGCCACAGATAGAATCATGCCGGAGTTTTTTGCAGTGCGTTCAGTTGCTTTAAAAATCTCGCGCCGCACGTTCTCGTTCAACATACCAGTGCGGCCAATTGTCTGAAACTTGATGTTTTGACGATCAATTTCGTCTAACTCGAGACGCAAATAACGGCGCAACATGCGCATCAGGGCATCGATTTCATAGCGCGGGCGCTTCCAATTCTCAGTAGAGAAGGCGTAAAGAGTCAGAGCTTTTAAACCTAACCTCGCGCCCGTATCCACCGAGGCTCGTACCGCCTCGACCCCGGCGCGGTGGCCCGCAATTCGCGGCTGTCCCCGTTGCGCAGCCCAGCGGCCGTTGCCATCCATGATGATCGCAACATGTCCTGGCAGGCGATCCCAGGAGATTGCCGACAGAAGTAGCTCTTCGCGGCTTTCCTTCTTAACAACATCCGTGAAATTAGCAAGCATGACGGCCGACCCTAGGCGATAAACAGAGGCAGAGCCATTCAACGACCTTAAATTAGACCACTCACATTCTTGCTACAACCCCACTGCATGTCAACGGGTTCTACTGATCAATCATAGCGCACGGACAACAGTGTCAACCCGCATGCCGGAGCAGTGGCGGCCACAAGGGAACGGTCACCACTTTCGATCGCCTGTCTCACAAGGTCGTGGCTCATCTCGTCGCGTCCTACTGCCATCAAGGTTCCGGCAATCAAGCGGACCATGTAGCGGAGAAAACCTTCGGCGGCAATCGTTATCTCAATCATGCGGCCGGGCGCACGAGCATCATGGCGTTCGGTGACCCTGAGCTGAGTGATGGTGCGAACTCGGGTTTCTGCATCACTCTGTGCGGATGAAAAGGCGGTCCAATCGTGTGTGCCAATGAAAAGAGCAGCAGCGGTCTTCATGAGCTCGAGGTCGAGTGGCCGCGCTTCCTGGCATGCATAACGATTCCAGAAAGGGGAAATGACATGCCCGTTTACGATGCGATAGATATAGGTTTTTTCTTTCGCCGAATACCGCGCATGAAAGTCGTCGCTTGCTGCGTCTACACTGAGAATTCGAACGTCAGCAAAAATGTTTCCATTGATCGCGGCACGAAGTTTTTCTGGCGTAATAGGACGCTGCAGCATAATGCTCGCCACTTGGCCCTCAGCGTGCACGCCCGCATCCGTTCTGCCAGATCCATGCAACACCACCTCCCGACCCTCGATTAAGCTCAGTGCCCGAGTCAATTCGCTTTGCACGGTGCGCAGCTCACGCTGCATTTGCCAACCATGAAAATCAGTACCGTCGTACTGGATGGTGAGCTTGTAATTCACTTCGCTATCTAATCCCGAATCTCAGATCTCAAATTATCTCAAATCTCAAATCTCAGATCTGAGGTCCTGGGCCTTTGGTCTGGGCCGTCTGATATTCAGTCTACCTCCTGCCTCCTGGCCCCGCCCCCTGGCCTTCTGACTCTTGCTCCTGCCTCTGCTCCTGCCTCCTGCTCCTGCCTCCTGCCTACTTCCCTTCACTCTTCCGGCTGCCCGGTTTCACGACGGGCTCTCCACGCCTGCACGCTTCACAATTTGACGCGTCCACGGCTGGCACCGACAAAGTTGTAAGTGAAACTAGTGGTACGCCGACCTCCGCCTTCCCTGATGAGCGATCGATTAGTGAAGCGGCCGCAACAACCTGAGCGCCATTGTCGCGCAATACAGCGATAGTGTCCCGCGTTGAGGCGCCGGTAGTGATTACGTCTTCAACGACGAGTGTGACTTCGCCGGGCGATATCGAGAATCCGCGGCGCAATTTCATCTCTCCATCCTGACGCTCCGTCCAAACGAATCTCGCTCCGAGAGCGCGCGCTACTTCGTGTCCAATGACAATTCCGCCAATCGCCGGCGACGCAACCAGTCGGATGTTCTGTTCACGAAAACGATCTGCTATGGCGCGACCGAAGGCCGCTGCCTCGTCTGGATATTGCAACACCAAAGCACACTGCAGGTAGACCGCGCTGTGCAGGCCGCTCGAAAGCGAAAAGTGCCCCTCGAGTAGTGCACCGGTTTCCTTAAACTTTTCTACCACTCGATCGCTTTGCAAATTTACCTCCTTGAGCAAAACCACCGTGGGTCAGTTTAGAGTTCAAACTTTTGTTTGTGGTCACGAAACAGCAACCTAAAGGCTGAACTCTAAACGTCCGCGGTCAAACTTATGACCCACTACCCGTAAAACCAAATGCGTTGAATCAAAGAAAATGCGTGGTACAATCGTTGGACCCTTATGCCACCCTACCCCAACCTGGTATCCGATTCTAAACTCATTCAAGAAACTATCGATCTTCTGCTCGGCTCCGGTGGCCGGGCAGCCGCTACTGAGATCGTCGACATCGTCTTCAGACTTTCACATGTCGATGAGGAACTCGCCAGTCTGCTCGTAGCCGATCTGGTCAAAGGTGATCGCAGATTCAAAATCGTTGATTGTAAAACGATTGAGCTACAACCCAACGAAATAGATTCTCGACTGCTAAACGACCTCGACTTTGTAGTGGTCGATGTCGAAGCGACGGGAGCCAAAACCCCGCCGAATCGAATTATTGAGCTCGGAGCTTACCGCATTCATGAGGGCCGAATCATCGATAAGTTCAGTACGCTCGTTAACCCCGAAATTCCAATCCCGCGCTTTGTCATGGCCCTAACCGGAATTAGTAACGAGATGGTTAAAGTAGCCCCGCTCTTCGCCGAGGTGGCGCCCCGCTGGCTCGATTTCGTTAGCGAAGCCGTGCTGGTGGCCCACAATTCGCCGTTTGACACCAGCTTTCTTAATCATGAAATCTCACGTGTCTACCCTGGACACCGAATGGTTAATGCTCACCTTTGCACGGTTAAGCTCTCGCGTCAGGCGATTCCCGGACTCGATAACTATCGCCTCGACACGATCGCCGATCACTTCTCGATCCCGATTGCCAGTCGACATCGCGCAGGCAGCGATGCGCTGGCGACGGCCGAGATCTTCCTGCTTCTGCTTTCCCGCATGGAAGAGCGCGGAATCAAAGATCTTGCGGCAGCGCGTATCTTCCAATACCCCGAATCAAGTGTTGTTGACCCTGTAGTGTTAGTGGCACAAAACTGATTTTGTGGAACTCCACCTGGTGATAGGCGCAGGTTGCCTCTGCTCCGCTTACGCGCAAGCTAACAGCTTGCGCTACTCCAGTTGCCCTGTTTCCAGCGGCTGATCCGCCGCTGGGTTTCGCTTCGGCCTTAGAACGCTGCGTCCGATGAAAAAAAGAATTGCCAGCAAAGCCAGACCCAGTGCGATCCACGGATAGTACTTCGCCAGAATCTGTTTCGCTTGCGCGCCATAACGGATCGCTAAATAGCCCTCCAAAAGAAATCTGAAGGCACGTCCGGCGATTATCGCTAACATAAACCTGTAAACGCTGAAGCGAAACACTCCTGCTGTCACAACGAACAATTTGAATGGGAAAGGCGGAGGCACTAGCGTTGCAGCCAGCACCGCAGCCATGTCGTAGCGATCAATCAATTCCTTTACACGCTGCTCCTTCGAAGGGGAAAACTTTGCCAAAGCACGAGCACCCGCGCGTCGAGACACTGAGTAAAGAATCAGACATCCCAGAGCTGAACCGGCCGTCGCCATGAATGCATACAAAACCATCCACCGAGGACGAGCTGCTGAAAGTAGCAACATCAAGGCATCGGCGCTGCTAGGCAAAGGAACGAAGGTCGAGTCGAGTAAGGCGACTGTAAACAATCCAACCGGGCCAAACGCGATCAAATAATCTGAGAGACGGGCCAATGCCTTAGCAATCTTGTGCATGATCAGTTTAGGCTTTAGATACCTCGGGAATCGTTTGCAATTGCGTTTGGGCGACGCCGTGTGACGAATACATAAATGAGAAAGCCCAACAACGCCAGCGCTGCGACGATACTGATAATCACCAAACCACTGTCCTGGAAAAACCGTAGCACGCGTCTGCCATAAAACACCGCGAGGATCCCCTCGACATAGTAGCGAAACGACCTCGCCAACATAACCGTCAGCAAGAACTTCCAGCGCGGATATTCGAGGGTCCCGGCAGTAGCAACAAAAATCTTGAACGGCAGGGGCGGGGGGAGTATTGCGGGAACTGCTATCGCTAAAAAACCAAAGCGCGCATACGCCTGTTCGACGCGTTGAATCTTTTCGGGTCGAAAGCGTCTTCGCAAAACCGCCTGTCCGCCACGTCGCATGATGGTGTAGAGCAAGTAACAACCGATGACCGAGCCAAAAGCGGCGAAGAGTGGAAAATAGAACGCCGCACTGGGGTATTTGTAGCAGCGTCCCACAACCAGGTAGTCGTTGATCTCAGGCAGAGATAGCAAGGATGAGTCGAGTGCTCCAATCACGATCATAGCCGGCGCAGCCAGATAGACAGGCACGCTAATAACATACTGCTCAAGCCATCGGGCAATTGTCCTCAACCAGTCATACATCGCGAATAATAATTCTCATGCGATTGGTCGTAGTTTTCGATGTCCGATTGTCGATTCCGGCGAGATGAAATATTTCATGTGCACAGCGGCATAGCGTACCGGTCACCTGTGTTTCAAATCGGCAGATCGGCATGGAGATCGCAAATTCTTGTTATTGTTTGACTGGAGCGAAAACGGATGGAGTGTCGTAGGTGACTCCTACTGTTACACCGGAGTTAGGACTGAAGCTCGTAAGGCCTTTTATTCCGGCAAGATCAAACCGCAAACCTGACGCCCGTATCTGCATCCCCAGTCGCGCTTCGGCTTGCGATTCTGTTCCGAGCGGGCCGTTACCCGGTCGAGTGTTCGCCCGGCCGTTTACTTCACCAGCCAAACTGAACTGGCGGTTTAGGCGAAAGATTCCCGCCAGGCCGTAGGTAAACACGTCGTTCTGAGTGAATAGCTGGGTCGGAGCAGTGAGGATCGCAATGCCGAGGTTGCCAAAGGTATTGAATCTTCCGTCAGTGCCAAACTTCTTCCCTACTAACACAGAACCGTAAGCGTTTGTCTGGTTTAGCCCGATTCCGCGCGCCTGGTTCGAGTTTGGTAGTTGCACCCCGAAACGAAAGCCTAGCGAGGGTCCACGCTTCGTCTCGTTTCGCAACTTGATCTTGGTGGATAGTGTGAAATCGCCTGTGTCGTTCGTTGAGTTGATACCCGGGGCTATCGACAAGGGAATCGCCGAAACGCCTCTTGAGTTGATACTAAGAAAATTCTGGGCTACGCCTTCTATTTGAACCTCGACGTTCGGTGCAAACCCGATGTTGACGCCAATCACACCGACTCGGGTTAGATCCCCCGTTAGCCCCGAAGCCGGGAATCTTGCCCCCTGCAGGAAATCGATTCCTGCTTCGATTCGAAGTGTCCCGGGCGGAATGATGTCCACATCCTCAGTCAGCAGGGGGCGTTGTTGGGCCTGCGCGGCGATGACGACAGTCAGCACGAAAACGATTACGAAGCCGGCACGGATTAGTGAGTTACCTAACTGATGGGTCGCTTGCATTACGGTAATTGGTCCCAGTTGGGTCGTGTCGTGTTCAACTTCGGGCAAATTGTAGGTGCTTGCTCGTATACGAGTCAACGCATTTCCGATTGCCGATTGCCAATTGCCGATTACTATTCTGTTTTGATCCGTGTCATCCACGTTAATCTGTGGCTAATGTTGATTTTTTTTCACAGCTTCGGACGTGGTGGGATTTCGGAGTTCTCCCACAGTCTCTGAAGCAACGATGTGAATGAGAGGTCAGCGGATGCTTGTATGCTACTATTTTCGGCCAATCCGTTCTCCAACGAGGTCTTTTTAATGTACCGACAGTTAACCGTTTGTCTCCTGATTCCAGCTCTGGTGTGTTCCGTCTTGGTGATCCTGCCTAGGTCGTCGGTTGGTGCAATAACTTCCCAAAGCACGCTACAGGTACCGGGCTTGCGAGAACAAACAACAATCCGGCGCGATGAGCGAGGCATTCCTTATATTGACGCCAAGAATGAACATGATCTCTTCTTCGCTCAAGGTTATGCCACAGCATCCGACCGTCTCTGGCAGATGGACTTCCTGCGACGAACCGGTCGAGGTGAGTTGGCGGAAGTCCTCGGGGCCGGTCCAAACAATGTGGCCCGGGAACAAGATAAGGTTCATCGCACGTTTGGCTTTGCACAGGTAGCCGAGGCCGAAGCGAACCAGGCCAGTGCGGAAGCGCGCGCGGTGCTGGATGCATACGCTGAGGGTGTCAATGCGTACATCAATTCTCTGGTTCCAAAAGCTTTGCCGCCGGAGTTTCAAATTCTTCAATACAAGCCTCGTCCGTGGACGCCGTCTGACTCTTTAATCATGGTCAAGCTTTTCTTTGAAGCGCTTTCTTCCACCTGGCGGCTTGATGTGATGCGTGAAGCCCTGTCCGCGCTTCCGCCAGAGAAACTCGCCGTGCTTCTACGGGAGACATCGCCGCTGGATGTCCTTGTCGTGGGAACCGATAGAAGACGGGCGCTGGGCAAAACTCAGCCGCAGCGGCCCTCCGCTTCGATGCTGAACGATCAATCCCTCGCGAATCTGACTCATGAACTCGCTAAGGGACAACAAATAGAACAGAACGCCCTGGCTCGCGTCGGTCTGTTTGCCGAGAATCTTGCCGCCAGCAATAACTGGGTCGTTAGTGGCAAGCTCACCGCTTCTGGCAAGCCGTTACTCGCCAATGATCCACACCTAATGGCTTCTGTGCCTCCCATCTGGCATATGGTCCACTTGAGCGCACCGGGTGTAAGGGTTTCAGGCGTTACAGAACCTGGGGTTCCCGGCGTTGTGATTGGTCATAACAACAACATCGCGTGGGGCTTTACGAATGTTGGTCCAGACGTTCAGGATCTCTACATTGAAAAATTTGATCCTGCTAATCCTCGCCGTTATCTAACTCCGGATGGCTGGCGTGAAGCTGAAGTTCGACATGAAGAAATAAAAGTGCGCAAGGGGTTTGGTGACACGACTACAGACCTCGTCACTTTCGACGTCACGGTAACGCGCCACGGCCCGATTGTTTTGGAAAAGGATGGCAAGCGATATGCGCTTCGCTGGACCGCGCTTGATCCAAAACTTAACAATCCCAATGGCACTTACATGCTCAATCGTGCACGTAATTGGAAAGAATTCACCACAGCCCTGCGTGCTTACACTGCACCCACGCAAAATATGGTCTATGCCGACACTGAAGGTCACATCGGTTACTACGCCGCCGGGGTGGTGCCTATTAGAAAGACCGGGGACGGCAGTAGGCCTTACGACGGTTCGAAAGACGACGGCGAGTGGGTGAGTTTCATCCCGCTGGAAAAGATGCCCCACCTTTTCGATCCGCCGGCTGGAATGATCGTTACCGCCAATCAGCGGGTAGTGGGCACTGATTATCCTTACTTCCTGACACACTCCTGGGCGCAACCCTATCGGGCCCGCCGAATTTACGACCTGCTTCAAGAGTATTCAAAAAAGAAGATCACCGCCGACGACTTTCGGGCCATCCAGGGAGACGTTTATTCGATTGGAGGCGTGCTCTTTGCTACACAGGCCGCGGGAATTCTTCGAGGTCGTTTAGACGCGCCCTCTGATGCCGGACTGCGTGAAGCGGTGGCGCAGTTTGAAAAGTGGGACGGACGGATGAGTGCGGATTCAAGTGTCGCGCCACTGGTCCTGCAGATGCGCATCGCCTTTCGCAGTAGAATATTGAATGCAGCCTTAGGTGAGGATCTATTTAAGATCTACGCCTGGTCCAACTTTGATACCACGATTGATAGCGTCATCTCGCAACGGCCGCCAAGTTGGTTGCCAAAGGAATTTCCGACTTACGCCGATCTGTTGCGCGCGTGCTACCAGGACGCCGTCGGAGTTTTGAAGAAGAACCTCGGCGAAGACCAGTCGACCTGGACCTGGGGGAATCTTGTCAAAGCTCGTTTTCAGCATCCACTCGCTGGCGCGCCTTTCGTAGGAGGCCAGTTCGCGATTCCGCCACTGCCACAAAATGGCTCGGGTGGAATTGCCGCGACCGTTAACGTCGGTGGAGCTGTATCCATGCGCCTGATTGCGGATCCGAGCAATTGGGACCAGACGCAACAAGGAATCACGCTCGGTGAGTCGGCTATTCCTTCAAGTCCTCACTGGAAGGACCAGCTCGACGACTGGCGCAACGTAACTCCACGCGTCTTTCCTTTCAGCGAGGCCGCAGTGACGAAGGCAGTACAGGTCACAATCGTGCTTGAACCCGGCAAGCCATAAAGTAATGATGGCGGAAGGATTGAGGATGAAGAAAGCAAGGGGCACGGAGCCGCCCGGCACGAAAAGTCCTGATCAGCCAATACAGTCTTCATGCCTTAGCCTTCAGCCTGAAGTCTGGCGCGTCTTTTGTGCGGTTGAGATACCAGAAGAGGTCGGCCGGCTGATGGCCGAACACATGAAGAAACTCAAAGCCAGATTTCCTACAGTACCGGCCAGTTGGAGTCGCGAGGGAAAGTTTCACCTCACACTGAAGTTTCTGGGCAATGTTCTGCGCAACCGCGTTGAGGATGTTTCGCGCGCGGCCTCGCTGACAACAGACTGCGTAGCACCCATCCCGATTAAGGTCGGAGGCACGGGAACTTTCCCCAAACATGGTCCGCCACGTGTTCTGTGGATTGGTATTGACGACTGGCAAGGAAAGCTTACCAAGCTTCAAAGGGATCTAGAGGGTGCATGCGCGCCTTTGGGATTTCCAGGAGAAGAGCGACCGTTCCATCCACATCTGACAATCGCTCGCCTCCGCAAACCGCAAGGAGCGAAAGAATTGGGATGGGCGCATCGGGATATGGAATTTGAACCTGTGGAGATAACGGTTCCCGAATTGATCGTCTTGCGTAGCGAGCTTGGTAGCGATGGCTCGAAATACAACGCGATCTCACGTCATCAGCTGAAAGGTAACGCCTGCTGTTAGCTTGCGTTACTCACTTTAACTGCCGCGGTTGCCCTGGCGGCAGCGGCGGTGGTTTTTGTTCTCCGCTCTGTTCGCCTGTTTGACTCAACACTTCTTTGATCGCTCCGATGCTGGACAACAGAGCTGAAGTCTCAACCGGCATGAAGATCACCTTCGAGTTGTTCGACCGCGTCATGTCGCGCAAGCTCTCGATGTAACGCGTCGTAATCAGATAATGCGCAGGATTGCCATGTTCCTGCATGGCGTCTGCAACTCGCGAAATCGCCTCAGCTTCCGCCTCGGCATTTCGCAGCCGCGCCTGGGCCGCGCCTTCGGCCGCCAGGATCGATGATTGTTTTTCACCTTCCGCTCGTGTGACCGCTGCTTGTTTTTCGCCCTCGGCCCGGGTAATCGCAGCTTGCCGGTCACCCTCGGCCTGCAAGACGAGGGCACGACGATTACGCTCGGCGGTCATCTGTTTCTCCATGGTGATGCGAACATCTTCCGGCGGATTGATGTTCTTCACATCAACTCGAGTTACCTTCACACCCCACTTGTCTGTGGCTTCATCAAGGATGATGCGAAGTTTGGCGTTGATCTGATCCCTTTGCGAAAGCGTGTGATCCAAATCCATGTCGCCCATCACCGCACGCATTCCGGTAATCGTCAGCTGTACAATACCGCCCACGAGGTCGTTCATTTCGTAGACTGCTTTCACGGGGTCAGTAATCTGCCAGTACACGACCGAGTCAACATGGATCGTGACATTATCACGCGTGATGACGGGCTGAGGGGGCAGGTCGAGGTACTGTTCGCGGAGATCGATCGAAGTTAAACCAGGACGAGTATTGGTCCAATAAACTGCCCTCGGTCGATCGAAAAACGGAACCAAGAGATTTAGGCCGCTGCTGGCGACTTTATCAAAGCGGCCCAGACGCTCGACTAGCATTACCGTAGCCTGAGGAACAATACGGATTGTCTTTGCTGCTATCAGCAGCAACATGACCCCGAGGAAGCCGAAGAAGAACAAAGTTAGAAGCGTAAACAGTGCATCCATATGCTGACTCCTCTGTCAAAAGCGCTTAAGCGCTAAGCTGAAGAAAACGACGCTTGAACTATATAGGATCGAAACCGTTCTTAGAAAGACATGACTAGCTAAAGTTTCTCGAACATTGGCGGCTGCCAACCACCAAGCGCCTCTTCGACGATCGAGGCTGCGGCCAACACTTCGTCTTCAGCAAAAGGACGGCCGATGATCTGCACGCCAATCGGCAGGCCCTCTGACGAACGTGCGGCAGGAACTGAAACACAGGGTAGATCAAAGACATTGAATGTCTGTGCGTAACTAAAGGCGCGAAAGACGCCGAAGGTTTGCCCTGCAACTGTTACCTTGCTTGCGTCGTGCTCGAGCGCTGGAGTCGATCCGATGGGCGCAACTATTAACGGAATACGCTCCATCCACTCGATCAATTCCGCGCGTAGGCGATCCCGCTCCATCCACGAGCGAATGTATTCGTCTAAAGTAGGAGGGCGAGCCTCATCGGCAGTGGCCAGCCGCCAGCGCACAAATCCTCCCCCCTCTTCTTCATGGCCGGAATAAACATCTCTGAGCTGAACCACCGAAGCGCGCGAAAACAACTTGAGCCAAAGATCGTATCCTCGCTCGACATTGGGTGGACGAGAGTGTTCGACCACCAAACCCGCGTCCGCGAGTACCCGCGCAGCATCCTCAACTGCCTGACGCGTTTCTTTAGTAATGGGCGTCACGTCGTCATCTGCATACCATGCGGCACGCGTGCCGCGCATATCATTTCGTGTTTTCTGTAGAGAGGTTGTCGACGTGCCGGTAAGTGCGGCGAATAACAATCCGAGATCCTCGACTCGGCGCGCCATCGGACCAATGGCGGCTCCCAACGTGTAAGGTCCAATACTTGGTGGACACTGTCCGGCCCCGGCCACTCTGCCGGTAGTCGGTTTCAAACCAACGATCCCGCAGAAGTGAGATGGAATTCGAATCGAGCCTGCCAAATCACTTCCGAGTCCAGCGGGAGACAAACACGCGGCGATTGCCGCAGCTTCGCCGCCGCTGGATCCTCCCGGAGTGCGCGATAGGTCGTATGGATTATTCGTCCGACCAAAGACTGGATTATCGGCTGTGTAATCCATAGCCATCTCTGCGGTGTTAGTCTTTCCGAGGATAATCGCTCCCGCCGCTTTCAAGCGCGCCACAGCGGGCGCGTCACGTTCAGGAATAAACTGGGCGCGTCTGGAAGATCCGCTTGTCGAACGCAATCCGCCGGTTTCGATTGTGTCCTTAATAGTAATGGGCAGACCCATCAATCCGCCCTTAGATTCTCCCCTGCTGATCGCTGCTTCTGCTTCACTCGCTTTGCTGAGTACATCTGGCGCAATGGTGACAATTGCGTTCAGGGTGGGATTGAGCTTCTCAATTCGGCGCAGCTGAGCTTGAACAACTTCGACCGGCGAAACTTCGCGGCGGCTCATCATTTCTAAAAGTCGGGTTGCAGATTGGTTCGTCAGTTCGTCCATTTCCGTTTTTCTTGTCCACAAGCGGCGACGCCACAACTAAAAGTAGTTTCACGCAAAGACGCAAGGGGAGCAAAGACGCAAAGAAGAATTCGGACTAGTCTTTGCGACTTTGCGACCTTTGCGTCTTTGCGTGAGAACTCTTGCTCACAAAACAAGATTCTGGACTCTTGTTTCACAGAGTTCTGAAGGAGGAGACCACCCGCACCGGAGTCATCGTTTTGCATTTCCGACACTTCTCAATATAATTTATTTCGTTCCGTGAAAACTCTTTTTGACCTGCCTTATCGAAGATCCGTGCCCTTGAAGCCATCACCCAACAATAAAGGAGTCTGTAATTGGCGATCCATTTGAGCAGGACGTTTGTCTTGCGCAAACTGCACCAATTGTCCGGCATCGTTCCACTGGGGCTCTTTCTGCTCGAACACTTCTACACAAACTCGAAGGCGCTGACCGGGGCGGCCGACTTCAACAATGCCGTCAAGGACCTACAGTCGGTTCCCTACATCATTTTTGTTGAGATCTGCGGAATCTTTATACCGCTCATCTACCACGCCGTCTACGGAATGGTGATCACGCTTGAGGCGCGTCCGAACAATCTTAATTATCCCTACCCGCGTAATTGGTTTTATCTCATCCAGCGAATCACCGGTGTCATCCTTTTCGTGTTCATCACTTTCCACGTTCTCAATTTTAGATTTGGCCTGATCCCTAAACTTAACACTCTCTCGGTGGCTACACATGCTGATAAGGCTTTCAGTATCGTTCAGGGAGAGTTTCTCAATCCTGTAATCTTCATTATCTATTTGATCGGCATTACCGCTACCGTATGGCATCTGGCCAATGGGATCTGGCTGTTCATGGTTGATTGGGGGATTACCATCGGCGAGCGAGCACAGCGGCTAACCGGGTATGCCTGCATCGCGTTTGGGGTGTTACTTCTTCTGGTCGGTATCAACGCCGCAGTAGCCTTTATTCGTCCAGGCGGATTGTTGGGAGGCATTCTTTGAACGATGGCTTCTAACGGAATCAGAATTGGCATCGTCGGTGGTGGCCTGGCTGGCTTGGCGGCGGCGATGAAAATAGCCGAAGCCGGCCATTCAGTCGATTTGTTTTCGGTCGTCCCCGTCAAGCGTTCTCACTCGGTTTGTGCGCAAGGTGGGATCAATGGAGCAGTCAACACGAAAGGCGAAGGCGACTCGACCTGGGAACATTTTGACGACACTGTTTACGGCGGTGACTTTCTGGCTAATCAGCCACCCGTTAAGGCCATGTGCGACATGGCGCCTGCGATTATTTATCTATTCGATCGGATGGGCGTCCCCTTCTCTCGGACACCCGAAGGGCTACTGGACTTTCGCCGTTTCGGAGGCACTAAACATCATCGCACGGCTTATGCCGGAGCTTCGACCGGACAACAGTTGCTCTATGCTCTCGACGAGCAGGTTCGCCGCTACGAGGGCACGGGGAAAATCAGAAAGTTTGAACATTGGGAAATGCTGTCGCTGACACTCGATGACCACCAGGTTTGTCGTGGACTGGTTGCCATGAATTTACAGACGCTCGAGCTGAAGGCGTTTCCGGCCGATGCCGTAATAATTGCCACCGGCGGTCCCGGGCTGATCTTCGGCAAGTCGACGAACTCGATGGTTTGCACTGGCAGCGCAGTCTCAGCTTGCTACCAACAGGGAGCGAAGTATGCCAATGGCGAATTCATTCAGGTACATCCCACTTCAATCCCCGGTGAAGACAAACTGCGGTTGATGTCTGAGTCGGCACGCGGCGAAGGTGGACGCGTGTGGGTTCCGCGGAAGAAGGGCGACACACGACCACCTTCTCAGATTCCAGAGAGAGAGCGTTTCTATTTTTTGGAGGAGAAGTATCCCGCTTACGGCAACCTCGTTCCCAGGGACATCGCCACACGGGAGATATTTCAAATATGCCTGGAGGGCTACGGCGTGGGAGGCGAGAATCAGGTTTATCTGGATCTCACGCACATTCCGGCTGAAGTACTCGATCGGAAGCTGGGCGCAATTCTCGAAATTTATGAAATGTTTGTTGGCGATGACCCTCGCCATGTCCCGATGCGCATATTTCCCGGCGTCCATTATTCAATGGGGGGGCTTTGGGTCGACTACCAGCAACGAACCAACGTGCCGGGGCTGCTTGCCGCGGGCGAATGCGATTATTCTATTCACGGCGCCAATCGATTGGGAGCAAACTCATTAGTGAGTTGTGTTTTCGGCGGCTTTATGGCTGCACCTGCCGCCATCGAGTATGCAAAGAATGTCGAGCGCAACGGCGCAGACGGCTCACGCTTATATGAGCAAGAGGTGAAGCGACAGCAAGAAATCAACGACACGCTGATCACGCAAACCGGGAAAGAGAATCAGTATTTGATTCATCAGGAGATGGGCAAGTGGATGACCGACAACGCCACAGTTGTCCGGTATAACGACAAACTCAAAGCAACAGATGACAAGCTGCTCGAGTTGATGGATCGTTACGGTCGCATCTCGATAAATGATTCAAATCTTTGGGCCACCATGGCGCTCCCGCATGCGCGACATCTCGACAATATGCTGGAACTCGCCAGAGTTATTGTCTTAGGTGCGCTGAATCGCAATGAATCCCGCGGCGCTCACTACAAACCTGACTTTCCCCAGCGTGACGACGAACACTTCCTGAAAACAACGATTGCGGAATACTCGGGTGAAGGTCCCGTACTATCGTATGAGCCAGTCGACGTGTCCCTGATCCCGCCACGCAAGCGGGATTACTCGCAGGCAAAACAGGAAACAGTAAAGCATTAATCCATGTCAGCACACGTTGCAACATCCAAATCATCGCGCGTGCCCTCGCAAATGGTGGAGATCCACATCCGGCGCCGCGCCAATCCGGATTCGGAAAGCTACTGGGAACAATTTGAGATCCCTTACCGCCGCAACCTCAACATAATCTCGTGTCTGATGGAAATTCAGAAGAATCCCGTCACAAAAGGAGGCAATCCCACCACTCCGCCCGTGTGGCAGATGAACTGTCTCGAACAGGTATGTGGCATCTGCACGATGATAATCAACGGACGCGCGAGGCAGTCGTGCTCGGCGTTGGTTGATAATCTCGACCAGCCTATTAAGCTCGAGCCGATGTCGAAGTTTCCCAACGTACGCGACCTCGTTGTCGATCGTTCGCAAATGTTCGATCACTTGAAACGTGTTCACGCCTGGATTCAGATCGACGGCACGTACGACCTGGGCCCCGGTCCGCGAATGGATCAGGAAGAGGTTCAGGAACGGTATGCATACTCACGTTGCATGACGTGCGGTTGCTGTTTGGAAGCCTGCCCGCAGTACGAAGATGATCACTACATCGGGCCGCAAGCGATTGCTCAGGTACGTCTTTTCAATATGCATCCCACAGGAAAGATTACGCGCGACGAACGTCTGGAAGGGATCATGGGTGACGACGGCATCACAAACTGCGGTAACGCACAAAACTGCGTAAAAGCCTGCCCGATGAATATCCCGCTCACCAAAGCCATCTACGAAGAGAACCGCGAGACGGTAGTTCACGGCTTGTTCGGCTGGCTAAAAAAATGACTAGCCCTTGACGCGTGTTGTGCGTCTGGAATCTAGAATTCAGGTCTCAACTTAAGACAGCTTTTCGGTTTCTGTGAGAGGGACGTTTAAAACTGGCCGAAATTTCGCCGGATGTGTTCGGACAAACAGCGGTACATGTTTTGCTACATTCTTCGCTCTTTCTATTCCTTAGCTGCCTTCGCTTCTAACGGCTTGAGCCAACTCGTATTTGCGCAATATTTGCTCTGCACCTGTGCGGCTCCCTTCTCTTTCGCGAGGAACGGCGTTAACGAAGATCTATTGCCATAGCACATGCGTTTTAGCCTAGAGGGTCCACAGCGCGGCTGCGGCCCCAACCAAACCTGAGTCAAAACATGATCCAATGAAATCACACGAAGTAACACTAACAACATTTCGTGTCATTTCGTGTCTTTGGTTCGTGTAGTTTCGTGGATCGATTGTTTGCTCAAAAAATCTGCCCAAGAAAACAAGAAGTTGCTGGTTTGTTACACAAAGGGGAATTCTAGACAGCAGCTTCTCTTTAGGTCTTAAGATATCAAGAGGGGATTTTGCGGGTGGCCGGTTTGCCGTAAAAGCTAGGTGCTCGATTCGAAATCGAGTGGGAGGAGATAAACCTTTGAAAACTGCCGTAGCGCTGACTCTTATCCTGGCCGCTCAAACATGCTCCGCCGCCCTTATCAGCGAACAGAGCCCAAATCTGGTTGGCCGTTGGCAACTGGATATCGCATTTTCAGACACGGACCTTCACTCATTGCGCTTTGACGCCCAAGCTTCGGGAAAAGGTTCTTTCTTACTTCTGGATCCTCGCTCAAGCTTAGTGGAACCCGCCGACGCAAAAACTGCGGAGTGGAGTGAAACGGCAAACAAGGGTGTGACGTTCTCCGGACCCGTAGAGTTTCCTATCGGTAATGTGGGGCGGGATCCGGGAATATTGGTCTGCAAAGGAACGTTTGAAACCGACGACAGAATCTCTGGAGATGTGAAGTTCTTTCCAATGGGTCAAGATCCAAAAGATCCTAAAGCAAAGCCTTCCAGGACCGGCAAGTTCAAAGCCACGCGTGGCGCAAGCGCTGACTCGCACCCATGAACTTCTGCTTCCTGCGAAATTGAGTATCACTATCCGCGTTTTCAATTCAATTAGCCGGCTTGTTGAGTAACCCCGGCTACTGTCAATGTTCAGGCTAACCTATCGCCACGGTGCCTGAGCTTAGTTTGAAATTTCAGCAACAGATCAAAGTTGATAGCGAAAAGCATGAGTGCTACCCGCCCGTTCTTTATTCACGTCATCGTAAAAACTGCAGCAATCAAAGGAGCGCAATGATGAACAGCGTCAAGCGTGTTGGCTCGTCGTTTCACCGTGAGTTCATGGTTCTGGGTGTGATTTTATCTTTGGCTATGCTGGCTTTAGTTGTCGGCTCCCGGAGTTCAGCGCATGAAGGCCGGGCATCCGCCGCACGCAAAGACAAACGTGTCACACAGAAAGTCGGACCAGGCCAATTCGAACCTAAGTTCGCGCCAGCCAACAGCGCCCCTCTACTCGAGGCCTTGCCTCAACCGAGCCCTGACGATGGAGAGGACGATGATGAAGATTTTGGCAAGGTTCAGCCTGCACGCGGGCGATCCGAAGAAATCTTTGGGCCGTTCGATTATGACCTGTTCGTCGAGAGGGAGAAAGCCGGCGAGTTTCCTTTTCAGGGTGGCCCGGTCCCTTCGACAGTGCCTTTCGATGGCTTAATCAACAACAACGCCGGCGCTACCGGCACTGGATTTTTTACCCAGAGCGAAACCACGGTTGTCGCCTTTGGCAGTACGGTGGTCGTCGGCTTCAACGACTCTGGCTCGAATGCGGGCGGCACCAATAAGTTCACTGGTTTCTCACGCTCCACCGATGGTGGCGCAACCTTTACCGATGGCGGCACATTGCCGACCAACCCCGGCGGCGACGCAGGCGACCCTGTGCTCGCGCGAGATGAGACGACCGGCCGCATTTACTTCGCCACACTCGGTTTCAGCGTCTCGACGGATCAGGTGTTTCACTCGGATGACAACGGGGCCACCTGGTCACCTCCGGTCAACGGAACTCCAGGAGGCACTTCCGAAGATAAGGAATGGATTGCGGTGGACAACTTCTCAGGTGCCGGAAACGGGAACGTCTATCTCATGTCCCGCCGCTTTGGTGGTGTCCCGGGTATTTACATGTTCCGATCAACGGACCAGGGCAACACTTTCGGTCCTACTGGCGGTACGCAAATCGATCCCGGCAGTCAGGGTTCTTACGTAACGGTTGGTCCGGATCACTCAGTGTACGCGTTTTGGTTTGCCGGTACGACGTTGCAATTGCGGAAGTCCACGGACTTCGGCGTGACCTTTGGCCCGGCGGTAACGGTCGCCTCCGGCTTAGTAGGTGGCACCAACGGCGATCTTGGGCTGACTGGAATTCGTCAGGGCACTTCGACTGCATCCGGATTCCGCAGCAGCGAGTTTCCGCACGTGGCCGTGAATCCGGTGAGCGGTAATCTCTACGTTACTTACGACAACAAAGGGGCCGGAACGGACAAGGCTGACATATTTCTCGTCCAGTCGACGACCGGCGGAGCATCATGGGGCGCCCCAATCAAGATTAATGACGATAGCACCACCACGGATCAGTTTCAGCCGACTATTGCCGCCTCGACGGACGGCACCAGACTCGGCGTCTTCTACTACAGCCGCCAGGAAGACACTGCCGGCAATAACTTGTTCAGGTATTACGGTCGCATCGGTACGATTTCAGGTTCGTCGCTGACATTTTTGCCGAGCTTTGCAGTTAGTGACACACCATCGTTGCCGGAATTCGGCCGCGACAGCGTTGTCAACTCCGTTTACATGGGCGACTACAATACCGCGTTTGCCACCCCCGGCTTCTTCCACGCCGTGTGGTCCGATAACCGCGATGATTTACCTGGAGGCGCAGGGCGCAAAGATCCCAACGTCTATTACGAGCGAATACCGCTCGGATTGGCGGTGACGACCACCGTCCCGGTGGTTGGCAGCATCATCTCGACGCAACCAACCGTTTTCACAGTCAACGTTACAGACCCGGTCGACCCCGCTACGCTTCAAGCAAGTGATTTCCTCGTCAACGGCATTCCGGCGACTTCCGTAAGCTACACGCCGGGATCTACCACGATGACATTCACCTTCGGCACCTCTCCAGTAACGACTCAAGGTCTGCAGACGATGCACATAAGCGGCGGCGCCTTTCTCCGCAGTTCTGACGCTAGCCCCGTCTTGGAGTTTAATGGCACGTTCCGCTACGACACTGTGCTGCTCCAGGTGGTTTCAACGTCGCCTCCATTCCCGAACGGTGTCTTTACCTTGCCGGGTCCCTTCACTTATGACGTCAACTTCAACGAGGCCATCGATCCTGCTTCCGTTCAGACAAGCGATTTGACTCTGAGCGGGATCAGCGGCAGCGTGGTCACCGCAGTAAGCGTTCTGCCGGGCAACATTACGGCCCGCTTCACAATAAACACCACGGCCGAAGGAGCCTTGACGGCGAGCATCGCGGCAGGCGCGATCACCGATCAGTTTGGAAATCCGGGCGCCGCCTTTTCCGCCGTCTACCAGGTGGACATTGGGACAGTGCCGTACCCGACGCCACTGCTCGCCAAGGATCCGCTCGGTTCATTGATTTATGACCCCAGCATCTCCGGGACAGTGAGTTTCGCTGGCGACACTGACAGCTTTACACTGGCAGTCGATCCTGGCCAGACCCTTACGGTGCTGGTTACGGCCACCTCCGCGGCACTCCAACCGGCAGTCACGTTGCGCGATCCGTCAAATGCGATTATCGCGAGCGCAACCGCAGGAGCCGCGGGCCAAAACGCCCTTATTCAAACGGCTCCAGCTGTGACCGCTGGTACCTACACAATGACTGTCGCAGGTGCCGGCGGCACCACCGGCAACTACACCGTCCAGGTCATCCTCAACGCCTCAAAGGAGGCGGAAGGAACACTAGTCGGAATCACGAATAACACTCTCGCGACGGCGCAGGATATCAATAGCTCGTTCATAACCCTCCAGACGTCTCAGGCGAGCGCACAACGCGGGGCGGTCAATGGTACAGCAGACGGCGCAAACTATTCGGCCGCAGCTGTGCCCTTTAGCTTCGAGGACATAAGTACAACCGGGACGGTCATCGCTGGACTAACGAACCAGGACGACACCAGTGTGTCTATACCAATCGGGTTCTCGTTCTCACTCTACGGGACGAGTAACACAGCAGTGTTCGTGAGCAGCAACGGTCTTTTGACCTTCGGCACGGCTAATTCAGGTTTCACAAACGCTGATCTGACTACCACTCCAACTCAGGCGGCAATTGCGCCGTTCTGGGACGACCAGCACACTGGTGGCGGGGCAGCAGCTTCTAACGTGTTCTCCCAGGTGATTGGCTCAGGAGGAAATCAGCACCTTACAATTCAATGGAACCAGGTGAGGTTCTTCTCCGGCGGCACGACCGGCGACACTATCACCTACGAAGCTCAATTATTTGCCGACGGCCGGATACAGTTCAATTATCTGGACCTCGTCTCAGGCACGGCGCCAGGCAACAACGGCGCGAGTGCGACGGTGGGCATAAAAGCCTTCGGAACGCAGGGACCCGATCGGCTGTTGCTGGCGTTTAATAATGGACCAAATGCTTTTGTGGGCACAGGTCAGAGCACTCTCTTATCGCCACCCAATCCGACACCAGACTTCTATTCGTTCAGTCTTAGTGCGGGAGACGTGGCTACGCTGGGAACAAGAAGTCTTTCCGGCGGCAGCGTCAACGTAGACCTGCTCGACTCAGGCGGGTTGGTGCTCGCGACGGGTGTCAGCGGTTCCACCAATCTGGACAGCGTGGTGGGCAACTTCACAGCAAGCGGGAGTGGCCCCTACTATGCCCGCGTGACAAGTAGTGTGAGCGTGCCATACAACCTGGTTGTGACCAGAAATGCCGCGTTTGATACGGAAGCTAACGACACGTTCGCTACGGCACAGCCGATCGACGGCAACCGCGGCGTACTAGGAGCGTTACTCCCTAATAACGTTTATCAGGCGAGTGCGGTCCCATTCGAGTTCGAAGACATAAGTACAACCGGTACGGTCATCGCTGGACTCACGAACCAGGACGATACCGCTGTGTCTATACCAATCGGGTTCTCGTTCTCACTCTACGGGACGAGTAACACAGACGTGTTCGTGAGCAGCAACGGTCTTTTGACCTTCGGTACTGCTAACACAACTTTCACAAACGCTGATCTGACTACCATTCCAGCTCAGGCGGCAATCGCGCCGTTCTGGGATGACCAGCACACTGGCGGCGGAGCAGCAGCTTCTAACGTGTTCTTCCAGGTGGTAGGCTCAGGAGCAAATCAGCACCTTACAATTCAATGGAACCAGGTGAGGTTCTTCAGCGGCGGCACGACCGGCGACACTATCACCTACGAAGCTCAATTATTTGCCGACGGCCGGATACAGTTCAATTATCTGGACCTCGTCTCCGGCACGGCGGCAGGCAACAACGGCGCGAGTGCGACGGTGGGCATAAAAGCCTCCGGGACACAGGGACCCAACCGGTTATTGCTGGCGTTTAATAATGGACCAAATGCGTTCGTCGGCACAGGTCAGAGCACCCTGATTACCCAGCCTCCCTCCGATGACTGGTACAGTGTCACGTTGGGCGGCGCTCAGACGTCGCTGCAATTAGAAACCAGCACACCGGCCGATGGTCCGGGCGAGTTCGTCAATACGCTGAATCCGCACATCGAGCTTTACAGCCCGGCGAATGTTTTGATAGCCAGCGGCATTCCCCTGGCCGATGGTCGGAACGAGTCTCTCAGCGCCAGCGGTTTGGTTTCTGGCGCCTACCGTGTTCGAGTCAGCAGCGAGGCGAGCTCGGTCGGTGAGTACTTCTTGACGACCGGTGCGCCACCTCCAATTAGCTCGGGAGGTTCAACTTTAGTAAATGAGAGTTGCTCACCGGCGAACGGAGCGATCGATCCAGGTGAACGGGTCAGTGTCGTATTCCGCGTGACAAACAACGGAGCCAGTGCTGTTTCGAATGTGATAGGTACGCTCCAATCAACTGGTGGCGTACGGGTACCAAGTGGTCCGCAAAGCTACGGGACAATTGCTTCCGGAGCTACGGTGGGAAGGCAGTTCTCATTCACCGCGGATCCGGCTGTAGCGTCCGGTGGAACAATTACGGCAACGCTTCAATTGCAGTCAGGGACAACAGACCTGGCGACGCTGATCTACACGTTCATTGCAGGCCCGAGCCCTTGCGGTGGAGTTAGGTTGGCAGTTACTTCATCGCTAGTACGGCTTAATGCTTCAACGGTGCGAGCAAATATCCAAATCCAGAATATCGGCACTCTGCCGGCCGATAACGCAATGCTGACTTCAGCTACTCTGGGCAGTAATCCGCGCTTAACGACGTTGCCACTGAGCCTGGGCAGCATCGCGGCTTTCAGCTCAGTTAACACGACCGTCGACTTCAGCAATTCCACTCCAGGGGCTTCAGTACTCAGCCTTGGAGGTACTTACACGGGGGGCACTTTCAGCAGTAGTTCACGCGTCACTATCCCGTGACATAAGGTCTCTGACGTAAACCCTACATAGATGAAGGGCGGCGATCCCCACGATCGTCGCCCTTCTTTTTATGAACAACCTCGCTCACCACATTGGTGGGACTTGCATGCGGTGCCTCAGTATATCAGCGATCTCTAACCGATCTTGCGAATGGCCCGGGTTTTTTGGCTGAGCGAATAAGGAGCCCGGAGATGGACCTGGAAATTAAACAATTCCCGGCTGCGGAGTCTACAACACCGACTCACAGCGTTACGACGATCTGGTCCGTGATGGTCGACCTCGTTGTCGATCGTTCGCAAATGTTCGATCACTTGAATCGCGTTCACGCCTGGATTCAGATCGACGGCACATATGATCTGGGCCCCGGTCCGCGAATGGATCAGGAAGAGGTTCAGGAGCGATATGCGTACTCACACTGCATGACGTGCGGTTGTTGTTTGGAAGCTTGCCCGTACGAAGATGACCACTACATCGGGCCGCAAGCGATTGCTCAGGTACGTCTATTCAATATGCATCCCACCGGAAAGATTACGCGCGACGAACGTCTGGAAGGGATCATGGGTGACGACGGCATCACAAACTGCGATAACGCACAAAACTGCGTAAAAGCCTGCCTGATGAATATCCCGCTCACCGACCAAAGCCATCTACGAAGAGAACCGTGAGACGGTAGTTCACGGCTTGTTCGGCTGGCTAAAAAAATGACTAATCCTTGACGCGTGTTGTGCTTCTGGAATCTAGAAATTAGGTCTCAACTTAAGACAGCTTTTCCGTTTCTGTGAGAAGGACCTTTGAAAACTGCCGTAGCGCTGACTCTTATCCTGGCCGCTCAAACATGCTCCGCCGCCATTATCAGCGAACAGAGCCCAAATCTGGTTGGCCGTTGGCAATTGGTGCGTGCCGCTAAGTTGAACCCGCATAGGTCCCAGTAGTTGTTTCGTATCCGATCGCTTCTTAACTGCGACAGGATGTCAAACACCCGGTTCTTCGCCCACTTCTCGACATCGTTCTTGTATCCGTCCCCATTTTGAGCTTAGGCCTTGGCAGCATAGTAACCATCGTTAGACACCCAAGTGGCTTGAGCAGTGTCGTAGCCACCCAAGTCCACTCCTATGTATATTGCTTGACGCTGTCGGTTCCATGTTTGCAGGAACTGCACAGTGTGCGCAACCTCCTCGACGATCGTTTTAAGCGATTCGAAATCTCCGCCGTCTAGAGTTTGACTCTGTCAGCGTTGTAATGAATGTCATAGAGTCCCAGAGTCGTCGCATCGGGATCTCTGATGCTCACGGGAAAGGGGATGCCAGACCTAAAACGCGCGTCGTCGATTGGAGCATAGGGATTACCGTGAACACGTTGTTGAGGGAAATACTGTCGAAGTGCGTCTCGAAGGCAAGGGGAAAGCTGTTCACCAACCGTATTCTGCGTAGCAACCTTGTTCGTACCGTCGTAACTATGCATTTTCTCACACACCTACTTGGGATAATTGTCTTTGCACGGAAAGAGGTTTCTCATCGAGGGAGGACAAGGATTTTCCGACGGCTCTCGGCCGCAGTTCGCCACCGACAAGTCAGCATTCGCTCGAATCTTCAGAGTATCGACGAGCTTCCCATTTACATAGAACTCGATGCTCCCAAAATCCTGAGCGCGCTCACCTTGCGCCAGAACGACTGTCTCCGGTTTTCGACGGACGCTTGGATCAGTCAGAAACTCCGTAAGGTAAGTGCGGACATTGTGCAGCCGACGATTGTTCAGGTTTGGTTTCGTCTCGTTAGGTCCGAGGCGAGCTATGACGATAATCAACTCGTCAAGGTTGGTCTTTTGGGCCAAGCTGTCCAAGATGGCCGTATTGTACTCACAGCCAGTAGGCCGATCTTGAGCTATAGACTCCGAGCGAACGGGAATCGCTCC
>WNGE01000253.1_pt2 | contig 76026 bp, 73 predicted proteins | sample 5400651 | NCBI WGS metagenome assembly WNGE01 (sample SAMN13153370, study PRJNA577476) | soil metagenome | isolation source: 60 cm soil or saprolite under grassland replicate 2 | place: USA:California | collected 2016-06-15 | reverse complement strand
CGGGCAGCTGCCGTTCATCTGGAGTTCGGCGCTGTTGATGGCGGCCGTCGGTTGCTGGCGGCGAAAGCGCTACATGGAAGCGGCGGTGCTCGCCGGGCTCGGCCAGGCGACCCACCCCGCGGTCGTCCTGCCGATCGGGCTCTTTCTCGTGCTCGGCCGCCTGAACTGGGAGCCGGAGCGACGACAGCTGCTGCGTTTCTATGCGATCTCGCTTGTCATTTCGCTGCCCGCGACGTGGATCGTGTTCGTCTCGCCGGTGTTCGCCGACAGCTCGGGGTGGGTGATCATCAGCAACTTCTTCGGCACGCTCCTCGTCCGGTCGTTCGTCTTCATCGCCCCGATTGTGTTGGTGCTCTTCCAGCGGGTACGCAAGCCATGGCTCCCGGTCGCGATCTTCATCGGCACGCTGAGCCTCAACGTCGCGCTCGGCGGGGTCCTCGACACGCGCTACGCGTGGGGCTCGTTGAACCGCAAACCCAACACCGATCTGATGCAGTTCATCAACTCGTCGAAGTTCGAGCGCACGAAGACCTACCGGCTCATCCGCGCCGGTGACGGGAAGGTCGGCATGTACCAGATCGAGCGCAAGGGTGGGCACCTCGACTCCGAGTTCTTCCCCGAGAGCATCGACCGGCAGAGCTGGCGTGACACCGAGGCGTACTCGAAGTTCCTGCGGCATCGGCGCGTCGATTTCGTCATCGTCTATGACAGCTACGACCGGACGTACCGCACGAACGAGCACACCCTCCTCGAGGGGCTGTCCGCAAGGGGTATCAATAGTTGCGACGCCCAGCTCGTCGGGGCAGCACCACTCGCGCACGCCGAACACTACGACGTCTACTCGATTCGCCGCGAATGCTGACCCCCGAGGCGTCTGACACGCACACATTTCTCACAGCCGTCTCATGGCCGGGCCCGCAGTCTGGACGAGTGCGCCTGCGTCCGAGCCGCACCGGGTTAATACCGACGAGAGGTGGTCAGGCGTGAACGTGCCGGCGGCGAGGATCGTCTTCTCGGATGACGACCGCGCTGCGGTCCTCTCCATGATCGACGAGGCGCTGCGCACCGGCTCGCTCACCCTGGGACCACACACCCGCGAGCTCGAAGAATCCTTCCGCACCCGCCACGACGCGCCGTACGCGGTGGCGGTCAGCAGCGGGACGAGTGCGCTCGAGATCATCCTGCGGTCGCTCGGGGTCGAGGGACGCGAAGTCGTCGTTCCCGCGAACACGTTCTTCGCGACCGCGGCCGCGGTACTCCACGCCGGAGGCGCACCGCGCTTTGCCGACGTCGCACAGGACACGCTGGCGCTGTCGGCCGAGACCGTCGAAGCCGCGCTCACCGAGAACACCGCCGGCGTGATCGTCGTCCATATCGGAGGGCTCATCAGCCCCGAGGTCGAGGCGATCCGACAGCTGTGCGACGCCCGTGGCCTGTTTCTCGTCGAGGACGCGGCGCACGCCCACGGCTCCAGCCTGGACGGACGACCGGCTGGTGCGTCCGGCGTGGCGGGCGCCTTCTCGTTCTATCCGACGAAGGTCATGACCACCGGTGAGGGTGGCATGATCGTCACCGCCGACGAGCGCATTCGTGATGACGCGGTGATCTACCGCGATCAGGGGAAGGCCGGGTTCCTCGGCGGCGACCACATCCGTCTCGGGTACGCGTGGCGGATGAGCGAGCTGCACGCCGCGGTGGGGCTCGTGCAACTCCGGCGGCTCGACGAGTTCATCAAGATCCGGCGCGAAGTTGCCGATCAGTACGACGAAGCGCTCGCGGCGATCGATGGCATCACGTCCCTTGTTCGCGCCCCGAGTTCGGAGACGAACTTCTACAAGTACATCGCGATGCTGGATCCCAACATCGACCGACAAGACGTGAAGGCCACCTTGCGTGAGGAGCACGGCGTGTCGCTCAGCGGTGAGGTGTACGCGTCACCTCTGCACCATCAGCCGGTGTTCGCCGGCTTGCACGAAGGCAGCTTGCCTGTGGCCGAAGACGTCTGCCGCCGCCATGTCTGCCTCCCCATCCATTCCGACATGACCCGGGACGAAGCCGCGCACGTGGTAGGAAGCCTGCGCGCTGTGCTCGGGGCGGTCGACTAACGAACGGAAGACCATGAGAATCGCAATCACGGGCGGATCGGGATTCATCGGATCCCACGTGGTGGATCGGTTGATCGACGCCGGCCACACCCTGTTCGTGCTCGACACCCGCGCTCCGCACCGGCCGGACGTCACGTACCGGCAGGTCGACCACATCGACGTCGTGTTCCACCTGGCGGCGGTGTCCAACGTGAACGACGCCTACGAGCACCCCGTCGGGACGGTCCGGATCAACGTGACCGGCACCGTCAACGTGTTCGAGGCCAGCCGGCGCAATGAGGTCGGCCGCACGATGCTCGCCAGCACGGTATGGGTCTACGCCGGTGCCCACGGCGACGCTCCGCTCGACGAGGAAGCGCCGTTCCACCTCCCGAGCGCCGGCCATATCTACACGTCGTCGAAGATCGCGAGCGAGCTCATCGCCCACAATTACAACGAACTGTACGAGACGCCGTTCACGATCCTCCGCTATGGCATCCCGTTCGGCCCGAGAATGCGCGAGCAACTCGTCATACCGCGTTTCCTGCGAATGGCGCTCAACGGCGAGACCATCACCGTGCACGGCGACGGCTCGCAGTTCCGCAACTACGTCTACGTCGAGGATCTCGCCGACGCCCATGTGCTCGCTCTTTCCGGCGACGCCGAGAACGAGGTGTTCAACCTCGAGGGCGGCGAGCCGATCACGATCCGCCGGGTGACAGAGGCGATCCGCGACACGCTCGGGATCCCGGTGTCGGTCGAGTTCGGCGAGACGCGCCCCGGTGACTACGCCGGTAAAGAGGTGTCGGGCGAGAAGGTGAAGCAGGTGCTGGGCTGGGTTCCGACGACGAAGTTCGAGGACGGCATGCGCCGCTACGTCGACTGGTACCTGGGCCAGATCGAGGCCGTGCGCGAACAGGTGAGCGAGGCGTAGCTCAGCCCCCGGCGGCGGGCTCGGGCAGCAGCCGCGCCAGCATGCCGCGCATCATCTCCTCGTCGCTCGTCTGACGCCACGCGTCGATCAATCCCGCGCCCATCGGGTCGCACGCATAGCGCATCGGACCGTCGTCGTCGAGGATGGCGTCGACGATGAGGCGGGCGGCGTCACCCGTCGGCTGGATCATCGTCGCCACCGTGCTCTTGTTCGAGTTCATGTGCTCGGCCAGCGGCTGGTACGGCTCACCGGCGGGGCGAATCCTCGTCTCCTGCGAATGGCGGAGCATGTCAGAGTCGACCGGGCCGGGCATGATCTCGACGACGCGGATGTGTTGCGGCGCCAGCTCGGATCGCAGGGTCATGCTGAGCGCGCTGACGGCCGCCTTGCTGGCGCGGTAAGCGGAGTAGAAGGGCACCGGGGCAAGAATCGACGACGACCCGATATTGCAGATCACGCCGCCGCCGGCGGAACGCAGCTTCGGAATGGCGTGTCGCGTGACGTCGACGAGCCCGAACACGTTCGTCTCGAACAGTTCTCGCCAGAGCTCGAGCGGCGTCTCCTCCAGCGGCAGGTTCTCGTGCTCCACGCCGGCGTTGTTCACGAGCACGCGCAGGCCATCGGGCAGGTCGATGGTCTCGGGTCGGGTGACGTCCAGCTGCTCGACGTGGAGCCGGAGACCGGCCTCTTCTGCCTGTTGGGTGAGCTCGCTGCCCGCCGCGGGGCTGCGCATCGTCGCGACGACGTCGAAGCCGCGGACCGCGAGCTCGAACGCGACTGCTCGCCCGATGCCGCGCCTCGCTCCCGTGACCACCGCGATCCCGTCCGGCTGCATGGCTCCCCCGTTTCGTGACTGCGGCGTCAGTTTACGGACATAGGGTGTGCGCGTGAGTAAGGCCGCGCGGGACGATGCGTTCGCCGCAATGAGCGACGTCGTGCTCGCCGTCGCGGGCGAATTGCGACTCGATGCAGTGTTGCACCGGCTCGTCCATGCTGCTCGTGACCTGTCGGGTGCGAGCTACGCCGCGCTCGGGATCCCCGACGAGACCGGCACCGAGTTCGACCAGTTCCTGCACGCGGGCATGAGTGACGACCTCGTCGCCAAGCTCGGGCCACTCCCTCGGACCCACGGGATGCTCGGCGCCATGCTCTCCGATCCCCGCCCTTTCCGCACCGACGACATCACCAAAGATCCGCGCTTTCGTGGCTGGTGGCCCGACGCGCACCCGCTGATGCGGTCGTTCCTCGGCGTCCCCATCGTCGCCAAGGGCGACATCATCGGCGCCTTTTACCTGACGGAGAAGCAGGGGGCACGGGAGTTCGACGAGAACGACGAGCGGCTGATCAGCGTCCTGGCCGCGCACGCGGCCATCGCGATCGAGAACGCGAGGCTGTTCGAGGCGAGCCGCGAGCTCAGTGTGATCGAGGAGCGGAACCGGCTCGCGCGCGAGCTCCACGACTCCATGACCCAGAACCTCTTCAGCCTGGCTTTGACCGCCGAAGCTGCGTCCGAGCTCGTGCACGCCGACCCCGCCCGCGCCGAGGCCGAGATCGATCGCATCAGGGCCCTGGCCCGCGACACGCAAGCAGAGCTGCGCTCGCTGATCTTCGAGCTCCGCCCGCCGCAGCTCGAGGCGGACGGGCTGGTGGCCACCATCGGCAAGGACCTCGAGGTGCTTGGACGCGCGCACGGCCTGAAGGCAGGCCTACGCGTCCAAGGCACACCGGAACTGGACTCGACCGTCGAAGTGGAGTTGTACCGCATCGTTCAGGAGGCGCTGAACAACGCCCTCCGGCACGCGCAGGCCGACACGGTCGAGGTCGACGTCGACGCCCGTGACGGTCTCGTCACCATCATCGTGCGAGACGACGGCGTGGGCTTCGACCCCGGCGCCCGCGCGATTCGCGAACGCCGCCTCGGCCTCACGTCGATGCGCGAACGAGCCGAGCGCCTCGGGGGTACGTTCCGCGTCGAGTCGTCCCCCGGCGCCGGCACCACGGTGAGCGTGGAGGTCCCCGGTGGCTGAGGCGCCGATTCGGGTCTTCGTCGCCGACGATCATCCGGTCGTGCGCCAGGGGCTGCGCACGTTCCTCGATTCGCGTGAAGGCATCGAAGTCGTCGGCGAAGCCGGCGATGGCGAGTCCGCCGTCATCGCGGTCGAACGGCTACGTCCCGATGTCGTGCTCATGGACCTCGTGATGCCGGGCCTCGGCGGTGTGGCCGCCATCCGCCGCATCCGCGAGCGCGTCCCCGCCACTCGAGTCATCGTGCTGACGAGCTTCGCCTCCGACGACCAGGTCATCCCGGCAGTGCAGGCCGGCGCAGCCGGCTATCTGCTCAAGGACGTCGAACCGACGGGCCTCGAAGCTGCCATCCGGCTGGTCCACGAGGGCGAGGCGCTCCTCGACCCGCAGATCGCGGGACGGGTCATGCAGGAGGTCGCACGGCCCTCCCCGAGCGCCGACGTGTCGTCGCTCACGCCGCGTGAACGTGAGGTTCTCCAGTTGCTGGCGCGCGGGCTGTCGAACCGGGAGCTGGCCAAGGCCCTCGTGGTCTCGGAGAAGACCGTGAAAACACACGTGAGCAGCATCCTCATGAAATTGGGGCTGCACGACCGTACGCAGGCGGCACTGCTCGCGGTGCGGGAAGGTCTCGTCGAAGCGAGTGAAGCGGGCACCTGACGCGATGGGCCGCATCCTCGTCGGCACCGCGTCGTGGACCGACAAGTCGTTGCTCAAGTCGGGCTGGTACCCACCCGACGCGTCGACTGCGGAGGCACGCCTGAAGTACTACGCGTCACAGTTTCCGCTCGTCGAGGTCGACTCGACCTACTACTACCCGCCGCGAAGGCAGGTCGTGCAGCAGTGGGCCCAGCGCACGCCGCCCAACTTCACGTTCAACATCAAGGCGTTCTCGATCTTGACGCAGCACCCGACCAAGGTGACGTCGCTGCCCGAGGAGATGCGACCGGAAGGCAAGCAGCGCGTGTACCCGAAAGACCTCGACCCCGACGCGGTCGAGTATCTCTGGTCGACCTTCTTCGACGCCCTCGAGCCGGAGCGGAGCGAGAAGCTCGGTGCAGTGCTGTTCCAGTTCCCGCCGTGGTTCACCATCAGGCGGTCGAACAAGGACTATCTGGTCGAGTGCTCCCAGCGGGCGAAGCCGCGGCGAATCTGCGTCGAGTTCCGTCATCAGTCGTGGATGACGGAAGAGAATCGAGAGGAGACGCTCGAGTTCCTCCGGCAGCACGATCTGGCGTACGTCTGCGTCGACATGCCGCAGGGCTTCCGAAGCTCGCTCCCGCCGATCGTGGGGGCGACGTCATCCGCGCTCGGGGTCATCCGCTTCCACGGACGGAACAAAGAGGAATGGGAGAGCGGGTCCGTGCAGCGGCGGTTTCGGTACCTTTACTCGGACCGCGAGCTCGAGGAGTGGGTGCCGCGAATTCGCCGGTTGAGCGACGAGACCGAGACGACCCACGTCGTGATGAACAACTGCTACCAGGATTACGCCCAGCGCAACGGCGCCCAGCTCGCTCAGATGCTGGGCGTGCGCAACTAGGCGGATGTCGGCGGGTGGCGGTCAGCCCAGGGGCGGGCTTGCTCGAGCTGCGACGCGAGCCGGATGAGCACGTCCTCGCGCCCGTAGGCGGCGACGAGCTGCACGCCGACGGGGAGCCCGTCGGCGGTCCAGTGCAGTGGCAGCGAGATCGCGGGCTGGCCCGTGATGTTGAACGGCGACGTGAACATGGCGTAGGTGCCCATGCGGGTCAGCGTCCCGATCACGTCGTCGGTGTCGGGAGCAAGGTCACCGAGCCGTGCCGGCGGCGCGGGCATCGTCGGCGTCACGAGCACGTCGTTCCCGTCGGCCCACCACGACGCCGCCTCTCGTGACCACGCGTGGGCCGTCTCGGTCGCCGCCAGATACTGCGCTCCGGTCACTGCCTGGCCCATCTGGGCCGTAACCGCGTTCATGGGATCGAGGTCGCTCGGCGCGAGGGTGCGACCGATCCGCTGGCCCCAGCGTTCGAGATCGCGGGCGATCGCCGACCCGTAGATGCCGAGGAAGCCGATGTCGGCCGCATCCAGCGCGTCGAACTTCGCCCGCGTGACGTCGTGGCCGAGCTCGTCGAGCAGACCCGCCACCCCTTCGACCGCGGCGACGCACTCGGCGTGCGACTCGACCCCGTCGTTGCGCATCGTGCGGATGCCGATCTGCAGGCGGCCGGGGTCGGCGCCGACCTCGCTTCGATAGGGACGCCCCGGCGCGGGCGCGGTGTAGGGATCGCCTGGAGCGGTCCCGGCCACGGCGTCGAGCACGGCGGCCGAGTCCCGCACGCTGCGGGTGAGCACGTGCTCGTGGGTCAGGGGGCCCCAGAACTCGCCGAAGTCGGGGCCGAGCGTGGTTCGGCCGCGGGTGGGCTTGAGGCCGACGAGCCCGCACGCGCTCGATGGGACGCGAATCGAACCGCCCATGTCGTTGCCGTGCGCGACGGGCGCCACACCGGCGGCAACGGCGGCGGCGGACCCGCCGCTGGAGCCGCCGGGCGCCCGCGGTAGCGCTCGGCGAGCCAGGTGTCAGCGTCCTCGTGCCAGTCGATGTCTTTGAGCACCTGCATGCCGCAGTGAAACGGATCGCCCGCGGTATGGCAGACGCCGTCCTTCACGAGGAAGGGCACACCGCGGAACGGGCCCTCCGGAAGCGCGGGGTCAGCGGCCGCGGCCGTCGCCTTGTCGTCGAGACGGTGGATCACCGCATTCAGCTGCGGGTTGAGCTTCTCGATGCGCGTAATGGCACCCTCGACGAGCTCAGTCGGTGTCACCTCACCCTTGCGCACCAGCTCGGCCTGCTCCGTAGCGTCCATCCAGGTGAAGTCATCGCCCATATGACGTTTCCCTCTTGCTCGGCAGAAGTGGCCCGGCCATCCTGCCTCCAATCGGGGGTGCGGTGTGGACGAAGACATCGCGAACGTCGAGGAAGCGAAGTACTGGAATACCGCCGAGTCCAGGCACTGGGTCGAGTACCAGGACCGGCACGACGCGGTGCTGGCCCCGCTCGACGCGCACCTGTTCGCGGCCGGCGGGATCTCCGGTCGCGACCACGTGCTCGACGTCGGCTGCGGGTGCGGCGTCACGACACGAGCAGCGGCCCTGGCAGCTGCCGCGGGTGAGGCCACCGGAATCGACCTGTCGGCAGCCATGCTCGAGCGAGCGCGTGCCGTCGCCGAGAAAGAAGGGCTCGGCAACATCCGCTTCCAGCAAGGTGATGCGCAGGTTCACCCGTTCGACGGCGCCGCGTTCGATGTGGTGATCAGCCGCTTCGGGGTGATGTTCTTCGCCGATCCCACCGCCGCGTTCGCCAACCTTGCGCGGGCCACCCGAGAGCGGGGACGGCTGGTCTTCGTCTGCTGGCAAGGGCTCCCGCAGAACGACTGGATCTCGGTGCCCGCGGCCGCGGCCCTCGCGGGCACGTTCCGCCACCGGATCCTGGCTCGTCCGACGATCCCGGTCCGTTCTCGTTCGCCGACCCGAATCGCGTGCGGAGCATCCCTTCCGCTGCCGGGTGGCACGACGTCGAAATGCAAGTGGTGAACGAACAGCTTCCGCTCGGGGTTGACGTCGACGAGGCTCTCACGTTCGTACTCGGCATCCGCTTGTTCCGCAGGTTGTTCACGGACGTCGACGAGGCGAGGGTCGGCCGCGCCATCGCGGCGGTCCGCAACGCCCTGGCCGCTCACGAGACCTCCGACGGGGTCGTCCTCGGCGCCACCGCCTGGCTCGTGTCGGCCTGGCGTTAGGCCTCCGCGCCCAGAGGGCCAGGGAGGGTCAGGCGCGATGTCTCAGGTCGGCGCCGATCAGGACGGTCAGTCCGGCGAGCGGCAGCGCCAGTGACCATAGGTCCCAGCGCAGCGCGAGCAACGCACCCGCCGGCGAGGTAACTGAGCCACACGCTGCCGTGGAGGCGGGCGCGCTGGTGAGGAAGCCGACGGAGTCCACGAAGCCACCCACCGACGCCAGCGGAAGCGCGACGCCGTACGCGGCAGACGGGATCTCGACGTCGGGCTGGGCCACGGGGGACCTCCTGGCTCGGCGGGCACGGTAGCGGCCGGACGATCGCTCGAGCGGGCCTACGACCTTCGACCGACGCGAAATCCGGTCTGCAGCCCGATGTGACGAGCGAATTCGGTACCTACGTTTCTCGCCATGGAGCGAAGCGACCGAGGAGCCACGATGCGGAATCGCGCACTGATCACCGGGGCTTCCCGAGGGCTCGGCCTGGCCCTCGCCCGCGCCCTCGCAGCCGACGGCTGGGAGCTGGTCATCGACGCCCGCGGTCAGCGCGACCTGCTCGCCGCCGCCGACAAGATCGGCGCGCTCGCTTCCGTCCACGCCGTACCCGGCGACGTCGCCGACGAGACCCACCGCCGCGACCTCGTTTCGGCAGTGGACGCGCTGGGAGGCGGGCTCGATCTGCTCGTCCACAACGCGAGCCTGCTCGGGCCGAGCCCGCAGCCGTCCCTGGCCGACTATCCGCTCGACGCGCTCGAGCGCGTCTACGCCGCCAACGTGTTCGCGCCGCTGCGGCTCACGCAGATGCTGCTGCCGCGCCTCGCCCGCAACGCCAGGATCATCTCGATCACCTCCGATGCCGCCGTCGAGCCGTACGAAGGCTGGGGCGGCTACGGCTCGTCGAAGGCAGCACTCGAGCAATGGACGAGGGTGCTCGCCGCCGAACAGCCGGACCTGCGCGTCTACGTCGTCGATCCCGGCGACATGCGCACGCAAATGCACCAGGACGCCTTTCCCGGCGAGGACATCTCGGACCGCCCACCGCCCGAGGCGAGCGTCCCCGGGCTCTTGACCGTGATCGACGGCGACCTACCCAGCGGCCGTTACGAGGCGCGGACGCTGGCGCAAGTGGACGCGTCGACGACGGTGGCGTCATGACCGCGATCGCGACTCTCGCCCGCTTCGAGCTGCCCGACGAGCTCGTCGCCGACTCTCCCGCCGAAGCTCGGGGCCTCGCACGCGACGAAGTCCGGATGCTGGTGGCGCGCAAGGTCAGCCGAGAGCTCGTCGATACGACGTTCGCGCGGCTGCCCGGGTTCCTCGAGGCCGGCGACCTGCTGGTCGTCAACACGTCGGCCACGGTCCCGGCCGCCGTCGGGACCGCCGACGGGCGAGTGGTGCACTTCTCGACCCGGCTGCCCGGCCGGCGCGACCAGTGGGTGGTCGAGCTGCGGCGGCCCTGCGGCGCCGGGTCACTGCCCGACGGCGAGGCGCACCCTGGCGATCTCGTGGCGCTCGAAGGCGGAGGCGTGCTCGAGCTCGTGCAGCGGTACCCCGAAGACGGCCCGGCCCGTCTCTGGGTGGCCGCACCGCACATCGACCGTCCCGTGCTCGAGTACCTGGCGCGTTCGGGTCAGCCGATCCGTTACGGCTGCACCGAGTTGAGCTGGCCCATCGAGACGTACCAGACCGCGTTCGCCGTCGATCCCGGCAGCGCCGAGATGCCGAGCGCGGCACGCGGGTTCACGCCTGCGCTCGTGACGCGGCTCGTCACGAAGGGCGTCGGGATCGCGCCGATCACTCTGCACACCGGCGTGAGCTCACAGGAGGCGCACGAGCCACCGTACGCCGAGTGGTACCGAGTGCCGGCCGCGACCGCCGAGCGGGTGAACAACGCCCACGACACCGGTCACGCGGTGATCGCGGTGGGAACGACTGCGACACGGGCGCTGGAGACGGCCGCCGACGCGCGCGGTCGTCTCCACGCCGGCGAAGGCTGGACCGAGCTCGTCATCACACCACAGCGCGGCGTGCGCGCCATCGATGGGCTCCTCACCGGCTGGCACGAGCCCGAGGCGTCACACCTCCAGTTGCTCGAAGCGGTGGCCGGACGAGAGCTCCTCGACCTCAGCTACGCCGCTGCCCTCGAGCTCGGCTACCGGTGGCACGAGTTCGGCGACCTCCACCTGATCGCGCCGTGATCCTTGTCACTCGCCGCCGCTGATCTGATGCGTGAGTGGAATGCACGGGAACGGTTGAGTGGAGCAGAACCCGCAGACGCTGGCTGACATCCACGCCTACGTGCGGAACGCCGCGCTCTGGCTCGCTGCGTAGCCAAGGGTTTTCGCCGAGGCCGAGCTGCGCGATGCTAGTGGTATGAGTTCACGCCACGGCCGTTCGTGGCACTGGCGGACGCTCCGGTCACACGCCGACGTGCGGTGTGCGCGGTGCGGCCTTCCCATCGAGCACAGGGCATCGGCCTCCTCGTTCTACGGCAGCGCCGGTCCGGTCGGATCGATGGTGATGGCCCGCATGTCGAGCACCTCGTGCACCTGCGAGCAACCGGACCCGATCGTCGCCGACGCGACCCGCTGACCGCCTCAGCCGCCGGCAACCGGCGCGTCACCGATGACGTGCTGCTGACGGAGGCGCGCCAACTCGTCGTCCCCCACTCCGAGCTCGCCCCGTAGCACTTCGTCGTTGTGCTGCCCAAGTAGCGGGGCCGGGTCGCGCCAGTACCGGTCGGGCCCGCCCGAGAACCGCATGGGCCAGCCCGGGTACTCGTGCTCCCCCACGAGCGGGTGCGTGACGGGCTCGAAGTACCTCCGGGCCCGAAGCTGCGGGTCGTCGAGGGCCATGAACGCGGGCACCATCGCCGCCGCCGGGATGCCGGCGTCGAGGAGCTCCTTCGCCGCCTGATCGGGCGGGCGCTGGGCGCACCACGTCGCCCGCTCCTCGGTTGGCAGCGGATCGGATGCCAGGTGCACGGCGACCCACTGCTCGCCCTCACCCTCGCAGCGGTACACCCCCCGCTCGCCCCGACGCCCGAGCAGCTCGCCGTACGCCGAGTACTCCGCGACCTGCTCGGCCGTCATCGCCGCCGCCACCTCGATCATCGGCATCTCGACGAGCTGACCCTCACCCGTACGGTCCCGGTGCTCGAGGGCGGCCACGAGCGCGATGGCGGCGTGCACGCCGACGGCCGGGTCGACAAAACCACCCGGGATGATCGGCGGCCCGCCCTCGTAGCCCGTGAGCCAGGCCATCCCGGTGATCTGTTCCATCGTCTGCGCGAACCCGGGCCGGTCGCGCCACGGGCCCTCCAACCCGAACGCGGGCAGGCGGAGCACGATCACGTCCGGGCGAATGGCTCGCATCGCCTCGTAGTCGAGGCCGAAGCCGTCCATCACCCGAGGCGTGAAGTTCTCGCACACGATGTCGGACCGCTCGAGGAGCCGCCTTGCGAGCGCGAGGCCCTCGGGCTGGCCGAGATCGAGCGTGATGCCGCGCTTGCCGAGGTTGGTGGCATGGAAGAGCCCGGCCATCTCGTAGTACCGCGGTTCGACCTTGGGGCGAACGGCGGCGCTGAAACGAATCCCGTCCGGCCGCTGGACGGACTCGACCTTGACCACGTCGGCGCCCATGGCGCTCCACCACGCCGTCGCGAACGGGCCGGACCAGAACGCGGTGAAGTCGAGCACGCGGACGCCGGTGAACGGACGCTCGCCGACCGCACCCGGAGTGCCGCCGACCGGACGCGGCCCCGGTATCGGATCGCCGTCGTGCTCGCCGAGACGCGGCGCCGGTGTCATCACCCGATCGCGCAGTGCCGAGAAGCGGAACGGTGCACGGGGCCGCACGAAGTTCGAAGCGGGCTGCCGCTCGAACGCGCGCCGCTCGGCAAGCTGCACGAACGTCGGGAGGAGCTGTCCGTTGCCGACAACCGCAGCGGGCACGCGTCCCTCCGCGCACTTCTCGACGACCTCGTCGGCCGTGCGCTGCATGGTCCAGCTCCGGATCGCCTCGTTGACCTCGGCGGCACGTTTGAACCTGCCCAGCATCGACATGAGCTCCTCGTCGCCCACGAGGTCGTCGCGGCCCATCACACGGAGAAGCGATCGCCATTGTTGCGTCGTGACCGTCGTGATCCCGACGAACTTGCCGTCTCCCGTGGGCTCGTTGCCCGGCAACATCACCCACCGGAAACTGATCATGTGCCCGCCCGGGAACCGGGCCATGATCGTCGGCACCGTCACCAGCGTGTACTGCATCGCCTCGAGCATCGAGACGTCGACGTGCTCGGCGTTCCCCGTCCGGCTCGCTCGCCACCATGCCGTAACCGCACCGAGTGCGGCGAAGGCTCCCGTCACGTACTCGCCGAGCTGCCCGCCGACGGTCAGCGGAGGCTTGTCCACGTGCCCGTGGTTCGACAGGGAGCCCGACCTCGCTTGGAGCACCTCCTCGGGCAGGGACAGCTCGGAGTCGGGCCCGCCCCGCCCGAACGACGAGATCGAGACCGTCACGGGCGCAACGCCGACGATGCCGAGTTCCTCGGCGGCGCCGGGAAGGAACGATTCGAGCACGATGTCGGCGCTCTCGACCCAGGATCGGATGCGATCCTTGTCTTCGGCGACCACACTGCGCTGCGACGTGTGCAAGTAACGGAAGAGCACGCCATCGGGATCGCCGTCCTTGCCGACCGAGCCCGTCGCCGACTGCCGCCGGAGCGGATCTCCTTCGGACGGCTCGAGCTTGACCACATCGGCGCCGAGGTCGGCGAGCAGCTTGGAGCAGTAGCCGCCGGCGATCCCGGTCGACAGGTCGACGACGCGCAGCCCGTCGTAGATCATGCCGGGACGAACATCGGGACCTGCACGCTGCGGTCAGGCACGGTCGGGAAACGCAGCGCGCGGAACACAACTTCCACGGGCATGCCGGCGGTCAAGACCTCCGGCTCGCAATCGACGACGTAGCTCACGATGCGTACCGCGGGGTCCTCCTCCAACGACACGAGCGCCGTGATGAACGGCACCATCTCCTGGAAGGCGGGGAGGAAGGGGCGCCGGACGACCGTCCACGAGAAGAGGCGTCCCCGTCCGCTCACCGGCCTCCACGAGAACGACTCGCAACCGCATGCCGGACAGCGCGGTTCGGGGTACCAGACGAGCCCGGCGCACTCGTCGCACCGCGGGATCACGAGCTCGCCGCGGGCACCGCCGGCGAAATACTCGGCGGTGCGCTCGTCCGACAGATCCGGGAGCGGGAAGTCGGCTCGCTTGAGCGCCATCCGGCTCACCCGTCCTTGCGCAGGATGAGCGTCGACGCGTTCATGCCGGTGTACCCGCCGTACACGCCGACCTCGCATCCCGGCACCTGTGCCGGCGCCGTGCCCCGTAGCTGCTTGACGACCTCGACGACGTGGGCGATGCCGAGCACGTAGGCGTGGCTCAGCAGGCCACCGTGGGTATTGAACGGGAGCCGCCCCGAGTCGTAGAGCAGCGCGCCGTCGTCCACGAACGTGCCCCCCTCCCCCTTGGGGCAGAACCCCATGTCTTCGATCTGCATCAGGGACACGACGGTGAACGGGTCGTAGACCGTGAGCACGTCGACGTCGGCAGGGTCGAGACCCGCCATCTTGAACGCTCCGGGGGCCGAGAACACCTGCGGCGTCGAGGTGAAGTCGCGCTGCTGGCTCCAATGACCTCCGGAGTGCGCGCTGCCCTCTCCCACGCCGGCCACGACCGCCGGAGGCTGACGGAGATCGCGGGCGCGCTCGGTCGACGTCGTGATGTAGGCGGCGCCACCGTCGGAGATGAGGCACGAGTCGAACATGCGGAGTGGATCGGCGAGCATCGGCGACGCGAAGTAGTCGTCGAGCGTCATGGGCTTGTCGCGCATCACGGCGTCGGGATTGAGGTTGGCGTGGCGCCGGCTCGACACGGCGATCGCCCCGAACTGCTCCTCGCTCGTCCCGAACTCGAGCATGTGTCGCCGCATGATCGTGGCGAAGTACACGGGCTGCGGAAAGAACCCGAACGGGACCTCGAGGTTCTGCTTCAGCGGCTGGGCAGCGTGCGTCTCCCCCGGCCCACCCGTCATCGACCCTCGTTGTGTTGCCCACGCCACCGGGAACACGTTCAGCACGTGGGTCGCCTTGCCGTCGGCGATCGCCTTTGCCGCGAGATACGGCGCCGTACCGGCCCACGTCATTCCACCGCCCCACGGCGACGTCCACAGCTCGTGGCTCGTGCCGAAGTGCTCGCGGAATGCCTCAGCGTCGAAGTCGGCGAAGGCGCCGCTCCAGGTGAGCCCGTCGACGTCGGTCGGCTCCAGGCCCGCGTCGGCGATGGCGCGCTCCGCAGCCTCGGCCCCGATCTCCCTGGCGGTGCGTCCCGATGCTTTTGTGTAGGCGCTTTCGCCGATTCCGGCGATGGCCACGCGGCCCGAGATGTCGTCGAGATCGGCGGCGTGGCCCCACTCGGGCTCCGTCATGAGCAGCAAATGTATCTGACACATCCGTCAGATCCTGGGGGTGCGAATACATTGCGCACTGGAACGGTTAGAGTCCCGTGGTTGACGCTTCCGCTCCACGGGTAAGCCGGGTCGGAGGCCCGGCACGAGAGGCACGAATGAACGACCGAAAACGACTCGAAGAACGGCTCGAGAGACTCCCCAAGGAGTTGCGCGAGCCTCCGGTCGCTCTGGCGGCCATCTCCCTGATCGGACCGCTGTTCCTCGTGCTGCTCGGTTTGGCGGCGGGGCAGAGCGAGGTGTCGTCGCCGCTTTACACGCTGGCGTCCATCGTGTTCGTCGTCGCGCTCGTCGGATTCATCGTCACATCGATCCGACACTTCAAAGTGGTGCGCGCCACCGAGGAACAATTCGAGGCGGAGCGGATTCGCGCGCGAAGCGCACGGCGCTCGTCCACTTTTCGAACCAGTCGGTCGCGGGCGGCCGCAGAAGAAGCACGAGCCGACGCGCGTCGCGCGTCGTAAGGCAGACTCGGCGCAGGTTTCGCTCAGCGAAAGCGGCGGTGCAAAGAAGGCTGAGCGAGGTGGACGACTACGGCCGGCGAAGCGCGAAGAGCTCGAGGGGCTCGTCGAATCCCTTCAGGAGCCGGCGGCCGGCGGGGTCGAAGGCGAGCGGCGCCGCTTCCTTCTGGGCCCGTTCACGGAGCTCGTCGGTGACGAGGATCTCGTTTGGCACCGCAAGGTCGGCGATCCTCGACGCGACGTTCACGACCGGCCCGTAGTAGTCACCGCCGCGGGTCAGGATCTCCCCCACCGCGAGCCCGCCTCTCGGCGTCACGCTGGTTTCGCGACCGAAGCGCTCGACGAGCGCGAGCGCAATCTCTGAAGCGGACGCAGCGTCGAGAGCTACGAACATCACCTCGTCCCCGATGAGCTTGACGACCCGACCGCCGTTGGAGGCGACGATGTCGTAGGCCGCCGCTTCGAACTCGTCGACGACCGATCCCAGCTCGGTGGCCGGGATTCGCTGTGACAGGGGTGTGAACCCGACCAGGTCGACGAAGCCCACCGCGACGAACACAGTCACCTTCGACCCCGACTCGGCGCGGGCCGCGCGGTTGCGTGCGATCGCGCCCTCCATGAGCGCAAGGAAGACGACTTCCATCAGGCCGGGGAGCCACTTTGCCGTCTCGATCGCCTCGAGATTGGCCTTGGCCAGCGCGAGCTCACCGGCGTCCGACTGGTCCATTGGCGTCTCGACATCGGCGAGGAACAACGACACCGCGGCGTCGGCGACACGACCGAGTGAAGAGCCGAGGACGCGCACGAACTGGAGCAACGGTTGCTCCCCGAAGAGGGCGGCGGCGGCGCCGAACATCTGGAACGCGTCCACGTCGGCAGCGGTGAAGGCGCGTTCTTCGGGATCCGAAACCGGCCGACCGATGGTCAGCGCGAGGCGCTGCACATCCTCGACGGAAAGCCCCGTCTTCTCCGCCACCTCGGCGCACGTGAACCGCTCAGCAGATCGAAGCGCGACGTCACCGGCGAGGCCCGTGAGGTGATCGCGCTCGTGCGCGTCGACGATCAGGTCGATCGAGATGCCCTGGTCGACCAGCCAGTTGAGGAACTCGAGGTGGTCGGCGGCGCCCGGCGCGCTCGGGTCGTAGAGCCCGCGTGCCTCGTACTCGGCGGCATCCACAAGGTTGAGCCTACGAGCCGTCGAGGCCGATTGCCTCTGCAAACGCCGCGCACCAGTCCGCGTAGCCGGTCTCATTCGGGTGGAAGCCATCGCCGGCGTACTTCCCGCTCCATGGCGGGCCGGTGTGCGCCCATACGTCCGCGATACGCAGGCCGGCGGCGGGAGCCTCGGCGCGGATGGTGCGATTCAGCCCGAGCGTGCGTCGTGGCCACAAGCCCTGGGGGCAGGTTGCCATGACCGCCGCTGGCGGGAGTCCGCCGATCAATTCGTGGAGCGCCTGGCGCGCACGGGGGAACCCGAAACGGAAGAGGTCGTTGGCGCCGGCCGCGCACGTCACCAGGTCCGCCTCGCCGAGATCGTCGAGGCGCGGCAGCTGCTCGCGCACCACGTCGGCAATGCGCGCCCCGGTCACGGAAAGGTTGACGACTCGCCAAGCCGCGCTCTCACCTTCACGGAGACGACCGAGAAGCTGGCCCACATAGCCGCGGTCGGGCGTCGACGCACCGATGCCCTGCGCGGTCGAGTCTCCCAGCGCGACCCACAGCTGTCCTTCGGCGCGTCGTGCCCGCTCGTTGGACTCCTCCCAGTACCGGCGCCAATCGTCTTCGACTTCCAGCGTCGCCGCGGTGCCAGGTCGCATCCGGCGCACGAGGCGACTCGTGAGAAATCCCACGGCCGTTATCCTTCCATCCGTGGGGGACGATCCGTCGCTACGGGTCGAGCTGATCGCGATGGCCGAGCGCGACAGCGCGAGCGGCGGACCGACTGTCGCGCCCCACGGCGATCGACTGTGGGAAATCCTCGACGACTACGAGTGCTGGCCCGGTCGGCGCCTCGTCGACGACGACGGCGAAGAGGCCGCCTGGATCCTCGCGCAGCGCGCAGTGTTCGACCCCGGACTGCAGCGTCGTTGCCTCGAGATGATCGAGATGGCCGTCGCGGCCGGCGACGCGCCACCGGCGCACTACGCGCTTCTCCTCGACCGCGTGCGCATGGCCGACGGGAGAGACCAGCTGTATGGCTCGCAGTTCGTTCGCACCGAGGACGGCAGCTCAGTCGCGCCGTGGCCGATCGAGGACGCCGAGCACGTCGACGAGCGACGGCAAGAGGTAGGCCTCACGCCGCTGGCCGAGCAGGCCCGCGAGATGCGCGAGCAGTATCAGCGGCGCTCGGTGCGGTAAGCGCGACTGCGACGTCGGCGTTCATTCCTCGCCCGGCGTGACCGTCTCGGCTGCTCGCCAGCAGTACCACGCCGCCACGGTGCGGTAGGGCCGGAAGCGATCCCCCAGCGGTTCGAGCTCCTTCGGCCCCGGCGGGTCACTGAGCCCGTACAGAAGCGCGTATCCCTTGCGCACGCCGTAGTCACCGACGGGCCACACGTCGAGGCGGCCCAGTTGGAAGATGAGGAACATCTCGGCCGTCCACGGCCCGATTCCTCTCACGAGCGTGAGCTGGCGGACGATCTCGTCGTCGGGCAGTCGGCGCATGCGGTCGATTTGCACGGAGCCGTCGACCACCTTCTCGGCAAGGTCGCGGATCGACGCCGCCTTGTTGCCCGAGAGTCCGGCCCGGCGGAGCTGTGCCCGTGGCACAGCCAGAACCGCTTCCGGCGTCGGGTTGTCGCCGTCGAACAACGCCACGAAGCGTCCGTGGATCGCAGCCGCCGCCCTCCCGGCGAGCTGTTGGTAGAGGATCGCCCGCGCCAGGGCGGCGAAGTGCTCCCGACGCGGCCGGCCGCGGTGCAGGTCGACCGGGCCCACCCGCTCGAGCATCGATCGCATGGTGCGGTCCCGAGCCGCCAGAGCCTCCGACGCCTCGACCAGGCGTTTCGCGGGGCGGCGGGGGGTCATGGCCGAACCGTAGCTACCGTCCGCCGCCCGCTAGCCTGCGGCGCGGCGGCTTTGCCGGCCGTCGCGGCAGGGCCGGAGCTTGGACGCGACAAGGAGGGAAAGTGCCGGAGGAGACGCGCGGCCTGTGGGCGGATCGCAAGCGGCGGAACGCGGTTTTGGGCGCTGCAGGCGCCGTCGTCGTGATCGCCGCGATCATCGTGGGTTTCGTCGCGTTCCGTTCGGGCGCGAACGACGACCGGCCCACCGTCACGAAGAAGTCGGCGCCGCAACCGACGCTGACGCCCACCACGACAATCCCGGCCGGCGTCAACCTGATCGCAGAGGCCACGGTGCCGCAGGTCAACGTGTACGACACGCCCGGGGCGGCGGTGCCGCCGAAATTGACGCTCCCGAACCCGTGGCTTCTGAACGGCGAGGCCGACAAGGCAATCCCGCAGGCGTTCCTCGTCGAGGAGCAGCGAGCGGACGGGTGGGTACGTGTCCTTCTCCCGGAGCGCCCGAACGGGAGCTCCGGATGGATCCGTCAGAGCGACGTGAAGATCACCCAGAACCCGTATCACATGGAAGTGAAGCTCAGCGACCACAAGATCACTGTGTTCAACGGCACCGATGAGATGTATTCGGGACCGGTCGCGATCGGCGCGGCGGCGACACCCACGCCACCCGGGAAGTACTACATCCGGGTGCTGCTGCAGACACCCGATCCCAAAAGCGTGTACGGACCGTACGCCTACGGGTTGTCGGCTCACTCCGAGGTGCTCACCGAGTTCAACGGTGGCGACGGCGAGGTCGGTGTCCACGGCAACAACGACCAGTCGGTCCTCGGGAAGAGCGTGACGCATGGTTGCGTGCGCATGGACAACGAACAGATCACCAAGCTCTCGAAGCTGCTACCGCTCGGTACACCGGTCGAGATCGTGAGTTGAGCGTTCGCGCGCCGAGACGCCGCGCAAGCATCCTCGCAGTGATGGTGCTGGCGACCGCGGCCACCGCGGTCGCATGCTCAGGCGGTAGCTCGGGCAACGACGAAGCCGCCGGCAAACTCCCACTGAACAAGAAAGCGGTGATCGAGAAGGTCTTCGAGTCCCCGCTCGACCGCCTCGGGCTCCGTCTCACACGTGGCGCGCTCGTCGACCTCAAGACCGGCAAGCCGTCGGCCAAGGGAACCCACCTCGCCGTGTACGTCGAGCCGACCGGGCCCTACACCGCCGACGACTACGCCCGTCGGGTGGTAGCCGTCACGCGAGTGTTCGCGCCCCGCTCATTCGACATGTGGCGGGGGCTGCAGTCATTCGACGTCTGTCAGGAGCCCCTTCCCGAGGTCGACGCTCGACCCGAGCCGCCGCCCAAGACCAAGGTGACGATGACCCGAGATGCGGCACGCAAGCTTCGCTGGAAGGGGCTCGACCTCTCCACGCTGCTGACCGATGCCAAACGCCTCGGCTCTCGGCAGCTCTCCGTCTACGCGGCCTCGGACGTGCGCAGCACGGCCCGATACCAAGACGCGATGGTGCGCGCCCAGGCGTCCCAGACGACGAGCCCTCCCCCGCCCGCCCCGTCGTACTAGTCCGAGGCCGCGGCGGCTTGGCCGGTCGGCGCCGCAGGAGCCGGAGCCTGCGACGGCGACCCGTCAGTCTTCGAGCAGCAGCTGCGTCGCGACCTCGAGGTCCGAGATGACCCGCGGGGCGTCGTCGACCCCGCCCACCCATCCGATCAGCGCCGACAACCAGACCTGCTGCAGTGTCCGGGCGACTGCGAGGTCGCGGGGGCTCGGCGGCCCTTCGTGCATGGCGCCCGTGATGATGCGGGTCATGATCTCGCCGATGCGCCGCACGACGTCGGCCTCGTCCGGCGCGGCGGCGCCTTGCGCTCGCACCATGGCCGCGGTGACTTCGGGGTGGCGCTGCAGCGCCGCCGTGCCCCGGGACACCACGTCGATCACACGGGCCGCCGGCGTGGCACCTCTCGGGGGCCGCGACCGCAGCTGCTCGGCGAGGGCTTCGATCTCCTCGACCATGGCCTCGAGCAGCAGCCGCTCCTTCGACGTGAAGTAGCGGTACACGGTGCCGAGGGCGACGTTGGCCTCGGTGGCGACGTCCCGCATCTGGACGGCGTCGAATCCGCCCCGCTCCGCGAGCCGGAGAGCGGCGTCGAGCACCCGCCGGCGGCGGGCGGCCTGACTGCGGGCAAGGGCGGTGCCGGGCGCAGGCCCGGCCGCAGGGGGCGTCACCGCCGAATTGAAACACGTTGCGATTCCGGCGGGCAAGCATTCGGGTACGACCGCTGGGAGACTGCGGGCATGGCCGCCGACCTGCTGGACCTCGCAGACCGGCTGTGGCGGGGCGAGACCGACATCGCGGACCACCATCCGATCGCGGGGATGTGGGGCGAGATGGCCGAGCTGGGGCACGGCGCCGCGTTCGTGGCCGCCTTCTCCAACATCGCCGCGTTCGCGTCCGACGAGGGCATGGTCCTGGTCGACACCAGCAGCCCGTTCCTTGCCGGGCGGGTGCACGACGTGTTGCAGAGCTGGCGCGACGAGCCACTGCATACCGCGGTCTTCACGCACGGGCACATCGATCACGTCTTCGGGGTCGAGCGGTACGAGGCCGACGCTCGCGACCGAGGCGCGCGTGCCCCGCGGGTCGTCGCCCACGAGGCGGTTCCGGCGCGCTTCGACCGCTACATCGCGACCGCGGGCTACAACGCCGCCATCAACCGACGCCAATTCGGTCTCGATCGAGGGTTCGAATGGCCGACCGAGTATCGCTATCCCGACGAGACGTACGGCGACTCGATGACGCTGGACATCGGGGGCATGCGGTTCGAGTTGCATCACGCGCGCGGCGAGACCGATGACCACACCTGGGCCTGGCTACCCGAGTCCCGCATCTTGTGTACCGGGGACCTGTTCATCTGGGCATCGCCGAACTGCGGCAACCCTCAGAAGGTGCAGCGTTACCCGAAGGACTGGGCGGTCGCGTTGCGCACGATGGCGGCCTTGGGCCCCGAGACGTTGTTGCCCGGGCACGGTCTGCCGATCGTGGGCCCCGAGCGAGTCCGCGAGTCGCTCGAGAACACGGCGACGCTGCTCGAGGGACTCCACGACGACACGCTCAGGTTGATGAACGAGGGCGCACGGCTCGACGAGATCATCCACACCGTGCACGCGCCGCAGTCGCTGCTCGAGAAGCCGTACCTGCGGCCGATCTACGACGAGCCCGAGTTCGTGGTCCGGAACATCTGGCGGTTGTACGGCGGCTGGCACGACGGCAATCCCGCCCAACTCAAGCCGGCGCCCGATGCGGCGGTGGCGCGTGAGGTGGCGACGCTTGCCGGCGGCGCAGCCCGTCTCGCGGCACGCGCCCTCGAGGTTGCGGCGCAAGGCGACCTGCGGCTGGCCGGGCAACTCGCAGAATGGGCTGCCGCGGCCGCTCCCGACGACCCTGACGCGCAGCGCGCCAGGGCCGAGGTGTTCGAGGCGCGCGTCGGGGCCGAAGCGTCCACGATGAGCAAAGGCATCTTCGGCGCCGCGGCGCGTGAGTCACGCGAGAAGCTCGACGACGACCGCTGAGACTCGTCGACGTTACGATGACGCCCTTGTCAGAGACGTGGCGATACGTCGACTGTGGTGCGGTGGACGCGTTCGAGAACAACGCGCAGATGGCGGTGCTCGCCCGATCCACCAGCGACGCAGCCCAGCCGATCCTGCAGACCAGCGTGTGGGGTGCGACCCACCTCAACGTCGGGTGGTTCGACGACGTCGACAGCACCCTTGACCTGGCTGCGTGCGAGCGCCTCGGCATCCAGGTGATCCGCCGCCCCTTCGCCGGTGGCGGCACGGCGTTCTACGAACGGGGCTGCGCGGCGATGTGGGGCGTAATGTTCCCGAAGCCGGGCACGCACGACGACCTCGACGCCGAGATCGGGCGCTCCCAACCCATCGTGCTCGACGCGCTCGACCGCATCGTCCTCGGCGACGTGCGCTTCGAGGGCTCGGCCGACCTGCGCTGGCGCGGCCGCAAGCTCGGGAGCATGTCCGCCGGCGACTTCGGGCGCGTCATCAGCGTGGGTGGCTTCCTCAACATCCGCCCTGGATCTCTATCTGCGGGTCGTGCGGGTGCCGGACGACAAGTTCAAGGACAAGCTCGTGAAGGACATGCGGGAGTACGTGTGCACGGCCGAGGAGGTCGCCGGTCATTCGATCACGTACGAGCACTTCCGCGACGCGCTGCTGGCGGCCGTGGGTGGCGGCGGGATCCGGCTCGAGACGCGCGACCTCACCGACGTCGAGCGGGCGGCGCTGAAGAGGATCAGCAACCGCATCGCGACCGACGACTCGGTCCGGCGGATCTCCTCGGCGCGGTTCCGCGCCGAGCACGAGCCCGCCGGGCGGCGCGTCGGGTTCGGCAACCACAAGAGCCGAAAGCTGTGCCGCGCCGGCGTCGCGCTCGACGAGAACGGCATCGTCGTCGCGGCGATGATGGCCGGCGACATGCACGTCGCACCGCCCGACACGCTCGATCGGGTGGCGGCGGCGCTCGCCGGGACGGACGCCGCTGACACCGCCGAGGCTCGGAGGCGCGTCGCGGCGGGGTTCGAGGGTCCGGACGTCCATCAGGCCGACGCGACGACCGGGGTCACGACCGACGACCTCGCCGCCGCGGTGCGCAAGGCGGTCGCCGACGCGCAGGGAGGCGCAGCATGAAGATCGACGGCTCGACGATCGTCGTCACGGGCGCGTCGTCCGGTATCGGCGCCGCGCTGGCGCCACAGCTGGCCGAGCGGGGCGCGACCGTCGGTGTCGTCGCCCGGCGGGCCGAACGACTCGAGGAGGTCGTCGAGCGGTGTCGGCGTCGCACGCCCGGCTCGCGGATGTGGGCCGCCGACCTGGGCGAGCTGGAGCGTGCCGAAGCCGTCGCGCGCGAGGCGTGGGACGCCTTCGGCCATCTCGATTGTCTCGTCAACAACGCGGCCATCGCCAAGCGCAAGCACACTCTCGACCTGACCGTCGAGGACGTGCTCCACACGATGGAAGTGGACTTCTTCTCCCCCATCCGCATGGCGATGGCGCTCCTGCCTCGGATGCAGGCGCGCGGGTCGGGCCTCATCGTCAACGTCTCGAGCATGGGTGGGCGCCTCGGCATCGTGCACGAAGCGGCATACTGCGCGGCGAAGTTCGCCATGTGCGGCTGGAGCGAGACCGCCCGCATCGACCTCGCCGGCTCCGGCGTCGAGGTGAAGCTGGTCCTCCCGGGGCCGATCGCCACCGAGATCTGGGAGCAGCAGCCCGGCGAGCTCCCCGGCCTCTACGAGGGCCCGTTCGTCACGGCCGAGGACTGCGCCGCCGACATCGTCACCGCGATCGAGGGCGACGGCTTCGAGTACTACGTGCCCGAGGCGGTCGAAGGCGGGTTCGGCGCGCAGAAGGAGATCGTCGTCGGGAAGACGCAGGACGTCGACGCGTTCATGGACCTGATGGCGACGATGAAGGAGGCATCGCCCGTCCGGCGGCCGTAGGCGCCCGCCCGTCGCGCCAGAAGAGCTTGTCCTTCGAGCGCGCGGGCTCGGCAGCGGTCTTCGTCTCTGCCGCGGTCCGCTCTTCCTTCTCGCTGAGGACGCCCGCCTTGCGCGCCCTCGCGAGTGCCTTCGCGGCGGCTTTGCGCTGCGCCTCGACGTCGGCGCGGAGCTTGGCCTCGGGCCCGACGTTCGGAGCCGCGGCACGGCTGACGAGCCGCTGGTGCCAGCGTTCGCCGCGCACCGCACCCAACAGCGAACCCAGCAACGTGCCGGCCAGTGCCACGACGGCAGTAAGCAGGACGATGCCGCCCCATGCGGAGTCGCCCGTGGGCGCGCCGAGGCTCTCGATCCGCTCGCGCACGGCCGAGAGCGCGTCCTCGAAATGCGCGATCCCCGTTGCCGCCGCCAGCACGACGGCGCCGACCAGGAACACGAGCATGCCGTGGCGGAGCCCGCCCCGGCGGGCCATGCGCCCGGCCACGTACCCGCCGAACGCGAATGCGCCGAGCAAGGCCGCCGCGGCCGCCATCCCGGCGATGAGCCCGAGGCGCTTCCAGTCGGCGTCGCTCAGGTTGTCGAGCGTGATCCCCATGGGGTGGAGCACGGCGGCGGCGATGCCGACACCCAACGTGAAGGTCCCGATCGCGGTCAGGACGCCGGCGAAGACGCTCAGCCAGGACACCTGGCGCCAGCCGGCTTCGCGGACCAGGTCGACCCGGTCGCGTGCCCGCCTCCCTTCCAGCCATTCCTGCCGCTCGCCCGCGCCCGGTTCGTCGGGCCTGTCGTTCGGCACGCGACTGTTCATAGTCCCCTCCGTCGTCGAAGCGGAGGATGCCCTCGCCGGGGCGGCGGAAAACCTGGATCAGCTGGTGACGGCGGCCGCCGGGACCGCCTCCACCCGCACCGGGATGCCGTTCAGGACCGCGTTCCCGGAGAGTGGGTCGAACAGGTCGCCGCCGGCGAGCACATTGCTGTTGACGCCGGGTCGTTTCGCCGCCACCGAGAGTTCGGCGCCGTCCATTCCGTGACCCCAGCCGTGGGGAATGCTGACGACGCCCGGCATGATCGCATCGGTCACCTCGACCGTGACCGCGACCTCCCCGCTGCGGGACCGGACGCACGCCGCCTCGGCGTTTGCGATCCCCAGACGGGCGGCGTCGTCGGGGTGGACGTGCAGGGTGCAGCGCTCCTTGCCCTTCACGAGGACGTCGACGTTGTGCATCCACGAGTTGTTCGATCGAAGGTCGCGCCGCCCCACGAGGACCATCTCGCCGTCGTGCCCCCGAGTCAGCGAGCTCCGCAGGCGGGCGACGTCATCGACGATCGGCTCCGGGGCGAGCTCGATCTTGCCGGAGGGCGTTCGCAGCACTTCGGGGATGCGCGGCTGCAACGGCCCGAGGTCGACGCCGTGGGGCGCCGCCTCGAGGGTGGCGAGCGACAGGCCTGACGGGTCGGCGCCGAAGCCGTCGCCATACGGCCCGGTGCGCAGCATGAGATCGAGGATGCGCTCGGGACCACGGCGGGACGACAGTGTCGCGAGCAGCTCGTCGGGGTCGCGGCCCTCCACGTTCGAATGCTTGCGCTGCACCGCCTTCTGGACGAGGCCCGAGACGACGAGGTCGTCGAGCGCGGCGGGGTCGGCGGCGCCGCCGCCGGAGACGATCCCGGCGAGGCGCAGCAGGATCTCGTACTCGGCCATCTCGCCGGTCTCGAGGTCGGCGACCGGAGGTGAGTAGTTCGCGATGTTGCGGATCGAGAGTTGATAGAACGCGAGGTCGTAATGGCCACGGGCGAGCGCGCCCTCCGGCGGCAGGATGACGTCGGCGTGGCGCGTCGTCTCGTTGCGGTAGATGTCGACGCTCACCATGAAGTCGAGCGAAGCAAGCGCCCGGTCGAGCCGGCCGGCGTCCGGCGTCGACAGCACCGGGTTGCCGGCAACGGTGATCATCCCCCTCACCTGCCCGTCCCCACGCGTCTCGATCTCCTCCGCCAGGCAGACCACGGGGAGCTCGCCGTACGTCTCGGGGAGGCCACGCACCCGGCTGCGGTGGCGCCCGAAGCGCACGCCCCGTCCGACGCCGGGCGTGCCGCCGGTGTTGGCGCTGCCGGCCGCCGGCTTCGTGAACATCGCGCCGCCGGGACGGTCGAGGTTGCCGGTGAGCGCGTTGGCCACGTCGACGAGCCAGCTCGCGAGGGTCCCGAACTCCTGTGTGCAGGTGCCGATGCGTGCGTAGACCGCGGCGCGCGGCGCGGCGGCGAGCTCCCGCGCAGTCCGGCGGATTGTCCCGGCGTCGATGCCGCACACGGGCGCGACCGCCTCGGGGGTGAACTCGCGCGCCAACCGCTCGACCTCGTCGAGGCCGCCGACGTGGTCGGCGATGGCGCCGAGCGTCACGAGCCGCTCGCCGAACAGGGTGTGCACGATGGCGAACAGAAACTGGGCGTCGGTGCCGGGCCTGATGAACAGGTGCTCGTCGGCTTCCTCGGCCGTCTTGGAGCGCCGGGGGTCCACGACGACGAACTTGCCGCCGCGGGCGCGCAGCGCGCGGAGCCTTCCCGGGTAGTCCGGCGCGGTCATGAGGCTGCCGTTCGACGCGAACGGGTTGGCTCCGAGCATGAGCAGGTAGTCCGTGCGATCGATGTCGGGAATCGGGATGCTCAAAACCGTGCCGAACATGAGGCCCGCCGACACCTGCTTGGGCATCTGGTCGACGGTGCTGGCCGAGTAGATGTTCTTCGTGCGGAGCGCCTGGATCAGCACGCGGTTGTACTGGGTGCCGGCGAGGTTGTGGACGTTCGGGTTGCCGAGGTACATCGCGACGGCGTCGCGGCCGTACCGATCGAGGATCGGGCTGAGGCCCCGTTCCACCTCGCCGAAGGCGTCGTCCCACGACACCTCGTGCCATGCGTCGCCCCGCCGGACCTGTGGGCGGCGGAGCCGGTCGGGATCGGCTTCGAGCTGCTTCAGAGCCGTGCCCTTCGGGCAGAGGAAGCCGCGACTGAACACGTCGTCGCGGTCGCCGCGCACGAGTGTGATGTCGCGGCCGGAGAGCCGGAGCTCGAGACCGCACGTCGCCTCGCACAGCGGGCAGGTCCGGTAGACGGTTCGCGTCTCGCCGTTCGCTGCGGTCATGCGGGCGAGGTTACGCGGGGGTTGCGACCTTCGCCTCCTCACGCTCGGCCTCACGCTCGCCGGCGCCTCCGAGCACGAGACAGAGAGGGCATGCCGCCTCGGTCAGCGCCTGCGCGCCGCCGCGCCGTCCCCGGCGCGCGAGCCAGAAGATCGCAGCTACGACGACCAGCCCCACCAGCACCACGATGGCGGGCCCGGTTGCTTTCTCGATGACGTCGCCGGCGGCTTGTCCGAGGAAGTAGCCGAGGAAGAGGTGCAGCTGAAGGAACACGCTGCTCCCGATGACCAGCGCGGGGAGGGCGCGCCGCGCTGAAAGGCCCGAGGCGCCGGCGGCGACACACGTCGCGGTGCGCAGCCCCGGCGTGCCCCGCCCGATGGCGAGCGCAGGACGGCCGCGCCGCTCGATGACCGCGGTCGCCCGGGTCATGCGCTCGTGGGTGAGCCCGACTCGGGGGCCGAGCCGGGTGATAAGCGCACTTCCCGGCCCGCGGCATGCGAGGAACACGGCGGCCGTGCCGACGAGGGCCACGACCTCGAGGGCGCTGACCGCCAGCCACAACGGAATCGAACCGGCGGCGGCGCGTTCGCCCACGAACAGCAGAACGAGGTCGAAGGGCAGTGGGATCGGGATCCCGGCCTCCATAGGGATGAGGAGCGCGAGCGCGACGGGAACCCCGAGCCCGCTGGTGCCGAAGGCGGCCAGCGACGTTCGCATCGCGCCTTGTTCGCCGCCGCCGCGCCGCCCGGATGAGCCGAGGGCCCGTCCCGGCTCGGTAAGGTCCAGCCGGTGAACGACCGCCTCTACTTCCGTCAGCTCCTCGCGGGCAGGGATTTCGCACGAGACGACCTCGTCGCGCGCCAGATGGTGAACTTCGTGTACCTGCTCGGCGACCGGGAGACGGGCGAGGCGCTGATCGTCGACCCCGCGTACGGGGTGCGTGAGCTGGTGGAGATGGCGGGTACCGAGGGCATGCGGGTCACAGGCGCGCTCGTCACCCACTACCACCCCGATCACGTCGGCGGTGACCTCATGGGCTACTCGATCGAGGGGGCGCGCGAGCTGCTCGCCATGGACGACGTGTCGGCACCGCTGCATGTGCAGCGGGCGGAGGTGCCTTGGATCAAACGGGTGATCGGCGTCTCCGATTCCGACCTGGTCGTGCACGACAGCGGCGACGAGGTCCGCGTCGGCGACATCCCGATCCGGCTCGTGCACACGCCCGGGCACACGCCGGGCAGCCAGTGCTTCCTCGTCGACGGCCGGCTCGTCGCCGGCGACACCCTCTTCCTCGAGGGTTGCGGCCGCACCGACCTTCCCGGCGGCGACGCCAAAGCCATGTACGAGAGCATCACCCAGCGACTGGCGTCGATCCCCGACGACACGGTGCTGTACCCCGGACACCTCTACTCCCCCGAGCCGTCGGCCACGATGGGCGACACCCGGCGCCGCAACTACGTCTTCCGGTTCCCGAACCGTGACGCGTGGCTCTCGATGTTGGGGTCATGATCGATGCGCGCACCGGAGGCACGTCGACTCGGCTTCGTCGTCGCGGCGCTCGTCGTACTTGCGCTAGCGGGGGTCGACTGTGGTGGTTCGAGCTCTGAGAAGGACGAGGCAAAGAGGCCGTCCAGAAGTTCCTGGACAAGCTCGACAAGGCCGTGCGCCAGAGCGACACCGCCACGCGGGTCGCCCTCCTGCACCCCGCCGTCATCGAGCGCTACGGCGAGCAGCAGTGCCGCGACTTTCTCGCCAGCCCTGAAGCGCAAGGTCCCAGTCGGCGCGACAAGGTGAACCGCGTCGACAAGCCGGCTCCGTTTGATTTTGCTTCATCGACTGCGGGACGCCGCTCGTACGCCAGTAACCCGCCCGTTTTGGCGTCGCTGAGTGTCGAATACCGGAGTTCAGCGACGCCAAAATCCCAGGGGTGTCAGGGCGTGTCGAAGCGCACCGGGATCGCGTCCGGGCCTCGGAAGGCGAAGCCCTGAATCACCGGCCGTGCCGCGTCCGGATCGAGGCGCAGGTTCGGCAGCCGGGTGAGGATCTCGTCCAGACCCACGCGCAGCTCGAGCCGGGCCAGATGCATGCCCAGGCACTGGTGTTGACCGGTGCCGAACGCGAGGTGGTTCTGGGGCGGGCGGTCGATGCGCCACTCATCGGGCGCTTCGTAGCGGGTCTCGTCACGGTTGGCCGATCCGGTGATGACGCTGACCGGCGCGCTCGCCTTGACCGGACAGCCGCCGATCTCGGTGTCGGTTGCCGCGACCCGGCTCACCTGCGTCACCGACGTCTCCCAGCGCAGCGTCTCCTCGATCACAGCCGGGAGCAGGCTGCGGTCGGCGACGACCCGCGCCATCGTCTCCGGATGGGTCAGCAGGGCGACGAGCGCGTTCCCCATCACCCGGTACGTCGTCTCGGCACCCGCCGGCAGGAGCAGCCGGAGGAACCCGTAGATCTTCTCGTCCGTGAGCTGGTGGCCGTCGATCTCGGCATGGACGAGGTCGCTGATGAGGTCGTCGCGAGGGTTGTCGCGACGATCCTCGACGATGGGCGCGAGGTACTCGCGCATCGCTTGTGACGCGGCGTGACCTCGTTCCGGGTGGAGCGGGCCCGTGTTGATCAGCTCCGCCCAGCGGTGGAACTGGGCGCTGTCCTCGAGCGGGACTCCCACGAGCCCACAGATCACCTGCACCGGGTACTTCGACGTGATGTCACGGGCGAGGTCGCCCTGCCCGCCCGGAGCGATCGCGTCGAGCAACCGGGTGATCGTCGGCCGGATGAGATCCGTGTCCCACCGCTCCAGCGCGGACGCTCGGAACGCATGGGCGACGAGGTTCCGGTAGGCGCGGTGCTCGCTTCCGTCCATGGCCAGGATCAGCTCGCCCATGAACTGACCGATGTGCTCGGCATTGATCGACGAGGAGAACGTCTTGCCGTCGCGCAGCACATGCTCCACGTCCGCGTACCGGGTCACGTGGTACGTGGGCCGGTCGCTCATCCCGCTGCTCTCGGTATGGATGACGGGGCACTCGCCTCGCGCCCGCTCCCAGATCGGGTACGGCTGACCGGTCGAGAAGTCGACGTCGTACTCGAACTCGGGCTCGGTGACGGGCTCTGTCGTCACGACATCTGCAGCGACTTGGTCTCGAGATACTCCTCGAGCCCGTACCTGCCCAGCTCCCGCCCGTGACCCGACTGCTTGTAGCCGCCGAAGGGCGCCAGCGGGTTGAAGTTCTGGCCGTTGATGTCGACCTGACCCGCCTGGATCCGGCGCGCGACCTGCGTCGCATGCTCCTTGTCGCCACCGTAGACACCGCCGTGCAGCCCGTAGATCGTGTCGTTGGCGATGCGGACGGCGTCGTCCTCGTCGTCGTACGGAATGATCGCCAGCACCGGCCCGAAGATCTCCTCCTGGGCGATCGTCATGTCGTTGCGCACGTTCTTGAAAACGGTGGGCTTCACGAAGTAGCCCTTGTCGAGCCCCTCGGGAGCCTCCGCTCCGCCCGTCACGAGCTCGGCTCCTTCTTCGACGCCCTTGTTGATGTAGTTGCGCACCCGCTCGCGCTGCGTGTCGGAGATGAGCGGCCCGAGGCGGTTGCTCGGATCATTCGGGTCACCGACCGTGTACGTCTCGGCGACCTCCTTGACCGCGCTCGCGATCTCGTCTTGCTTGTCGCGCGGCACGAGCATGCGGGTCCAGGCGATGCAGGTCTGGCCCGAGTTCATGTAACAGCTTCCGATGCCGGCCTTGACGGCGTCCTCGACGGGGGCGTCGAGCAGGACGATGAAGGGCGACTTCCCGCCGAGCTCGAGCGTCACCTTCTTCACGGTGGGGGCTGCGAGCTCCGAGACCCGCTTTCCGGCCCGCGTCGATCCGGTGAACGACACCATGTCGATGTCGGGGTGGGCGGCGATCGCCTCGCCGACGACAGGCCCGGTGCCGGAGACGAGGTTGAACACGCCGGCCGGGAGCCCGACGTCATCGACGATCTCGGCGAGGATGAACGCGTTGAGCGGCGCGACCTCACTCGGCTTGAGCACCACCGTGCACCCGGCCGCGAGCGCGGGCGCGACCTTGGCCACGATCTGGTGGAGCGGGTAGTTCCAAGGCGTGATGCAGCCGACCACGCCGAGCGGCTCGCGCACGACGAGCGAGTTGCCGATCTGCTCCTCGAATGGGAACTGGTTGGCGATGTCGACGTAGGAGCCCATGACCATCGCCGGCAGGCCGGCCTGGATCATCTGCGAGAACACCATCGGCATGCCGACCTCGCCGGTGACCGTCTCCGCGATCTCCTGCATCCGCGCGGTGAGGCCCTCGTGCAGCCGCTGGAGGTACTTCGCCCGCTCCTCGACCGGCGTCGTGCTCCAGGTCGCAAAGGCCCGGCGCGCCGCCGTCACGGCCCGGTCGACGTCCTCCCGGGTTCCTTCAGGGACCCGGCCCATTATCTCTTCGGTGGTGGCGTTGATCACTTCGGTGGTCCCGGACCCGGACGACGACACCCACGCGCCGTCGATGTAGAGCTTGTCGCGGTCCTGCATGCGGTCCCCCTGTTTCGTGATGACGGCGTGCCGCTCAACGCCGGCGTGCCAGTTCTCTTCGTGGGAGTCAGGCTACCGTCGCCCGGTGCCGCCCGCAGCCGACGCGACCGTGACAACCGCACGACCCGACGTCGCCGAGACCGCCACGGCCGCGGGCCCCCGCGCCCGATTCCCGTGGCGGGCGCCCCTCGCCGACGCCGTGGGAGTCGCGGCCGCGACCGTCGGCCTGATCGTGGTGACGCTACGACTCTGGCAGGCAAACTTCCGCGTCCCGTTCGTCTACAACGCGGCGAACGAGCCGCCGCTCGCATTCGCCCCCGACGCGCCCTACTACCTCATGCTCACCAAGGGCCTGGTCGACCACGGTTCGTACCTGCGGATCCCGAACCTCGGGTGGCCGTTCAGCCTGCAGCTCTACGACAACCCCGAGAGCGGCGACAACCTGCAACTGGCGCTCCTGCGCGGCTTCGGCTTCGTGCTTCGCGACGCAGTTCTGACCGTGAACGTCTACTACCTCTTCACGTTCGTCGCGGTGGTGCTCGCCGCATGGTTCGTGCTCCGGAGGCTCGGCGTGTCACGCCTCGTCGCTGCGGTGATCGCAATCCTGTACACCTTCCTGCCGTACCACTTCGCGCGTGGCGAAGCGCACCTGCTGCTGTCGGGATACTTCATGGTTCCGATCGCGACGCTGCTGATCCTGCAGGTGTTGTCGGACGATCCTCCGTTCACGGCGCGTCGAGATTCGCCTGAGCCGAGGTGGCGGCTGGCACTCTGGAGCCGCCGAGCATTGCCGTGGTTCCTGGCGTGTGCGGCGCTGGGTTCGACCGGTCCCTACTACGCGTTCTTCGCCGTCCTCTTGCTCGGTGCGGCGGTCGTGGCCGACCTGATTGCGCGGCGCAGCTGGCGGCGAGTCGCGTCGGGCGCCGTCGCCGCCGGCATCGTCCTCGTGGTGCTGCTCCTCAACCTGTCGCCTTCGTTCCTCTACTGGCAGTCGCACGGCCGGAACAGAGAGGCGATCCCGCGCGGAATCTCCGAGACCGAGGTCAACGGTCTCCGGGTCGCGGAGCTCGTACTCCCCCGTGTTGACCATCGCATCGACGCCTTCGCCGAGGCCCAACGCAAGAGCGATCGCTTCAGCCCGGTGGGAACCTCGGAGCGCGGCCAGCAGCTCGGCCTCGTCGGCGCGGTGGGCTTCGTCGGACTGATCGTGTTCACGCTGAGCCGCCTGCTGCGACGTGGTCGTGCCAACGACCCGGCGCGCAGCCCTCCCCGGCTCGGGACCCGTACCGAGATCCTCCAGCGGCTGGGGCTGCTCACCGTGGTCGCGCTGGTCGTCGCCACGGTGAGCGGCATCTCCCTCTTGATCTCCGCGATCGGTGTCCGGTACATCCGCTCCTACAACCGCATCTCCATCTTCGTCGCGTTCTTCGCGCTGGTCGCGGTGGCGTTCGGTCTCGAGTGGGTTCTGGCCCGCATGCGTCGCTGGCACGGGCGCGCTGTCCTCGCCGGTGTCGTGTGTGTCGCGGTGGTCGCGGTGGGCGTCTTCGACCAGACGTCGGGGGCCGACGTCCCCGACTACAAGGCTCTCGAGCGAGCATGGGACAGCGACGAAGTGTTCATGCACGGGATCGAGAAAGAGCTCGGCTCGGGCGCAGCGGTGTTCGAGATGCCCTACGTCTTCTTCCCCGAAGCCGGGATGATCGTCGGGACCGGTCCTTACGACCAGGTGCGGGGGTGGTTGCACGCCGACTCGCTTCGATGGAGTTGGGGCTCGGTGCGCGGCCGCGACGGCGACTGGCAAGGCGCGCTCGTGCGCCTCGAAAAAACCACCGACGCGCTCGACGCCCTCACCGCCGTCGGCTTCTCGGGGCTCATGATCGATCGCGCCGGCTTCGAGGACCACGGCGCCCTGATCGAGTACGGCTACACGACAACGCTCAACCAAGAGCCGCGGGTCAGCCCGGATCGCCGCCTCTTGTTCTACGACCTGCGGCCGTGGGCCCGCAGCTTGCGCGAGCGGCTCAGCCCGGCGGAGATCAAGGAGCTGCGACGCAGGACGCTCGCAGCGCGGGCGGCACCGCCGGGAGCCCTGACATAAAGGCAACCCTGACTACCCTGTCAGCAATGTCAACGCACGGATCGGGCGTCGATCCCTTTGCGGAGAACGAGGATCAGCAAGCGCTGCGGAAGCTTGCACGCGATGTCGCCGAACGCGAGCTGGCCCCGAATGCGCGCCACTGGGACGAGACCGAGGAGTTCCCCGACGCGTCGTGGGATGCGCTGCGCAAGGCCGACTTGTTCGGGATCACGGTCGGCGAGGAATACGGCGGCATGGGCATGGGCGACATCGAGGCCGCGATCGCCCTCGAGGAGCTCGCCCGAGTCGACGTGTCGAGCGCGATTCTCGCCCAGCTCATCTACAACGGGCCGCCCCGGGCGATCGAGCACCTCGGCAGCGACGCCCTGAAGGACCGGTGGCTGCCGCTCGCCGCATCGGGTGAGGGCCTGTTCTGCATCGGCATCAGCGAGAGCGAAGCAGGCTCGGCCGTCAACCACATGCGCGCCCGGCTCACGCCCGACGGCGAGGGTTATCGGCTCAACGCCTACAAGAACTATGTGACCGGCGGGCACAAGGCAGCTGCATGCCTCGTGTGGTGCCGGTTCCCGGGCAGCGAGGGATCGAAGGGCATTGGCGCGGTCGTGGTCGACCTGCAGTCGGAGGGCGTCACCTGCGCGGGGACGCACGTGAAGATGGGTCTGCGGGGGACGAGCGAGGCCGAGCTCGCGTTTGACGACGTGTACATCACACCCGAGGACGTGCTGCTCCAAGGCGATCCGTCGAACAGCGAGGCGTTCAAGACCCTGATCTCGCATTTGAACCACGAGCGATGCGGCAACGCCGCCATGTGCATCGGCGCCGCGCAGGGCGCGCTCGAGTACGCGGTGCGGTACATCAACGAGCGCGTCGTCGGCGGTCGGCCGCTGGCCGAGCTGCAAGGGCTGCAATGGAAGGTGGCCGACATGGCGACCGAGCTCGACGGGGCCCGGCTCCTGCTGCTGCGCACGCTGCACCTCGCCGGTCCGGGTGGAACCCCGCCCGCACTGGAAACGGCCATGGCGAAGGCCGCGGCCAATGTGGCCGCGAAGTTCGTTTGCGACGAAGCGATCCAGCTGCTCGGCGGCTACGGCTACAGCCGCGAGTTCCCCGTCGAGCGCGCTTACCGCGACATCCGCGGGCTGTGCATCGGCGCCGGCACGGTCGAGATCCAGCGCAACTACATCGGTTCACAGGTGGTGAAGGGCGCCACGAGCGCGAGTCCCGGTTGGCGCAACCCGCTCGCCGGCGCGTGACGCTGCGGCCGACGTACCGCCACCCACAGGCGCGCGAGTACCTGGCCCCGGGTGGCCCGTGGGACATCGACTCGCTCGACCACCTCGTGTCCGACGCTGCCCGCCGCGGGGACGGCGATCTCGTCGTCGACGACTCGGCCGGTGTTCGGCTCGACGGTCGCGCGCTCGGCGAGATGGTCGCGGCGCTGGCCGGAGGTCTCCGGGCCACCGGGGTACGAAGGCGCGACGTCGTGGCGTGGCAGGCGCCGAACTGGCACGAGGCCGTGCTCCTTTACCGTGCGTGCTGGAGGCTCGGCGCGATCGCGGCGCCCGTCCACCACCAGGCGGGACCGGCCGAAGTCGAGCAGATGCTCGCCACGCTCGACCCGCGCGTCTGGCTTCCGCCCGACGAGGTGCGGGGCGCGAGCGCACGCTTCTCGAAGCTGCTCGATGCCGGCCCGCCGGTCACGCGCTCCGCGGCGCGCCCGAGCGACCTGGGGGTGGCGCTGTTGACGTCGGGCTCGACCGGCGAACCGAAGGCAGCCCTGCACACCCAGCGCGGGCTGGCGTACAAGGCGCGCGTGATGATCGGTGCGCACGAGCTCGGTCCGGATGATTCGATCCTCATGCCGGCGCCGCTCGCGCACGTCTCCGGGCTGCTGAACGCGGCGCTGATCCCGGGTGTGCTGCCCATGCGCGCCGTGCTCATGGCCAAGTGGAGCCCGCAGATCGCCCTGGATGTCATCGAGAGCGAGCGCATCACGTTCATGATCGGGCCACCGACGTTCTTCGTTGCGCTGATGTCAGCGCCCGAGTTCGCCGCGGAGAGGGTGAAGAGTCTGCGCCTGATCTCGAGTGGCGGTGCCGGCGTGACGGCCGCGTTCGTCGACCAGGCGAGCGCGGTATTCGGGGCGCGCGTGAAGCGGACCTATGGGTCGACCGAGGCGCCGACGGTGACGACGAGCTTTGCGTCCGATCCGGTCGAGCGGGCGCGGGCGACCGACGGGCGTACCACGGGTGCGGTGGAGCTGCGGGTGAGTGACCCCGCGACGGGACGGAAGGTTGCATCGGGCGAGTCCGGGGAGCTGTGGCTGCGGGGCCCCGAGCTGTTCGTGGGTTACGCGGATCGCTCGCAGACTCGGACCGCTGTGTCGCAGGGCTGGTTCCGCACCGGTGATCTGGCCACCGTCGACGCCGACGGGTGGCTCACGATCGTCGGTCGCATGAAGGACGTGATCATCCGCGGGGGTGAGAACATCGCCGCCGCCGAAGTGGAGGGGATCCTCGAGGCGCATCCCGACGTGCGCCAGGCGGCTGTCATCGGCGAGCCGGACGCCCGCCTCGGTGAGCGAGTCTGCGCGTTCGTGGTCTCATCGGCGCCGTTCGATCTCGCCGCGTGCCGCGCCTGGTTCGAGAAGCAGGGCGTGGCGATGTTCAAGACACCCGAGCGCGTCGTGCAGCTCGACGAGCTCCCCCTCATGGCCGCCGGCAAACCCGACCGCGCCGCGCTGAAGAAGCTTGCCACCGGATCAGCGCAGTAGGTGCTTCGGGTTCTCGACGTCGATCGGACGGCAGTTCATGGGGGCGTTGACCGGGTCGCAACGCGCCGGAGTTCCGCCGGGCATCTGCACGACGTAGTCGCCGCCGATCGCGGGGACCGGCACCTCGAAGTCGGTGCTCACGATCTGGGCGCCACTACGGAGCGCGACCTCGCGGCGGGTGACGTCATGGTTGCGCGCCTCGATCAAATCGGCGTCGGCACGCGTCCGCACGATGAAGCCCTGCTGCACCAGCTGCTGAATCCTTGCTTCGTCGGGCTCGTCGAGCTTGATGACGGCGGCGGCCGGCGACTGCTCGGCGGCGGTCACGAACATCGCCCGCTTCTCGAGGGACGGGTGGCCTTGGAGGAACGCGTCGCGGATTGCACCGCCCGTGTTGAGCGCGACCAGCACCTTGCCGCGGGTCTTTGCGAGCGCGGGCCAGCCCTTTCCGGTGACGGCGTCGCGGAGCGTCGTCGAATTGCCGCGCACGCTGTCGGGCGTGATGAGCTGACGCCCCAGCGACGACCGCACGACAGCGTCGAGCTGGTCGAGGCCGGCGGCGTCGAACCGGCGCAGCGACGGGTCGATGACGAAGTCGATGTCGTCGTTCTTCGGCTCGATCAGGATGAAGATCGGCACATGGCCCGGGTGCGCCCGCGACCACTGACTCACCACCGTGAGGCACTGCGCGAGCGGCGTGCAATTGCTCGTTGCATCCACGACGGGCGTATGCACGACCGGAAACTGCCCGTCGGGCGCGTTCACGACGTCGATCTCGAAGCCCCGCACCCCCTGCGCCTCGAGCTGTTGATCGAGCGGTGCGTGCGTGTACTGCGTCGTCTGCGACGCCGGGATCGGAACGTCCTGCTGGATGTGATAGCTGTTGTGCGTCGCGAGAACCTGCACCTGGTTCAGGCGCAACGTGTTGTCGAGGGGATACGCGCTCGGACGCTTCTCCTCCTCACCGGTGAAGTACCAGACGGCCACGGCGACGACGATGGCGACGACGATGATCGCGGCCGCGATCGCGATGAACCGAGATCGCTTCCCGTCGGGCACGGGCTGGGATTCTGTCAGATCACGCTGCGACCGGCTTCGACGCGCGGACGCAGCAGGTCCGCCAGTCGTTGCCGGTGAAATGCCGCGTCGCCAAAGCTCAGCTGATCGAGTTGGGCGCGCTTGAGAAAGAGGTGCAGGTCGTGCTCCCAGGTGAAGCCGATACCGCCATGTACCTGGAGCGCGGACGCCATGACGCGCCTCGACGCGTCCGAGCACCAGATTTTCGCCGTCGATGCAGCCACCGGCCCGTCCTCGTGTCCGGCGCCGATGCACCACGCCGCCCAGTACGCGGTCGATCGCATGCCTTCGACGTCGACGAGCATGTCGGCGCACCGGTGCTTCACGGCCTGAAAGCTGCCGATGGGGCGCCCGAACTGCACACGGTCCTTGGCGTATTCGACGGCCATGCCCATGGCGCGGGACGCTCCGCCCAGCATCTCGGCGGCAGCGAAGGTCGCGCCCCGATCGAGAAGGGCGTCGGCGGCATCGTGACCGCCGAGACGCATCGCGGGCGTGTCGTCGAAGCGAAGCCATCCGAGCTCACGGGTCATGTCCATCGCCGGTTCGCGTCCCGGGCGGTGCTGCTCGTCGAGCTCGACCGCAAAGAGCGCCGTGCCTTCACCGCTCTCGGCAGTCACGACCGCCACGTCGGCCGACGGCGCGAAGGCAGCGGGATCCGTGCTGCCGGTGAGCCGATCCCCCCCTGACGCGCGCAGGCCGCCTCTACCGGGTCGACTCCACGACACGCAGCCGACCGCTTCCCCCGCCGCGAGCCGCTCCACCCAGTCGTCCCGTCCGGCGCGCTCGAGTGCCCCGAGTGCGAGCAGCGTCGCCGCGAACGGCACCGGCGCGACGTGGCGTCCGATCTCCTCGAGCAGGACCGCGACCTCGACGGTGCCGAGGCCGAGGCCGCCCCGGTCCTCCGGCACCTCGACGGCGGTCCAGCCCTGCTCGACCATCGACTCCCAGAGGCCGTGGTCGATCCCGCCGCCGGCGTCGACCACGGTGCGCACGCGCGTGGAAGGCGCCAGCCCGTCGAGCAGCTCGCGCGCGCCGTCGCGCAGCGCGAGCTGGTCCTCGGAGAGGTCGAAGTCCATCCGGATGGGAGGGTACTTGACGTCGCCGTCGTCTTCGGGGGTCGGTACGCTCGCACCGTGACGACCGCCGCAGCGGCTACGAGCACCGCCACCGCACACGTCGATGCGCTCGTCGACCAGCTTCTCGCGGAGAACGACCCGGCCGACGAGGTCGCGTTCCGGGGCGCGCAGTACGACCTCGGTCTGGCTTGGGTGTGGTTCCCCGAAGGATTCGGCGGGCTCGGAATTGCGGCCGAGACGCAGCGCCACGTCGACGAGCGACTCCGCACTGCCGGCGCGCGTGGCGACGCGCTCGCGCGCAACGGCTTTGGGGTCTTTCTCGCGGCTCCGACCATCGCGGCTCACGCCGACGACGAGGTCAAGGCCCGGCTCCTGCGGCCGCTGTTCACCGGCGAAGAGGTGTGGTGCCAGCTCTTCAGCGAGCCCGGCGCCGGTTCCGACCTCGCCGGCCTGTCCACCCGGGCCGTGCGCGACGGCGACGAGTGGGTCGTGAACGGCCAGAAGGTGTGGAACACGCTCGCGCACAAGGCCGACCGCGGCATGCTCGTGGCCCGCACCGATCCCGACGCGCCCAAGCACCGAGGGCTCACGTACTTCGCGCTCGACATGCACGCGCCCGGGGTCGACGTCCGACCGCTGCGCCAGATCACCGGAGAGGCGGAGTTCAACGAGGTGTACCTCACCGACGTGCGCGTCCCCGATGCCGACCGGATCGGCGGGCTCGGTGACGGCTGGCGGGTCTCGCTCACCACCCTGATGAACGAGCGGGTGACGATCGGTGGCGCGGTTGCCGGACGAGAGTCCGGACCCATCGGCGACGCATTGCGAGTCTGGCGCGAGCACCCCGAGCGCCACGACCCCATCCGTCGCGATCGGATGGCGCGAGCGTGGATCGATGCCGAGGTCCTGCGGCTCACGAACGCCCGCGCCGCGGCCAACCGGAAGGCGGGGACGCCCGGCCCCGAAGGCTCGGTGGCCAAGCTCGCGTTCGCCGAGACGAACCGGCGGATCTACGAGGTGTGCATGGACGTCCTCGACGCCGACGGGCTCCTGTATCCGAGCTACGAGATGATCAGGCCCGACGAGGCCAGCCTGACCGGCGGCGGTGACCCCCGGAAGATGTTCCTGCGTTCGCGGGCGTACTCGATCGAAGGCGGCACGTCGGAGATCCTGCGCAACATCCTCGGCGAGCGGGTGCTCGGGCTCCCCGGGGAGCCCCGCGTCGACAAAGACCTTCCATGGAGCGAGGTACCACGAAGCTGACGCGAAGGAGTCGGACATGAGCGAAGCCCCCGGCGTACTGCGCTACGACGAGAAAGAAGTCGAGCTCCCCAGCGTCCGCGGCACGGAGGACGAGGTCGCCCTCGACATCTCGAAGCTTCGAGCGCAGACCGGCCTCGTTACCCTCGACTACGGCTTCGTGAACACGGCGGCGTGCCAGTCGGCGATCACCTACATCGACGGCGACGCCGGCATCCTTCGCTACCGCGGCATTCCGATCGAGCAGCTCGTCGAGCGCGAGCACCCGTCGTTCCTCGAGACCTGCTACCTGCTCATCTGGGGTGAGCTCGCGACCCAGGACCAGCTCGACGAGTTCCGTTACGAGGTGCGTCGCCACACGCTGATCAAGGAGGATGTCAAGCGCTTCTACGACGGGTTCCCCAAGGACGCGCACCCGATGGCCATCCTGTCGTCCGTCGTGAGCGCGCTGTCGACGTTCTATCAGGACAGCGACGACATCCACGACGAGGAACAGGTGCACCTGTCGATCGTGCGACTCATCGCCAAGCTTCCGACGATCGCGTCGTACGCCTACAAGAAGTCGATCGGGCAGCCGTTCCTCTACCCAAACAACGAGCTCGACCTCATCGAGAACTTCCTCACGATGATGTTCGCGGTTCCCTCGGAGCGCTATGAGGTGAGCCCGACGGTGGTGCACGCGCTGAAGCAGCTGCTCATCCTGCACGCCGACCACGAGCAGAACTGCTCCACGTCGACGGTCCGTCTCGTCGGGTCGAGCGAAGCCAACCTGTGGGCGTCGGTCGCCGCCGGCATCAACGCCCTCTGGGGCCCGCTCCACGGCGGCGCCAACCAGGCCGTGATCGAGATGCTGGAGCGGATCCGGGACGACGGCGGCGACGTCGCCAAGTACGTGCGCCAGGCCAAGGACCCGAACGACCCCTTCCGGCTCTCGGGGTTCGGGCACCGTGTGTACAAGAACTACGACCCGCGGGCACGTGTGCTCAGCTCGACGGCCGAGCGGGTTCTGAAGGACCTGAACAGCAGCGACGACCTGCTCGACCTGGCGCGCCAGCTCGAGGAGGTCGCCCTCAACGACGAGTACTTCATCGAGCGCAAGCTGTACCCGAACGTCGACTTCTACTCGGGGATCATCTACCGGGCGATGGGATTTCCGACCGACATGTTCCCGGTGTTGTTCGCGATGGGCCGCCTCCCGGGTTGGATCGCGCACTGGCACGAGATGATGCGGGACCCCAAGACGAAGATCGGCCGTCCCCGCCAGGTGTACATCGGCCCGACCGAGCGCAAGTACATCCCGATCGACCAGCGCGGCTAATCCGCGAGCTGGATCCAGGTCGCGCGGCCGAGGGCGAGGAGCTGCCCGTCTCCGTCGAAGATCGCAGAGCCGGCAGTGAGCTTGCGACCGTCGACGCCTTCGCGCCAGCCGACGACGGCGTGTGGGGCGCCGGCGCGAACGGGGCCCGCCATCGTCACCGCGAACCGGCCGAGGACGAACGGATTGCCCTCGAGGGGATCGACCAGGAACGACCCGACTCCGCCCGAGCAATCGAGCACGGCCCAGACGAACTCGGGCCGCACCGCACCGTCGGCGCCGGCGAGATCGGCTGCCGGTGTCCAAGCGTCAGCGGCGACATCCCGTCCCGCCACCGAACCCACGATGAGGCGTAGGCCGTCGCCGGGCACGCGCTGGGGGCCGCACACGAAGCAGGTCGGGAACGGATGCTCCTCGGGATGCTCGTGCAGCCAGGCGGCGCTGCCCGCCGCCGCGGCTTCGGCGACCCCCACCGGATCGGGAACCTTGATGCCGAGGTCCTCGTCGCCGGGCTCGCCCTCGGCGACGAGTTCGTCGCCGTCCAGCACGCGTACCGATCCGTTGACGCCTGTGACGACGGCCAGGGGCCGGCCGAGCGGTGGCGGACGCCGCAACGTCACGACGGCCGGTCCGTCCACGTGCGCGGCCACGACGCCGCAGCTGTACCCGCCATGGCCGCTGTCGGGCGGTCCGCAGAAACGCTGCTCGATCAAAACCTTGGCCGTCATCTGCGGGTAAGCAGCTTCTTCACCTCGGCTGCCCCGGCCAGCGCCGACTCGTGGTCGCCCGCGTGGGGGATGAGGTTGAAGGTCGTGCAGCCGGCTTCGACGTACGGCACGAGGAACTCGGCGACGTCCTCGGCCGTGCCGTAGGGCGAGTACTTCTCGAAACTCTCGAAGGGGATCTGGTAGAAGGCCTGCATCGCCGGCGCGAGCCGGGCGCGAGCGTGCTCCTTGGTATCGGCGATGCCGCACCACAGCTGCATCGCGTGCCGCGCCGGCGGGTCATTGCGACCTGCGCGCGCCGCCTCGTCGGCGATGATCTCGACCACCTCGGCAAAGCGGCGAGCGGAGTTCCAGATGCCGAGCCAACCGTCGCCAAAGCGTCCCGCGCGCTGCACCGCGGCGTTCGACCGGCCGCCCACGATGATCGGGATGGGCACTGCCGGCGCAGGGAGCACCAAGGCGTCGTCGAGGTCGAAGAACTCACCGTGAAAGCTCACGGATACGCCGGTGAGCAGTTGCCTCACGACGCGCACGCACTCCTCCATCCGTCGGCCGCGTGTGGCGGGGTCGACGCCGCAGATCTCGACCTCGTGACGGTCCTCGCCGCCGATGCCTACGCCGAACACGAGCCTGCCGGGAGCCAGCCGGCCGAAGTCAGACAGCTGGCGGGCGACGATCACAGGGTGACGCAGCGGCAGGAGATACACCCCGATCGACACGGGCAACGAGGGATGCAACATCGCGAGCGCGGTGGCTTGAACGAGGCCATCCACCCCTGCGCCCACGAAGAAGCTCACGTGGTCGCCGCAACAGACATGATCGAGGCCGGCGTCGTACATACGCGCGAGATACGCCGCCATGGCGTCTGCGTCGCCGCCTTGCATGTCGAGCGGCGGGAACATCCCGACCTTCGGCGACTCGGATGCTGCCATCACGCCTCCTCGGTGCGACGACGCTAGCCGTTCGTCGCGCCGCTACCCTGCGGCCCGAGTGGACCTCGAGCCGACGGAATCCGAAGCGGAACTACGCGCCGAAGTGCGGGCCTGGCTGCACGAGCACTTGCCGTGGGAATACGGCAAAGGGCTGCCGCCCCGGTTTGACGACCTCGCCGACGAGGTCGCTTTCGGCCGCGAGTGGCAAGCGAAGCTGGCCGAAGGCCGGTGGGTGGGCGTCGCGTGGCCCGAGGAGTACGGCGGAAGAGGTGCGGGCGCGGTCGAGCACTTCATCGTGACCGAGGAGCTCGCCCGCGCACGCGCGCCCGAGCTCGTCGGCCGCATCGGCGTGAACCTGGTCGGACCGACTCTCCTTGCGCACGGCACGCCCGAGCAGAAGGCGCGATGGCTCCCGAACATCCTCTCGGCGCGTGAGCTGTGGTGTCAGCTGTTCAGCGAGCCCGGTGCCGGGAGCGACCTGGCGGCCGTCAGCACCCGGGCGCAACCCACCGAGGGCGGCTGGGTGCTCAATGGCCAGAAAGTCTGGACGAGCTACGCGCAGTTCGCCGACTGGGGCGTCTGCCTCGCCCGCACCGACCCCGACGCGCCGAAGCAGCGTGGGATCTCGTTTCTCGTCGTCGACATGCGAGCGCCCGGCGTCGAGGTTCGGCCGCTCCGCCAGATCACCGACGAGGCGGAGTTCAACGAAGTGTTCTTCTCCGATGCTTTCGTCCCACACGAGCATCTCATCGGGGCCGAGAACGAAGGCTGGCGCGTCGCGAGCTCGACGCTCTCGCACGAACGCGGCATCAACCCGCGTCAGCTGGTGATCCACATCCAGCTCCTCGAGGAGCTGCTGCGCCTCTCGCTCGAGGGCGGCGGCTTCGACGATCACCGCCTGCGCGACCGTCTCGCGCAGGCCGCCGTCGAAGTGCGCCTGTTCCAGCTGCACAACTGGCGCACGCTGTCGCGGCTCGCTCGAGGCCAGGAGCCCGGACCCGAGGGCAGTGCGCTCAAGCTCTACTGGAGCGAGATGAGCAAGCGACTGCACGAGACCGTAATGTCGGTGCTCGGCCCGGCGGCGCCGCTGTGGCACGGCGCGCACGGCAATCCCGGTGACGGCAGCTGGCAGCGATCGTGGCTCTACTACCAGGCGTCGTCGATCTTCGCCGGGACGAACGAAATCCAGCGCAACATCATCGGCGAGCGCGTGCTGGCGATCCCCCGCGAGCCGCGGAGCTGAGCAGCCCCGGTCTCGAACACGCCGGGCACTACATTCGTGACGATGACGTCAGCTTTCGAGACGGTGCGGTACGAGATCGACGGACCCGTGTGCACGATCACACTCGACCGGCCCGAGGTCGCCAACGCCCAGGACGCGCAGCTGCTCGACGAGCTCGACGCCGCCTTCGACCTGGCCGACGAGGACGACGACGTCCGGGTCGTGATCCTCGCCGGCGAGGGCAAGCACTTCTCGGCCGGGCACGACCTCAAGCAGCTGCTTTCGGAGGGCGACCGCTGGGCAAAGCTGCGCGAGACGCCCGAGGGCAAGTGGCACCACGAGCAAGTCATGTACTTCGACCGGTGCGTGAAGATCCGCGACTTCCGCAAGCCGACGATCGCCGCGGTCCAGGGCGCGTGCTCGGCGGCCGGTCTCATGCTCGCCTGCATGTGCGATCTGATCGTCGCCGCCGACGACGCCACGTTCTCGAACCCCGTGCTGCGCATGACGGGCGCCGGCGTCGAGCTGCTCGTCGAGCCGTGGGAGTTGGGCCCGCGCAAAGCTAAGGAGTTCCTGCTGTGCGCCGAGACGCTCGACGCCGATGACGCCGAGCGGCTCGGTCTCGTCAACAGCGTTGTCCCGCGTGGCGAGCTCGCCAAGTCGGCACGCGAGATGGCCGACAAGGTCGCACTCGTGCCGCCGGTCACCGCCCAGGCGGTCAAAGACTCGATCAACCGGATGCTCGACTTCCAGGGTCAGCGCGAATCCTGGCGCTACCACTTCATGGTCCACCAGTTCGTGAGCAACACCGCGACGGCGCTCGACGCCGCGGAGGCCCGGAAGCGCGGCGGCATGGACGCGGTCCGAGCCGAGCAGCGGGGCGAGTTGCGGTCGGAGCGCAGCTGATGGCGGCACCGCTCGAGGGTGTGCGCGTCCTCGATCTCGGCACGCGCATCGCGGCGCCGTTCTGCGCCGGCGTGATGGGCGAGATGGGGGCCGAGGTCGTCAAGGTCGAGCAGCCCGGTGCGGGCGACTTCATGCGCGAGATCGGCCCGTTCCTCGAGACCGACGACGGTGACGACTACTCGCTGTTCTGGTCGGTTGAAGGTCGCGGGCGCAAGAGCGTGACCATCGACCTGCGGCGCGAGCAGGGCCAGGAGTTGTTCCGCCGGCTCGCCGCGACCACCGACGTCGTGGTAGAGAACTTCCGGCCCGGCACGCTCGAGCAATGGCACATCGGGCCCGGCGACCTCGACCCTCGCCTCGTCATCGTCCGGATCAGCGCGTTCGGGCAGGACGGGCCGTACGCCGCGCGTCCCGGCCTCGACCGGATGGGTGTCGGCTACGGCGGCCTGCTCCAGCTCACCGGCTACCCCGACCGGCCGCCCGTGCGCGTGGGCGTGACGATCTCCGACTACCTCACCGGCTTGTTCTCGGCCCACGCTGCGGTTGCCTCCCTGTACGCCCGCGACGCTCGACGTTCCGGGGATGGCGCGGTCATCGACGCCGCCCTGTACGGCGCGCCGCTGCGCATCCTCGAGTGGACGGTCGCGGCGTACGACAGGCTCGGCGTCGTGCGCGAGCGCGAGGGCAACCGGCTGGCGAACTCGGCGCCCCTCGACAACTACCCCACTGCCGACGGCAAGTACGTGTGCATCGTCGCCGGAAGCGACGCCAACTTCGCCCGCCTCTGCAAGGCGATGGACGGGCCCGACCTCCTCGACGACCCGCGCTTCACGAAGCTGGCCGACCGGGCCGCCCACGGCGACGAGATCAACGGCATCGTCACCGACTGGACCCGCGCCCGTAGCGCGGTGGAAATCGAAGAAGCGTGCATCGCTTGCGACGTGCCCGTCGCGACCGCGTACACGGCGGCTGACATGTTCGCCGATCCGCACTTCGCCGCGCGGGGTGACCTCGTCGAGGTCGACGACCCGGTCGCGGGCCAGATGCGCCAGCAGGCGCCGTTCCCGCGGTTCGCGGGCGAGGCACCCGCCGCACCGGCGGGCGCGCCACGCCTCGGCGAGCACACCCGCTCCGTCCTGCGGAGCGCGCTGGGCCTGTCAGACTCGGAACTCGACGCGCTGCGATCCGATGGAGTGATCTGATGCCCGAGCAGGCAACGCGCCCGGTGCAGGAAGGTCTCTTCACCGAGGAACACCTCATCGGCGGCCGCTGCGGCGCCTGCTCCCGGTACCATTTTCCCGCTGCCGCGATCTGCCCCTACTGCGGCTCGGATGCTGTCGCCCGCGTCGCGCTCTCAGAGGCGGGCACGCTGTGGGGCTGGACCGCTGTGACCGCGCCGCCCCCCGGCTACGACGGCGACGTGCCGTTCGGGTTCGGTGTTGTCGAGCTCCCCGAGGGTATTCGCGTGATCAGTCGTGTCGAAGAGGCGGATCCGGCTCGGCTGTCGTTCGGCATGCCGGTCCGGCTCGCCACCGCGCCTCTGCAAACCGATGACGACGGCACGACCGTCGTGACCTACACCTTCGTACCGGCAGGCCCGGCGTGACGCCGGGCGTCGAGATCGCCGGCAGCGGCATCCACCCCTTTGGCCGTTTCGACGACAAGACGGTGACCGATCTGGGCGTCGCCGCGGTGCGCAAGGCCCTGCGCGACGCCGGCAACCCGCCGTTCCAGGCCGCGTTTTGTGGCACCGCGTATGCGGGCGTCGCCGCCGGCCACAAGGTGCTCGGCGCGCTCGGGCTCACCGGCGTGCCCATCGTCGACGTCGAAGCCGGATGCGCGAGCGGCGGCGCCGCACTCATGCTGGCGGCGGGGGCAATCCGCGCCGGGCAATACGAATGCGCGCTCGTCTTCGGGATCGAGAAGATGCCGCGCGGCATCATCCGCTCCTCGTTTTTCGAGCCGTGGCGCGAAGAAGCAGGGCTGGCTGCGACACCCGCGTACTTCGCGCTGCGGGCGCAAAGGCTGATGCGGGAGTCGGGTGTCACGAAAGACCAGCTGGCGCAGGTGGTCGTGAAGAACAGATCACATGGCGTCGACAACCCCAACGCGATGTTCCGGGGAGGGGTCACGGTGGAGGCGGTGCTCGGTTCGCGCGTGGTGTGCGAGCCGCTGCACCTCTGGATGCTGTGCTCCCCCAACGAAGGCGCGGCCGCGGTGGTGGTACGGGCGGCTCCGGCGAGCGGCACCGAGCGGCACGTCACCCTGGAAGCCGCGGCGCTGCGCTCGCACCTGCCCGGCTCGGTGCTCTCCGAGGGAACGCCACTGAGTGGTCTGGTGGACGACGACGTCGATCCGCCGACCACACTCGCCGCACGCGCCGCCTATGAGGAAGCGGGCCTCGGGCCCGACGACCTCGACGTCGTCGAATGCCAGGACACCGACGCCGCGCGCGAGCTGCTGTCGTACGAGGAGCTCGGGCTCTGCCCGAAGGGAGACGCCGGCAAGTGGATTGCCGAAGGCGTCACCCGCATCGGCGGCCGGCTCCCGGTGAACCCGAGCGGCGGGCTCTTGTCGAAGGGCGAGCCGCTCGGCGCGTCCGCGCTCGGACAGGTCGTGGAGCTCGTCACCCAGCTGCGGAGTGCGGCGGGATCACGCCAGGTCGAGGGCGCGCGTGTCGCGCTCGGCCACACCGTCGGCCGCGGCGCCAACGCGTCGGTCGTGATCCTGCGGCGCTAGCCGCCCACGCGGGAGTTGTACTCGCTGATCTTGGAGTCGGCGTTCTCTTTGGCCAGCTTCAGTGCGGCGGAGGGCGACGTGCCGCTGAACATCTTCTGCTCGGAGTCGAGCACGACGTCGCGTACACCCTGGTAGTCGCCGATGACGGGCCCGGCAGTGGCCGCGTTGACGACTCCTCCGACGAGTTGGTCGTAGGCGACCTTGAACCCGGGAACTTCCGCCCAGCGTTGCTGGAGCGGGCCGAGGTTCACGGCCGACTTGCGGATCGGGATGTAGCCCGTTCCGACACTCCACTCGGCCTGAGTGTCCGGCTCGTTGAGAAACTTCGCGAACTGCCACGCGGCGGCTTGCTTCTCGGGCGACGACTTCTTCGAGATGTACAGCGCGGCGCCCCCGACGAGCACGCCGCCCTTCCCCTGCGGGCCCGGCATCGGAGCCACGCCGAGCTCCACGTTCGGGAACATTCCGCTGCCCAGCACCTGGACGATCGTGCCGAGCGCGCCCGTGGTATCGATCGTCATGCCGAAGTTGCCGTTCCCGATCCCGATCAGGTTGTCGATTGCGCCCGTACCCTCAGCCGGGTTCGTCTTGGCGAGGCCCTGCTTCACCATGTCGTTCAAGAACGTGAAGATCTCCTTGCCGGTCTTGTTGTTGAACGTGACCGCGCTCGCACGGCTCTTTCGTCCGTTGCCGTTGTTCACGTACGTCTTGCCGGCCATCGCCGAAAACTGCTCGAGGTGCCAGGCGTCGAGCTTGAGCCCGAAGCCTGCCTGCGCGACTGCATCCGAGTCGTTGAGCTTCTTCGAGGTCGCCTTCACCTCATCGAGCGTCTTCGGAGGCTGCTCGGGGTCGAGGCCGGCGTTGCTGAAGGCCTTCTTGTTGTAATAGAGCACGGGGTTCGACACGTTGAAGGGCACGGGCCAGAGCTTGCCCTTCACTGAGTAGTACTGGATGACCCGGTCCAAGTGGTCGGACAGGTCGTATTTGTCCGCGTCGACACATGCCTGAGCGGGCAGGACCGCATGCAGGTCGATCATCTGCTGGAGTCTCGTGTCCTCGATCTGCACGAGATCAGGTAGGTCGCCGCTCGACAGTCCGGCGCGGAACTTGTTGAACGTATCGACGTACGTCGTCTGGTTGACGAGCGTCACGCGCACATCATTCTGCGACGAGTTGAACCGGTCGGTCAGCCTTTTCAGCGTCTCCTCCGTGGCGCGCTGCATCGAGTGCCAGAACGTGATCTCCACCGGCTTGCTCTTCGAGTTCTTCAGCGCACTGAGCGGGCACTTCCCCGACGACTGCGCAGGAACGGCACCGGTGCCCGGAACGGCGAGGCCGACGACAGCCAGCGCTGTCGCGGCGGCAACGGCAGCGAGCCGGTGTGCGAGTCGGGACATGGGCACTCCTGTTCTCCGTACGAAATTCAGCCTTTCACAGCGCCGGCCGTGAGTCCCCGCACCAACTGCTTCTGGAAGATGAGCAGCAGGACGACAAGCGGGAGCGCGGCCAGCACTGTTCCGGCGACGGTGACGTTGATCTGCTCGATGTTGGTGGCTCGCAGCTGCTTGAGCCCGATTTGCACGGTTCGGAGGCGGTCGTCCTTGGTGACCAGCAGCGGCCACAGGTACTGGTTCCACGCCGAGAGGAACGAGAAGACCCCGAGCGCGGCCAGCGTCGGGCGCACCAGCGGTACCGCAACGCGCGTCAGGAAGCGCAAATGGCCGTAGCCGTCGAGCTTGGCCGCGTCGTGGAGGTCCTTGGGTACCTGGAGGAAGGCTTGTCGCATGAGGAAGGCACCGAACCCCAGCGCTCCGGTCGCAAGGAGCGGGACGATCAGACCCTGGTAGCTGTCGTACCAGCCGAGGCTGTTCACCGTCGAGAGGTTGGTGATGATCGTGATCTCGAACGGGACCATCAGCGTCGCGAGGAACAGAACGAACAGAGTCCGGCGGAACGGGAACCGCAGGAAAGCAAACGCGTACCCGGCCAAGGTCGCGATGATGAGCTGTCCGGCGACGATGAACACGGTGACCACGAAGCTGTTCGCGAGGTACCGCGCGAGGTGACCGTCCGTCCAGGCGTCGGCGTACGTGTGCCACTGCGGGGAGGTCGGGAAGAACGTCGGCGGCGTATCGGCGATCTGGCGCGGCAGCAGCAGCGAGTTCACCACCGTGATGTAAATCGGGAACATCACGACGAAAGCAAGCACGGTCAGGAGTACGTAGCGGCCTACGAGTCGTGCACGACGTGCCCGCTTCCCGGGCCGGGCCGCGGTGACCTCGGCCCCCGCCTCCCTGGACAGCTCGGCGCCCTGGAGCGTGATGGCATCAGCGCTCATACGACACCCGCCGTTCAAGGAATCGGAACTGCGCCAGCGTGAGGAGCAGGGTCACGCTGAACAACGCGATGGCCAACACGGCCGCCTTGCCGTCGTTCTTGGCGAACTGGAGCTCGTCGTAGATGAAGTAGGTCAAGACGTTCGTCGTGTGCTCGGGGCCCCCTCGGGGGGTCAACAAGTCGATCTGGCCGAAGGTCTGGAAGGCGAAGATGGACCCGACGACGAACGCGAAGAAGATCGTGGGCGAGAGCATCGGCAGCGTGACGTGCCAGAAGCGCGAGACGGCACCCGCCCCGTCGACTTCGGCCGCCTCGAGGAGCTCGTCGGGGACCGATTGGAGCCCGGCCGACATCAGGATGAAGCTGAGGCCGAGGTTCAGCCAGATCGTGGTGACGGCGACGGCCACGAGCGCGACCGACGGGATCAAGCTTCGGATCACCGGCAGGTTCAGGTCGATGATCGGCGATGGGTTCTGGAGGATGGACGGGTCCGTCTTGATGCCCAGCCACGGCAGCAGGCCGACCTGCGGGTTCAGCAGAGTCCCGAAGATCACCGAGGCGACGGCAACCGAGGTCGCGACCGTCGAGGAGAAGAAGGTGCGATAGATCCCGATCCCCTTGAGCTTCTGATGCGCGAGTACCGCGAGGAGGAGGCCAAGGGCGATCCCGATCGGGACCGTGATGATCGCGAACTGCACCGTGTATCGCAGGCTGTCGAGGAAGTCAGACGACGAGAGGACGTCGCGGTACTGACTCAGGCCGACGTGTCTTGGCGGGAGCGTGGGATCGATCGGCGCATTGAAGAACCCCAAGTGGAAGTTGCGGAAGAACGGATAGAAGATGAAAACGGCGAAGATCGCGAACGCAGGCAGGAGGAGCAGGTAGGCGAGGCCCGACTCGCGAAGGTTGACGCTTCCCGGGAGCGCTGACGCCAGGGTGAACACGTACGCGATGGCGCCGAGGAGCACGACTGTGAGCAGCGTGAGCCAAAACACGTTGGCGTCGCCGGTGCGCACCTCTGCGCTGAGCGCGAGGAGAACGAGGACCCCGAGTCCCAGCCAACCGAGCACGATCCCCGCGACGGCGAGGCCGCGACCCGGTTGGCCTTTCGCGATCTTCTTGAGGGCGACGTATCCCAGGGCGAGCGCGAGCACCGAGCCGACCCAGTACAGCCACAGGACACCCAACACGAGCGATGCGATCGCCAGCCTGCTGATCCCGCGAGTACGCGTCTCGGTCGGCGTCTCTCCGGTTTGGGCCGGTCCGGTCTCGATGACGGTCACTGGCCGTTCTCGACGCGCCGCTCGGAGACAGGATCGAAGACGTGCAGGTGGGCCGGCTCGGCTGACAGCTGCACCGGGCTCTCTTCGGCGGGCGCCGCCGCGCCCGAGGGCTGCCGCACGATCACGAGCTGGCCGTCTTCGAGCCGGCAGAGCAAGTGACGTTCGTGGCCCAGTACCTCGACCACGGTCACCGTCGCGCGTAGCGGCCCGTTCGGGTCGACGACGAGGTGCTCGGGCCGGACGCCGATGACGACGTGCTCGAGGTCCCGGCGCTCGACGGCCGCGCCGAGCGCGGGCGGGAGAGCAACGACACCACCCGGGATGCGCACGCCGAGTCCGCCGTCCTGACGGGTGACGTCGCCGGTGATCGTGTTCATGGGCGGGTTGCCGATGAAGCGGGCGACAAAGAGGTTCGCCGGGCGCACGTAGACCTCCTGCGGACCGCCGACCTGCTGGAGCACGCCCTCGTCGAGGATGGCGATGCGATCACCCATCGTCATCGCCTCGACCTGGTCGTGGGTGACGTAGACGATCGTGGCCCGCAGCCGGCGGCGAAGCTCGACGAGCTCAGCGCGTGTCTGCACCCGCAGCTTGGCGTCGAGGTTCGAGAGCGGCTCGTCCATGAGGAACGCCTGGGGCCGGCGGACGATCGCCCGGGCCAGCGCGACGCGCTGGCGCTGCCCGCCCGAGAGCTGTGCCGGCTTGCGAGCGAGGAGCTCGGTCAGGCCGAGCACACCGCCAGCCTCCTCGACGAGCCGATCGCGCTCCTCCTTCGGGACCCTGCGTGACCGGAGCGGGAACTCGATGTTCCGGCGCACGGTCATGTGCGGGTACAGCGCGTAGCTCTGGAAGACCATGGCCACGTCGCGGTCTTTGGCCTCGACGTTGTTGACCGTCCGGTCCCCGATCTCGATCGTGCCGGCCGTGGGCTCCTCGAGCCCGGCGATCATCCGCAGAGCAGTCGACTTCCCGCACCCCGACGGGCCCAGCAGGACGAGAAACTCCTCGTCGGCGACCTCGAGCGTGAGGTCGTCGACCGCGGTGACGTCACCGAAGCGCTTGGTGACTCCCCGGATTGCGACCCGACCCACGCTCTCCCCGCTCTTACTGGCGTCCCTACCGTCGGCGTGAGAATAGGCCCCGCGCCGAGGCCCGAGGCGACGCCCCGCAAAAGCGCCTACTCGCTTCGACCTAGCGGTCGCGCAGGAACCAGCCGCGCGGATCCCAGCGGCGTAGGGCCGCGATCTCGTCGGGGCCGGGGGCGGTGAGCTCGCGCACGTCGCCTGCGACGGTGAGATCCCAGCCGCACGCGGCACGGGCGGCGTCGACGCGCTCCTCGAGCGCGCTCTCCCCCGCCGGGACCGCGCTGAGCACGAGCTCGTCACCGTTTACCTTCTCGAGAGTCCCGAGATCGGTCACGAGGGCGCGCACGTTTCGTCCCGGTGACGTCACGTACCCGCACGCCGGCGGGGTGCGCTCGGGCGTCAACGTGGCCACGACGACGGCTTCTGCCGCGACGCTGGCGACGTCGTTGCCTCCACCCGAACCGACGAAGAAGGGGCCGCCGGGAACCAACGTGGAATTGATGTTGCCGTACCGGTCGACTTGCGCGCCGCCGAGACAGGCGATCGTGGTCGTGCCTGGGCCGCCGACGAGGGTGCCCAGGACGAGCCCGGCGTCTCCCAGCATCGTCGACCGCGGGAAGTTGCGGTGGTTGAGGACGAAGGGGTCGGCCGGCGTCGGGTCGTATCCCCACAGCCCGATCTCTGCCGACAGCTGCACGTTGCATCCCGACGATCGGGCTTGGGCGACACCCAGCCACGCCGACAGGTTGGCGACGCCCGCCCCGGCAAGGACGGCGTGCGCGTGCAAGACGCGGACGCGTTCGGCGAGGTGGCGGGCCCCGTACACCGCCGCGACCTCCCAGCGATTCGGCGGGGCGCCGAGGTCGGGCTCGTGCGCGGCCTCGTCGGCGCGCCATGAGTCCGGATCGGCCTTGGCTCGCAAGATCGAGATGCGGTCGTCCCCTAGTCGGGCGACGTACTCGTCCTGCCCGTCGACCTCGAGCACCCAGCGCCGGATCCAGTCGTCGAAGTCGTCCGCGCGTGATGCGGCGCGCGCCTCTACCCAGAAGTCGTAGTCCTCGCCGTAGCCTGCGACGGGGAGGTCGCGGGTGAAGAGGCCACCCGGGTGGGCGCCCATGGTCGCTTCGCAGACGGCGAGCACGCGGTGCCCGGGTATGCGCACCAGGTGCGACCACGGGCGGAGATCGTCGACGACCTGCTCCACGGTCACGATGGCGCCGCGGCGCGCCGCCAGCGCGCCCCAAACGCCCTCGAGCAGCGGCGGGTGGAGCGCGACGTTCCCGTGCCCGTCCGCCATAGGTGCGTGGAGCAGCGCGACGTCCGGTACGAGCGGGGCGAGCAGCCCGACCTCGCCGAAGGGTGTCGGCGCGCGCGTGTACGCGTCGTTCTCCTCCATCGACGAGCCGGCGATCGAGCGCGTGACAACAGCGGGAATATTGCGCGCTGCCGCTTCGAGCCGTTGCGCGAACGTCAGGAACGACCAGTGCTCGACATCGACCTCACCTCGTTCGTAGGCGGCGGCGAAGATCGGGTTGGGCGTGAAGTTCGGGAACGTGTCGCCCGAATAGCCGGTGACGACGCGCTCGACGAGGCGCCCCCGGAAGAACAGCGTCCCCAGCGTGGAGAGGCTCAGCATCACCAACGTGAAGCGCGGGTCTCTCCCCCACCACTGCCGCACGACCTGGCGCGCGGCCGCCGTCCAGCGGGTATGGCCGACGAGGATGTGCAGCGCGTCACCGGGCCGGACATGCTCCGCGACGGCGTCGTGCAGCGAGGTGACCTTGTCGCTCTCCGCAGCCGTCACGCGCTGTCGAGCACGAGGTCAGCGAGCCGGTGACGCTGCCAGCCCTGGTACCCGAGCATGGCGTCGTTCATCTTGGCCCGCTTGTAGTAGAGGTGCGCGTCGCAGTCCCACGTGAACCCGACGCCGCCGTGGATCTGGATGTCCTCGGCCGAGATGAAAACGGCCGCCTCGGCGACGAATCCCTTCGCCATCGCCGCGGCGCGCACACGGCCGGGATCGTCCACATCCGATGCCCAGGCCGCGTAATGCGTTCCGACACGCGCCAGCTCGAGCCGGTGCAACATGTCGACGGCCTTGTGCCGGATGGCCTGGAAGCTCGCGATGGGTCGATCGAACTGCACACGCGCCTTGGCGTACTCGGTCGCCAGCTCGAGCGCGGCGTCAGACGCGCCGATCAGCTCGGCCGCGAGCATGATGGCGGCGTCGTCGACGACTCGCCGCCAGGTCGTCGTCTGGTCGCCACGGGGGCCAATGGGAACGGCGCGCCGCTCCTCGAGGACGAGACGGGCGGCCTTCCGCGTCGGGTCCATCGTCGGGATCGGCTCGCCCCGCGGCGCTTCGAGCAGGAACGAACCGAGCCCGTCCTCCGTGCGGGCGACGACGATCGCCCAGTCGGCCGTGTGCCCGTCGAGCACGACGGGCTTGTGGCCCGTCACGATCCAGTCGGCGCCCTTGCGCCGGGCGCGGGCGTGGACGCGGTCGACCGGATCACCGTGCCCGAGCTCTTCGAGCGCGACGGTGCCGCGGATCGCGCCCGACGCCAGTTGCGCGAGGAGGTCGCTCTCCTCAAGCCGCGTCGCCGCGAGCGTGGCGAACACAGCGGACGAGAAGAACGGGCCCGGAAAAGGAAGACGTCCCATCTCTTCCATCACGACGGCCATGTCGACGAGACCGAGACCAAGGCCACCGCTTGCCTCGGGAACGAGCAAGCCCGGCCATCCGAGCGCGGCGAGCTTGTCCCAGACGTCATCGGTGAAGCCGCGCTCGTCCTCGGCCATCGCACGGACGTAGTCACCCGGGGTCTCGCGCGTCAGGAACGAGCGCGCGGCGTCGCGCAGCGCGTCTTGATCGGCCGAAAACGTGAAATCCAACGGAGCGCGGCCTTCCCGAGAAACCTGACACGGATGTTAGTGTTCGAGGCGTGGATTTCGCTTACTCCCCCGAAGACTTGGCGTTTCGCGACGAGCTTCGGGCGTGGCTCGACGAGAACCTGCCCAAGTTCCTAGCCGACTGGGGTGGTGACGAGGACCAAGCCGGCGGGCGCGCCGGCGGCGCGCCGTCGAGCGTGTCGCGCAGCCAGGAGCGACGAAAAGACTGGCAGCGGCGCCTGAACGAGGGCCGCTGGGCGGCGATCAACTGGCCCAAGGATTGGGGCGGGCGCGAGGCGACGCCGGTCCAGAACGTCATTCACGCCGAGGAGAACGCGCGGGTGCGCGCCCCGGGCATCTACAACGCCAACGGCATCTGGCAGATCGGCCCGATGATCATCAAGTGGGGTACCGACGAACAGAAACAGCGGTGGCTCCCCGGGATCCTCGACGCGTCGGAGCACTGGTGCCAGGGGTTCAGCGAGCCCGAGGCGGGGTCCGACCTCGCCAACCTGCGCACCACCGCGATTCGCGACGGCGACGAGTACGTCGTGAACGGGCAGAAGATCTGGATCTCGACCGCCCACCTCGCCGACTGGGGGTTGTTCCTGCTGCGCACCGACCCCGGCGCGATCGAGCGGGGCGCCAAGCACGAGGGCATCACCGCGTTCATCGTGAACATGCACACACCCGGCATCGAATGCAGGCCCATCCGCGACATCGCAGGCGACGAGCTGTTCAACGAGGTGTGGTTCACGGACGTGCGCATCCCCGCCGAGTGGCGCCTCGGCGACGAAGGCCAGGGCTGGCAGGTCGCGATGGGCACACTCGGCCACGAGCGGGTGGGAACAGCGGGGCTCGCCATCACGATGGCGGCCGACCTGCGTTCGATGATCTCGGCCGCCAAGGCCACGAATCCCGATGCGCTACGCGACCCCGAGATCCGGGAGCGCATCGCCCGGGCCTTCACCGACATCGAGTACACGAAGCTGCTCAACTACCGGGCCCTTACCAAGATCATCAAGGGCGAGAAGAACTGGCCCGAGGTCCCGCTGGCCAAGCTCCAGTGGAGCTATCTCGCGCAGACGCTCGCCGAGCTCGCCGTCGACCTGCTCGGTCCGGCGGGACTTCTCGCCAAGGGCGGTCCGGACGCCGTCGACGGCGGCACGTGGACGCGGCTTTACTCGTTCCAGCGCTACACGACGATCGGCGCCGGCGCCACCGAGGTGCAGAAGAACATCATCGCCGACCGCGCGTTGTTGCCCCGCAAATAGCGCACGGTCGATGAGGGCGTGAAGCTCGGAGTCGTCACGCCCGTTGTCACCCCGCTGCCGCGCGCGCATGCGAAGTGGGAGGAGACCGCGAGCATCGCCGAGATCACCCGCGTCGCGGCCGAGGCCGAACGGCTCGGCTACGACCACGTCACCTGCAGTGAGCATGTCGGGATCCCGACCGACGTCGCCGAAATACGCGGTGCCACGTATTGGGATCCTCTGGCGACGCTTGCGTACCTGGCTGCGCGCTCGTCGACGATCCGGCTCGCCACGCACGTACTCGTACTTGGATACCACCATCCGCTCGAGATCGCGAAGCGTTATGGCACGCTCGACCGGATCAGCGAAGGCCGTCTCATCCTCGGCGTGGGCGTCGGCAGCCTCCAGGAGGAGTTCGAGCTCCTCGGCGCGCCGTTCGACGACCGAGGCGAGCGTGCCGACGACGCGATCCGCGCCTTGCGCGCGGCGTGGGCCCGCCGGGAGCCGGAGTACGCAGGAAAGTTCTACGCCTTCGAAGGACTGATCGTGGAGCCGTGCGCGGTGAATTCGCATACGCCCATCTGGGTCGGCGGCCGCACGGCCCGCTCGCTGCGCCGGGCGGTCGAGCTCGCCGACGGTTGGGTCCCATTCGGGATCGCCCGCTCGCAACTCGCCGAGATGATCGCGCGCGCACGAGAGACCGAGTCGTGGGCGGAGCGCGCGGCTCGGAAAGACGCACCGCCGTTCGAGTTCGTTCTCCAGAACGAGCACCCGTTCGACGCCGTCGCCGAGCCCGAGCGCGTGCGCGAGGCCGCCTCAGGCCTTCGGGACGCCGGAGCCACGATGCTCAACATCCGCTTCGTCCACCATTCGGTCGAGCACTACGTCGAACAGCTGGCGGCGATGCAGGAGCTGATGCTCTAGCCGGACCCGACGAGCGCGGCGGTGTGCCGCGCGATCACGAGGTCCTCGTCCGTGCGTGCGACGCGCACGATGCATTCGCTTGCCCATGCGCTGATCACGTCGGCGTCCCGCTCGTTCCGCTCGTCATCGAGCTCGACGCCGAGGTGCTGCAGCCCGTGGCAGATCTCGGCCCTCACCGTTGCCGCCTTCTCACCGATGCCACCGGTGAACACGAGCGTGTCGAGACCGCCGAGCACCGCAGCCAGCGCGCCGACGTGCTTGCGCGCGTAGTAGCAGAACGCGTCGATGGCGAGCGCAGCTCGCGGATTGCGATCTCGCTCTTCGACAAGGGCTCGCATGTCCGACGTGTCACCGGACAGTGCGATCAGTCCCGACTTCCGGTCGATCAGCTCCTCGAGACGGTCAGCGTCGTAACCCTTCTCGCGCAGCAGGTACACGGCCACGCCGGGGTCCAGGTCGCCCGGGCGTGTGCTCATGACCAGACCCCCTGCGGGCGTGAAGGCCATCGTGGTATCGAGTGATCGCCCGTCGTGCACTGCGGCCATGCTCGCCCCGTTACCGAGGTGGGCGATCACAGCCCGGCCGAGCTCGTCCGGCCCAAGCGTGTCGACCACGTACTCGTACGACAGTCCGTGGAACCCGTAACGGCGTACGCCGTCATCCCACAGGCTGTCGGGAAGCGGCAACCGCTGCGCGATCACGGGCATGCGGTGATGGAACGCGGTGTCGAAGCAAGCCACCTGCGGGATGTCCCACCGGGCTGCGACGGCCTCGATGCCGGCGATCGCCGCCGGCATGTGCAGCGGCGCGAACGGCACCAGCTCGCGGAGCTCTGCGAGCACCCGGTCGTCGACGATCGTGGGCTCGGCGTGACGCGGACCGCCGTGGACGACGCGGTGACCAGCCGCGCCCGGCCTGGGGAGGCTGTGGTTTTCGAAGGACGAGATCGCGGCTTGGAGTGCTCTGACGTAGTCGCCCCCATCCACGGCCTGGCTGGCACGCGCCAGCTCTCGCTCGGACGTGTGATCGACCTCGAAGAGGGCGGACTTCAACGACGACGAGCCGCTGTTCACGCACAGCACGATCAGCGGCGGGCTCCGAGTCACGGGCTCCAACGCCAGTCACGCACTTCCGGCATGTCTTCCAAGTGCTCGACGACGTAGCCGTGGTGCCGGCGGAGCATGTCCTTGCAGTTCTCGATCAGCGTCTCGGCGCCGACGGGGGCCCGACGAGCCCGGCGCAGCGCCTCCATACAGAGGTGGTACCGGCTGACCTCGTTGCGCACGACCATGTCGAACGGCGTCGTGGTAGTGCCCTCCTCTTGGTACCCACGTACATGGAAGCGAGCGGGCAAGGGCCGGCCGTGAATCAGATGGTGCACGGCGCTCGGGTAGCCATGGAACGCGAACACGACATCGCTGCCGGCGGTGAACAGCTCCACGAAGCTGCCCTCGTCCATGCCGTGCGGGTGGCGGTCGGCGGGAAACAACGTCATGAGGTCGACGACGTTCACGACCCGAAAATCGAGCTGCGGGACATGCCGGCGCAGCAGGTCAGCCGCCGCCACTGTCTCCATCGTGACGATGTCGCCCGCCGACGCGAGCACCACGTCGGGCTCGCCGCCGTGCTCGTTGCCGGCCCACCTCCAGACCGACGCCCCTCGGGCCGCGTGCTGACGCGCCGCGTCCATGTCGAGCCACTGGAGCTGGGGCTGCTTGTCGATGACGATGAGGTTCACGTAATCGCGGCTCCGCAGACAGTGGTCTGCCACCGACAGCAGGCAGTTGGCGTCGGGCGGCAGGTAAATCCGCGCCACCGTTCCCTTCTTGCTCAGGACGATGTCGATGAGCCCCGGGCCCTGGTGGCTGAACCCGTTGTGGTCGTTGCGCCAACAGGTCGACGTGAGGAGCACGTTCAACGAGGAGATCGGCGCGCGCCACGTGAGATCGCGCGCGGCCTCCAGCCACTTGGCGTGCTGCACCGTCATGGACGCCGACACCATCGCGAACGCCTCGTACGAGGCGAACAGCCCGTGCCGGCCGGTGAGCAGGTAGCCCTCGAGCCAGCCCTGGCAGTTGTGTTCGCTGAGGATCTCCATCACCCGGCCGTCGGGCGAGACGTGGTCGTCGACGTGGAGGATCGGCTCCACAAGGGTCCGGTTCTCGACCTCGAAGACGGCGTCGAGCCTGTTCGACTTCGTCTCGTCCGGACAGGTGAGCCGGAAGTTGGCCTGCTCGCGGTTGCGGGCGAACACGTCGCGCAGGAACTCGCCGAGGCGGCGCGTCGACTCGTGCAGTTCGCCACCCGGTTGCGAGACGGGGATGGCGTATTGCGTGAAGTCCGGAAGATCGAGAGCCTGCAGCAGTCCGCCGCCGTTGGCGTGCGGGTTGGCGCTCATGCGGCGGTCCCCTTCCGGGGCGAGCTTGGCGAGTGCGGCGACGAGCTGACCGTGCTCGTCGAAGAGCTCGTCGGGGCGGTAGCCGCGCATCCACTCCTCGAGCTGGTGGAGGTGATCGGGGTTGTCACGCACGTTCGCGAGCGGGACCTGATGGGAGCGGAACGTGCCCTCGACGGGCATCCCGTCCACGACTTTGGGGCCCGTCCATCCCTTCGGTGTCCGCAGCACGATGGCGGGCCACCGGGGCCGGGCGCCGAAGCCGTGGGCGCGCGCGCCGTCCTGGATGCTTCGTACCTCGTCGAAGCAGCGGTCGAGCGTCGCCGCCAGCTCGCGGTGGACGGCGGGCGGGTCGTCGCCTTCGACGAAGTGCACGTCGTATCCGTAGCCGTGCAAGACCGCGTCGACGTCCTGGTCGATTGAGCGCCCGAACACCGTGGGGCCGGAGATCTTGTAGCCGTTGAGGTGCAGGATCGGCAGCACGGCGCCGTCGCGGGTGGGATTCAAGAAGTCGATGCCCTGCCACGATCCCGACAAGGGACCGGTCTCGGCTTCGCCGTCCCCGATGACGCACGCGACGACGAGGTCCGGGTTGTCGAACGCGGCGCCGAACGCGTGCACGAGCGCGTAGCCGAGCTCGCCCCCCTCGTGGATCGAGCCCGGCGTGGGCACGCTCACATGGCTCGGTACGCCGCCCGGCGTCGAGAACTGTCGGAACAGTCGCCGCATGCCATCCACGTCGCGTGACACCGCCGGGTAGATCTCCGAGTACGTGCCTTCGAGGTACACGTTGGCGAGGACGGCGGGTCCGCCATGACCGGGTCCGGCGATGTAGATCACGTTGGCGTCGCGGTCGCGGATGACGCGGTTCAGATGGACATAGAGAAGGCTGAGCCCGGGTGATGTGCCCCAGTGGCCGAGCAGGCGTGGCTTGATGTGCTCGGGCCGCAGCGGCTCGCGGAGGAGCGGGTTGTCCTGGAGGTAGATCTGCCCGACGGTGAGGTAGTTCGCGGCACGCCAGTACGCGTCGAGCGTGCGGACGTCGTCGTCGGAGAGGGCGGTTGCCATGCTCACCTCCGGGAGGGTTGCGGGAATGTGTCCACGGGCTCGCGCTACCCCTTCTCGAGGTGCCACGACCATGTCGCCGTGGCGACGAGCGGGTCGCCGGGATGTACGACGAACGGCTGGCCGTTGAACGCGTCGGGCGGATCCGTCTGAGGCTCCACGCAGATGGCGTGGTTGGGCTCGTCGAACACCACGACGCAATGGCACGAGGTGTCGACCGTCACCGTGATCGCCCCGGGCCAGCGGAGCACCGCCGGCGGCGCGCCCAGGTGGGTGAAGCAGTCGTCCCACGGATGCGGCCCGGGTGGAACAAGCCGCCCGGAGGGGATGCCTTGGTGATCACGCTCGTACATGGCACCGGCGTCGAGATCGACCGACAGTGGCTCGCCGCGCCCGGCGCCGCGGCTCCACCATGGGTGCCAGCCACATGAGACCGGCATGGGCGCGTCCGCGGCGTGCACCTCCATCGTCAGATGCACCGCGTCAGGCTCGAGCACGAACCGCTGGATCACGCGCCCTCCGAACGGCCACGGCGGGTCGAGCGGCGCCGAGATGACGCCCCCGCCGTCGTCGCGCCACGGGCGGTCGCGGGCGGTCCCGTGGATCGCGTGGGGCGGGTTGTTGAGGGGGAGCTGGTAGCGCTGGCCCTCGAAGTCGAAGCTGCCGTGACGGATGCGTCCCGCCCAGGGCGCCATCGGGAAGCAGCCGAAGTTGTGGCCGTCGACCTCCGGCGTGACCAACAGGTCGAGCCCGTCCACTGTGAGGGCCACGATGCGGCCGCCCATCTCCGGCGCGACCGCGAGCCGCGCCGGCCCCGACTCGAGCGTCAGCACACCCCGGAGTTTCGCACGGCGAGGATCAGCCCAAGCGCTCGATGACCGTCGCGTTCGCCTGGCCGCCGCCCTCGCACATGGTCTGGAAGCCCAGGCGTCCTCCCGTCGCTTCCAGGTGGTTGAGCATCGTGGTCATCAACCGCACGCCGCTCGCGCCGAGTGGGTGACCGATGGCGATCGCCCCACCCCGTGGGTTGTACCGCGCCGGATCGGGACGGAACTCCTTCGCCCACATCAACGCGATGGCAGCGAAGGCCTCGTTGCACTCGATCGCGTCGAACTCGTCGATCTTCATGCCGGTGCGCTCGAGCAACTTGCGCGTGACGGGATTCGGCGCCGACAGCACGAGCACCGGATCGTCGGCGACGACCGCGAAGTGCACGAACCGCGCCCGGATCGGCAGGCCGAGGCGCTCGGCCGTGGCCCGATCGGCGATCAGCATGGCGGCGGCGCCGTCGCTCATCGGTGACGAGTTGCCGGCCGTGATGTCGGGCGCCGGCTGCTCCTCGGACTCCCACGCCGGCGGGAGGCCCGCCAGCTGCTCGAGCGACGTGTCGCGCCGGATCGCCTCGTCACTGCGCAGCGCGTCGCCGGTCGGCTCGCCGTGCTCGTCCCTGAGCGGGACGGGAAGGATCTCCTTGGCAAAGAACCCGTTGTCGACGTTCTCGGCGGCCCGCCGGTGGCTCTCGAGCGCGAACGCGTCCATCTCGTCGCGGGTGACGCCGAATCGGTCGGCGAGCACCTGGGCGACCCAGAACTGGATGCCGAGGATGTGGTTCGTGTGCTCGAGAAAGGCCTGACTGAACGGCCCGGACCCACCCCGCGCGTTGGTCGACATCGGGGCCCGCGTCATCGATTCGACCCCACAGGCGATGCCGAGGTCGTAGGCGCCGGCGATCACACCTTGGGCGACGAAGTGCACGGCCTGCTGCGACGATCCGCACTGCCGGTCGACCGACGTCGCGGGTACGTGCCATGGCAGACCTGCCGCCACCCACGCGTTGCGTGTGACGTTGCAGCCCTGCTCCCCCGACTGCGTGACGCACCCGCCGACGACGTCCTCGATCATCGCCGGATCCACGTCGTTGCGCTCGAGGAGTGATCGCAACGCGAAGCCGAGCAGGTCGGTCGGGTGCCAGTTCGCCAGCGCGCCCTTCCGCTTGCCGATCGCGGTGCGCACGGTGTCGACGATGACGGCTTCACGCGCTTCCATGGCGCTCCCTCACTGGAACCGACCTAACCTGACATGGTAGTCAGGTCCGGTTTCATTTCCGCTGCGTCGGTCAGAGTCCGTAAGAGGAGGAGCGCATGCGCGTCACCGGTGACGTTCCCGAGCACGATCACATCGTCGACACCGGCAAGAGCGAGCTCACGCTCGACGAGCTCGGGCACATCCAGCCCGGGCTGGCGCGCATCATGCCCGAGATCGCCGTGCGCATCTGGAAGTGCTACTACGCGGGCAAGGCCGGCAATCAGCCGCTGGCGCGCTTCCAGCTCAAGGAAGCGGTCAATCTCATGGAGATGGGCGCGTTCGTGCGGCCCAAGTACGAAGAGAACATGACCAAGTTCATCGCCGAGGACCTCGAGCAGGTGAAACAGGCCATCGAGGCAGCCGACTGGGACAAGTTCGAGGCCGCGTTCCATCACATGATCGACCAGGCGAACTCATATCACGAGCTGTACGACAAGGAGTTCCTGCGCTGGAAGATCCCCGAGTACCCGCCGCCCGATCTCGACATGACGCCACGCCGGTAGCGAGCACCCCGGCTACGTCGCCGCTTCCTCCCGCGGCGGTCGCCAGAACAGCACCAACAGCGCGAGCGCGCCGCCGAGGCCGGCGCCGGCGGTGATGGCGAAGCCCGTCCACCCGTCGACCCAGCCGAACCCGATCGTGTTGTCGAGCGACCACTCCCCCGGCCCCAACGCGCCGAGCGCCAGGCCGAGCACGGTGAGGATCATCACGTACTCCCAACCCTCCGTCGGCCGGCGGAACACGAAGAAGCCGGCGTTGCGGTGGTTGGTGATCCAGGCAACCACCGCGACGCCAGTGAGCGCGGCCGCGCCCAAGGGCGTGAACAGTCCCACGACGAGGAGCGGTCCCGCCCCGAGCTCGGTCAGGGTCACGAGCCAGGCGTGCGCCGGTCCCGGCCACAACCCGAGGCTGGCGAACCAGTTGGAGACACCCGGGCCCTCCCGCATCCGCGCCAGGTGGTTCCAGCCGTGCGCGAACAGCATCGCTCCCGCCGCCACCCGCAGGCCCAGCAGGGCCAGATTCACCGCATTCGTGTCCATCCCCGGCTGTCCTCCCGTCCGCACCCACGGTCTGTTCCCTGACGCTATCGTCAGGGTTCGATGACTGCGTCCGAGGCTATCGACGGCGCCTACGACCCGTTCGAGGAGTTCAACCGCAGCGTCGGTGCGGGCGTGGTCGAGGATCCCTACCCGCTCCTCGCAATGGCACGGGCCAAGGGCCCGGTGCTCAAGGAGAACCTCGAAGCGGAGCTGCTGGACGACGGCAATGCGCCCGAGGCGGGACCCGAGGTCTTCACCGCGTTCAGCTACGACGCCGTGCAGACGGTCCTGCGCGACGGCGACACGTTCTCGTCCGCCGGCTACGCCGACGTCATGGGCGCCGTCATGGGCCACACCATCCTGGAAATGGACGAGCCCGAGCACCACACGTACCGCAACCTCGTGCAGCAGGCGTTCAGCCGGAAGGCGATGGAACGCTGGGAGGTCGAAGCTGTCGGTCCGATCGTCGACGAGTGCATCGACGCCTTCGTCGACAGGGGCGAGGCCGAGCTCGTGCGCGAGCTCACGCTGCCGTTCCCTGTCAACGTGATCGCCAGCATGCTGGGTCTCCCCCGCGCAGACCTTCCACAGTTCCACCGATGGGCGATCGAGCTCATCAGCGTCTCGTTCGACTGGGATCGCGGCACGCGCGCGTCGAAGCAGCTGCGCGACTACTTCGCCGGCGTCCTCGCCCAGCGGCGCGCCGATCCTGCCGACGACCTCATGAGCACGCTCGCCGCAGCCGAGCTCGACGGCCAGCGCCTCACTGACGAGGAGATCTTCGCCTTCCTCCGGCTGCTGCTCCCCGCCGGCGCCGAGACGACATACCGCTCTTCGAGCAACCTGCTGTTCGGCCTGCTGACGCACCCCGACCAGCTCGACGCGCTCCGCGCCGACCGCTCGCTGATGCCGCACGCGATCGAAGAAGGCCTGCGCTGGGAGCCCCCGCTGACGACGATCGTCAGGACCGCGACCCGCGACACCGTCGTCGACGGCGTCGACGTCCCGGCCGGCGCCGTCGTCATCGTGAACATGGGCTCCGCCGACCACGACGAGAAGTACTGGGAGCGCTCCGAGGAGTTCGACATACATCGGGACCAGCGCCAGCACCTCGCGTTCGCGTTCGGGCCCCACATGTGTCTTGGCATGCACCTTGCCCGCATGGAGACCCGTGTCGTGCTCGAACGGATCTTCGACCGGCTCCCGAACCTGCGCCTCGACCCCGCGGCCGACGCGCCGCACATCACCGGCATGACGTTCCGGGCGCCGCCCGCGCTGCCGGTCCTGTTCGGCTGAGAGAGGAGAGATCAATGAAGGCGGAAGACCTGATCCTCGTCAGCGTCGACGACCACGTCGTCGAGCCGCCTGATCTCTTCGAGGGCCATCTGCCCGAGAAGTGGATGGAGTTCGCACCCAAGAGCGTGCATCGCGACGGCATCGACGTCTGGGTCTACGAGGACAACGTGATCCCCAACATCGGGCTCAACGCCGTCGCGGGTCGGCCGCCCGAGGAGTACAACATCGAGCCCACGAGCTACGAGATGATGCGCAAGGGTTGCTACGACATCCACGAGCGCGTCAACGACATGAACCGCAACGGTGTGCTCGGCTCGATGTGCTTCCCGTCCTTCGTCCAGTTCTGCGGACAGCTGTTCTCGCGCTCGAAGGACCTCGACATGGGCCTCAACCTGCTGCGGGCCTACAACGACTGGCACATCGACGAGTGGTGCGGCACGTACCCCGGTCGCTTCATCCCGCTGTCGATCCCCCCGATCTGGGATCCGCAGCTCATGGCGGACGAGGTGCGGCGGGTCGCCAAGAAGGGCTGCCACGCGGTCACCTTCTCGGAGAACCCGTTCAAGCTCGGCTGGCCGCACATCTTCGGCGACTACTGGGACCCGTTCTTCGCCGCCTGCGAAGACGAGGGCACGATCATCTGCTTGCACATCGGCTCGTCGTCGACGCAGATCGAGATCGCGCCGGGCGCGCCCATCGACATCATGATCACGCTGACGCCGCTCAACACCATGCAAGCGGCGACCGACCTCCTCTGGTCCCCGGTGCTGCGCAAATTCCCGAACCTGAAATTCGCGCTCTCGGAGGGTGGGACGGGCTGGCTGCCTTACTGGCTCGAGCGGATCGACTACGTCTACCAGCAGCACCGTTTCTGGACCCACCAGGACTTCGGTGACACGCTCCCGAGCCAGGTGGCACGTGACCACTTCACGTTCTGCTTCATCAGCGACCGCGCCGGCGTCGACGAACGCGAAGCCATCGGCATCGACAACATGACCTGGGAGTGCGACTACCCGCACTCGGACTCGTCGTGGCCGCACTCGCCCGAATCGGTGGCGAAGCAGCTCGACGGCGTTGCCGACGAGATCGTCAACAAGATCACGCACGAGAACGCCATGCGCATCTTCCGCTACGACCCGTTCGCCAACCGCCCCAAGGCCGAGTCCACAACCGCGGCGCTCCGCGCCGCCGTCAAGGACTGACCGCGCGCCGCTGGTGGCGGAGCTCAGGCACCAGGCCGGCCCTCGCCAGTAGGCGGACCGCCCTCTCCTCCTCGACGTCGATCACGACCGCCTCGCCCGGCTCCCGGCCGACGATGAAGCTGACGACGCAGTCGTCGCAGGTGCTGGTGTGTTGCATCACGCAGTCGTCACAGTTGATCTCCATGAGGGGAGTATGACGACGGCGTGTGACAACTACGACCAGTCCGGGACGGGCAGCAGTGAGCGCGGCTGTCCACACCAGCAGGTCATCACCCGGCCGGCGAGCGAGTCGTCTCGGATCAGCTCGACGGCCGCGTCGGCGATCTCCTCGGGCGCAAGGATCCCGGGTGGGACCACCGCGGCCTCTTCCTCGGGCGTCATACGTGCGCGCGTCCGCCGCGACATCGGCGTGTCGACCCAGTCGGGACAGATGCAGTTCACCCGGATGCCGAGCTGCTCGTGCAGCGGCGCCAGCGCGGCGCTGAAGCGCGCCACTGCGGCTTTGGTGGCTGCATAGTCGGGCGCGTCGTGCGGTCCGAAGCCGATTCCGGCGAGCGACGCGATGTTGACGATCACGCCACCTCCGCTGTCGCGCATCGCTCTGATGGCGTAGTGGGTACCCAGCATGGGACCCCGAAGGTTGACGTCGAGCACGCGCATCCATGCTTCCGGCTCGGCGTCCGGGAACGCGGGAGTCGTCACGATGCCGGCGTTGTTCACGAGAATGTCGAGTCCGCCGAGCTCCGCGACCGCGAGGTCGACCATGGCCCGGACGTCCGGCTCGTGCCTCACATCGGCCCGGACGAACGCCGCCCGGCCGCCGCCGGCCTCGATGCCATGGACCGTCTCGCTGCCGCTCGTCTCGTCGACATCGGCGACGCCGACAGCCGCGCCCTCGTTCGCCAGCCGCAACGCCGTGGCGCGACCGATCCCTGCCCCCGCCCCCGTGACGAGCGCGACCCGCCCCCCGATGTCCATGCCGGTCAGTATGACGGCGGGGTGTGACAGCTACGCCGGGCTCGGGGACCTATCTCCGGAGCGCCCGCAGCAGGGTCTCCGACGACACCACCCGGGCATCGGCCTTCCGGGCGTTCGCTGCCACCCAGTTGTCGGACGAAGCGACGATGACCGGAATGTCGAGGGGCAGCGCCGCCGCCTCACGAATCACGACGGCGTCGGCCTCCTCCTCCGGCGGTGAGAACACGACGCGTACCCCGGAGCGGCGCGGCGGCTGTACACCCTCCACGTCGGCGCCGTCGAACACCACGATCATGCGTGCCCTCGTCCGCAACTGCAGCTCACTGATCGCGCTCAGCAACCTCTCTCGTTGCTCGGCGGGCGCAGCGTCGCCCCAGGCCAGCATCGACACGTTGTAGCCGTCGACCACCAATACCGCGCGCGGCGTGCGCAGCATCGCCTCGAGAACGTCGGGGGCATCCTCCACCATGCCTGGCGGAACGCGGGCTTGCGCCCGGCGCGCCCGGCGCTCGCGCGCGTCCGTGTCCGGCGGCGGGGGCTCGCGCTCGGGTTCGGCCGGCGGTTGCGCAGGGAGCACGCCTCGTGCATGCTCGGCGAGGCCCGCCAAGCCGTCGGCGATCCGCCGCGCCAGGTCAGCCGCCTCGACCAGGGCGCGGGCGTCCTCCGCCGCCAGGACAGGCGGACCCTGCGCTTCGTCCTCCACTCCACCCCGGGCGTCGCCTCCTGTTTCCGGGGTGCGCCGCAGCTCGCGCAGCTGGGCCTCGGCGTCGCGTGCGCGATCCGCCTCGCGCCGAATCCGAGCCTCGGCTGCTTCCAACGCGGTCCGCGCGTTCACCAGGTCGCGCTCGACCTGCTCGACCTGACGCTCCGCGGCGGCGAGCACTTGCGCGGTCTGCGTTTCGCGCGCCCGCCTTCCGGCGCGCTCCTCGCGCAGCTCCTCCTCGAGCACCTGGAGCCGCTGCTCGGCCGCGTCTCGTGCCGCGTCGGCCCGGCGGCGTGACTCGGTCATCCCCGCGATTTGCGTCTCCCTTGCCTTGTGCTCGTCGCTCGCCTGTTGGTGGAGGCGTTGCCCCTCCGACGTCGCGCACACGACACCGAGCCCGAACTCCCATCCCGGCGGCCGCGCGGCATAGAGCGCCGACGCCAGGAGAGGCAGGTCGGACCGCTCGGCCGCGTCCGCGACAATGCTGAGCGTCTCTCCCGGTTCCCACGCCCGAAGCGCGGCGACCACCTCGGCGCGCTCGCAGAAGCGCTCGACGGCTCGGTTATGAAACGCCTCGTCGGTTTCGAGCGCGCGCAGGAGCTGCTGCCGCGCGGCGCCTCGTGCCAGACCCCTCCGATCGAACCCGGCCAATGGACGCAGACTCGGGGGGATGTCAGGCAGCTCGAGCTCGCGCAGCAGGTCGCCGGCGGTGTCGAGGAGCGGGACGAGGAGGCTCTCGGGCATAGGTGATGCATGCCGAGCTGCGCTCGTCCTCGGGCCGCCGTTGCTCATCGCGCGCCCCGAAGTGCCTCGTCGCGAAGCGGATCGTAGACTGCGTTGTCGGAATACGGCGGCCGCCGGTCACCGCCCGAGCGGCGAGGGAGCGGGATGCACGCACGGTACGAAGAGATCAAGCTCGATACCCAAGGCAACGGCGACATGCTCGACGTCACGCCGTACGCCCAGAAAGTCGTCGACAACGCAGGGCTCTCCGAGGGCCTGTGTACCGTGTTCGTGGCCCACTCGACGTGTGGTGTCACGACCATCGAGCACGAGCCCGGGTGCGCGGCGGACCTCAACGCCGTTGTCGAGGATGTCGCCCCCCAAGCACGCCGGTGGGAGCACAACGTTCGTAACCACGACACCAACGGCCACAGCCACGTCCGGGCTGCGCTCGTCGGACCGTCTGTCACCATCCCGTTCCACCGCGGCGAGTTGCAGGTCGGGGTGTGGCAGAAGGTCGTCTGCATCGACTTCGACGACCGCCCCCGCAGCCGCAAGGTTGTTGTCCAGCTCCTCGGCGAGTAGCCCACCACCGTCCTCACGCCGGCTCTGCCGGCGCCGCCGCTTCGTCATTCGCGAATTCCTCGATGTCGTCGCCGCTCTCGCCGCACCACCGGCACGCGACCCGCTCGACCCGCTCTTCGAGCACCTGCTCTTCCTCGACGTTCAGGTCTCCACCGACGCTGTAGTGATAGAACGCGCTCGTCCGGCGTGTCGCGACCACATCGAAGCGGGTGAGGTTCCCGCACGAACGGCACCGGTACCGCACCGACATCGGCCTCTCCCCTAGGTCGCCGTCGCAAACTCCGCGTCATCCACTATGACGCGGGACAGCAAAGCCTATGGGGATCGTCGCCCGGCCGCTCTCCGACGGAACCGCTGACCGTCACCGCGGGCGCGGTCGTCTCCGAGCTCGTCAGCGGACCCATCGACAGGCTTTGGCGCACGACGGAAGCGCGGCCACCGCGCCGGCGCGCCTTCGTCGGCGCGCTTCTCAGCGCGACGACGGGCGAGGGCGCGCCCGCCATCGATGAACAACGTCAAGAACCCGGTCGTGAGGAGAGCCCACACCGGGGCCAACGCCAGGACGCGCAGGTATCGCTGTATGCCGCCGGTGCCCGTGAACACGTCGACGAGCCGGTCTCCACTCAGCCAGCCCGAGACCCGAGCGAGCCAGACGGTCACCACCAGTCCCAGCACCAACGCGCCACCCCACGCGAGCAGACGCAGCGGCAGAGGCAGCCGATTGCGCTCGGCGTCGGTTTTCGCCTTGGTCCGCGGAGCGGCGCGTCCTTGTAGGCCCTCGGCGGACGCGGGCCGCGTGGCTCGGGCCCGCGCTGCCGCTGCTTCGGGCAGCACCGAGGTGGACTGGGCCGCCGCATCCGGCTTCGGCGGGATAATGTGCCGCGACGAAGCCATCACCGACGGACGGAACTGGGCCGGGACCCTCAGGCGCTTGCCGCAACCCTCGCAATGGAAAATCGGCGCGTCCGGAAGCATCGCAGTCCCGTATCTGCGTCTACACGACGGGCACTGGATCGCTTGTCCCATCAGGGTCAGGCCTCGCCGGCGGCGGCGGCCGCGCTCGTGCGGACGAACGTCTCGAGGACGGCGGCGGCCTTCCCGGCTTCGACCGACGTGACGGCCTGCTCGAGCCCGGCGCCGATGTCGGATGCGGCGCCCGCGACGACCAACGCGGCCGCCGCGTTCAGGGCCACGACGTCGCGCACGGCGCCGGGTTCGCCATCGAGCATGCGCTCCGCGATCGCGCAGTTGGCGGCCGCGTCACCACCCCGGAGATCACCGGGCTCGGCGCGCGCGATGCCGTAGTCGGCTGGGTCGACTGTGTACGCGCGCACCGCGCCCTGGTCGAGGTCCCATACGTCCGACACCGTGGTCGTGGTGAGCTCGTCGAGACCGTCGCCGCCGCAGAACACCATCGCACGTTCGACGCCAAGCGCGCCCAGTGTCTGCGCCATGCGTTCGGCCATCGACCGGTCCGATACGCCGACGACGCGCCGTCGAACACCGGCCGGGTTCGCGAGCGGTCCGAGGAAGTTGAAGGTCGTCGGCGTGCCGAGCTCGCGCCGGGCGGGGCCCGCGAACCGCAACGCGGGATGGAACTTCGGCGCGAAGCAGAAGCCGATGCCCGCCTCGTCGACGCAGCGTGCGACGCCGGACGGGCCGAGATCGATCGTGACGCCCAGTGCCTCGAGCACGTCGGCCGAGCCACAGGCCGATGACGCGGCACGGTTGCCGTGTTTGGCGACGCGCACGCCGGCGCCCGCAACAACCAGCGCTGCGAGCGTCGAGATGTTCACGGAGCTCGACCGGTCGCCGCCGGTGCCGCAGGTGTCGACGACGGGTCCGCCGGGCCCGTCGAGCGGGATGTCGACGGTCTCGCCGAAACGGAGCATGGTACGGACCAGCGCGGCCAGCTCCTCCGGGGTCTCCCCCTTGGAACGCAAGGCGACTGCGAAGCCCGCGATCTGCGCATCGGTCGCCTCTCCGGCCAGGATCGCCGCCATCGCGCGCTCGGCCAGCTCTGCTGGCAGGTCTTGGCGGCGGAGGAGCCGCCCGATCACGTCGGGCCAGAGGTCGGGGGTTGCAGCGGTCATGAATCGTCCCGGTTCGGACTCAATCCCACCACAGATCGCGGTCGAGGACTCCTCGCGCGATGAGGCCGAGCTGCACCTGGGTGGTGCCCTCGACGATGGTGAGCTGCTTTGCGTCGCGGTAGTAGAGCTCGGTCATGTGGTCGTGCATGTACCCGGCGGCGCCGAGCATCTGGAGGGCCTCCCCCGAAACCTTCACCGCCAGCTCGGTCGCGTAGTACTTCGCCATCGACAGGAAGGGCACGTACTCCTTCGTGAACTGGCTGCGTTCGGCCATCCACGCGGCGCGATAAGTGAGCAGCCGGGCGGCTTCGATCTCGGAAGCAAGTTCGGCGATCTTCCACTGGATGCCCTGGAAGTCGGCGATCGTCTGCCCGAACGCCTCGCGCTGCTTGACGTAGTCGACGGCGTACATCAGCGCGCCTTCCGCGAGCCCGATGCCGCGGGCCGCGACGATCGGACGCATCGAGTTGAGGCCGAGCATGGCGAGCCGAAAGCCCCCGATCTCGCCGATCACGTTTTCGGCCGGTACACGCGCGCCGTCGAGGATCAGCTCGCCTGTGTCGACGCCTTTGACGCCCATCTTCCTGTCGACGCGCCCGACCTCGACACCCGGAGATGACCGCTCGACGATGAACGCACTCACGCTGTCGTGAGCACGCGAGTCGACGGGACCGGTCTTGGCGAAGACGCAGTACCAGTCGGCTTGACGAACGCCCGACATCCAGCACTTCGTGCCGGTCAACCGCCAGTCGTCGCCGTCACGCACCGCTCGCGTGCGAATGCCCATCACATCGCTGCCCGCTTGCGGCTCGGAGAGGCCGAACGCGGCCCGGGCGTCGCCGGTCGCGATGGGACGCACATAGCGCTCGTTCTGCTCAGGGGAACCGGCGATCATCACCGGTCCCGTTGGCAGCCGTGTCAGCAGCAGCATGAGGGCGGCCGCGTTCGAGTACTTCGCGACTTCCTCGATCGCGAGCGTCAGGCCGAGGATGCCGGCGCCGGATCCCCCGTACTCCTCCGGGATGCACAGCCCCGTGAGACCGGCTTCGATGAACAGCTCGAAGAGGTCCTCGGGGTACTCCTCGGTTTCGTCAATCTCGCGCGCTCGGGGCGCGACACGTTCCTGCGCCAGCTTGCGGACGGTGGCCTGGAGCTCGGCGAGCTCTTCCGAGAGCTCGAAATCCACAACCGGTGATGCTACCGGTCAGTAGGGATCTTTCGGCTCAAGCGCTATGCGGTCTTGCGCCGGTGGCGAATGAGGCGCCGCCGCTCGCGTTCGGTGAGGCCGCCCCACACCCCATGCTTCTCGCGCACCGCGATCGCGTACTCGAGACACGGCTCGCGCACCGGACAGCTACCGCAGACCGCCTTCGCCTCCAGCGCCTCGTCTTCGTCCGAGACCGGATAGAAGATCGCGGGATCGGCACCGCGGCAGCGGGCCCGTTGACGCCAGGCCATGTTCATCGATCAGCACCCCTTCCCCGGGGGGAGGATTCCAGGGAAACCGTTCCAACCCCCTGTGGTTTGCTCCTTATTCCCCTGGTGTTGCGCGGGAAACCCTGGCTCCGGTGGGCTCCGAGCACGGCCGTAGGATCCGCAGGGTGGCCCGGCTCCCCCGTGAGATCCTCGATGCCACCCGCCCCGCAACTGAGGGCCGACGCCGTCAGCTGATCCCGATCGGGCTGGCGGCCGTGGTGACGCTTCCGGCGATCAGCACCCGCCTGATAGGGAGCGAACTGCCGGAGTGGCTCGCGGCGATCGTGTTCGGGTTGGCGATCGTCGGTGGCGCGTTCCTTGTGGCCTGGGCGGCTGAGGCGCTTCAGCTCGACGTTTCACAAAGCCTGGCACTCATGCTGGTTGCGCTGATCGCGGTGATGCCCGAGTACGCGGTGGACTTCACGTTCGCACTGAAGGCCGGGAGCGACCCCGACAAATACGCCCCGCTGGCCCTCGCGAACATGACCGGCGGTAACCGGCTGCTCATCGGCGTGGGCTGGTCCCTCGTTGTCCTGCTCGCAGCGTGGCGCATCACGCGGATCGCCCGGACTCATAACTACGAGGGTCAGATCGACACCGCGGTCACCCTGGATCGTCCGCACGCCATCGAGATCACCTTCCTCGCGATCGCGACGATCTACTCACTGACCCTCCCGCTGAAGCGCACGCTCTCACTGTTCGACGCGGTCGTGCTGGTGGGTCTGTTCGTTGCGTACACGGTCCGAATCAGCCGGGCGCCCGCCGGGGAGCCGCATCTCGTCGGGCCGGCGCAATTGATCGGTGCGCTTCCAACCGCACGGCGACGCCTGGTGGTGATCGTGATGTTGGGCACAGCCGCGGGCGTGATCGTGATCTCTGCCGAACCGTTCGCCGACGCACTCGTCGAAACCGGCACACAGTTCGGGATCGACCAATTCCTGCTCGTGCAGTGGCTCGCCCCACTGGCCTCGGAGGCGCCGGAGCTGATCGTCGCAGGCTTGTTCGCGTGGCGGCTGAACACGAACGCCGGTCTCGGGACGCTCGTGTCGGCGAAAGTGAACCAGTGGACGCTGCTCGTCGGGACGCTACCGCTGGTGTTCGCGATCTCGGCAGGCGCGTTTCACGGTCTCCCGATCGACTCGCTCCAACGCGAGGAGCTCTTTCTCACCGCCGCGCAATCGGCCTTCGCGGTTGCCGTGCTGGCCAATCGATCGATCAACGTGCGGGAGGCGTTCGCGCTGCTGGGGCTCTTCCTACTCCAGTTCGTCCTCGGCGGCGTGCTCCCGGAGGGATTGCGCGCGGTGGAGCGAGTCGGCGTGGGTGTCCTATACCTCGTCCTCTCCTTCGCGATGATCATCCAAAACCGCCGGTACGTCCGCCCCCTCGTGCGCGACGGTTTGAGCACGTCGGCCGCCGAGCTCGTCCACGAACGTGACGCCGCCCCGGTGGAGGCCTGAACGTGACCCCTGACACGGGCACCCGGGCGACCGTCGACTGGCCCGCTGTCGCCCGCGGGGCGCTGCTCGGGTTGGCGCTCATCATCCCGGTCACGATCCTCGGCGCCATCCTCGACCGGTCGATCGACAACTTCGAGGACTCGGGCTGGCGAGTGCTGCTCGCGCTGCTGATCGTGGCCGCGTTCGTGCCCGCCGGCGGCTACGCCGCCCGACTCGCGCGCGAGGCGCCGCTGACGAACGGGGCGCTCGCCGGGCTGGGCGCGTTCGCCGTGTGGGTTCCGGTCCGGGTGCTGATCTGGCTCACGCGGGACGACAACCAGGGGCTGGTCAGCGGGCGCGACCCGGTCTTCCGGCTCGGTCAGGTCTTCGGCTTCCTCGTCATCTCGACGGCCCTGGGCATGCTCGGCGGCTTCATCGCCGCACGCCGCCAAGATCAGGCACAGGATTCGGGTGGGAGTCCGTCCGGCTCGGCGCGACAATAGAGATGGTGGCGAGTCGGCCGGGCGGCCGCGTGCCGGACGCTTCGGCGTTCCGGCCCGAGGAACGTCCGGACTCCGTAGGGCACGGTGCTGGGTAACACCCAGTCGGGGCGACCCGCAGGAAAGTGCCACAGAAAGCAAACCGCCGATGGCGGGATCGGTCTCCGGAGCGGCCTCGCACAGGTAAGGGTGAAACGGTGCGGTAAGAGCGCACCAGCGCCCGGGGTGACCCGGGCGGCTCGGCAAACCCCACCGGGAGCAAGGCCGCGCAGGGGGAGGACGGCCCGTCCGCAGACACCCCCGGGTAGGCCGCTGGAGCCGGCGGGCAACCGCCGGCCGAGAGGGATGGCCGCCTCGGGCGCGACCCGCTCCACGGAGCGGAGGCGCCTAGACAGAATCCGGCGTACAGGCCGGCTCGCCACCATCACTCGTCTGACCAGCGAAAACGGAGCTAGGGTCCGTCTCCGGTCCGCGAAAAGTCCGCGGAAGTACCGAGAACCGTGTCGATCGCCTGGCGAGTGCGGTCCTC
>WNGE01000200.1_pt1 | contig 76175 bp, 67 predicted proteins | sample 5400651 | NCBI WGS metagenome assembly WNGE01 (sample SAMN13153370, study PRJNA577476) | soil metagenome | isolation source: 60 cm soil or saprolite under grassland replicate 2 | place: USA:California | collected 2016-06-15 | reverse complement strand
ACCTGCTCGCCGCCGGCTTCGCCGACACCGACATCCCAGTCCCCTGGTGGGGCGGGCGGCGCCTACACCTCTCATTCGGCTGACCACCCCGCGACCGCGGTGTTAACCGACCCTCCCAACGTGGGAATCCAGGCTAGCGTCGGTCGCGCCGCCCGGCGGAGCATGGGTGTGCGCACCGGGTGCCGCCGGTGTCGGCGCGGACGTGGGCTGGCGCCCGAGGCGGTGGCGCAGGCAGGACGGGAGGGGGTGGCGCGATGTCCGGACCGGGGGACGCCGCCAGCGGTGGGTGGCTGACCGAGCAGGACTGCCGGCTGGACGACTTCCGGGCGGTGGTCGAGCAGGAGACGGACCTGGCCGACTACCCGCTCGCGGACACGGTCGAGCAGAACGTCCTGGTCTACGGTGCCCGGCTGGCGGCGCATCTCGCCGACCCGGCCGCCCGCCGGGCGGTGCAAGCCGAGCTCGCCCGGGCGCTGCTGGAGGGTCCCGGGATCGTGCTGTTCCCGCGCGCGTTCCCGGACACCGACGTGGTCGACCGGGCCAGCGCGGCGTTCGAGGCGCTCATCGCCGAGCAAAAGGCGAGCGGTGCCGTCGCCGGCGACCACTTCGCGAAACCGGGGGCGAACGACCGGGTCTGGGGCGCGCTGGACAAGCTGGCGACCCGCGACCCGGAGGTGTTTGCCGACTACTACGCGAACGACGTCGTCGCCGCGGTCTCCGAGGCCTGGCTGGGGCCGGGGTACCAGGTCACCTCGCAGGTCAACGTCGTCAACCCGGGCGGCGCGGCGCAGGTGGCGCACCGCGACTACCACCTCGGCTTCATGTCCAGCGGCCAGGCGCGGCGCTTCCCGGCGCACGTGCACCGGCTCTCCCCGGCGCTCACCCTGCAGGGCGCGGTGGCGCATTGCGACATGCCGGTCGAGACCGGCCCGACTCGCTACCTGCCGCACTCGCAGAAGTACCAGGCCGGGTACCTCGCGTTCCACCGGCCCGAGTTCGCCGAGTACTTCGAGGCCAACCAGGTGCAGCCGGCGCTGCGGAAGGGCGACGCGGCGTTCTTCAGCCCCGCGCTGTTCCACGCGGCGGGGACCAACCGGTCGACCGGGGTGCGGCGGATGGCCAACCTGCTGCAGGTCTCCTCCGGCTTCGGCCGGGCGATGGAGACCGTCGACCGGACCGCCATGTGCGCGGCGCTGTACCCGACCCTGCGCAGGCTGACGGACTCCGGCGCGGACGAGGGAGCGCTGCGCAACGTCGTGGCCGCCGCGGCCGAGGGGTACTCGTTCCCCACCAACCTGGACCGCGACCAGCCGGTCGGCGGGATGGCGCCGGAGACCCAGGCCGAGCTGGTCTGGCGGGGGCTGCGGGAGGGCTGGGATCAGGCCACGATCCTCAAGGAACTCGAGGCGCACCGTGATCGGCGCACGTCGCCTCTACGCTTCGGAGCATGACGCTTCGGGTCGTGGTTGCCGAAGACTCGTTGCTGGTGCGCGAGGGGGTGCGCCGGGTCCTGGAGACGCAGCCGGACCTGGAGGTGGTGGCGCTGTGCGCCAGCCTGCCGGAGTTGCTCAGCGCGGTCACCGAGCACCGGCCGGACGTCGTGGTGACCGACATCCGGATGCCGCCGACGTCCACCGACGAGGGCATCCAGGCGGCGAACGCCTTGCACGAGTCGCACCCGTCGACCGGGGTGGTGGTGCTGTCCCAGTACGCGGACCCCGGGTACGCCCTGTCGCTGCTCGCGGCCGGCAGCCGGGGCCGCAGCTACCTGCTGAAGGAACGGGTGAGCGACCCGGACCAGCTTGCCCGCGCGGTGCGGGCGGCCGCCGCCGGCGGCTCCGTCATCGACCCGAAGGTAGTCGACGCGCTGGTGGCCGCGCGGACCGCGGTCAAGGCGTCCCGGCTGCGCGGGCTGACCCCGCGGGAGCGGGAGGTGCTGGCCGAGATCGCGCAGGGCAAGAGCAACTCCGCCGTCGCCGGCGCGCTGCACCTGTCCGAGCGCGCGGTGGAGAAGCACATCAACGCGCTGTTCAGCAAGCTGGGCCTGATCGACGAGCCGGACGTCAACCGGCGGGTGAGGGCCGTCCTGCTCTACCTCGCCGAGCAGACCGACGCGAGCGCCGAGCAGCCGGGCTGACCCGGACGGGGGTGCCAGCACCCCCGCGCGGGTGCGGCGGCCGCCCTTGGCGCGCTCGGCCCTTCGGCCGCATGCTCACCGTGTGGCGGCAGCACTGAGCGACCCGGGATCGGCCACCGAGGCGGTCCCAGTCGGCGTGCTGATCGTCGACGACCAGGCCCCGTTCCGGTCGGCGGCCCGCACGCTGGTGCGGCTGGTAGCCGGCTGGCGGGTGGTCGGCGAGGCGACATCCGGCGAGGAGGCGGTGGCACTGGCCGCGGCCACCCACCCGCGGATCGTGCTGATGGACATCAACCTGCCGGGCATCGACGGGTACGAAGCGACCCGGCGGATCGTCGCCGCCGATCCGGCTGCCACGGTGGTGCTGCTGTCCACCTACGCCGCCGCCGACCTGCCCGAGCTGCCGGCCGGCTGCGGCGCGGCCGGCTACCTGCGCAAGGACGACCTCACGCCGACGGCCCTGCGGTCGCTGCTCGGGTCGGCTCGGCCGGGATGGCGCCGCTGACCGCGGTGCCGGCGCCCGGGGTGGACTCGATGGTGAGCGTGCCGCCGATCGCCCCCAGCCGGTCGGCCATGTTGACGAACCCGGCGCCACGGGTCGCATCCACCGAGAACCCGACTCCGTCGTCGCGCACGCTGAACCGCAGCCCCGAGGCGTCGCCGCGCACCTCGACCAGCACGGTGGCGTCCGGCCCGGCGTGCTTGCCGGCGTTCTGCATCGCCTCGAGGCAGCAGAAGTAGACCGCGGTCTCCGCCTCGGCCGGATACCTCCCGGGCAGCCGGACGTCCACCTCGGCGGGCAGCGGGGCGCGGGTGGCCGCCGCCCGCAGCGCCTCGGGGAGACCGCGCTCGCGCAGCAGCGGCGGGTAGATGCCGTGCGCCAGCTCACGCAGCGCGTCGATCGCGCCTTGCACGTCCGAGCGCAGCTCGGCGAGCAGCTCGCCGACCATCTCCGGCTCGTCGACCTGCTGCGCCAGGCCGAGCTTCACGGCGAGCGCGACCAGGTGCTGCTGTGCGCCGTCGTGCAGGTTGCGCTCGATCCGGCGGCGGGACTCGTCCGCGGCGGCGACCACCCGGGCCCGGGACGCGGCCAGTTCGGCGTTGCGGCGGCGCAGCTCCTCCAGCGACTCCTGCAGGGCCGAGTCCAGCCGGACGTTGTGCAGCGCCAGGCCGACCTGTCGGGCCAGGTCGGACAGCAGCCGGTCGTCCTCCTCGCCGTACGGGCCGGCGTCCGCCGGCCGGGCGACGACGATCAGCCCGAGCAGATCGCCGAGGTGCGCGATCGGCGCCACCCGCAGCAGCGCGTTGGTCCGGCCGGCCAGCAGCTGCGGAGCCCACACGGTGAGCCAGCCGTTGCCGGCCACCCGGGTCCGGGCGGCGACCGCCCGTTCGTGCGCGGCCAGGGTGAGGGTCGCCGGCGGCCGGTCCGGTACCGAGACGGTGCGGCTGAGCGCGCCGCCGGTGCCGACCCAGATCTCCGCGCCGGCCGGGCCGAGCGTGCCGCGCAGCGACTCGGCGAGCTGCAGGAGCAGCTCGTCCATCGGCACCGCGCGGGTCATCCGGGCACCGAACCCGGTGACGATCTCCTCCGCGGTGGCGCTGTCCGCACGCACCAGCCGGGCGGTGATCTCCAGCAGCCGGGCCCGGACCGGCAGCGCGAGCACCGCGACCACGGCTCCGGCGAACAGGGACAGCCCGAGCAGGCCGCGCTCGGCCTCGGTGGGCGCCCGGCCGAGGCCGATCACCACGACGAGGTAGACGCCGCCCACGAAGACGGCCAGTCCGGCGGCGACGATCGCCTCGGTGAAGGCCGCGGCGGCGTGCCGGGCCGAGCCCCGCCGGACGCCGACGGCGATGCCGGCCGGCACCAGCGCCAACCCGGCCAGGCCGACCGGTCCCGGCTGGTCAGGCACGCCCAGCAGCGCATGCGCCGCGGTGACCACGCCGGCGACCGCGACCGCCAGCACCGCCCCGGCGGCGGCCCACTGCAGCACCGACCGGTCCCAGGGGGTGGCCCGGACGCAGGCGGCCAGACCGGCAGCGGTGATCGCGACGGCGCAGGCCACCGCGGCCACCGCGACCGCGGCCCGGGCCGGGACCGGCGAGGCCGCCGCCGCGGCCAGCCACCCGGTCCACGCCGCGGCCAGCCCGGTCCCGGCGCCGGCCAACACCCGCCGGACGCCGGGCAGCCGGCCGCGCGGGAGCGCCAGCCCGAGGCACAGCCAGCCGGCCAGCACGAGCGGCGCGGCAGCGGCGGCCCACCCGGCTGCGGCGTATGCGGCGACCAGCCCGGCCAGCCAGCCGGCCAGCCGCAGCCGGTGGCGGGTGGCCACGACGGCAGCGGCGCCGGCCGCGACGGCCACTGCTGCCGCGGCGGCCTGGCCGGCGCCCTGGTGCCGCACCGCGGCGGCGACGGCCGCCAGCGCCCCCGCGCCGGCCACCGCGGCGAGCCCGGCACGCACCGCCGAGCGGGGGCCGGCCGGCGCGGTGCGGCCCGCCGCCACCCCGGCCGGAGGGTCGGTGCCGACCCGGGTCCCGGTGGCACCGATCCGGCCGCGGGTCTCGGCCGGTCGGCCGGCGAGCGCGGCCGGTGGTCTGCGGCCCGACGCACCCATCACTCGGCCCTCAGCACGTCGCCGATGCGTAGCCGCGCTGCCTGGTGCCCCGGCCAGGCGGCGAGCAGGTTGGCCACCAGCAGGGCCAGCGGACCCAGCAGCAGCAGCGCCCAGGACGCCACCGGCGACACGTAGTACAGCGGTGTGTAGTCGGCCACCACCCGCCACACCGTGCGGCCCAACGCCACACCCAGCGGGACCCCGAACAGGAGACCGACCACCGCCAGCACGCTGGCCTGGGTCACCAGCACGCCGCGGGACTGCCAGCGGGTCATCCCGACGGCCCGCAGCACCGCCAGCTCGTGCCGGCGCCGGCGCGCCGCGGTCGCCAGCACGTGCCCCACCGCCCCGACCGCCAGCAGCAGCAGGAAGGCGCCCAGCGCCAGCGGAAGTGCCTGCACCTGGCGGACCTCGGCGGCGCCGAACGGCGGGTACGGGGTCGCGAACACCGCGTCCCCGCTGCCCGGCGTCGCCGCGGCGCCCCGCAGCCGGGTCGCGACCTCCTCGACCCGCGCCCCAGGCCGGACCGCGATCTGCCCGCCGTGGAACTGGAACGCGTGGAAGAGGGCGTCGAAGCCACCGTCGGTGACCCAGCCTCCGCTGGCCTCGCTGCACGCGGTGCAGTGCGACCCGGCCGGTACGAACCCGATCCCACTGACGGTCATCGCCCGCGGCCCACCCGCCGTGCCGGCCAGCGTGACGATGCTGCCGACCCGACCGGACACAGCGGCGGCCGACTCCGGGGCGAGCACGACCTCCGCCGCCGACGCAGGCATCCGCCCGGCGGTGAGCACCACCCTGATCGGGTTGCCGACCGGGCGGAAGCTGTACAGCAGGAGAGGCAGCCGGGTGCGCACGTCGGTGGCGACGGCCCCCCGCCAGTCGTTGACGGCGGTGACATCGGGATCCCGGGCGGCCGCCTTCAGCAGGCCCGGCGCGGCGAAGTCGTTCCCGCCGAACCCGATCCACGTCTCCAGCTGCCAGGTCTGCCCGAAGCGCTCCGGGTTGCCGGCCGCCTCCCGGACACCGGCGGAGAACGTGAACGCGGCGACGACGCCGAGCACGCCGGCCACCGCGCCGAACAGCGCGGGGCGGACCGGCACCGCCGCCGGTCCGCGGCTGAGCTCCAGGGCGAACCGGGTGCCGACCACGACCGGAACCGGGAGGTGAGCGCCCGCCGCCGCGGCGGCGACGGCCGAGCGCCGGTAGGTGACCCGCCGCTGCGCCGGCCGGGCCGAACCGACCGCGAGCCGGGCCGCGACCGCCGCGCCTGCGACGACCAGCGCCACGGTCAGCGCCGCTCCGATCCCGAGCACCAGCGGGTCGACCTCCACGCCCGGCGCCGGCTCGGCGTCCGCTGCCGACCCGATCGGGAACCAGCGCGAGGCCACCACGGCGACGACCACCCCACCGCCGGCGCCGGCCACCGCGGCGAGCAGCGGGCCGGCCACCGCGGCCAGGACGCTCTCGGTACGGGTCATCCCGAGCGCCCGCAGCACCTGGAGGTCGGTCAGGCTGGCCGCTACGTAGCGGCCCAGCGCCTGCCCGAGCAGGACCAGGGCGGCCACGAGCGCGGCCCCGCCGAAAGCAACCAGCCACCGCGCCTCGAACGAGGCGGCGCGCTGCCGGTGCCGTAGCTCGTCGGGCAGGTTCCGGATGCCGAGGTCGGATCGACCCGTCACTCGGGCGAGGTGCGCCTGGAATGCCGGTACCGCCGCCGCACCGCCCCTCAGCCGGATCAGCGCGTTGAACCAGGTGCTCTCGTTGAGCAGGTTCGCCTGGTACCGACGTACCATCGCCGCGCTCGGCACGAGGGTGCCGTGCGACTGGGGACCGTCGCTGAACCAGGGTGAGCGGACGACGCCGACGACATGGATCACGATCCGCGGGCCGGTCGGCTGCGGCCCGGTGATCGCCATGGGGGCCTGCGCCGCCTCCGCGGTCGGCAGCAGCGCGGTCACGGTGTCGCCGACGCCCTTGCCGTAGGTCGTGACGAACTTGCGGGTCACCACAGCCTCGTCGACCCGCTTCGGGTCGGCGAGCCGACCCTGCAGCAGCACCGGCCGTTCGACCGTCCACATCAGATCGGCGCTGCCCGGCGGCCCTCCGACCGAGACGTTGTCCGGTGGGATGCCCTCCACCCGGAAGTCCGTGTCGGCGTAGGTGGCCAGCGCCTGGACCTCGGGCATGGCCCGGACCGGTGCCCAGTCGAACCGGGGGTCGAACGGCATCACGGCGACCGTGGCGGGCAGGGTGCGGGCCGACAGCCGGTCCAGCGCGCTGTCGCCGCGGCAGGCTCCGGCGACGGCGGTGAGCACGGTGCCGGTGGAGACCGCGATCAGCAGCGCGAGCCCGGCCAGCGACCGCCACCGCCGCACGGCGTCGATCCGTAGCCAGACCCAGGTGCTGGTCATCGCGGTGCCTACTCGGCTCGCAGCACGTTGCCGATACGCAACCGGGCGGCCTGGTGGCCCGGCCAGGCAGCGAGCGCGTTCGCCACCAGCAAGGCCAGCGGACCGACCAGCAGCAGCGCCAGCACCGCCTTCGGCGGCACGTACTGCAGCGGCGTGAAGTCGGCTACCACCCGCCAGACGATCCGACCGAGCGCCACCCCCAGCGGGACACCGAACGCCAGCCCCACCACGGCAAGCACGCTGGCCTGCGTCACCACCACGGCACGGGACTGCCAGCGGGTCATCCCCAGCGCCCGCAGCACAGCGACGTCGATGCGCCGGCGCCGCACGGCGGTGGCCAGCGCGTGTCCCACCGACGCGACGGCGAGCAGCAGCAGGAAGACCCCGAGCGCGACCGGCAGGCCGCGCACCTCGCGCAGCTCGGCCACCACGGAAGGAGTCTCGGCGACGTCGAACTCGGCCCCGTCGGCACCGGGGACGGTGCTGGCGAGCTTCTCCAGGCGGCCCTTGACGGCGTCCGGATCGGCGCCGCGGCGGAGTGCGATGAGTCCGAAGTGGAACTTGGTCCGGCTGCCGAACAGCTGGCCGTACCCGGCCGGGGTGACCCACCCCCCGGTGTTGTAGTCGTTGTGCGGGGAAGATGGCACGAAGCCGATCCCCACCACGGTCAGCGTATGGGTGCCGGTGGGGCTGGTGAACGTGACGTGGCCGTCCAGGCGGGCGTCGGCGGCGCCGGCGGAGCCCGGCGCCAGCACCATCTCCGAGTCAGAGGCCGGCAGCCGCCCGGACGACAACACGGTCCCGATGGGAGCCCCGACCGGCTGGTAGGTGAACAGGGTGACCGCGGCGTCGGCCCTCCCGCCGTGCGCGACCGCGAGCCGCGCGTCGTTCACCCCGATGACGTCGCGGTCCCGGGCGACGGCGGCGAGCAGCCTGCCGCCGCCCCGGACGAAATCCTCGCCGTTGTAGCCGAGGAACGTGCCGAGCTGCCAGGTCTGGCCGAACCTGGCCGGGTTGGCCGCGGCGTCCGCGACGCCGCTGGCGAAGGTGAACGTCCCGAGCACTCCCAGTACGCCGGCGATCGCGCCGAACAGGGCCGGCCGCACCGGGACCGAGGTACGCCCCCGTCCGGCTTCCAGCGCGAACCGGGTGCCCACGACCACCGGCACCGGCAGCCCGGTCCGAGCGGCCGCGGCGGCCACCGCCGAGCGGCGGTCCACAGCGGACGATCGCTGGGAGCCGAGCGCGACCCATCCCGCGGCAACCGCACCGGCCAGCACCACCAGCGGGATCGCGGCCCAGCCGGAGCCCAGCACGGCCGCGTCCACCCGGAAGCCCGGCCTGGGCTCCGCCAGTGCCGCCGACCCGATCGGGAACCAGCGGGACGCGAGCCCGGCCGCCACGACCCCCGCGGTGACCCCCGCGGCCGCGGCCAGGAACGGCCCGGAGGCGGCCGCTCGCACGGCCTGCCACGGCGTCATCCCGAGCGCCCGCAGCACCTGCAGGTCGGCGACGCTGGCCACGGTGTACCGGGCAACGGCCTGACCGACCAGCACGATCGCGGCGATCAGCGCGGCGCCACCGAACACCAGCAGGCAGCGGGCCTGGAAGGAGAACGAGCGCTGCTGCTGCCGCAACTGGGCCGGCCGGTTCCACACGTCGATGTCCGCCTGCCGGGTCAGCGGCGCCAGGTGGGCCTGGAACGCCGGCAGCGCCGCCTCGCCGCGACGCAGCCGCACCAGCGCGTTCGAGTAGCTGTTCCGGTCGTCGTAGAAGTTGGCCCGGTAGTGCAGGGCCAGCCCGGGGGACGGCAGCAGGCCGCCGATCGGCGTGTCCTGACCCCACGGGGTGCGGCCCACCCCGACGATCCGGATCCGCACCCGCGGACCCCGCGGCGCCCCCGGGGCCTGGCCGAGCTTGGACGCCGCCCGCACCTGCTGCGGGGTGAAGAGCAGCGCCGTCACGGTGTCACCCACGCCGAGCCGGTAGTGCTTCACGAACGCCGGGGTCACCACGGCCTCGTCGGCCCGGGTCGGGTCGGGCAGCCGGCCGGCCACCAGGACGGGCCGTTCGATGGTGTGCAGGATCTCGGCGTCGCCGGGCGGGAACCCCAGCGCGTGATCCGCCGCGGGGATCTCGGCGAGCGGGAAGTCCAGGCCCAGCATGAACGTCGACAGGGCCTCGACCTCGGGCATCGCCCGCACCCGGTGCCAGTCGAAGCCCGGCGTGTTCGGCAGCACCACCGCCGTCGCGGGCAGGGCGTTCGCGGTCAGCCGGTCCAGCACGCTGTCCCCGCGCCGGGCTCCGGCCAGCGCGGTCAGCACCGTGCCGGTGGCCACGGCGACCAGCAGCGCCAGCACGGCCAGGGAGCGTCAGCGCCGGCGCAGATCCAGGCGAAGCCAGGCCAGCACCGCGGTCATGGCGAGGTAACCGCCAGGCCGTCGTCCACCACCTGGCCGTCGCGCATCCGCACCTGGCGCTGCGCTCCGGCCGCCACGTCGGCCGAGTGGGTCACCATGATGATGGTCTGGCCGTCGTCGTGCAGCCGGCGGAACAGCTCCAGCACCTCTAACCCGCCGTCGGTGTCCAGCGCTCCGGTCGGCTCGTCGGCGAGCAGCAGGGTCGGCTCGTTGACCAGCGCGCGGGCGATCGCCAGCCGCTGCCGCTGGCCTCCGGACAGGACGGCGGGCACCTGCTGGGCGCGGTCGCCCAGGCCGAGCAGGTCGAGCAGGTCGCGGGCGCGCGACTCCGCCGCCCTGCGCCGCATCCCGCCCAGCACGCCGGGCAGCACCAGGTTCTCCACCGCGCTCACCCCGTCCAGCAGGTTGAAGAACTGGAACACGATGCCGACGTGGTGCCGGCGGAACCGGGCCAGCCAATCCTCGTCCCGCCCGTCGACCCGCTCACCGGCGACCTCGATGGTCCCCTCGTCGACCCGGTCCAGCCCGGCGATGACGTTGAGCAGCGTGGACTTCCCGCAGCCCGAGGGGCCGACCACCGCGACGAACTCGGCCGGGGCAACGTCGAGGTGCACCCCGCGCAGCGCGCGCACCGGAGCCAGGTCGGCGGCGAATGTGCGGCGGGCACCGCGGATCCGGACGGTGGGCGTCGGCCCGACTCGGTCGCTCTCCTGCACTTCCGGTGCCTCCAGCGTCATCGCAGGACCCCCTCCGTATCCGGGATGACGGCGGACCGTTCCGCCGGTACTGCGGCCAGCCGGTAGGCGACCACCGGGGTGGCCCTGCCCTTCACCGCTTGTGGCCCGAGTGGTTCGAACGAACACGGCGGCTGGCCGCCGTCCGCCGTGGCCTGCACCGTGGCTTGGCTGACCACGGTCGAGCCGGCCGGCCGGGCCAGATCCTGCAGCCGCTGGGTGAGGTTCACCACGTCGCCGACGAGCGTGTACTCCAGCCGCTCCGCGCTGCCCAGCAGCGCGGCGGCCACCTCTCCGGTGGACAGCCCGATCCCGAGCCCGAAGGGGGCCAGCCCCTGCCCGGCCCAGCTGCCGTTCAGCTCACGCTGCAGCGCGTGCATGCCCAGGGCGGCGCGGATCGCTCGCCGCGCGTGGTCCGGCTGCGGCTCGGGAGCACCAAACACGGCCATCACCGCATCTCCGACGTACTGCATGACGGTCCCCTTCTCACCGAGGATCGCAGCGTTCATCGCGCGACGGTGCGCATTCAGCTGACTGGCCAGCGCGGCCGGATCGGAACGCTCGGCAATCGCCGAATAGCCGCGTACGTCGGACATCAGGACGGTGACGGTCAGCCGCTCCGTCCGTCCCGCCGCGTCCCGATCGGTGCGCAGCTTGTCGGCCAGGCCGCTGGGCAGCAGCCGGGACAGCGTCTCCCCCTGCTCCTCCCGCCGCAGGATGGCGGCGTGCAGCATCCGCAGCCGGCGCAGGGCGTCCTGCTGACCCGCGCTCGCGCTCCGGGCCAGGGCGAGGAACAGCTGATCGATGGCCGCGTCGACGGCCTCCGGCGGGTCGCCCCGGGAGGCGGCGATCGCCTTGACCGGCCGGCCCTCGGCCACCTGACGGAGCAGGTCCTCCTCGTCCGGAGCCAGCTCGCCCTCCCGGCGTGCCGGTGACACCAGGGCGCGCACGATCTCCGGGTCCAGCATGGACCCCCCGGTGGCGACCTCGCGGATCGCCCGGGCGAGCCGGCCGGAGTCGGCGACCCGGTCCTTGAGCAGGTAGGCGTATCCGGCGGCGCCGTCGGCCAGCAGCTCCACCGCGTACTGCGGGCTGTCGTACTGGCTGAGCACCACGACGCCGATGCCGGGCAGGCGCCTGCGCACCTCCTTGGCGCCCTCGATGCCCTCGTCCTGGAAGGAGGGTGGCATCCGGATGTCGGTGACCAGCACCTGCGGGTGCAGCTCCTGGGCCCGGGCGACCAGCTCGTCGTAGTCCCCGGCCACGCCGACGACCTCCACGTCCTGGTCCCGGCTCAGCAGGGCGCGGACCCCCTCCCGAACGATGAGGTTGTCGTCGGCCAGCAGGACGGTGATTCGCGCCACACGCCAATTGGCGGCCGGCGGAGGGCTCGGATCAAGGAGGCCAGGACGACCGCGCGGGGGGTGCTGGCACACCCTGCGATCGGCGGTTGGCGCCCTTACCCGGCTACCCCCGAGCACCTAGCGTCGAGCCCGCAGCCTCCGCAACCGGCGGAGACGGGGGTAGGAGGAGCCACCGATGCGAGTCGAGTCCGCAGCGACTGCGTTGTCCTGGATTCCGTCCGAGGCGGTGACCGGTCCGGCCAAGGCGGCTTTCACCGTCGGTCTCACCCACTACGACACGCCACCTCCGGGGACCCTGACGGACCTGGAGGAGCTGCGCCGGGCCGACCGGTTCCGGTTCGCCAACCGGCTGAGCGCGTGGGCCGAGTTCTCCGACGACGGTCGGCTCGCCGGGTACGGGCAGGACGGCGGCGGGGCGATGGGATCCACCACGGTACGGATCGCCAAGCTCGGCGCGACGTTCGCCGCGGTCGGCATGCCCGACCTGCGCCCGGAGCCGGAGACCGGCGACGGCTGGATCCGGTTCGCCCAGACCTGCGGCGGCCGGACCGCGCTGCCCGCGCCCCGCCCGATCAACCGGCCGCCCTACGTGCGGCTGCAGGCGCCGCTGGTGTGGACCACGCTGGCGATCACCCTGTTCGCGGACGGCCGGAGCGAGGCGAGCCTGGCCGGCGCCAGCCCGTTCCCCCGGCACTGGGTCTACGGCCCGGACGGGGAGCTGACGCTCAAGGCGGGCGTCACCGACTACTCGTCCTGGATTGGTCAGCCGTCGCGCCGCCACACGCCGTGGGGCGACGAGGACTCCCCGGTCCTGGTCACCGCGGCCGAGACGGCGCTGGAGCGGCAGTTGTCCACCCGGCTGATGCAGCACGGGAGGAAGCCGACCATCCGCCGGCTCGAGGCCGGCGCCGTGCTGGCCGAACAGGGCAGCCCGGGCGACTCGCTCTACCTCCTGCTGGACGGCGTGCTGAGCGTGGCCGTCGACGGCGAGGCGCTGGGCGAGCTGGGCCCGGGCGCCGTGCTCGGCGAGCGGGCGGTGCTCGAAGGCGGCACCCGGACCGCGACGCTGACCGCGGTCACCCCGATCCGGGTGGCGGAGGCCGGCTCGGACGCGACCGACCTCGAGGCGCTGACCGAGCTCTCCCAGGGCCACCGCCGGGAGGAGCTGCGGGCCGGCGCGGCGCAGCCGCCCGCATGAGACTGGTCCTGCTCGGGGTCCGCGGCTCCACTCCGGCGCCCGGCGCGCCGTTCGTCCGGTACGGCGGGCACACCAGCTGCGTCGCCGTCCTCGGTGCCGTGGAGTCGGTGCCGTCGCTGGTGCTGGACGCCGGGACGGGCCTGCGGGACCTGCCTCGGCTGATGGCTGGCCGGCCCTTTCGGGGCGCGCTGGTGCTCAGCCACCTGCACTGGGACCACCTGCAGGGGCTTCCGTTCTGCCCGTCGGTCGATCATCCGGAGGCCCGGGTCGACCTCTTCCTGCCGGACGACGGCGTGCCTCCCCGTCGGCTGCTGGCCCGAGCCATGTCGCCGCCGCACTTCCCGATCGGGCCCGAGGGTCTGCTCGGAGCGTGGCGGTTCCGCCCGGCCGGGCCCGGCGTGCTGCCCGTGCCCGCGGCGGTGGTGTCGGTCGCCCCGGTGCCGCACAAGGGCGGGGTCACCTTCGGCATCCGGGTCGACCTGGACGGGGCCAGCGCGGCGTACCTGCCGGACCATCTACCGGATGCCCGACCCGACGCCGCCGCCGAGGCGCTGATCCACGGCGTCGACATGCTCCTGCACGACGGCCAGTTCCTCGATCGGGAGCTGGAGCGGGCGCAGGACTACGGCCACACCACGATCGGGCAGGCGCTGCGGATCGCCGACCGGTGTGCCGTGGGACGGCTGGTGCTCACCCACCACGCGCCGTTCCGGACAGACGACGAGCTCGACGCGCTCGCCGCGGCGGTCACCTGCACCCCGCAGGGCCGCCCGGTCTCCTTCGCCCGGCAGGGAGACATGCTCCAGACTCAGGATCGGGCTACCTCAAGGGGGGTTTCATCATGGGACGTGTCACACCGGTAAGGATCGCCGCGGCCGCTGTGGTGGCGGCGGCGCTCACCGTTCCGCTGGCAACGCCGGCATCCGCGCGGGGAGCGGGCCATCGCGCGCCGACGGTGCGGGTGCTCTCGTCGGACTACGTCTTTCCGCTGCAGTTCGCGGTCGGCCGCGGGAAGATCTACGTCGCCGACTCGGCCACGTCCACGCTGTCCGTGCTGGGCAGCAGCACACCGATCGCCACCGGGCCACAGCCGGGTGACGTCGCCGGGGTCGATCTCAACCGGGACGGCCGGCCCACGATCGCCTACACCAGCACCGACTACGGCAACGGCATGGCCGCGCTGACCGTGCTCCGGCGCCGTGCCGGAGCGGCGACCGCCGACCTGTCCGGGTTCGAGCAGGCGAACAACCCGGACGGCAGCGTGCACTACGGCGTGGACAACCCGAGCCAGTGCGTGGTCGACGCGTTCGCCTCGATGCCGGACACACCGCCGGCCACGTACCAGGGCATCATCGACTCGCATCCCTACGCGGTGTCCGACGCGCCGGGCTCGGCCTGGTGGGTCGCCGACGCCGGCGGCAACGACCTGCTCCGGGTCGACGGACAGGGCAACGTCTCGGCGGTCGCCGTGCTGCCGCGGCAGCCGTTCGTGATCACCGCCGAGATGGCGGCGTCCGCCGGGCTGCCGGACTGCGTGGCCGGGGTGACCTACAACTTCGAGCCGGTGCCGACCGACGTCGAGCAGGGGCCGAACGGCACGCTCTACGTCTCCACCCTGCCCGGAGGACCGGAGGACCCGAGCTTCGGGGCGCGCGGCAGCGTGTACCGGGTGAACCCGCGGACCGGCGGCGCGACCCTGGTGGCAACGGGCTTCGCCGGCGCCACGAACGTCGCCGTCGACCCGAGCGGGCGGATCTACGTCGCCGAGCTGTTCGCCGGCCGGGTCTCGGTGATCTCGCACGGCGCGGTCAGCCCGGTGGTCGACCTGCCGAACGTCGCCGCCGTCGAGTACGCGGACGGGAAGCTGTACGCGTCGACGATGGCTCCGACCGACCAGAACGGGAACCCGACGGGGCCGGGCACGATCGTGCGGATCGACCGCTAGCCCGCGTCGCTACACCGGACGGAGCGCGCGGCGGGTCGGCCAGATACCTTCCCCGGATGGCGAGGTTCTTCGAGGTGCATCCGGTCGACCCGCAGCCTCGCCTGGTTGCCCAGGTCGTGGAGTTGGTCCGGGCCGGAGGGCTGATCGCATACCCGACCGACTCCTGCTACGCGCTCGGGTGCCAGGTCGGCAACCGGGAGGCGTTGGACCGGATCCGGCAGATCCGCGGGCTCGACCACCGGCACCACTTCACCCTGATGTGCCATGACTTCGCCCAGCTCGGCGCGTTCATCCAGGTGAGCAACCCGGTGTTCCGGCTGGTCAAGGCGTCCACCCCGGGCAGCTACACGTTCATCCTGCCGGCGAGTCCCGAGGTCCCGCGCCGGCTGCTGCACCCGAAGAAGAAGACGGTGGGGGTACGGCTCCCCCGGCACGCGGTCACCCAGGCGCTGCTGGCCAAGCATGGCGAGCCGCTGCTGTCCAGCACCCTGCTGCTGCCCGGCGAGCAGGAGCCGCTCACCCGGGGCTGGGAGATCAAGCAGCGGCTCGACCACCTGGTCGACGCGGTGGTCGACTCCGGCGACTGCGGGATCGAGCCGACCACCGTCATCGACCTGTCGCTGCCGGAGCCAGAGGTGCTGCGCAGGGGCGCCGGCGACACCGGCCGCTTCGAGTAACGCCCCCGCTGGACGACGTGCTGCGCCTCAACGGCTGGTAGCCGGAAAACTGCGCACGGCGAGCCTCCGGCCAGTGTCCTGCCGGGACTGGCCGTCCGAGTGCATCATTGGCCGGTTCGGATCGTGCCGTTCCGAAGCGGAGGCTGCGCTGTGCCCGAACCCGGAGCCCCCGCCGGGGCCGACGTCGCCGGCTTTCACGCGGTCGACCAGGCCGTCGACCCGCAGGCGTTGATCCAGTTCCTGGCCAGGGCGAAGACCCAGCCGGAGCTGCAGGCGCTGCAGGCGCAGATGCTCGAGCAGCTGCGGCTCCGGCCGATGTCCCGGGTGCTGGACGTCGGCTGCGGGTACGGCGCGGACGCCGCCACGATCGCCTACCGGGTCGCCGGCGGCACGGTGGTCGGCGTCGACCTGAGCCACACCATGATCGACGAGGCGAAGCGCCGCACCGAGGGCCGAGGGCTCGACCTGTCCTTCCAGGTCGCGGATGCGGCGAGGCTGCCGTTCCCGGAGGACACGTTCGACGCCAGCCGGGCCGAGGCGGTGCTGGAGCACATGTCCAACCCGGAACGGGCCGTCGCCGAGATGGCCAGGGTGACCCGGCCGACCGGCCGGGTGGTGGCGCTGGACATCGATCACGGGATGACGCTGCTGGACCACCCGGACCGGCGCACCACCCGGCTGATCCTGGACGCGACAGCCGACGCGGTGGCCACCGGATGGGCCGGTCGCCAGCTGCGCCGTCTGTTCGGTCAGGCCGGGCTGACCGAGGTCGCGGTCAGGACGCACACGATGTTCGCCCCGGGCGGCTTCTTCCGGTCGATACTGGCGCCGCACGTAGCCCGGCTGCAGTCGGCCGGCGAGCTCGACCCGGAGGCGGCCCAGCGCTGGTGGGCGGCCATGGACGAGCTGGTCGCCTCCGCCTGGTTCACCGCCGGGGTCACCTGGTTCCTCGCCGCCGGTACCGTGCCGAGCCGGCGCGCCCGCCGGTAGGCGATCCCGCAGGGCCTGCCACCCCAGACCGATGAGTTCGCCGGCTTGCCGCTGTCTACCTCTGCGTCGGCAGGCGAACGAGGAGTAGGGGATGGATGGCGGACGGCTGCTCATGGAACGACCGGGCGTGGTTGACACGACCACCCCGGCGGTGCACACCGAGGGCCTGGTCAAGCACTACCGCACCCGGACCGGCCCGATCGAGGCGGTGCGCGGGGTCGACCTCAGGGTCGGGGCCGGCGAGATCTTCGGCTTCCTGGGGCCGAACGGTGCCGGGAAGTCGACCACGGTACGGATGCTGACCACGCTCCTGTCGATCACCTCGGGCAGCGCCTGGGTGGCCGGGGTGGACGTGGCCGCCGACCCGGACGCCGCCCGGCGGCGGATGGGGGTGGCGCTGCAGGAGGCCGGGCTGGACCCGCGGCAGACCGGCCGCGAGCTGCTCGTCCTGCAGGGTCGGCTGTTCGGGCTGTCCACCGGGCAGGCGGCGGCACGGGCCCAGGAGCTGCTCGCGCTCGTCGAGCTCGAGGAGGCGGCGGACCGGCGGATCAAGGGCTACTCGGGCGGCATGAGGCGGCGGCTGGACCTCGCGTCGGCGCTGGTACACGAGCCGGAGGTGCTGTTCCTGGACGAGCCGACGACGGGTCTCGACCCGGCCAGCCGGCTGACCGTGTGGGACGAGATGCGCCGGATCAACGCGCGGGGCACGACAGTCTTCCTCACCACGCAGTACCTGGAGGAGGCGGACCAGCTCTGCGACCGGCTGGCCATCATCGACGGCGGGCGCATCGTGCGCGAGGGCACGCCGGGGCAGCTGAAGGCCGAGCTGCGGGAGCGGCTGGGGATGGCCAGCGACCCGACGCTGGACGACGTGTTCCTGGACGCGACCGGGCGTACCCACACCAGGGTCGCCGGCGACGTGCAGGAGGTGTCGGCATGACGTACGCGTGGGCGCTCGGGCAGCGTGCGCTGCGGGAGGCGTGGCGTACCCCGGAGGCGCTGTTCCCGACCCTGTTCATCCCGCTGTTCTTCCTCGTCGTCAACGTCGGCCAGGCCGGTCGGATCTTCCCGGCGACCTCGACGGGCTTCCTGCACGGGCAGGGCTACGGCGCCTTCCAGCTGCCCAGCTCGCTGCTGCTGGCCGCGTCGTTCGGGACCGCGGCGCTGTTCCTGGTCGAGGACATCGAGGGCGGCTACTTCGACAAGCTGCGGGCCGCGCCGGTCCCCCGCACCGCGATCGTGCTCGGCCGGCTCATCGGCGAGTCGGTGAAGGGCGTGCTCATCGCCACCCTGCTCGTGCTGGTCGCGCTGCCGTTCGGGATCACCGTCGCCAGCGGCCTGCTCGGCGGCGTGCTGCTCATCGCGCTGACCGCGCTGTGGTCGGTCGTGTTCACCGGGTTCATGCAGCTCATCGCGCTCAAGACCCGCAGCGCCGCGGCCACGAACTCGGGCGGCCTGGTGTTCTTCCCGCTGCTGTTCCTCACCCCGAACTTCGTGCCGCGCAACCTGCTTACCCGGCCGATGGAGGTCGCCGCGACGTTCAACCCGGTCACCTACGTGATGGAGGCGCTGCGGTCGCTCATCCTGGAGGACCTCGCCTGGTCCCGGATCCTGCCCGGCTTCGCGGTCGTCGCCCTGGCGGGCGCGGTGATGGTGACGTTGAACGTCCGGCTGATCCGCCGGTACGACTGAACCGCACCGCCGGTGGCCCCCGTAGTCTTCCTACGGGGGCCACCGCATGCATGTGCAGCTACTTGGGGGGTTCGGCGTCGAGGTCGGCGGCAGGCAGGTCGACGCCGGGCAATGGCGGCTGCGCAAGGCTCGCACCGTGGTCAAGCTGCTCGCGCTGGAGCCCACCCAGCGGCTGCACCGCGAGTACCTTCTCGACCTGCTCTGGCCCGACCTCGCGCCGCCGGCCGCCGCGAACAACCTGCACCAGGCGCTGCACGCGGCCCGGCGGGCGCTGGCCGGGGCGGACGCCGACGGTCTGCTGGAGCTGCGCGACAACGTCGTCGCCCTTCGCGCCGGTGGGCTGGTCGAGGTGGACGCCGCCCGGTTCCGGGCGCAGGCGCAGGCCGCGCTGGACGGCGGCGACCTGGACGGGCTGTGTGCGGCCGACACGTCGTACCCGGGCGAGCTGCTGCCCGAGGATCCCTACGAGCCGTGGACCCGGGGCCCGCGCGAGGAGTTGCACGCCCTGCACCGGGACGTCCTGGTCCGGCTCAGCGACCGGCTGCGGGCGGCCGGGCGGCTCGCCGAGGCCGAGGCGGCGCTGGACCGCGCGCTGGCCCGGGACCCGATGCACGAGCCGGCGCTGCGGGTGTTGCTGCGAGTGCTGGCCGAGCAGGGGCGCCGGTCGACCGCGCTGCTGCGGTACGAGCGGGCCCGGGACGACCTGCGGTCGGCGTACGGCACCGACCCCGACCCGGAGACCCGGCGGCTCTACCGGGATCTGCTGGTGGGCAGCGCGAGCACCGACGCGGCCGAGCCGGGCGACTCGCTCGCGGCCAGACGGCACAACCTGCTGCCCGCGGTCACCAGCTTCGTCGGGCGGGAGCGGGAGCTCGCCCAGGTGCACCGGCTGCTGCAGCGCACCCAGCTGCTCACCCTGACCGGCCCGGGCGGGGCGGGCAAGACGCGGCTGGCCCGGCAGACCGCCCACGGCGCAGCCGGGACGATGCAGGACGGCGCGTGGCTGGTCGACCTGGTCCCGGTCGGGACCGGCACCTGGTCGCGGACACGGTGGCCGTCGCGATGGGTCTCCCGCCGGCCGCCGGGCGGGATCCGCTGCGCGCGCTCACCCTCCAGCTGTCCCGCCGCCGGCTGCTGCTGATCCTGGACAACTGCGAGCACCTGCTGCCGGAGTGCGCCCGGGTCGCCAGCGCGCTGCGGGCCCGCTGCCCGGGCGTGTCGGTGCTGGCCACCAGCCGGGAACCGCTGCACGTGGACGGCGAGGTGGTGCTGCGGGTCCCCTCGCTCACGCTGCCCGAGCCGGACGCCACCCTCGACCCGGAGGCGCTGGCCGGCCTGGCCTCGGTACGCCTGTTCCTGGACCGGGCCCGCGACTTCGGACCGGACTTCGCCCTGGACCGGACGAACGCGGCCGCGGTGGTGGAGATCTGCCGGCGGCTGGACGGGATGCCGCTGGCGATCGAGCTCGCCGCGGCCCGGACTGCGCACCTGGAGCCGGCCGAGATCGCCGAGCGGCTCGGCGACGCGCTGTCCGTGCTCGGCCGACCGGGCACCGCGACCCGGCACGCCACGCTGCGTGCCGCCCTGGAGTGGAGCCACGACCTGCTCGCTCCCGCGGAGCAGTGCCTGCTGCGCCGGCTCGCCGTGTTCGAGGGCGGCTGCACGCTGGCGGCGGCGGAACGGGTCTGCGCCGGCGGTCCCGTTCCCAGGGAAGCGGTGCTCGACGTGCTCGGCCGGCTGGTGGACAAGTCGCTGGTCCAGGTGGACCGCCGGGACGGTCGGTCCCGGTACCGGCTGCTGGACACCGTCCGGCAACTGGCCGCGGAGCGGCTGGCGCGGGCCGGCGAGACCGGCACGCTGCGAGACGCGCACAGCAGGTTCTTCCGGGAGCTGGCCGCCGGGCAGGACCCCGACCGGTCCATCGGGACGGCCGGGGAGCGGCCCGCTGGGCTCGACGTCGAGCACGACGACCTGCGTGCCGCGCTGGCGCACGGGCTGACCACGGCGCCAAACGACGCGCTGGCGCTGGCCGCCAGCCTGTGGCGGTTCTGGATAACCCGCGGGCACTACATCGAGGGCGCCGACTGGCTGGGCCGAGCGCTCGCGGCCGCCCCGGACGACGGCCAGCTCCGCGCGGAAGCGCTGCGCGGGCTGGCCGTGCTGGAGATCCGGCTCGGCCGGGTCGGCCGAGCCACCGAGCTGGCCAGGGAGTCGGCCAGCCTGCCCGCCGTGCTCGCCGCGCCGGAACCGCAGGTCGTGTTCGCCCGGCTGCTGAGCGGATTCTTCTCCTGGGTCACGAGCGACCTGGACACCGCCGCCGCGGTGGCGCAGGAGTCCGCGGTGGCGGCGACCCGGCTTCGCCGGCCCGAGCTCGAGGCCGCCGCGCACTGGCTCGCCGGGCTGACCGCACTGTTCCGGGAGGATGCGGGTCGGGCCGAGCAGGAGCTCGCCGACTGCCTCGACCGGCTGGCCAGGGTGGACCCGGGGCTGCCGCCATTCCTTCCCGGCGCCTCGGTCTGCATGTCGCCGATGGCGGTCGGCCGCAGCTGGGCGCCGGTGTTCGAGGAGACCGCGCTGCTGGGCGGCCGGGTCGGCGCCAGCCAGGGCATCGGCTACGTGCAGAGCGCTCTCGGGTCCGTCCACCGGCTGGCGCTTCGACCGGCGGCCGCGCTGGCGCCGGTGCAGGCGGCGGTGCGGACCTTCGAATCCCTCGACGACCTCGCCGGCCTCGCCCTGGCGCTCAACCACCTCGGCTGCGTCGAGCGCGACCTCGGCGACCCGGCCGCGGTCGCGCACCTGGCCGAGGCGCTGCGGCTGCGGGAGCGGATCGGGGACCGGCGGGGCGCGACGCTGACGCTGGCCACCCGCGGGCTGGCCGAGGCCGCCGCCGGCGACACCGACCGCGGGCGCGAGTCGGTGCGCGCGGCGCTGGTCCGGGTGGAGGCCATCGACGACCGACCCGGCGAGGCAGGCACCCTCCTCGACCTCGCGGTGGTCGAACTGCTGGCCGGCGAGACACATGCGGCGCGGGCGCTGACCGAGGACGCGATCGGACTGTTCCGCCCGCAGGGGTACCGCCGGATGGACGCGCTGGTGCTCGCGTTCGCCGGCCAGCTGGCCGGCCAGGAGGCCGACGATCAGGCGGCCCGGCGGCACGCCGAGGAGGCGCACCGGCTGTTCGTCGAGATCGGCAACGGCCCGGGCCGGGAGCGCGTCGCCGGCATCCTCGCCGCCGCCGCTAAGGCGCGCTAAGGCCCTGTTCAGCCGTGCCGCCTAGCGTCGCCGCCGACGCAGATCACCCGCGAAGGAGGACGTCATGACCTTGACTGCATCGGGCCTGGAGATCGTCGGGGCGGCCACCCTGGCCGAGCTGGCAGAGTCGCTGCGCGGAGAGCTGGTGACGCCCGGGAGCGAGCAGTACGACGAGGCCAGGTCGATCTGGAACGGCGCGCACGACGCCCGGCCGGCGGTCATCATCCGCGCTGCGGGTGTGTCCGACGTGCTGAGCGGGGTGGAGTTCGCCCGCAGCCAGGGACTCCCGCTGGCGGTCCGTGGCGGCGGCCACAGCATCCCGGGCTTCTCCACCACCGAGGGCGGGGTGGTCCTCGACCTCTCCCCCATGAAGGGCGTCCGGGTCGACCCGGTGGCCAGGCGGGTGGTCGCGCAGGCCGGCTGCCTGTGGAGCGACCTGGACAGGGAGACGCAGGCGTTCGGGCTCGCGGTCACCGGCGGGCTGGTGTCGACGACCGGGATCGCCGGGTTCGCCCTCGGCGGCGGTCTCGGCTGGCTGCTTCGCCGCTGCGGCCTGACCTGCGACAACCTGGTCGGCGCCGACGTCGTCACGGCGGACGGGCAGACGGTGTTCGCCAGCGCGGAGGAGCACCCGGAGCTGTTCTGGGCGCTGCGCGGCGGCGGCGGCAACTTCGGGGTGGTCACCTCGTTCGAGTTCGCCCTGCACGAGGTCGGTCCGACCGTGTTCGCCGGTGCCGTGTTCTACTCCGGCGAGGACGCCGAGGCGGTGCTGGCCGGATACCGCGAGGCCTGCGCCCAGGCCGCGGACGAGCTGACCACGGTGGTCAACCTCACCACCGCCCCGCCGGCGCCATTCCTGCCCGAGGCGGTGCACGGGAAGCCGGTCGTCGCGGTGCTCGGGATGTGGTCCGGTGCGCCGGATGACGGGGACGCGGCGACCCGCACGTTCCGCCGGCTGGCCGAGCCGATCGTCGACCTATTCGGCCCGATGCCGTACCTGGCCATGCAGACGCTGCTCGATCCGCTCTTCCCGCGGGGCCTGCACAACTACTTCAACTCGGCGTTCGTCCCGGCCCTGGACGACCGCGTGCTGCAGGCGCTGACCGCCAGCTACCGGCAGGTGCCCAATCCGCTGTCCGAGCTGCACGTGCACCAGCTCGGCGGGGCGCTGCGCCGGGTGCCCCCGGACGCGACCGCGTTCGCCACCCGCGACCAGGACTTCGTCATCAACGTCGTCGGGCGGACGCCCACGGCGGAAGGCTTCGACACCGCGCGGGCCTGGTCCCGGGCCGCCATCGGAGCGCTGGCATCGGCCACGGCGTACGTCAACTTCACCGGCGAGGCCGCCGTCGACCGGGTCCGGGCGTCCTACCCGCCGGCCACCTACCGGCGGCTGGTCGCGGTCAAGGATCGGTACGACCCGGACAACCTGTTCAGCCTGAACCAGAACATCCAGCCGTCCAGGGCGTAGCCGCCCTCGCCGGGTGACCAAGACGACAGCGCCGCCAGCCTTCGATGTGGCGGCGCTGTGTTTCCCGGCATCGAGCAGCACGCGGTGACCGCCAGCCGGCCGCACCCGCCCCGCGGAATGCCGGACCCACTCGGCAGTCACATCGGCGGCCCGCTGCGGCAGACGGGTCAGCCCTGCCGCCGCCTCATTTACACTCCATGCCATGGCCGCCTACGACTACCGCTGCCGGGCCTGCGACGTGGTCTTCGAAGCGCGGCACGCGATCACCGAGGAGTCACCCAAGGTGCAGTGCCCGGAGGGCCATGGCGACGTCTCCCGGATCTGGTCCGCCGTCGCGGTCATCGGTCGGCCGTCCCCGGCGTTCTCCGCAGCTCCGGCTCCGGCCGCCGGAGGCTGCTGCGGAGGCGGCTGCTGCGGCTAGCGGGTGTCCCGCTAGTGCCTAACCGACCGCGGAGATCGGCTGTCGGCCACCTCGACCTCGACCGCCCCGGGCAGATGGCTCAGGGTGACCGCCGCCTTCGCTTCAGCCCCGGTGTGCTTGGCGACGTTCGTCAGCGCCTCCTGCACCGTGCGGTACACCGCCAACCCCACATCCGGTGCCAGCCGGCGCGGGACGCCGATCGTCTGCAGGCTGACCCCCGCGCCAGTGCCGGCCTGCCGGTCGGCGATCAGCGCGGGCAGTAACTCCGGTCCGGGGCATCGCATCGCCACGCAACGCGGTGACCACGGCTTTCGCGCTGGACATCCCGTCGCTGGCCAGTTGCTGCAGCGTGTCCAGTTGGCCGACCAACCGGGCATCGGCGCCGGTCCGGCCGGCCAGCAGGCGGGTGGCCCGCGGTTGCACGGTCAGCCCGGCGAGCGTATGCGCCAGCACATCGTGCAGTTCGCGGGCCAGCCGGGCACGCTCGCCGAGCGCCGCTGCCTGCTCCCGGGCGACCCAGGCCGACTCCTCCACTGCCAGCAGGTGCTCGGCCCGCTCCCGCGCCCCGCGGCTGGCCGCGGCGAACCCCGCGGTGGCGAACAACACCGCCGCGCCCAGGCAGACGCTCAACATCGCCGAGACCGCGGCGGTGGACGCGAGCATCGCCCCACCCGCGGCGAGCACCACCACCCCCGCCGCGGGCACCGCGACCTGCAGCGGGAACAGCAGCGCCAGCACGGTCACCGCCATGAAGCACGCCAGATACCCCGGGCCGCCGGGTTGCAGAAACACCAGCCCAGCGCCGGCCACCCCGGCCGCGGTCACCAGCAGCAGCCGCGGGCCCTCCCGCCGCGGCCGACGCGCCAACACCAGCAGCCAGAGCAGCACCACCACGCCGAGCACGACCGCCGCCGCGGCCGCTCGCCTGGGCTTGGCCGGCAGGTTCCCGAGGACGCCCGAAGCGACGACCACCAGCGCCGCCAGCGTCACCGGCATGCCCACGACCGCTGCCCCCGAGGGTCCAGCCGCCCGCCAAGCTCTCCGAGCCTCCCGATCACCCAGCTCACACCCCGCCATGCTGCCCGCCACCCCGTCCGGGTGAAGACCGGGCTGGCCACGGGCTCCGGGCGCGGCGGCTCACGTAGATTGACGTGGAAAGGATGCGTCACGACCGGGCGCCTTGAAGATCGCGGCCGGTTTCGGCCGGGGCCAACTGATGCTGAGACCTCCTACGCGACACGGCAGATTCTGGGGACCGCGCGCGGGGGCCGCCTTCTGACAGCCAATCTGCTGGTCGCCTTCGGGCTCGTCTCCGCGATCGTGCAGTTTGTCGGCCAGCTGTTCCCGCACGCCTTGCCAAGGGCCGGTCCGGTGACGCTCTCCTCGCTCGGTATCTGCCTGTTGTGGGCACTGTTCCGGGCCTACCCAAGAGCCAGTATCGAGCGGGACTTCGGCCGGCCCGAGATGAGAGTCAGCGTTCGGGTTGGCGACCTGTTCGACCAGGATGCGCATCTGATCGTGGGTTTCTCCGATACGTTCGACACGTCCACGCGAAACAGCCGGGTAATCAATCCGACAAGCGTGCAGGGCCAATTACTGCATCGGCTGTACGGTGGTGATCGACGGCGTCTGGACAAGGAGCTGGCCCGGGCGCTGTCTCGCGTCGCGCCGCAGGCCGTGGAGACTCGACAGAGCAAGCGCAGCGGCAAGCTGCAGCGCTATGCGATAGGTACCGTCGCGGTGGTGGGAGAGCCGCACCGGCGGGTGTTCGCCGTGGCGTACAGCCGAATGGGCAACGACCTGGTCGCTCAGTCGACCGTCGAGGATCTATGGTCGAGTCTCAGCCGGCTCTGGGACGGTCGCCATCCCGCTGCTCGGCTCCGAGCTCGCCCGCATCGACGCGTTGGACCGGGAGAGCGCGCTGCGCATGATACTGCTCTCATTCGTGACCCGGTCCCGGGAGAATCTGGTCGCCCGCGAGCTGACTCTGGTCATCTGGCCGCCGGACCTGGAGAAGATCGACCTGCTGGAGGTCAAGGCTTTTCTCTACACGCTGTATACCTTCGGTCCACCGGCATTCTTCGATCCGTCGGGCGGCTTCCTGTTGAACGCATCGAGCCCGGCGAAACGGCTCGGTCGAAGCCAGTCGACCCCGTGGTCGTCCACCGCGCAGCCGGCCAGTTTCAGCCGCTCCACGATCTTGGCCAACGCGGTCTCCGACCCATCGAACCGGATCACGTTGAGTCCGGCGAGATCCGCGATCGGCTTGATCTGGCCTATCTCGATAATGATCGTCCTCGCCGGGGACGCGGCTAGAGCCATGCCGAGCTCCAGCAGGACGTTCGCCCGGGGTTGGCTGTGTGGCGTAGTTTCGTAGGACGGCTCGCGGGGGCCGAAAAGAGCGGGATGAAGGCTGACAACGTCGTCCGGAGTCAAGAGGACCATGACCGCCATCCCCCTCCGGAGCGCCTTGACGACGACCTCGGCGAGCAATGGGGTCGCCTGGCGCGTCGCCCGGACCAGCGACTCCCACTCCAGCGGCCGAAGATCGAGCGCCCTGAGAAAGTCGTACATGAGCTCGCGCAACTGGCTGTCGCGACCGTGCACCACGAACACCCTGCGGGCTCTGCCTGCTCCGGGCCACCACCAGAGCAGACCTCGGGCGAAGGCTCTGGCAGCGAGGCCCATGCCGTCGACGTGCCCGTCGCCGCGACAGCAACGCGACGGGGTGACCGGCATCCGCCGCGACCCGGTATCGGACCGACGCCGGGCGGGTGCACGGGGGCCCGGTGCCGGAGGGCTGAATCATGACGATCCTGGGCATCTCGGGGCCCGATCCTCGTCAGGCGGGTCGCGCCGGAGCGGACGGCAACCGGGATCGGCTCCCCTATGCACTCGGCCTGCGGAGCGGATCTGGGGCGGACCGACGGTGGCAGGGATCTACCCGTCCTCGCTCCGTTGGCTGAAGAGCCGCACCAGTGGTAGTGGCAACTGCGTCGAGGTGGCCCGCAGCGAGGATCACGTCTGCGTGCGGAATTCCACGGACAGGTCGGGGTCGGTGTTGAGCTTCACCGTGGCCGAATGGCGCGCGTTCGTCACGGGGGTGCGCTCGAGAGACTTCGACTCGACATTGGCGTAGCCGTTCGGTCGGTCAAGCCCTGCAGCGCAAGCAGACGTAGCGGACGGGCGACGAGTCGTCGCGGGCGTCACCCGGCACCACCGCGCGTCCGTCGAGCAGGCCGGTCACCACCGGAACGAGTCCGCTCCCTCCCCGATCAGGACCGAACCAGCCGTCGCACCGCCGCAGCCGCCTCGGTGACCTTCTGGTCCGCGTCCGGGGCGCCGGCCGCTATCGCATCGGTGACGCAGTGGTGCAGGTGGTCCTCCAACAGGTTGAGGGCCACCGCCTCCAGCGCTCGGGTCGCGGCGGAGATCTGGGTCAGCACGTCGATGCAGTAGCTGTCGTCCTCGACCATCCGCTGCAGACCGCGCACCTGACCCTCGATGCGGCGCAGCCGCTTCAGCAACTCATCTTTGTCGGCGGTGTACCCCCGCATCGCGGTCCTCCCGCAGCTCAGGCTTTCCCGTGCCATGCCACTATACCCTTGTAGGGTATGCCGGGTCTCGGTCCCGCCGTCTGCGGAGGGTGTGCTGATGATGCAGGCACAGGCCGATGGCCCGCCGGCGGCACGGCCACGGTCGTGCTCGGGTGTCCGGGGTGCAATGGGCCACGGAGAAGGCTCGAGCTTGGCTCGGCGCGGTGTCGCCGTCGCGCAGGTCCACCTCGCTGCGCAGCTGCCGGGCGCGGTCGCGGGCGAGGGGCCAGCATGGCCGGGCTGGACTCGGCTTGCACTTCCGAAGTTGGTAAGTCTAGTCTTACCGTTCGTGTCGACTTACCGAGATGCAGGAGGAGCGATGAGCACCGCACCCTCGATCCCTACCATCCGCGGAACGATCACCGTCGCAGCGCCCGTCGAGCGAGCCTTCCGCGTCTTCACCGACTCGTTCAACACCTGGTGGCCGGCCCAGTACCACATCGGCCAGGCGGAGATGGCCGAAGCCGTCCTGGAGCCGCGGGAAGGCGGACGGTGGTACGAGCGGGGCGTCGACGGCAGCGAGTGCGACTGGGGCCGGGTGCTGGCCTGGGAGCCGCCGCACCGGCTGGTCGTCACCTGGCAGATCAACGGCGAATGGCAATACGACCCCGATCCCGAGCACGCCAGCGAGATCGAGGTGCGGTTCACCCCGGCCGGACCCGAGCAGACCACGGTCGAGCTGGAACACCGACTGCTCCACCGGCTCATCGGTGGGCAGGCGATCTACGACGGGATCATGGGCGGCGGCGGCTGGACCGGCAACCTGGAGCTCTTCGCCAAGGCGCTGTCGAACGAGGAGTAGCCCGGCCGCCCGGCCGCCCAACCGTCGGTCGCTGCCGCCGCGACGTCGTGTGGCGGCAGCGACGGACGGATCGGCAACGCCGGCTCGCGCCGCCGACGTACCGCCGTGACCACCCGCCGGTGGGCCCGGGGCGGAACGACGGCACTCACACCCAGCGGCGCGCCAACGTCGAGTCGGCGCCAAGCGGCTGGAGGACCGCCTCAGCGACCCCGCTCGCGGCAAGCCGGCCGCGGGCTCGCGCGAACCGCTGGGTGTCCTCGAGGGGCGGTCAGCGGGTGTTCGCCGTCGACATGTCGAAGACCTTCCAGGAGCTCGGTCAGCCGAACACCGGCGATGTCACCGAGCTTCGCCCGGCACCCAGAGTACTTATCGATCCGAATGTCCGTGGCGGGACACCTGTCATTGACGGCACCCGCATTCCCACAGCTGCGATCGCCCAACTCCTTGATGATGGCCTGCCGACCGACCGGATCCTTGCCATGTATCCAACGCTCGACGCCAGTGATCTCATGGCCGCCGCCGAATGGGAGCATCAAATCCACCGCGAAGCAAACTAGCGGCAAAGCGCTAGGGGGTATCCCGCTACGCGGACCGTACGTAGCCAACCGTCATGAGTGCGACGCTCGTACATGTTGGGCGGACCGGGGGTATCTGGTCGGCGGCGGTTTGGGGGTGGATCAACCGGCGATGAGTTCTGCAGTCACACCCGGTCTACCTCGTGAGGGAGGATCCTCAGGGGAAGGAGATGGGATCGTGCTCAGCCAGGGTGGGGTGGCCACGAGGCTTCCGGCGCAGGATCTCCAGCGGGCGCGGGCGTTCTACGCTGGCAAGCTCGGCCTCGAGCCGAGCGAGCAGCGGCCAGGCGGCCTGCTCTACCGCTGTGCGCGGGGCGAGTTCGCGCTGTTCGAGTCGGCGGGTGCTCCCTCCGGGTCGCACACTCAGATGAGCTGGGAGGTCGAGAACCTCGAGGCCACGGTGGCGGAGCTCAGGGCCCGGGGTGTGGTGTTCGAGGAGTTCTCCGGGCCGGGGCTGACGACGGTCGACGGCATCGCCGAGGTAACCGGCAACTACCCGAGCAAGGGTGGCATCGGCGAGCGTGCCGCGTGGTTCCGGGACAGCGAGGGCAACCTGCTCGGCATCGGTCAGCCGATCCGCCACCGGAGCTGAGCCGGCCGGCGCCGGCCGATCTCGCGGAGCGCCTCGGCACGCTCGACGTCGTCGTTCGGGTCACCGGAACCCGACCTTGAGATAAAGGATCCTGAATCCGGTGTCGACCCCGCGCCTCGCGTCCGCGGCAGCCTCCGCGGGGACTTGCGACCCAGGTCGTAGAAGAACTCGACCCGGTCGCGCGGGCGACTCCGAAGCAGTCGACCAGTGGCTGGCCAGCACCGCCATCTCGATCCTGGGCCCGGCCGCCTCCCATCCCTGGCGGGCGCTGACAGCGGCCGCTACGGACGCATCGGCCGACGGCTCTCGGCCTGCCGGGTCGGGAGCGCGGCCCAGACCGTTCTGGACCTGCCGAGGCCGCTCCAGGACCGCTTGACGCCCCAGGCGGCCGAGAGCGCGTCGACGATCGCCAAGCCGCGACCCCGGGTGTCGGATGGGCCGGCGTCCCGCAGCCGCGGTTGGTCCCGCCCGCCGCCGTCCGTCACCCGCAGCAGCAGCCGCCCCTGGACAAGCCCCCAGCGGACGAGCAGGACGTTGCCCGGCAACGGTTCGGCGAACCGGACCGCGTTGCCGACCATCTCGCTGAGCACGACGGCGGCGTCCTCGACCAGTTCGTCGGGCAGCCCGAGGCGGGCAAGATCCTCGACGAGACGTCGGCGTACTCGGCCGGCGCTCGCCGCTGCGTGCCGCATAGCAAGCCTGCCCAGAACCGGCACCTTCCTCCGCCTGCTGCTCGACGGATGGAGTGGAACACGTAGAAGTATCCCCAACTGTCATCCGGAGCAACCCGAATTTCGGCGCTCGAGGCCGGCGCTCGACCGGCTCGACGCTCAGCGCCGTCAGGTCAGCGGGTGGGAGCTGTCGCCGGTCTTCTCCGGACTGACGATCCACGCGTAGGCCTGGGCGAGCTCGAGGAGCTGCTCGGGCCCCACCCCGCTGGCATACTCCTCGATCGCCTTCAGCAACACCATCCGGGTGGCCCGCTGCTGAGCCTGCTCGACGTCGTCTGGCACGTGGCGACGATAGAGCGCACGGAGGCCACGGACCAGGCCGCACCGGGCGGTACGTGCCGAGAAGGTAGCCATGATCGACGGTCCGTGCCGGCACGCGGCACCGCGCCCAAGGTGGACGCGTGCCAGCCTAGGTCGTCAACCAGGCAGCAGCCGTCCTCGGGCGCCGACGGCGCTGGCCATGGCGCGCGCGGCCACAGCCGGGTCGGTCTCCGGAGGCAGCACCAGCACGTCGAGACCGCCCGCGCCGTGGCGGCCCGTCACCCGCAGCAGGCGGGGGTCGACCGTGCGGAATCCGCGCAGCTGCACCGTGCATCCCCCGGAGGTCAGCTCCCGCCCGGTGGCGTCCCAGAAGACCAGGCTGAACAACACCTGGGCGACCGGGCTGGACGTCGCGGCCAGCGCGGCGACCAGGCCGGGAAGCTCGACGAGCAGCCGCCGCGAACGCGGCCACCACGCCCCGTCGTACGGTCCCTGCTCGCACCCCGCGGTCCGCAGGATTATCCGTGCTTCTGGTGTCGTGGAGAGCCCATCCTGCGACGAGACCGCGTCGGTGGCGAGGGCCGAGCACATGTCGTCCGCCAATCCCGGCTAATCCGAGCCGGAGTCGTCGTGCGCCGGGGGCGACGGAGACGTGACTGTCAGCGTGCGAGATGTCCTCGGTGCGCGGAGTGTACTGCCGATGCCGGCTGCTCAGCCGATGGCCGAAGCCCGCACCGGCCCGGCGGGTGCGGTCGCGCGTCGCCGAGAACCGCGCCGGGGGCCTGCGTGTCCCGCCGGTGCCGGCGCCGGCGTCGGGCGGGGCAACGGGTCCTGCCGCGGCGGGGTGCTGGACGTGGCGAGTTCTCGCACCGCGCGGTCGCCGGCTCGCACCACGTCGGTGGTCGGGCTCACCCCAGCCGCGGTGTGCAGCCTGGAGACGTCGGGCAGTTGGCCCGGCTCGACGAAGGCGAGAACGGTGCCGGTCGCGCCGGCGCGGGCGGTGCGCCCGGAGCGGTGCAGGTAGTCCTTGTGGTCGTTCGGCGGGTCGAAGTGGACGACCAGGTCGACGTCGTCGATGTGGATGCCGCGGGCAGCGACGTCCGTGGCGACCAGGACGTGCGGGTCTCCGGCGGCGAACCCGGCCAGCGCCCGCTCACGCTGGTTCTGGTTGAGGTTGCCGTGGATCGCCGCGGACGCCACCCCGGCCCGGCTCAGCTGCCGGGCGAGCCGGTCGGCGCCGTGCTTGGTGCGCACGAAGAACAGCGTGCGGGCGGGTCGAGCGGCGATCTCCGCCGCGACCGCGACCTTGTCCGCCGCCGGCAGGACGAACACGCGGTGCTCGGCGGTCGGCACCGACTCGGCGGCCGCGGTGACCGCGTGCATCGCCGGGTCGTCGAGGTAGGCGCGGACCAGCCGGTCGACCGCGCCGTCGAGGGTGGCAGAGAACAGCAGCCGCTGGCCGCCGGCCGGGGTCGCGTCCAGGATGCGGGTGACGGCGGGCAGGAAGCCGAGGTCGGCCATGTGATCGGCCTCGTCGATGACGGTGACCTCGACCTGGCGCAGCGTGCAGGCGCCTCGGTCGAGCAGGTCGATCAGCCGGCCCGGGGTGGCGACGACGACGTCGACGCCTCGGCGCAGCTGGTCGATCTGCCGGCCGATAGCCGCCCCGCCGTACACGGCGGCCACCCGTACGCGCATCGGCTGGCCGAGCGGTGCGAGCGCGTCGGTGACCTGACGGGCGAGCTCCCGGGTCGGGACTAGCACCAGCGCGCGCGGCGCCTTCTCGCCGCGTCGCGCGGCGGTGCCGGCCAGCCGAGCCAGCGTCGGCAGGCCGAACGCGAGCGTCTTCCCGGAGCCGGTTTGAGCCCGGCCGAGCACGTCCCGGCCGGCGAGCGCGTCCGGCACGGTGCGGGCCTGGATCGGGAAGGGCACCTGGACGCCGCGGGTGGCAAGCGCGCTCACCAGCGCGGCCGGAAGGCCGAGGTCGCCGAACGTCGTGGCCGCCGGCGCGGGCGCCAACGCCGACGCCGACAACGCGCGGTCGAACTCGGATGAGGTCCGGCGAGCCGGCGCGGAGGGCCGGCGTGCGGTGCCGGGCGACCGGTGCCGCGGGCGGGAGGCCGCGGGTCGGCGGCCGTAGGGGTCGGACATGGACAGACTCCGTCGTGGTTCAGTTGGCCGCGCCGTGATCGGAGATGTCGACGACAGCGGCGAACCGAGACTCACCGGAGAAGAGGACCACTCACACATGCGACCTCGCGGGCAGCTCGCCCGCGGGAGTGACGGCAGAGCCTGCCGTCCTGGGGGCAACAGTATCAGCCTTAGGGATCTTCCCGCGCGGCGGCGCACGCTCAGGAGTTCGGCGGCTGGCGCCGACGGCGGCCGGCAGCCGTTCGAGCAGGTGCACGTACTCGTCCGGGTCGCGGGCGGAGGTGTCGTTGAACAGCACGTGGTCCACACCGTCGGCGCCGGACAGGCGGGCCAGATCCTCGGCGATCTGATCCGGCGACCCGCCCAGGTAGGGCCGATCCGCGCCCATCGGCTCGTGGCTGATCGGCACGTTCGCCCGCACCACCACCACGGACAGTTCGGCGGGGTCGCGCCCGGCCTCCCGCGCGGCCGCGCGGAACGCGGCCACGAGCCCGCGTCCGGCTGAACCGAAACCCGGCGAACGCCGATCGCTCATTCTGCCCCCCCGCCCCTGAAGGCGGTGGCCTCCGCCCGAAGACAACAAAGCTCCTCTGGGCCCGGTCGTGAAGCAAGCGGGTGGCGGCCTGGAACGACCTTCGTCGACCACGCCTCCGGACTGCCCTGGATGATCTGCGCGGTGGCTCGCTTGTCGATCTTCCTCGTGCCGGGATGGGCTCAAGGACTGTAGAAGGGCAGCGCACCGATGGCGGACACTCCCTCGCCCTCGGCGTGGACGACACCCTGGCCGCACGGGAACATTTCCGGGTCGATGGCGAGGACCGCCCATCCGGCGTCGGCCGGGGCGCGTACCGGCCGGGCGACCGTCGTCCGGTACGGCATCTGACCCGCTGGCGAGCGGGTGGCGCTCAGCTCGACGCGGACCGACTCGGTGCCCGGGCCGCCGACCACGTGGACGACGTCACCGGCCAGCCTAGGGATCCACCCCGTCCAGCGGAGCAGCCATCGAGAGCAGCCACGATCCGCCGAAAGGCGGCAGGTGGCGGGACCGCTCGAGACCCCACCCGCCTTGGCCAGCGCCTCCGGGGAACGAGCCGCCGGCCGCCGGTGTGGTTCGGGTTCCCGTGATCGTTGTCGTGTCGGCGGACGGCCGCGGTGGTTCGTCCCGGCCGGGCATCAGTTGGGGGATTCGGACGCGGACGTCTTCTGCTCGCGGTGGTCGACCAGGTATTCCGCCACGTCCCGGAGCTTGATGTTCGCGCCCTGCGAGGCCTCGATCAACACCGTGAAGGCCTGCTCGGCGCTGATGCTGTGCCGCTCCATGAGGATGCCCTTGGCCTGACCGATCAGGTCACGGGTCTGGATGGCCTCAGCAAGTCGCCGCTCGCGCTCCGACCCGGCCAGCGCGACTGCCGCATGTGCGGCGAACAGCCGACCGACGTGCTCCGACTCCTCGTCGAACGCGCCCGGATGCTGTGAATACACGTTGAGCGCGCCCATGTTGTCGCTGGCCACGAACAGCCGGAACGCCAGAATGCTTCGCACGCCGAGCTCCACCGCGCGCCGGCAGAACTGTGGCCACCGGTCCTCCACGGACAGGTCGTCGACGCGGTAGATGTCCTGGTTCCACGCCGCGTCCAGGCAGGGTCCCTCGCCGATCTCGTACTGCAGGAGGTCGACCCGGCCGACCAGGTCATCGGACGGCGCTACCGTCTCGACGACGCTGCGCCGCTGCACCAGGGATATGCCGGCGTGTTCGGCCCCCGGGATAGTGCCCACACTGGACAGAACTATCGCCCGCAGGGTCTCGGACACGCCTCGCTTGGCTTCCAGCGTCCGGGCGACCTCGGTCAACGCCTGCGCCAGGCACCGGTCCGCGTCTCCCCCCATCCAGATCGCCTCCTACCGTCGCCGTCTGTCTCGCACCTTCAGAATGCCCACTCGACGGCCGCGTATGACGACCAGTCGCGGTGATGGTGGTCGCTGCGCGAGGCTGGCCGGTCAGGTTTCGGGTCAGGCGGCCGGGGGCATAGCCGGTCCGGCACGGTGCTCTATGGACAGGGCCAGTGCGTGCCGGACCGGTAGCGACCATGGTCGCCCGCGGCCGAGCAAGGTTCGGGGCCGTCGCACCGACACGACGCCCAGCACCGGTCGGTCGGGGGAACCGCGACATCGACCGACAAATCCGTAACGAATGCGTGGCGGCCTCCAGGCAGCACGGCGGAGGTGCGGCAGTGCCCGACTCTGTCCAGGTCCCAAGTCCCGCCACGGTGGCGAGGTCACGATCGGCGCACGTGCCGGACGGGGACGGAAGGGGGGTGACCCGGACCATAGAGATGGCGCCGGCGCGGTATGCGGTTCGGCTACGAGGGGGGCCGAACCGCATGCCGCGACCGGCGCAGACCGACAGACTCCCGCGCCGGCCGGAGGGCCACCCGGCGTACCTGGCCGGCGCGGGCCAGCCGCAGCACCGACGGTCCGATTGGCGCAGTGCTGACCAGGACTGCGCCCCATCGCATCGGAGACCCGAAAGGAATCCCATGGAAATCGACAAGAACCAGATCCTCGAACTGCTGCGCGCCCGCGGCCAGCACGACCAGGCGCAGCAAGCCGACTCCGAGCTGCCCGACCAGGTCAACACCGACAAGCATTCCGGCCTGCTCGAACGCCTCGGGATCAACACGGCCGACCTGTTCGGTGGCGGAAGGGGCATTGGCGGCCTAGCCGGCTCCTGACCGGCGCGCCACAGCCGACCGCGCGGCGGCCCCGGACCGAACGGTCCGGGGCCGCCGGCCCCCCATCCTCGGTCGAAGGCCGACCGAGCTGAGTGGGTCAGCGCAATCCGCTCCGACCCCGATGTCCTACTTGCCTCGGGCTCGCGGTCAGCTGTCGGAGCCGGCCACCTTCGAGCCGGATGACCGGGCTTGATCCTGCACGGTGCCGGCTGCCTCGGCGGCTGCGGAGCGGACCCGCTCGGCCGCCCGTTGCGCGGGCTGTCGCATGTCGTCCTTCAGCTCTGACAGGGCCTGCCCGGCCTGCTGGGCGAGCGGTTGCGCGGTGTCCCGGGCCACCCCGGTGACCCTGGCTGCGGCCCGTTGCTCCTGCCTCGAGGCCGGCAGCAGCGAGGAGACCAGCCAACCGACCCCGAAGGCGATCATCCCGGCGGCCAGGGGGTTGCCCTCGGCGCGCCGGCGGACCGCAGCACCGGTCGAGCTGGCGGTGTCGGCCACTGTGGACGCCGCCGAGGCGGCGGTGCTGCCCACTCCGGAGGCCGCCGACGAGATGCCCTGAGCGGTGCCGGACGTGGCGTCCGATGCGCCGCCCATCACTCTGTCCCGCAGGTTCCCCATCGCGTTCCGGGCCCGACCGACCCGCCGCCCCACCACGCGCTTGGGATGCACCTTCTCGGTCAGAGCGTCCACATCGGTGGACACGTCCCGCCGGGTGTTCTCGATCTCGTGCTTCAGCTGTTCCGGGTTCGTGCCCACCGTACGTCCTCCTTCACCGTCTCAAAGGTCCGTTCAGGCGTGGGGTTGACCGCGCGCAGCCTCCGGCGGCCCACGGCGAACAGCGCCGCGGCCCCGACCGCCAGCAGGGCACCGACCACGAGGGCCGCCCAGCCCAGGTCGATGACGTTGCCGAGCGCCCACATCAGCGCCAGCGCCAAGAACACCAGAGTGAGATGGGCGAGGGCGCCTGCGCCGCCCAGCATCCCGCCAGCGCGGCCGGCCTTCACCGCCTCAGCCCTGATCTCCGTCCTGGCCAGCTCCAGCTCCTGCCGCATCAGCCGGGACAGGTCGCTGGTCAGCTCGCCGACCAGATCGCCCACCGAGCGTCCCTCCACATCGGACTGGTCCGGCCCCGGTCCGACGCCGTCGGCGGCTGTCATGGTGTCCGCCCCTGCTGCGGCGGGGTCGACTGCTCATACCCGGGCTCGCTGTATGCCGGCCCGCGGTAGGCCGATCCACCGGGGGCGGCGGCGGTCCGGACGGGTTCGGCTGGTGTGACTGCCGGGTAGGCCGGCTCCCCGGTGGCCGGCACGCCGTAGGGTTCCACCTGCTCCGGCGGCCGGCCGGCCGAGCCTGTCGTCGGAGCCGACGGCTGCTGCCCGCCGGACCCGGAGGCCGCCGCGCGGGTGAGTCGGCCGACAGCCACCCCGGCAAGCGCGGTGCCGACCAGAAACACTCCCGGCCGGCGGCGGGCGAACGACCGGACCTCCTCCAGCAGTTCTCCCGGCTCGCGCTGCTCGATGAACCCGGCCACGTCCCGGGAACGGCTCGACAGTTGCCGGGCGATCTCCGTTGCCACCCCCGACTGCTCACCTCGCTCGGCCATCTCGTCCAGCCCGTGACCGAGAGTCCGCAGGCCGCTGACCGCCCGGTCGCGTTGCCTCCCGGCTTGGTCGCGAGCCTGGGCCCGAGCCTCGCCGGCGAGATCACGAGCCTGCCGACCAACCTCCGAGGCGACCTCGCCTGCCTGTTCCTTCGTGCTCTGCGCGACCTGGCCGGCGGCCTGAGTCGCGGCCTGACTGACGGCGCCGGCGTCCCGCCCGGCGACGTTGGTCGTGCCCCTGTCTTCCAGCGGGCCGCCAGAAGCGCGGTATTTGGCCATTCCGGGCCCCCTCCTCGTCGTACGCCGCCATGGTGCGGCCGAGCGCCAATACCCACACTGGCGATCGACTAACGAGAGCCGGCATTTCCCATCGGAAGCGTTCGCCGGAAGGCGCCGCAGGGTGTTGGTTTGAGGGTCGGTCGTCGGGGAATGGGTGGTCCACCGGGGGTGCCGTCGCGCTTCAACAGCCGAGGACGGCGGGCCGTATCTGGAGAACCTCCGGGCAGACCGCGCCCTCCCTTTTCCTTGGCCGAGCCAGCCGGTCACCCGCCCTGAGGCCCCGGGTAATCATCATGGCGATGAACGCTGTCGGTGATCTCGAATGCAGGGTGTTTTGGCCCGGCATTGCGCCGGTGCACTCGGATCGCCCGGCTTGCTACCGGGCCGGTCGAGATCGTCAGCTCGGGAGGCTGGGTTGCGCCGGCTGGGCGGGCTCGGCGGCGGCCGGCGGCGTCTGCACCATCCAGCGGTGCCCGAACGGGTCGTGGATGACCCCGGTGCGCCCGTACGGCTCGTCCCTCGGTGGGCGTTCCAGCCGGGCGCCGGCGGCGACCGCCCGCTCGATGGTGCGATCCGCGTCCGGCACCGCGAGCACCAGCGTGCACGTGCTGCCGCCGCGCGACTTCGGGCCGAGGACGTCCAACTCGGGGAACTCCTCGGACAGCATCAGCACGCTGTCGCCGATGACGATCTCCGAGTGCCCGATGCGGCCGTCCGGCAGGACGGCCGGTTCTCGACTCAGCCGGGCGGCGAACACGTCGACATACCAGGCCAGCGCGCGGCGTCCGTCCCGCACCGCGACGTACGGGGTGAGCGTGTGCGCCGCCACCTGGGTCAGGTCCTCGGCGACCGGACCGGTGCCTTCGGTCATGCTCTGTACTCCTCTGGGAGGCGCGGCGGGTCGAACCGCCGCTGGATCGGGCCGCCCCCCGCTACCGCCGTCATGGTCATCGGACCTCCCCGCTTGCCGCCCACAGCGTAGACAGTCCGACATGGAGACGGTTCATGTGACCACAGTCACGGCTGGGACCGCTCTGGCGCTGAACCCATGCGGGCGGCCCCGTCGTGCTCCTGGACGAAGGGCGCCGACGGACGGTGCCGTGGAGGTGAGGGAAGCAATGGCGCAGCAGACGATGACCGGCCGGACGAGCCTGGGCGGGACCGGCGCGCCCGCCGCCACGACCCGGATCGCGGTGCGCGGCGCCGGCGCCCTGCTCGCGGTGGCCGTCGCGGCGGTCCACGTAGCCGACCAGGGCGGCGTGACCGGCTTCGCCTCGCCGGGGTGGATCGGCTGGGGGTACCGGTTGATCGAGGCCGGCGGCGTGCTCACCGCCTTGGTGCTACTGCTGCCGGGGCTGGCCCGGCTCGGGCCGGCCCGGGCCGGTTGGGTTGCCGGCGTGCTGCTGGGCGCCGGGCCTTTCGCCGGCTACCTCGCGTCGCGCACGGTGGGCGTGCCGGGTGATCGTGACGATGTCGGCAACTGGGGCGACTGGCTGGGCACCGTGTCGCTGTTCGTCGAGGCCGCACTGCTGGCGCTGAGCCTCGGCATGCTGCTGGCACGGCGGCGAGGCTCGCCGGCGGGCGACCAGTGAGCACGTCGGCTCCCGGTCGCGCTGGACGACCCGGTCGACCGGTGGCTGCCGGAACTGGCGAAACCGACCGTCGTGCGCACACCCGCCAGTGCGGTCGACGACGTGGTCCCGGCGGCCCGGCCGATCACCGTGTTCAACCTGCTCAGCTCGCGGGCGGGGTACGGCTTCCCGTCCGCCTTCACGCTGCCGGCGGTCCAGCGGTTGTTCCGGTGCAGAGGGACGGCCGGTAGCCGCAGAGCTCCCGGCACCGGACGTGTGGATGGTGTTCCTGGAGGTCAGGGCCGGGGCTTTGGCGCCATCCTGCTCACCCAGGTGGCGGCGGACAGCCCGACTCCGCCCGAGTGGATGCGGGACTTCTGGCGGTACGCCGCCAACGCCTGCTGATGCCGGCGAGAGGGTCGAACCGGTGTCGGCGGTGTCACACCATCCGTGACAGACGGCAATGGCCATGCATCGGCATTGAGCGCGGTCAACGACAAGTGCCGCGGGCTTTGAACACCAGACTCTCGCGGGGCCGCGATAACCCGCCCGGGCCCAGGGAGGAAATGGGGTTCCCGAGTATTGGCAGACCCGGCACCGCATGGTTGTGCTGCCCGTACCGGCCCGGGTGCACCGCGTCCGGCCGTACTGGCGCATCAGCGGCGCCATCGGCAAGAACGGCGCATCGCCAGCCGCTGCGTGACCGCCGAGGCATACCCCTGCTGAGCGCGACCCGCAGGTCTTGCCGCGCGTGCACCGTGGTCGGCCTGCCGGGACCGGCCGCCACGACGTGGCTGGGCGGCCAGACGTCTAGGGTGCGTGACCATGGCCGAGATTGTGTTGCGCGTCCGGCTGACCGGCGGCGACCACACCGATGTCACCTACGACGAACCCGACACCGTCGACGTGGGCGAGGTCGTCGAGCACGTCATCTCCACGCTTGCCCAGGACACCGGGGTGCTTCGCGGCAGACATGGGGACCGGCTGGTCGTGCTGTACGGACGGGGCGTTGTCGCCGTCGAGGTGGCGCCGCGCGGCGCTGTCCTGTGAGGTTGTCGCCGGCGGGCTGGATGCGCCGGCGTCGGCGGTAGCCCAGCCGGCTCACCAGTCCTCAGCGCCAGAGTTATGCCCGTCCGGGCAAAGTTATTCATCCCAGGCTGCCACCTATGGACACCGTGACCGCACGCGCGGTTAGCTGTGTGCTGAGTTGGTGCGCGGCTTCCACGCCGATCGAGACGGTGCGGCCCGGCAGGGAGCGGGTGCCGTCCGAGCGGCCGCCACGCTCGCGCAGGGGGTTTCACCATGACCGACCGTCCGGCCGGCGTCCGGCTGCTGCTCCTGGGCCGTTTTGCGCTGCTGGTCGGCGGCACGCCGGTCGACCTGGGCGGGGTGGGGTCCAAGATCCTGGCCGCGCTGGCGCTGCAGCGCCGGCCGGTGCCGCGGGGCGTGCTCGGCGAGATGCTGTGGCCGGAGCGCCCGACCGATCGTTCCCGGGCCAACCTGCGTTCGGCCATCTGGCGCATGCCCCGGTCCGGTCGCGAGATCGTGGAGGAGCTCGGCGACTGCCTGGCGCTGGCCGACCGGGTGGATGTCGACCTGCGCGCCCTGGTCGCGCGCTGCCGGCGGCTGTTCGAGCATCCGGACGAGCTCGCCGATCACCCGGCCGAGGTGACCGGCTACGACGACCTGCTGCACGACCTGCTGCCCACCTGGGACGAGGAGTGGGTGATCGTCGAGCGGTCCCGGATCCGACAGCTGCGACTGCACGCGCTCGAAGCGCTGTCCGCCGTACATACCGGAGCGGGACGCTACGGCCCCGCCGTCGACATCGCCGCCGAGGCGCTGGCCGCCGAGCCGCTGCGGGAAACCGCCGTGCGCGCGCTGATGACCGCGCACCTGGCCGCCGGCAACGTCATCGACGCCCGGCGCGCATTCCACGCCTTCACGGCCGTGCTGCGCCGCGACCTGGACCTGGCCCCGTCGCCGCGGCTGGCGGCCCTGCTGGCCGAGGGGTACCCGGACGTGTATCCCGCGGCGCACCCGGCGACGACGACGGCGTGACGCCGTAAGTCCGATGATGATCGCGACCCGCCGGGCCCTGTGACGCGGATGCGACGCCACCGGACACGGCGCTGCGACGCGCTGTCCTGATCCTTGGCAGGCATGACGGCCATGGCGGAACCGACCCAGCCGGCCCGACCGCAGCTGCGGCTGCTCGACGGCTTCGAGTACGAGGACGCCGGGCGGCGGGTCGAGCTGCCGCTGGGCACGCAGCGCCTGGTCGCGTTCCTGGCCTTCCAGGAACGGCCGCTGCTGCGCACCTACGTGGCAGGCTGCCTGTGGCTGGACAAGTCCAGCGAGCGGTCCTACGCCAACCTGCGCTCGGCCCTGTGGCGGCTGCGGCGGCCGGCGGCCCGGCTGATCGAGGTGCGCGGTCAGCACCTGACGCTCTCGCCCGAGGTGGGGGTGGACGTCCACCGGGTGGTTGGGACGGCCCGGGCGCTGCTGTCCGGGTGCGCGACGTCGGACAGCGCGCTGCTGCTGTGCGGCGACCTGCTGCCGGACTGGTACGACGACTGGGTCGTCGTGGAACGGGAACGGTTGCGGCAACTGCGGCTGCACGCCCTCGAGGCGTACTGCGTGCGGCTCACGAAGGCGGGTCGGTTCGCGGATGCCATCGACGCGGCCATGGCCGCCGTGACCGCCGAGCCGTTGCGCGAGTCCGCCTACCGGGTGCTCATCGCCGCGCACCTGGCCGAGGGCAACACGGCTGAGGCGGTGCACCAGTACGTCCGGTACCGGGACCTGGTCTGCCAGGCGCTGGACATCGAGCCGTCCAAGCGGCTGACCGCCATGGTGGCGGACGCCATCGACCTCGACATCGTCGACGCGTGGGGCGGGCAGCGCCGGGCGTCGTAGGGGCTGGGCTGCGGTCCGCGGGTCTCGGCCGTGGTCAGGCCGGGCTGGGGCGGCCGGTGGCCTCGTCCACGTACCAGACCTGCACCCCCAGAGCCGCGAACGCGGCGGCATGGGCCCGCGCCGCGTCCCGGATGCTGAACAGCACGTGCACCTTCGACACGGGCGGGCCGCCGCGCCCCGCCAGCGCGGCGATGTCGGCGATGCGGGACGCGGACAGCCGCCGGCCCTCGGCCACGTGCAGGTTCACCCAGAACGAGTGATCGACCGGATCGCGGATGCCGTTCTGGCCATCGATGCGCTCCGGCTGCGGCTGCGCGGCCGGCTGGGGCTGTCGGTCCGGCGCCGGCTCGTGCCGTACAGGCGGCAGCGCGGCCGTGGCGTCGAGCAGCCGTTGCCGTCCGGCCGGTGTCTTGTCGTCGCGCGGGCCGGCGCCGACCTGCACGAACAGCGCGTCGCCGTAGGCCCGGGTGGTGGCGTGCGGAATGCCGCGCACGGCGGCCATGCCGCCCTGGCGGGCCAGCTCCTCGGGTCCGAACCAGTTCAGCCAGTACAGGCCGCTGGCGTGGAAGGTCCGCTCATGCCGGGCGTAGTGGTCGTCGTACAGGCTGGTGCCCTCCGCGACCAGGTGGGCGCGGCCGTAGCCGGCGTCCAGCGTCCGGCACAGGTCGACGAACAGGTCCGAGATCTCCGCGGCCGGCATATCCCCGTCGGGCCGCCAGTAGAACGACCAGACGAACTCGTCGCCGGCAAGCCGGTCGGCGCGCAGTCCGGGACCGGTCATGATCGTGCTGGCCGCGGCGCGTCCGAACACCGTGGCCAGGCTCGGATCGGACCAGCCGCGCACCGTCCGGGTGCGGCCCGCGGCCTCGACCGATGTCGGGCCGGGCAGCGGGGAGCGCGCCAGCCGCTCCAACACGGCCGCGTCGTGCGAACCGGCGGCGTCCGGACCGTCCCGCACGATCCTGATCCACAACACGTCCTCACTCATGGCACGGCACCGGTGAAGCGCACCTTGGCCCCGACGTCGTCCACGTAGTACACCGCCGCCTTGTCGCCCAGCTTCGCGAGCACCGTCGGACCGTTCTTCTCCGCAGCCGTCTTCGTGCCGAACAAGTACTCCACCCGGGTGAGGGTATCGCCGTTCGCGGCCTTGGCCCTGATGCGGATCAGCTCGGCGTAGTTGTCGAGCTGGGCCAGCTCCTCGTCACCGAAGGCATGTGCGGTCTGCGAGCTCTTGCAGTCGACGAGCGTGGCCTCGCCCGCGCTGTGCAGCGTGTGGTCGCTCTCGATCTCGGCCTTGACGCCCTTGAACGCCGGCTTCTGGCTGGTGAACTGCTTCTCCAGGACGGCCTTCTCTGCGCCGAACCGCTCCACGGCCGACGCCTTGTAGATGTTCTTCGTCGCCCACTTCTCGAAGATGATCCCGCTCTGGTTCGGATGCAGGCCGGACGCGATGGCCCGGTACTTGGCGATTCCCTCGGCTCCGGCCGGCAACCGCTGGGCGATGCGGTCGATGGCCGCGGTGGCGAACCGCTTGCCGATCTCGCGGGTGGACCGCGACGTGCCGAGGCTGGTGGCGATGATCTTCACGTCGTCGGCGTCGAGCCCGACCTGCGCCATCGCGCGAAGGATGTTGGGCGCCGTCCTGCTGCGGGTGAGCATGTACTTGGCGATGACGGCCGTGAACTGCGACTCGCTCAGCCCCTCGCTGAGCACCTTGATCAGGCGAGCGGTCTCGGGAACCTCGTCGATGAGCGTGCCCAGCCGGGCCAGCACGGCCGGCCTCTTGCCGAACGCGGCCAGCAGCTTGGCCCGGGCCCCGGCCTCGATGCGCAGCAGCCCGGACGTGGCTTCCTCGGTCTTCACCGCCGCGCGCAGCGCCTTGACGGCGGCCGGGTCGCCTTTCTCGGCGACCTCGACGACCTGCTGGCGGGTCAGCTCCTTCTTGGCCGCCTGCTCGACTGCCGTGCCGACCTTCTCCGCCTCGGCGGCCAGCTCCGGCTGGGTCTTGGCGAACGCGATGGCTTCGGACTTCAGCGCCTCGACCGACTTCCTCCCCGCCTGGACGGCCTTCGCGGACGACTTCAACGCCGTGAACGCCTTGGCCGCCATGCCCAGGTCGAAGATGGCGGCCGCGATGTCCACGGCCAGCCAGAACAGGCTCGGCTCCTGCGAGGACAGCGCCTTGGCTCGGTCCAAGGCGGAGCCGGCCGCGGCGGACTCACGCACGTACTTCTGGACGTGCGCGTAGGCGGTACCGCTGCTCAGCGCGGCGCCGCCGACCGCCGCGAGCACCGCCACCGTCCCGCCGCCGAAGCTGAGCAGGCCCAGGCCGATCGCGAGCGCCCCGACGAGCAGGTTCGTGAAGAACTCCGATCGCTTCCGCTGGGCGATCTTGTCCTTGATGATCATGTCGAGGATGGAGCCGTCCGGGACCTCCAACGCGGTGCGCGCCGCGGCGAGGGCGTTGTCGAAGTCCCAGATCAGGCTGTGGTCGTCCTTGATGGCACCGCGGGTCTTCTGGATGTCCTTGAGCCGGGCCGACGTGACGCGGAGGAGGGCGGCCTGCATGTCGGCGTTGGACCCGGTCAGGTTCCAGGCCTTGACGTCCGGGTCGGCGAGCACCGGGAAGCGGGTCACCAGGGCCTTGCGCACGCTGTCTTCGGCCGCGGCGGCCGCCGCCTCCTTCTTCGCGGCGTCCGGCGGCTTCTCGGTGATGACGACGCCCCGGCCGCCGCCGTAGGACTTGGTGGTGCCGGCGGCGTATGTCCGATCGGCCTGAGCCTGCTGGAGGGTGGCCTGATACGGAACGAGGGCAGCGGCCAGCTCGGCGGTCCCGCCCTGGTCCGGATCACCGGCGTAGCGGTCCGCCTCACCCTGGACCAGCTCCTCGTTGGTCTGCAGGATCGAGTACGCCACGTTGACCGCGTGGTCCTCGAAGAGCTGGGTGAAGTCGGCGGCCTTGCGCGTGATCTCCGGGACGGTGGTGTCCTCGACCTTGGCCGCGGCCTCGGCCCGGTCGTAGAGGCTCTGCTGCAGGCTGGCCGCGCCCGCGCTCAGCTCGGGCGACCCGCCCAGCGCTGACACGTTCAGCGCCGCGTCGGCCGTCTCCCGCCAGGTCTGGATGGCCTCGTACGGCGTCTCGAGGCCTTCCAGGCTCTCCATCAGCTCCTGCTGTCCCTCGGTGATGCCGAGGTCGACGCTGACGTCGCTCATCCGCGCGGGTTCGACGCACGTGCAGGACTGCACCCGCGGACCGCCGGCGGTGGCCCGTGGTCTCGTGTCGCCGCCCAGCACGTCCGCCGCCGCCTCGTGACCCCTCGACTTCAGCAGCAGGGCGGCGGCGGCCCGGTCGGCGCCGTGCTCCTCGTACGCCGGTCCGGCGGCGAGGTCGGCGTCCTCGATCGGGGTCGCGCCGCGCTGCTGCACGACGTGGGCCAGCTCGTGGGCCAGCACGGCGTCGCCCCGGAGGGTGCCGGGGCGGTAGTAGCCGTCGGCGAAGGCGATCCTCGTGCCGATCGTGGCCGCGACGCCGGCGTGCCGGCGGGTGAAGCTGGCGGCCTCGGCGTCGGTGTGCACGGTGGCGTCAGGGAACGTGGCCCCGTAGGCGCTCTCCGCTAGCATGCGCAGCGCCGGGTCGACGGGCCGACCCGCGCCGAGGTCGAGGCTGCGGTCCGGTCCGGTCGCGGTGAGCTCCGACCGCTGCTGGGCATGCGGATCGGGCCGCGTCGCGCCCGGTCCCGGCTGCGGGGCCGGGGCGGGATGCGCGGACGGTGCGCGGTGCACGGCCGCCGCGGTGCTGACGTCGTGCATGCGCGAGCCCTTCCTGCCGGCCTCCATCCGACCGGTTCGGCGTCACCGTGCCGTGACCGGTGCAGATCGCGGTTCGCACGGCGCGACGCGGCGGTGACACCTGGGCCGGACACTGTCGGCATGCCGGGGCTGGAGGAGGCGTTGGAGCTGGTCCCACGCACCGCGGTCGGCCGTCGCGGCCACGCGCCGTACCCGGTCGCGGCGACCGGAGCGGCCCTCGTCGCGGTAACGACCGGGCTGGTGCTGGGCGTGGTCAGCGGCGTGCCGGCGCTGACCGTGCTGGCGATGGGCGCGGCGGCGCTGGTCGGCGTGGCCGGGGCGTCCGGGCTGCGGCGGCTGCTGACCGGACGCCACGAGCAGGTTGCCCTGGAACAGCTCTGGGGCGGGCTGGCGCTGATGGCCGTGCTGCTGGTGCTGACCGGGCAGCCGGTGCGGGCCGGGCTCGACGTGGCGGCGGTGTGCTGCGCGCTGGCTCAAGCGGTGGGCCGGCTCGGGTGCGCGGCGTCCGGCTGCTGCTTCGGCCGCCCGGCGCGGATCGGGCTGGTGTACGGCCCGGAACACGCGGGGCTCGGCGTGCCGCAGCTGGTGCTGGGGGTGCCCACGGTGCCGGTGGCGCTGGTCGAGGCGGCCGGGCTGCTGGGGGTCGGCGCGGTGGCCGCCGGGTGCACGGTGGCCGGTCCGCCGGGCGCGGGGCTGATCGCGTACCTGCTGCTGGCCGGCGGGCTGCGGACCGTTGCGGAGGGCTGGCGCGGGGACGCCCGTCCCGAGCTGTTCGGGGTGAGCCTGCCCCGGCTGATGGCCGGCGCCGAAGCGGGGCTCGGTGTGCTGCTCGCCCTGACGCTGCCCGGGCGCCCGGCCGCGCATCCGGGCGTGCTGGCCGGTGTCGCGACGGCGGGTGGGCTGGTCGCGGTGGCCGTGGGACGCTCGGTGCTGGGTGGCGGGCGACCGGGGCGGCGGGCGGTCCGGAAGGCGGCAACAGCGCTGAGGGAGCTGGTCCCGGCGGCCACGGACGAACCTCAGGCCGCCCTGCTGCACGGCAGTCTGGCCGTGATCGTCAGCCGGGAGCACGCCGACGGGGGTGACGTGCACGTGTCCTTCTCGCACCCGGGCGCGCCGGTGAGCGGGCTTGCCGAGTGCGCCGCCCGCACCCTCCACGAGCTGCGCGTCCTCGACGCCCGGGTCTCGCCCAGCGGCATCCTGCACGTGCTTGCGCGGCCCTGCCCGCCCCGGCCACGGCCGGTGGGATGGCGCCGGCTGGAGCTGGACACGGCCCTGGCACGATCGGCGGCGGCGCCCGCCCGCGACCCGGGCTACTTCACGGCCCGGAGCCGGTGATGCTGGATCGCGCGCCACGCCCGGACCGGCGGCCGAAGCCGTCCAGGCATTCGGCGGACTCCGTGCCGTCCCGAGATCTCGAGGCGCAGGCGGACACGGTCGCGCACCACCACCCGCCTAGCCACCGCGGCCCGCTCGACGTCGACCCGACACTGCCGGCCAGCGTGCGGGCGCCGGTGGAGCAGTGGGCCGGCACGGACCTGTCCGATGTCGCGGTGCGCCGTGGCGGACCGGCCGACAGCCGCCTCGACGTGCGGGCGGCCACTGACGGGGACGCGATCTACGTGCCCTCGGACGTCGGCCCGGACGTGCCGGGGTGGCTGGCCGAGCAGGTCGCCCGGCACGAACTGGCGCACGTCGCCCAGCAGCGGGCGGCGTCCCGCGGCAGCGCGGGCGGCGTGCTGCCGGCGCGGGGCGGGCGTCCCCAGTTCGACTCCTGCTTCAGCAGCACGAAGACGGAGACACCGGTCGAGAAGCTGCGGGCCGGAAAGACGATCACTGCCAAGGAGGCGAGCCAGGCGCTGGACGCCTACGAGGCGGCGGCGCCGGCCGACCGGGACAAGCTGGTCGACCAGTTCCACGCCATCGGGCGGGCGGATTCGGCCGTCCGGCGGCTGATCGAGGCGCTGACGCCGGACGAGCAGGTCAAGCGGATGGCCATCATCCGCGACATGATGGACCGGGTCCAGGCGCACGCCAGCCGGGCCGCGTCCGGCAAGACCGACGAGCAGCTGGCCACCGTGCAGGGCGCCTGGATGGAGAGCAACGCGCAGGCCGAGGCCAAGGCCGAAGCGGCGGCGGAGGCGAAGAAGAAGGGGCTGCCGCCGCCCAAGGCGGTGCCGGCCGCGGCCGTGGCCAAGGCGCACGAGAAGGCCGTGGCCAAGGAGTCGCTACCACCCGCGCCGGCCAACCGGTGGGACGCGCTGGGCAAGGGCAGTCCCGCCCAGAAAGCTTGGGACGCCCGGGCGGCGAAGGCAATCAAGGCCATCATTGCAATGGCCGCGAAGAAGGCCCCGCACCTGAAACTGGTCGAGGCTGACATCAAGTGGGACCCAGCTACGATTGAGGGTTACCCGAATCGGATCTTCTCGCTGTCCGGGCGCCCGTTCACCGTGGGAATGGACTTCATCGAGTCGGCCGAGGCCGACCCGGAGTACGTGCTCGGCGCCGTCCTACACGAGCGGTACGGGCACCTGGAATACGGTGAGAGCAATTCCTACGAATGGCAGATCTACGACCTGGCGGCTACGAAGCACTTCCCGTCCTACACCAAGCCGGCCGACCGGCATTCGGAGCGGCTACTGTATGACTACCTCGGCACCGAAATCTACGCCGAGATGCGGGAGTTCCAGTACAGCAAGCCGCTCTCGCCGGCCGACGTGAAGAAGGGTGTAACCACCAGCGACGCCCCGGCCGCGGACATCGACAACCGGGTGCGCAAGATCCGCGACAACTACGAGCCGTCGGTGGGGAAGGCGATCGTGATCGGCATGTACGAGCGGTTCCGGGCCGATCCGCGGATCATCCCGGCCGCGCTGGCGCTGTTCGTGAAGGCAGTGGACAAGTACTTCCCGGGAGCGCTGACGAAATGACACTCTCGGTGGCCGCGGCGATCGCCGCCCTGGGCGGCAGCCATCCGTCGGAGGTGGCGGACGCCGAAGCCTTTCTGCTGGCGCACCCGTCGTCGTCGCAGGACGCGCTGATCGCGGAGCTGTCCGGCGGGCGGGCGGCGGCGTCAGCCGCCGTGCTGCTGGGGCGGCTAGGCAGCCAGGCCGCCGTGCCAGAGCTGGCCGCGGCGTTGGAGCGGGGCGGGGAAGGGCTGCGCTGGCACTCGGCGCTGGCACTGGGTGCGGTGCCGGGTGCGGCCGCGCTGTCCGCGCTGCTGTCGGCCGCTACGTCCGCAGTTCCGGACGTGCGGCGGTGCGTGGCGTGGGCGCTGGCCGGACGTCCGGAGCCGGCCGCCGCCGACGCGCTCGCGGTGCTGGCCGGCGATCCGGACGCCGACGTCCGCGACGCTGCTGCCCGTGCGCTCGGCGGCTGAGTGACGCCTCCGCCGCCACCGGGCTGCCGGTCGCCTCGGCGGATGCGGCGGCTGATCATGCGTGAGCCCGCCACACAGCGAACGGAATGACGATCCCGGTCGGGCCTCTGCCACCGGTCTCGGCACGCCAGCCGCCGGTGGCTGACGTGCCGAGACCGGGAGGCGGTCAGGCGGTGAGGTAGGCCGTGATGGCGTTGCAGTGCTCGACCCTGCCGAACGTCAGCGACGAGATCTTGACACCGGCAGGCGCGTGCAGGGCGTCCAGGACGACCTGCGCCCGCTGCTCCTCCGGCGCCGCGTGCGTGGTGCCGGCCACCTGCCCGTCGACCAGCACGACGACCTCCCGCGGCGGCGCCTCGCCCCCGGTCGGGAACCACCACGTCAGCAGGGCCGCGCGCATCGCGTCGGTCAGCTTGTCGTTCTCGTAGTCGATCTCGAGGAAGTCGGCGTTGGTATCGAGCTGCGAGGCCAGCGCGCGGAGGCCACCCTCCGTGCCGCCCGCCAGCCCGCCGGGGGACGCGTTCAGCTGACCGAGCAGCCGCTTCCACCCGGCCGCGCTGATCTTCATGCCCACGTGGCACTTCTCGTCCACCGGCGGCGGCTCGTCGGCGCGCAGGCCGATGGTGAACACGGCCCCGTCGGTGCCGGCGCCGACGAACTCGTCCGGCACGTCGGCCATGACGACCGGCACCGGGGTGTTCGACACGTCGATCAGCCCGGACACGGCGGCCCGGTACGCCGTCATGCGGCGGCGCAGCACGTCGTCGCCGTCCCCGGGGCCGACGTCTCCGCCGCCCTGCCACAGCAGCTCGGTGCCCCGGTCCGCCACGGACCAGGCGCTGCGGACCACCCCCACCGGGGTGAGCAGCAGGTCCCCGCCCTCGGCGTAGTCGATGACGCCGACCAGCTCGAAGCCGAGATCATCCATCGAGACCCGGGCCCGCAGGCTGGGCACCGCGCCGTGCTCGTGCACGACCCGGCGGGTGCTGGACCGCACGTCCGCGCCGAGCAGCTCGCTGGCATTGGCCACGTACTGCCGGACCAGCCTGTCGAACTGCGGCAGGTCGTCGCGGCTGTTCACCACGGCGTGGTAAGCCCGGTAGTGCCGCACGGCGGCCGGCGCCGGCGCGACCGAATCCGTGCAGTCGACCGTGCGGCGGCGGTGGAACATGACCCAGTCGCGGCGAGCCACGATCGTGGACGGTCCGGGTGTGGTGTCCGGGTAGAGCAGCGCGCGGGCCCGGCTGCTGAACCGCGGGTCGCGCCCGGGCAGGCTCAGCTCGGCGCCGATGGCCTCGATGGCGGCGTCGGCCAGGTCGCGGGTGCTGCGTCCGGGGTCGAGGGCTTGGTCGTCGCGGCGCAGCTCGGTGCTGGCGATGACCCGGGTGGACGGTATGGCCCGGGCGATCAGGTCGGAGTGGCCGGTCCAGTCCGGCCCGACGCGGAAGCCGGGGAAGTCGTCCTCCCCGGTGCGGTCCGGGCCGCCGTCGCCGGCGCGCTGCAGGCCGCCGCGGGTGGGCACGAGTCCGGCGGCGGCCCGGATCTGGTCCGGAGCCGGCCGGGTGGCCTCGAACACGGCCACCTCGCTCCCGCCGGTGTCGGCGAGCCCGAGCAGGACAGGCCGGCCCAGGGCGTCCTGCCCGAACCGCCACTCGATCGCGAGCCGGACGGTGCGGGGCGGGGCGTCCTCGACCCGGGTGCTGGCAACCAGGATGTCCGCCACGCCGTCGAACGCGGTGCGGACCACGGTCTGCACGGTGCCGTCGACCGCGTTGACCTGGGACCGGTCGGTAACGCTCAACGCCCCGTCGAGGGTGACGTCGACCAGCAGCGGGTTGGTGGATGCCCTGGAGTAGGACGACAGCCGGCCCCGCACCTGCGTCACCGTGCCGACGGCGGCCGTGCTGAGGTCGGCAGCGACGTCGATGTCCAGCCAGCCGGCGACCGGACGCGGCTCGTCGGCGGCCAGGGGCCGGTCCGGGAGGAAGGCCGCCGGGGCGGTGCCGCTGACCGACGCGCCGGACAGCTGCGCGCGACGGATCGCGGCGAGCGTCCGCTCCCGGTTGGCGGCCAGCACCACCCGCGGCGCGGTGCGCCGGGCGCCGAGCACGTCGGACGGGGTGATGGTGACGGGCGTGGAGCCGGTGTCGGCTGCCGGTTGGTCGCCGCCGCCTTCCGGCTCGGACGGTGTCGGGCGGCTGATCAGCGGCGCCACGAGGCGCCCGACCACCGTGGCAACGGACACGTCCCGCCCCGCCTCTCCATAGGCGGCTACCGCCCAGCGCCAGCCGGGGCCGGTGCCCTGCCGGGCGACCGCGGTCAGCTCCAGGGCCGAGCCGAGGTCGCCGTCCGCACGCGGCCGGTCGACCGCCGGCGCGACGGCAGGGGTCGGCGGCTCCGGGTGCGGCGGGACTGGCGCCGGCGGGACCGGCTCCGGCGGGACTGGCTCCGGCGGGACTGGCTCCGGCCCGGTGCTGGCCCGCGGGAACAGCGTGACCGTGCCGGTGTAGACGGGCCCGGCGGCGACGACGCCGGGCTGGATCGAGCCGTCCGGCAGGATCACGTCCACCTGCGGCTTGGCATCCGGGTCATCCAGCCCGGCGGTGAGCGAGATGCGCTCCATGTGCTGGGCCTGCTCCAGCAGGTGCGGCAGCACGTCCGCGCGGGCGGCGCAGAACCGTAGGTCCACGCCCGGGCCGAACTGCCGCTGGACCTGGTCGGGCACGTTCCCGGCGGCGTCGACGGGCAGGTAGCCGGCGCTCGGGGTGCTGACCAGGCCGCGGTCGACGAGCAGGCTGCCGGACGCGCCCACCACGGGCGTGACCAGCAGCCGGGACGCCTGATCGGTCAGCTCCCGGAACCGGCTGACCGCGGTGTCGTCCAGCTCCAGCGACTTCAGCGCCGCCGGGGACAGCCGCTGGCTGAGGTCCAGGATGACGTCGTGCAGGCCGCGCAGCGTGCCCCGCTCGGGGGCGCACGGCCCGGACCCCGGATCCAAGACGCCGCCGCCTGCCAGCGCGCCGTCCCGCAGCTGGCACTGGAACTGCAGCACCTGGGCCAGGAACAGGTCCCACGGCCGCATCGCCATGCGCATCGCCCAGTACCGGCGGGCGGGCTCGGTCATCAGCTCGCGCCGGGCCGTCCACAGGTCGATGAACTGCCGGGTGCCGCCGCTGACCGCGACAACCGCCACCGGCACCTCGACCCCGTCCACGGCCTCGGCCCGCGCGCACCACGCCGGCGAGGCCAGCCCGGCGCCGGAGATGAGGCTTGCGGGAGAGGCCTGCTCGGCCGCGAAGTAGGCGCTCGCCAGCCGGGACCGGTAATGCGCCGCGGTGAAGGTCACCGTCGCGCTCGCCGGCAGCCCGGACAGGTCGAGCTGCCGGGCCCGGATCCGGACACCCTCGACCCGGCGAGGCCGGTCCACGTCGGTCAGGCAGGCGTCCGAGCAGAGCTCGCCGAAGCGCTCCTCCTCGCCGCACAGCGCCTCGTCACCGGCGATGGTGATCACGTAGGCGGGCTGCGGGGTGAGGGCCACGTCCGGCGGGGTGCCGCTGTCGGCCGCGCACGGGCCGAATGCCGACGACCCCGGCGGGCCGACGCTGGGGTCGAACGAGCCCTGGCCCGACTTGGCCAGCAGCGCGGTCAGCGAGAGCGTCACGTCCCCGGGCAAGAAGATCACCTGGCCGGACGCGGTGAGCGCCAGCCCGGCCCGGAGGATCAGCTCGTCCCCGCCGGTGGACCCGCCTTCGAGCTCGAAGCCGTGCACGATCCCGGAACCGCCGCCACGCACCGCCAGCGAAACCAGCAGCCGGCCGTAGTCCTGGTCGAGGCGCAGGTCGTCCGCGCGCAGGAACTTGCCGTCGAAGAAGTTCAGCCGGGTCAGTGGCGTGGAGGTCGGGATCACGGTCAGGCCGATCCGGGTCGGGTCGCTGACCAGCGTGAGCATGGTAGTCGGTGTCGCCATCAGGGGTCAGCTCCTCACCATGAGCACGGCGTCCGTGCCGGTGTCGGGCGGGTTCGGGACGGTGCCGACGGTGCCGGCCAGCGGGCTGAGTCCGATGTCGAGCACAGGGGTGGGTCCGGTGCCGGTGACGACCAGGCGCACCGGCCGGTCCGTGATCGGGGCAGCCAGGCCGATCTCGATCGTCACGCCGTCGCCGTGGAGCGCGATGGCGGACGGGGTGATCGCGACCCAGACGGCGCCGTCGAAGGCGTGCAGCGCCACCGTGTCGGCCGTGACCGTGCCGGGGACGAGCCCGCCGGTGGCGGCCACGGTCAGCTGCGTGTCGGTGAGCGTCAGCGTGGCGGGGTCGAGCTGGGTGCCGGCCACCAGGTCGTTCGAGCCGGCCAGCAGGTCGGTGAGCGTGGACGTGGCCACGTGCGCAGGGCGGACCCGGTTGTCGACCTCGGTGGCGTCCGGGCCGGTGTCGGTGATGTGCCCGCCGGTCGACCCGCCGGCGTCGACCAGGATGACCCGCGCCTCCGCCAGCACCACGGCATCGTCGGGATCGGCCGCGAACGGGGTGGCCAGCGGGGTGGGCGGGGCCAGTGCAGTCACGTCGTCCGCCGCGAACTTGCGCAGCGCCTCCAACCGCACGGCGTCCCGGTGCGCCACGTCGGCCGTGGCCACGGCAAGCCGGGCGTTCGCGATCTCGTCGTCGTCCACCGGGAGCAGGCCGAGGAACTGGCGCACCTTGGGATAGCGAGTCGCCCGCGGCGGCGCGGCATTGGCGCGGATGTCGAGCTGCGCCGTCTCCACGACCCGGGAGTAGGCGGTGTCGGTCTGCGCACCGGCACACGGCTCCGTGATGGCCGGGACCGGCCGGTCGAGGCAGCCGCGCGGCGCGATCACCACGTGCACGGTGAACGACGCGGTGCCGTCCGGGCGGTGCTCGACGAGGAGATCGTCCGGGGCGTGGGCGGCGAACCAGGCGCCGATGTCGACGCAGTACTCCCGGTCGAGGTAGGCCTCCCGTCCGGCAGCCGTGGTGGCCAGTCCGGGCTGGACGGTGATCTCGCGGTGATCGGGCCGGACGGCCACCCCCAGCCCCCAGCTCACCCCGGCGCCATGCAGCCAGCTCTGGTGCAGCCAGCCCTTGCCCCGGTGGTAGCCCTGGTCGGTGTCGAGGTCGGTGACGCCCAGCAGCATGCCGAAGTGGTAGTTGTTCGACACGAACGGCCCGACCGGCAGCACCGCGTCCGCGGAGCAGCCGCCGGTGCTGTCCTGCACAAGCTCAGTACTCGTCGCCATGGCGTCCTCCGAGATCGTCGCCGCGCACGAACGCGTCCACTCGCTGGGGTGTCGATCGGCCGAGCGCGGCCGCGCGGGCGGCGGCCCGGGCCCGCTCGGCGGTGAGCTTGACCGCGGCCCGGGCGTGCGCGGCGGCCGCGTCGCGGGCCGCGGCCACCCGGTCGACGGCGGTGTCGAGGGCTACCACGAGGTCGGTGACGGTGGACGCGTCGGCCAGCGTGGTGAGCGCCCAGCTCGTGGCGTGCAGGTCCCGCGCCGCGTCCCACAACCAACCGGGTGCCGCGGCCTCCCAGGCGTCGAGCGCGGCCTGGTGGGCGGCGGTGTAGGCGGTCTTGGCGGCGTTCAGCGCCCCCGCGATCGGGGCGCTGTCGCGGGTGGCAACCGCGGCGACGACGGCCGCGTCGGTGCCCGGGTCGGTGTCGGGATGGGCGCGCACGGCGGCGAAGCGGGCCGTGCGGACGGTGAGGTCCGCGTCCACGTAGTCCTGCCAGGCCGTGGCCACGGCCCGTTCCAGCGGCACCGCGGCGACCGCCTTGGCGGCATCCGGACGCACGGCGGAGTTCGGGGCCAGTGCGGCCGTCTCGTCCGCGGTCAGCGGCGGGACGGCGGCCAGCCGCTGCAGGGTGGCGGTCTGCCGGGCCAGCACGTCGGGACCGGCGGCCAGGTAGGCCCGCAGCGCGGCCCGCGCGTCGGCCAGGGCTCGGTCGGCGGCGTCCACCTCGGCGGCCAGCGGCATGGCGGCCTTGGTCAGGGTGGTGTCCTGGTCGCCGGCGGCGGCGGACACGGCGTCGAAGTAGCTCTCCACGTCGGCTGCCTCGGCGAACCGCTCCCGGGACCGGTCGAACAGGTCCGCGGGCAGCCGGTTGCGCAGCGCCGTCTCGGCGCTCGTGAAGGTTGCGCTGCCGGCCAGCGCGGCGGCGTCGGCCCGCAGGGTGCTCAGCGGGGCGGCGGTGAGGGCGGCCCTGTCGGCGGTGATGCCGTTCTGCAGGTCGGTGGCGGCGGCCAGCCAGCGGTCCTGCTCGGCCAGCAGGGCGGTGCCGGCCGTGATGCCGGCGGAGGCGGCGGCCACGTCCGCCTCGGCGAAGGCGACCAGCTCCTCGGCGTCCCGACGCAGCACCCGGCTCTCGGCCTGGGCCAGCAGGTTGGCCGCCAGCGCCGCGACCTGAGTGGCGTGGTCGGCGGGCGTCGCGATGGCGGCCAGGGCGGCCCTAATGCGCGCCTCGTCCGCCCGCAGCTCGGTGTCCCGGGCCACGGTCGTCTCGAGGTACTGCCGGGCGCCCAGCGCGGTGCGCCAGGTGTCGCGCGGGACGGCGGTGGGGTCGGCCACCCGCTTGTTCAGCGCGGTACGGGCCGCGTCGAGGTCGGCGCGCAGCCCGGTCAGTGCGGTCTGCATGGCGGTGCGCTGGGTCTGCGCGTGGGTGCGCAGGTTCTCGGCCATCGCGGGCTCCTTATGTAGCCATGGATGTGCGTCGGCGCGGCACGCCCGGGAACGACCGTCCGGCCTTGTCGTACTCGCGGCGGACGGCGAGGACCAGGTGGTCCTGGGTGACCCGTCCGCCGTCGGACGCGGCCAGGAACGCCGCAGCCACCGCGGCGTTGCGGATGACGGCACCGGTGATCGGATACAGCCGGGCCAGCTCGTCCAGCTCGACATCCGCCGCCAGAGGCAGGGTGGCCGGCAGGTGGGCGCGCCAGATGCGTTCCCGTTCCGGCCGTTCCGGCTCGCTGAACTCGACGACAAACTCCAGCCGGCGCACGAACGCCTCGTCGATGTTGGCCCGGAGGTTGGTGGCCAGGATCGCAACGCCCTCGAAGCGCTCCAGCCGGTCCAGCAGGTACGCCGTCTCCAGGTTGGCCCACCGGTCGTGGGCGTCGCCGACTTCGGTGCGGCGGGCGAACAGCGCGTCCGCCTCGTCGAAGAAGAGAACCGCCTGGGCCCGCTCGGCGGCGTCGAACACGGTGCCGATGTTCTTCTCCGTCTCGCCCAGCCACCGGCTCACGAGCGCGGCCAGGTCCACGACGAGCAGCTCCAGGCCCAGCTCGGCGGCCATCAGCTCCGCGGCCAGCGTCTTGCCGGTACCCGGTGCTCCCGCGAACAGCAGCCGCACCCCGGAGATGCCGCTGCGACCGCCGGCCAGGCCCCAGTCGTGCAGCACCCGGGCCTGGTCCCGGGCCCGCCCGGCGGCTGCGGCCAGGAGGTCGCGCTGCTCGTCCGGGAGGATCACGTCCGTCCAGCCGGCGCTCGGACGGACCAGCCGGGCCGCGGCCGGCAGCGCCACGGCGGCCCGGCGGCGCAGGCTGCGCGAGATCTCGGCCCGGTCCGGGGCTCGGCCGTGGACGGCGGCGGCCGCCACCGCGTCGGCCTGCGCCCGTCCGGCCAGGACCGGGCCGACGCGGTGCAGCGCGGCCAGCTCCCCGGCGGCGGCCGGGTGGCCGGGCAGCAGGGCTTGCCAGGTCGCGTGCCGCTCGGCCAGGGTCGCCGGCGCCAGCTGAACGGTGAACAGCACCCGTGACCCGACGTCCACGGCCGCGGTGGCGGGGGCGACGACCACGGCCGGCCCGCGCAGGCCGGCCAGCCAGCCGAGGTCGTCGACGCCGGCCGTGACGGTGACGATCGGGATGTCGCCGCGGATCGCGCACAGCAGGGCGGCTGCCGGCCCCGGTTCGCGGATCGGGCACGGCGTCCGGCCGGACGACCGGATCAACGCGTCGGCCACGGCTTCGGCCTCGATCCGGTCGTCGGACGTGATCAGGATCGTGGCGTCGTCCCGGTCGAGGAGAGTCTCCGCGAGGGCGAGGTCGGTGCCGGGCGGCGCGGGCGGCGCGGGGGACGCCGGCGGTGCCGGAGACGCCGGCGGTCTGGCGTCGAAGCCGCGCAGCGTCTCCCACAGCCCGGCGGCGAGGGCGTAGCCGCGCTGGGCGTAGGGGGCGTCGTCGGCGCGCAGCACGCCGGCCCCGACCAGCGGACCGTGCAGCAGCGCCTCGTCGAGGTGGGCCCGCTCGGCGCCGCCGCCCAGCAGCAGCGTGCGGGCGGCCAGGCCGGCACACAGGACGGGCAGCCGGCGCGGGTGCAGCCGGGCGAACAGCGGCCCGAACACGTCATGGGCGCTGGGCAGGGCGGCGAGCGCCAGCAGATCCAGCTCGAAGTCCGACAGCCGGTAGGACTCCTGCAGCCGGGCCCAGCGCCGGCGGGCCAGCCGGTCGCGCTCGGGGAAGGCTGGGGCGGCGCGACGCAGGTCGGTCAGCGCGGGCGCCGGATCATCGGCCGGCTCGAACGGCGCACCGGCCAGGACGGCCGCCAGCCGGGCGGCCGCGGACAGGCACGCCGAGGCGACGTCAGGGTGGTCAGACATAGCGGAACCTGACGACGCAGCCCAGGAACGGCAGGTAACCGGGGTCGAGGTCGAGCCCGACCCGGCGGATGTCGACGTCGGCCAGCTCGGCCGCGAACGTGATCTCGATCCAGCCCGGCTCGCCGCTGATCACGGCCGGACGGCGCACCACGGAGGCGAGCAGCTCGTCGGGCGGGGTCGCGGCCGCCCGGTCCGGCAGGGCGGCGGCCAGGGCGCCACGCAGCTCGGCCGCCAGCTCGTCCACCGCGTCCCGCTCGGTCTCGGCGAAGGGGACGGGTGCTGGCTCGGCGTCGAGCCGTCCGTGGAACGCCAGCACCGCCGCATCGTCCGGGCCGCACCCGCTCAGCCGCCGGCCGAGCGCGCCCAGCACGTCGCGCAGCGGCCGCCCGGCGAGCGGGTGGTCCGGGTCGGCCAGCCGGACGGGAAGCTCCCGCCGGACGACCAGGTGCAGCAGGTACAGCAAACCACCGGCTCCGGTGGTCCGGACCACCGGCTCGAGCCCGGCCGGCTCGCGGGCGGCCGGCTCCGGCGAGGCGTCGGCGACTGCTGCGCCGGGCGCGTCCGGGACGGTCGGCGCCTGCAGGTCGGCGCCCGCGGCGGACCGGGCCACCGGGTCGCCGGCCAGCTCGGGAGCGCAGGCGCCGACCAGCAGGGCTGCCAGGGCGGCGATCCGGGACGGTGCGGCGCCGAGCCGGCCGCCGTCCTGCTCCAGGGACCGGCGCAGCAACGCCAGCAGCACGGGGTACGCCGGCGACCGCCGCAGCCGGGCCGCCAGGACCGGGGCCGCATCCGGCGCGTCCCGGGTAGCCGGTCCGGGCTCGCGGGCCGCCGAACCGGCCCGATCCGGCGAACCGGCCGTATCCGCGGACCCGCCTCCACCGGCCGGACCGGACGCACCGATCGACCTGCCTCCGTCCGCCGCGCCGGATGTGGCGGGCGCGGCGAGCCAGACGCGGTCTCCCGCACGAAGGACGAGCCGGGTGCCAAGCAGCTCCCACGTGGCCACCGGCCAGGCCCGCAGCACGTCTGGCGCGGATCGGGCCAGCACCGGCAGCACCGCCGGGATCAGCCGGGGCCGGCGGGCCAGCACCGCTGCGGCCAGCGCCGGCGGGTCGTTCGGGTCGTCCGGACGCACGATCCCGGCCAGCACCCAGGCCCACCGCGCCGACAGGTTCCGTGCGACCGTCCCGCGCACCGCCGCCATCGCCACCGCGTCGGCATCCCGGTACACCAGCACGTCCGGCCCGGCGGCGGCCGAGCCGGCTGCGCAGGCAGCCACCGAACGCAGCAGCACCGCGGCCAGCCCGTCCGCCCATCGGCGAGCGGCCGGCAGCGGCTCCGCCAGCACGGCCGCCGGCACGGTCACCGTGCTGGACAGCCGCCGCACGCACACGACCTCGCCGATGCCGGCACACTCCAGCGCCGACGCCAGCTCCCCGGCAAGGCAGTCGACGAATGCGGTGGCGGCGGCCCGCCGGCCCGCGTCCGGCAGGCGCAGGTGGTGGCGGGCACGGACGATCCGCAGCTCGGTCACGGCACTCACCCGGCGCGGCTCGTGCCCACGCGGGACGCCTCGACCACCGGACCGGGAGCGGCCCGGCCGAGGGTTGCGGTGCGGCCCAGCACGGCGTGATCCAGCACGAGCGGGGTGAAGCCGCCGGTGCGTCCCACGATCGTCGAGACGGCCAGGTGGTCGCCTACGCCGACCCGCAGCCCGGCGTCCACGGTGCACAGCTCGTACCCGGTGTGCGCGGGACGCTCCCGCTCCAGGATCAGCTCAACGACCGACCGCTCCTCGGCCGACAGCGAGCGCGGGACGAGCACGGTGAACCGGTGCGCGTGCCGGCGGACAGCATCGGCCGGGGGCTCGGCCGTCCCGGCCTGCCCGAGCTCCCCGCCCACCCGCAGGCCCAGCCCGAGCACCGAGCGAGAGGACTCGTCGCCCAGCAGGGCACCGCCAAGCCCGCGCAGCCGGTAATGCTCCAGCAGGACCGGCGTGACGTGCAGGTACAGCTGCAGGTACCGGCGCAGCGCCAGCACGGTGCCCCGGTATCGGTACAGCCAGGCCGCCTCGGCCACCAGTTGCCGTCGGTCGGCAACCGGCCAGCGGCCATCCAGCAGCAGACCCACGAACGAGGCCAGCCAGTCCAGCGCCTCCTCCGGGGCCCCGACCGGGTCGACCAGCAGCTCGCGGTGCGCGCTGCGCCGGTCGAGGTCGTGCAGCAGCCCGTCGAACAGCGCCAGGTAGCGGTGCAGGAACCCGGTGCCGTCCGCGTCGGCGTACACCGCGGGCAGCCGGCGCAGCAACGTGTGCGTCTGCGCCTCGATCCGCAGCTCGCGCACCACCGGAGTCGCGGCCGTCGTGCCGATCAGCCGCAAGGTGACCCAGGCGTACCGGCCGGGCGGCACGTCCGGGTAGCCCTCCAGCGTGAGCACCCGGTCGTCGGCCCGGTACCGCCACCACGGGGTGGGGTGGTCGGCGCGTGGGTAAAGCCGGCCGTCGACCTGCTCCGCGGGCAGGTCCAGGGTCGGGGGCGGCAGGGCCGGCGAGAGGTCCGGACGGTACGGCTCGCACAGCGCCGGATCGGCCGAGGTGCGGGCTATCTGGGCCGGCGTCTCGTCGTCACTGGTCCGCACGGCGACCCGCACGTCGGTGCCGGACGGCAGGCAGGCGTCCACGAACAGCCGCCCCCACCGGGCCCCGGCCTCCCCGGAGTCGAGGGCGAACGTGACCACCCGGCCCTCCGGCGTGTACCGCAGCCGGGTGCCCACGCCCAGCCGCAACCCTCCGGACGTGGTGTAGACCAGCCGGCCGGCCGGGCTCACGGCCAGACCCACGCCGTCGTAGCCGGTCACGTCGAGTGCGTCCACCGGCCGCCAGCCGTCGCCCACCACCGCGTAGCGGACCGCGAACCGCCCGGCGGCCGGCCCGACGACCACGAGCTCGCCCATCGCCACCAGGTCCGCGGCCGGGCCCACCTCCCGAGGCGCCAGCCCGGCGGCCACCAGCCAGGTGCGCTCGTCCACGGAACGGACCAGCAGCACCGGCCGGTCACCCAGCACGGCCACCCGGTACGGCACCGCCCCGGCGGGCAGCTCCGGCAGCGGCACCTCCTCGATCACGCCGCGGGCGGTCAGCCGCAGCAGTGCCGCCGGCGACTCGGTCAGCACCCACACGGTCCGGCCGTCGACGGCCACGCCGACCGGCCCGCGCACCGGCAGGCCGGGCCGCGATGTCGCGGCCTCCCGGATGACCCGCCGCTGCCAGAGGTCGACGAACCGCAGCCGGCGGGCCCCGCGTTCGGCGATGACCAGTCGGTCGTCGGCGTCCACGCCCAGTCCGGACGGGTCGTCCAGCGGCGGTGCCGGCGGGCTCACGGCCGTGAAGACGCCCGACGTCGGCACCTCGGCGGGGTCGAACAGCGGCACCGGCGGGGGCACGCTGGCGTAGTCCACCCCGTGCGCCGCGTCGCCGAACCGGATGCGCTGAACGTTGCCGTCGGTGGCCAGGTAGGCCCGGCAGAACCGGTCGAACGCCAGCCCGCGCGCGGCCCTCCCCGGTTCTGGCGGGCTGGGCACCGCAGCGGTGGCCAGCCCGCCAACGCCGGGGACAGCAGCCGGGCCCGGCAGCGTCCAGTGCAGGCCCACCCCGGACCGCCCGACGGCCGTGCCCGCATGCGCGGCCCGCACCCACTGGTCACAGCCGCGTACGGCCAGCAGCCGGCGATCGCCGGGCGGGCGGGTGTCCGCGCCCCGCGCGTCCAGCGACGCGGATGTCATCAGCACACCTCCCGCGGGCTGCGCACGGGCACCGGCGGCCCGGACGGGGCCGGCGCCGCCGCGACCACGCCCGGCTCCGGTGCCGCACCGGCCACTGCACTGACCACGCCCAGCCGCGGCACCTCGTACGGGGCCAGCACCAGGGTGGGCGGGTCCAGCTCGCGATACCCCGACGCGGCGGCAGGGTCGGCGACGGCCAGCCGCAGCCCGTCCAGGTACTCGACGCCCTCGACCTGCAGCACGGCCGCCTCCAGCTCCGGGCCGTGTACCCGCCGCCCCAACGGCCACCCGGACCCCTCCGGGCCGAACGGCGGCACCGAGGACAGGTACTGGTGCAGCAGCTGCTCGGTCCACCGGCGCACCGCCTCGGTGCCGTACCCGGGCTTGACCGCCACCCCCACGCTGACGGCGATGTCCCGGTAGGTGGGCGGCACCACGTACAGCTCGGTGGTCACCAGCCGGCGGGCGTCCAGCCACCCGCACACGGCGTCCAGCTGCGACCGGGTGGGCAGCGGCGCGTCCGGCGAGCCGGCCCCAGCGGCGGGAGAACCGGGCCACACGACCACCGTCACCGCCCCTGGCACCTCCGTCCCCGGGTTGTGCGGGTCGAACAGCGGCAACGTCTCGGCCCGGACGACTCCGGCACCGGGGGTCTGCACGGCCAGCTCCCGGAAGTCCGAAGCCGTGACGGCCCGGTCGTGGCGGCGGATCTCGCCCGGCATCCGCTGCACCGCCTCGGCCGTGGTCTCCGCCGCGCTGCCGCCCCGCGTCGGCAGCGGGTTGGCCACCTTCACGCCGGTCACGTCCAGCTTGGTCACGGCCCCGGCGGCCACGTTGCCGGCCGTCCCCCCGCCGTAGCGGTAGCCCACGGTGCGGATGCGCTCGCCGATCTGCGGGCAGCGGCCGCGCAGCCCATCCCCGAACCGCACCACGCCCAGCGCCCGGTCCAGCACCGCATGCCGGGAATCCGCCGAGCTCGCGTTGAAGTCGGACCCGATCGGGTAGCCAACCCACCCGGCGCCCGGCTCCTCGACCTGCACGCCCGCGTCCGCGCCGAGCACCGAGCCGTGCACGAGCTGCACCTGCTGGTCGGGCTGCCCGGTGCCGACCCCGAGGAACTCCGCCCCCGCGCTCTGCGCCTGCTCGATCCGGGACGCGTTGGCGCCCAGCCAGTCCAGCCGCGACACCGGCGTGCCGTCCGGCCGGAACGCCCGCAACCACGCCACCACGCACGCGGCCAGGTCGTCGTCGTCGACCAGTGGCGGCTGGTCGCCCGCCCCCGCGGCTTCCGGATCGGCCGGCGCGTACACGCCCACGTCCGTCGTGGACGGCGGCAGCCGCAGTCCCACGATGCCGCTGCGGGTCAGCCCGGCGGTGGTGTCGGACTCGACGGCCAGCCGCAGCCAGACCGGGTCGGGCGGCACCGCCGTGCTGCCCGGGTCGGGTCGGGTGGTGGACAGCTGCCATTCGGTGGACGGCGTGGGCCGCCCACCGGCCCCGCCGGGGCAGGCGTCCAGGTCCGCCATGACCGGGACGTCCTCCGCGACCACCAGCCCGATCGACAGCCGGGCCCCGGCCAGCGCCGCCCGGGCGGCCTCGACGGTCGCGGGCGTGTCGGCGACCAGGGCCACCCACAGAATGCCGTCCACGGTGCCGGTGCCGGGGTCGAGCGCGTCGCCGCCCGGCCGGGTCGGGTCGGCCGCCCCGAACACGGTCCGGTACGTCGACACGTCCGCCACCGACCGGCCGACGAGCTGGCTGACCCGGGTCACGTACTCCAACGTCTCCACGTCACCCGGAAGCGGCACCGCCTCCCGCACGGCAGCCAGCCCCCGCACCGGCAGCACCGTGACCTCGTCCAACGTCTCGAATGGAACCGACCCGGCGCTCACCGAGGTCCGCAACGGCACCAGCGGCCGGGACACGTTCTTGGTGCTGAACGCCACGGTGCCGGACGCCGCCGCCGCGGGGCGGGTGTCGATCCGCAGCAGGTCGAGGAACGCCATCCGGGTCGTGTCCGGGATCTGGTTGAACCGGTACAGCAGGTTCTCGCCCAGGAACGCGAACAGCTCGATCAGCGTGATCCCAGGGTCGGACGGCTCGTGGTCGGTCCACTCGGGAGCGTAGACCGGGATGCGGGCGACCAGCTCGTCCCGCAGCTGGGCGTACGTGCGGTCGTCCAGGATCGGCGTGCGGATGCTCATCGCGCCGCCTCCAGCGAGAACGGGTACACCAGCAGGTCCGGACGGGCGTCCAGCCGGTGCACGTAGCGCACCTCGATCAGCACCTGCGCCGGGTCGCCGTCATCCGACGGCGAGACCGTCACGGCCCGCACCGTGATCCGCGGCTCCCACCGGTCCAGGGCGGCCCGCACCTCCCGCTCGATGAGCGCGCGGGTGGCCACCGAGTTGGGCTGCATGAGGAACTGCCGCAGCCCGGCGCCGAAGTCCGGACGCATCACCCGCTCTCCGGGCGCCGTCGAGAGGATCAACCAGATGGCCGCGCGCACCTTGTCGGCCGCCGCCGTGTAGCCGAGCAGCCGGGAGGACGGGCTGGGCCGGACGGGGAACGCCCACCCCCGCCCGAGGAGGTCAACCGCGGCGGTCACGGGTGCACCACCTCCGCGAACGTCACGCGCGGCTCCGTGGGAAGGGTGGCCGGATAGGTCTGCCGCCCGTCCGTGCCCAGCCCCTGCACGAGCAGCGCCTGCACGATGGCGTTGTTGGTCAGCGTCGCGGTGAGCTGGTCGCCGAGACCGGGGCTGGTGTCGTTGAGCCCGTCCCGCAGGACTCCCTGCAGGTTCGCCTGGTCGACGCTGGTGACGATATCGATGTCGAAGCCGGCCGCGGCGCTCAGCCCGCCGGGGATCGCCGACAGCTCGGCGTTGACGTCGGCGGCCAGTTGCGCGCTGGGCGGGATGCAGAACTTCAGCTTCAGCATCCACCAGAGCTGGAACAGCAGCATGACGATCGGCAGGAACAGTCTGAGCAGGAAGAACGCCACGATCATGATCAGCGGGATGGCGAAGAAGCAGATCTCTTCCGCGGCCGAGACGCTGCCGCTGGTCGGCGGCACCGCGTCGGTCGGGAACATCAGGTGCGAGTTGGCCGGCGCCGACAGGCGCACGGACGGGCGGACGTTGAGCGCCTCCAGGTGCCGGAAGTCGGGCATGCGGATGTTCACCGGACGGTTGGCGCACCCGGTCGGGTCCATGAAGCCGGCCAGCCGGAACGCCTCGGACGGCTCGCTCCACACCGGCGGCTCGGGGCAGCCGGACTCGACCCGGCGGGCGAAGCAGCGCACCTCGTACACGTTCGTGTCGTCGAAGCGGGGGCTGCCGTCGGCGCCGGCCTGGTCGCTGGTCGTCGGCAGCAGTCCGAAGTAGATAGTGCCGAAGCGGGCCGCGTGCTCGGGATCTGCCGGGTCCGGGGCCAGCCGGTGCATCGGGTAGACCTGCTCGACGATCTCGAACGGCTCGTCCTCGACGGCGGTCCATGCCCCGATCGAGCCGGCCGGTCCGGGCGCCCAGCCCTGCACCGTGCTCGACACGCCGGCGCTCGCCGACCATTGCTGCAGCCGCCGCTTGGCCAGGGCCACCTCGTGGAACGCGGTCACGGTCGCGGCGCGGGGGGCGACCACCCGAGCGCGCGCCGGCGCCCGGAGCGGCACCAGCAGCCGCGCCCGGGCCCGGGCCGCGTCCAGGCCGGCCTGGCTCTGCGCCGCTGCCCTGGTCCGCGCGATGGCGGCGAGCCGCTGCGCCACATCCCGCTCGGTGCCCTTCGGTATGGACGACACCCGGCGCCGCGTCACGAACCCGACCTCGCCCACGTGGTCGGGGTCGACCCGGGGGAAGCCGGCCACGTCGCAGTGCAGCTGAATCGCGACGAGGTAGAAGCGCTGGTGGGCGGGCAGGAACAGCTTGCGGGTGTCGGTCGGCTTGGCGGTGAACAGGCCGAGCTGGCGGGTGCGGTTCCGGTTCGGTCCGGAGGTGAACTTCGGCAGCGGCGTGATCGCAGTCAGCTCCTGGACCCGGTCGTCGTCTGTGTAGCTCAGGCTGGGCTGCGGGTCGCGCTGGAAGTCGTTGACGAAGGACGGGGAGCTGAACTTCTGGACGACCGGACGGGCCGCGGCCGCCGCCCGGTCCGGATCGGGGGCTGCCCTGAGGTCCCACCGGTACCAGGGGGCGACGAGGCGCCACGGGTGGCGGGCCGGCGCGGTCACCAGATGTTCCCGACGCCGGGGGTGTAGGTCGCGCCGACGACCGTGGTGGCGATCAGCGTGTCGCACTTGACCACGCCGGAGAACGTGGACATGGCCGCGGTGACGTCCACCGTGGGCGCGTTGACGCTGACCGACGTGTTCGCCCGCACGGTGATGCCGCCGCCGGCGGTGATGCTGACCTCCGCGCCGTTGCGGGCCTTGATCGTGATCGAGTCGCCGGCGTCGTCCATCACGATCTTGTGCACCGCTCCGGACTTGTCGCCGGCCACGGTGATGGCCACCGTCGGCGCGCCCGTCGTGTCGTCGAACTCCAGCCGGCTGCCGGCCCGGGTCTTGATGACGCGCAGGTTGTTGGTGTTGTCCGGCGGCGCCGGAAGCGTCGTCGTGCCGTTCCACGCCGCGCCCAGGATATACGGACGTTCCAGGTCACCGGCCTCGAAGGCGACCACCACCATGGAGTCGATCTCGGGCAGCATCTCGAAGCCCTGGTCGTCGTCGGCGTACGGGGTGACCAGGGTGGCCCAGGCGGTGACCTTCTCGCCGTCCGATCCGAGCCACGGCAGCTTGACCTGCACCCGGCCCTGCTGCTGCGGGTCCTGCAGGTCGGTGACGAGGGCCGGGTACACGCCGAACAGCCGGCTGCGGGCCCCGTCCGGGAGATGCCCGCCGCTCACGGCGTCCCCCCGCGCACGGCGTCCCACCCGCTCACGACGTCACCGTCGCCCGCTCGGCCCGGAACCGGGTCCGGGAACCGGTGGCCGGGTCGAAGGAGTGCCGCACCCACGTCGTGTAGTAGCCCGGACCGGAGAACGGCGTGCCCACCCGGTCCAGCCGGAGCAGCGTGCCCACGGTCAGCTCTGGCGTGCCGGCGGTCACCCCGTCGGCGACGACGAACGCCCGGCCGCGGCGGCGCATCTCGGCCTCGGCCCAGGCTCGGGCCTGGTCGGCGGTCGTCGGCACCTCCCGGGTGCGCACGGTGGCGTGCTCGCCGAGCGCATCCGTCAGCACGTCCGGCCCGATCCGCCCGTCCGTGATCTCGGCCCGGATCACGGAGTCGTCCGCCCGCTCCTCGATCGAGTCCTTCGCGTCCAGGTCGAAGCCGCACACCGTGACCGAGGAACGCTGGTGGGCGAGGTCGGCCCGCAGGTGGCCGCTCAGCAGCTCGTTGCCGTAGACGAGCGTGACCTCGCCGGCCTGCCGGTGCGGCCGGGTGGCGAACTGCAACCTGCCGTCCTCGACCCACACCTCGGCCTGCACCTGCGCCGCCCGGTCCCGCAGGAACGCCAGGTCGCTCTGGTTGTACTGCTGCACGACCGGGTAGGTGGGACCGTCCGCGGCGGTGTCCGCGCGCAGGCCGTGGTCGGACGCGAGCTGGGCGGCGATGTCGGCGTCCGAGACGTTCTCGTACGTGCGTGAACGGCGGGTCATCCGCAGGCCCATGAGGGCGTCCTCGGCGTAGACGGCCACGTGCGGCAGGTCGCCGTCGACCAGGCACAGCTCGATGGCCGACACCACGCCGTCGAAGATCTGCCGGGCCCGGTCCGGCGGTCCGAAGTCCACGGTCACGGACGAGCCGAAGTCCAGCACGCCGCCGTCGAGGTACGCGGGATCGCCGCCCACCGCGTCCACCGACGGGGTCACGGCCGTCAGCCGCAGCACCATCGTGCGCAGGCCGGCCGTGTCCTCGCAGACATCCAAGCGCAGCAGGTCACGGGCCAGCTCGCCCTTCTCCGTGCCGTCCACCCGGACGCTTGGCGTGTTCGCCGTGAACAGCTGCGTGCCGGTCATGGCCTACCCCCGCCCCGGCCCGGACCCGAGTCTCCGCGTTGCCGGTCAGTCATCGAAGGCCTCGCTCCGGGTCCGGGCCTCGACCTCGGCCATCCGGCGTGCGGCGAGCTGGCGATCGGCCGCCTCCTCCCACGGCGAGGCCGCGTCGGTGCTCTCGGGCGGTGCGGCGTCGACCGAGACGGTGGTGCTCAGGTCCTCGATGTGGACGGGCATCAGTGCCCCCCGCAACCACAGCCGGAACCAGCGCCACAGCCGCATCCGGGCCGCGCCGCGGAGGCACTCGTCGTCGGGCTGACCGGGGCCCGTCGGGCCACCGTGATCCAGGCGGGGTTCGTGCCGGCCGACTCGCTGGGCGCGAACCGGCCGCGCAGCGGAACGCCCCGCCCGAACGACACCGCCCGTGCATCGGCAACCGGCGCGACCGCCGCCGGCGCTCCCACCGAGCCGCCGGCGTCCGCAGCCCCGCCCGCCGCGGCCGCGGCGCCCACGCCCTGCCCGGGGCCCGACGCGGTGGCCGCGCCTGCGAGCGCCGCGGCGGCGGAACGTGCCGCACCCGGCGTGCCACCGAAGGCGGCCCGGCTGGCCTCAGCGAGCGCCGTTCCGGTGGCCGCGTCGGCGGACTGCAGCGCCGCGGTCAGCCCACCGGCCGCAGCGAGCGCGAAGCCGGCTGCCGCGTCGTCACCGCCCAGTCCGAGCGCGGCGGCGGCCGCCGGGTCGGTACCGGAACCAGCCGCAGCGGACCCTGCTGTCCCGCCGCCCACAGCCGTCCCGCCGCCCACGGCACCCCCGCCGGACCCCTCGGCCCCGATCGCGAAGCCACCCGCCGCACCGACCACCCCGCCGCCGATGCCGATGCCGCCGCTCGGCAGCTGCGCCGAGAAGCCGATCGGCTCGCCGCCGGCCAGGGACAGCGCGTCGCCGAGGCCGTTCGCCACCGCCCGCCAGGCCTCGGGCGGCAGGCCGTTGCGGGACAGGAAATCCGCCGCGCTCTCCCCGTCCAGCGCCTCGGCCAGCCGGTCGGCGGCCCCGGACGGCAGCCCCAGGCCGCCCGGTCCGAACACGCCGGCCGCCGTCGAGCGCCCGGTGGGCCCGCGCCCCGCGGCCGGGCGCCCGGTCGACCGCGCCGGAGCCGCGGCGAACCGCGGATCCTGTTCCTTGATCGAGATGGACACCTTGGCCCGCTGCGGCGTGCCCTCGGCCGTGAACAGCTCGAGATCCTCGGTGGCGCTGGTCATCACGCCGGTGAGGACGAACGACCCCCAGTGAAAGCGGACGCTGGGCGGCGCGTCCGTCGAACCCTGGGCCGGCAGCATGAACCGGCGCACGGTAGCCGTCTTGTCCCGAACGTCGGTCGGCCGCGACCGGGTGCCTTCGTCGGCCGAGTCGAACACCAGCTCGACTGCCAGCGTGGACGAGCTGGTGCCGTTGTAGCGCCAGGTCTGGCGACCCTTGGCCTTGCCCGCGTCGATGCTGTTGGCCATCTGCAGCCGCAGCGTGGTCGGGTTGAACTGCACGTCGACGCTGTTGGAGACGTTGCCGTTCTTGTCCACCTCGGCCAGGCTGGCCTTCTTCAGCTCGCTCATGCGGTGCCCTCCAGGAACAGGCCCTCGTGGGCGATGTGCAGCTCCTCGATGGCCACCTCGCCGGAGCGGGCGTTCAGCGCGGGGCCGACGAGCCGGGCCGGCAGGCCGCGCCGGAAGCGCCAGGTCACGGCCGGGGCGCCGGCCGGCGTGCGCACCTCGACCGTCCCGTCGTAACGCCGTACCGGGCGCACGCCGGCCACCGTGTCCTGGAACCACTTCCACAGCTCCAGCGCGGCCGCCGAGTCGGCAGCGAACATGCCGCGCTTGAGCACGATCTTCTGTGGGTATTTGGCCCGCCCGACGCGCTGGATCACGCCGTCGTTGCGGCCGCCCTCCAGGTACTCGGCCACCTCCATCTCGGCTTCCAGGCCGGTCACCTCCTGGAACCCGCCGTCCCCGAGCGGCGGCCCGCCGGGCCTGGTGAGCGTGACCCGGAAGTTGAACGTCTGCAGCAGATCGTCAGCCACGGCTCACCTCCACCCGCGCGGTGGCCTCCCGCTCGATGGACAGGCGCAGCACGATGTACTCGACGGGCTCGGCCGGCGCCACCCCGACCAGCGCGACCAGCCGCCCGTTGTCGAGGTCGTTGCGGGTCATCGTGGTCTCGTCGCAGCTGACGAAAAATGCCTCCGCCGAGCTGGCCCCGCGCAATGCGCCGCTCAGGTACAGCGTGGTCAGGTAGTCGGCGATGCTGCGCCGCACGGTGGTCCACAGCACGGTGTTGCTCGGCTCGAACACGGACCACGCCAGCTCGCGCTGCAGGGTCAGTCGGATGACGGTCACCAGCCGGGACACGCTGAGCTGGCGCCACAGCCGGTCCCGGCTCAGGGTGCGGGCGCCGGTCAGCCGCAGCCCGTCCCGCTCCAGCAGGAAGACGTTGACGCCGTCGTCGTGCAGGTCGTCGTGCTCGCCGCGAGGGACCCGGACGGACGGGCGAATCGCCTGTGTCACGACGACATTCGCCGGCCCGAACGCCACGCCCACGGACAGCTCGCGAGCCGCGATGACCCCGGCTGCGAAGGCCGAGGGGTTCAGCCGGACCAGGCCATCGCGGGCGTCGTCCGGCGTGGCGACGTCCAGCCACGGGTGATACGCGGCCAGGTAAGGGGAGTCGAACGCGGCCCGCCAGCGCTGGATCTGCTCGGCGGTCAGCCCGAGAGGAGCGTCCAGCAGCAGCGTCAGGTCGGACCGGTCGGCGGCGAACGACGCCAGTCGCAGTTGCAGGTCGGTGAGCACGGCCAGGTCGGCCGGCACCCGGGGGTCCAGCCGCAGCCCGGCCAGCCCGGCCGGCTGCACGACCTGGGCGGTCGGCTCGAGGTGCAGGCACGGCGCGAACTCGGCGCCGGCTCCGACGCCCGGGTCGGTGATGTCGACGAGCGCGTCCAGCGGCGCGGGGTCACACAGGTCCGGAGCCAGCAGCAGCCCCACGTCATCGACCTCGGCCAGGCACTGCACCCCGGCCGCGGGCCGCTCGTCCCCCAGCACCCAGCTCGGATCGAAGAAGTCGTCGCCGACGATGTCCGCGCTGCGGTCGACGCCGCCGACCAAGTGGTCGTTCACCAAATCGGCCGGGGCGGGAGCGGCCGGATCCGCCGACGCCAGCAGCAGGTCGGGCAGCGTCGGGTCGGTCAACGCCAGCGAGCCGGACACCCACCCGCCGTCCGGCCACAGCAGCTCGCTCTCCTCGATCACGGTCCGGGCCAGCCACCGCGGATGATCGGACGACAGCCCGAGCCCGGTCAGCTGCTCGGTGCGGGTCAGATCCGGGTCCTCGTCGGTGACGGTGAGCGCGGCGGTGACCGCCTCGACCGCAGTCGGAGCGGAGGCCAGCGCACCGTCGAGGGTGACCACGCGACGGCTGCCCGGCCGGTCCGGCCAGGCCACCTCGACGCTGTCGGCGACATACCGCAGCGTCTGGTCTCCGGTCGCCGCCGTCGCCCGCACCAGCGACCCGATCGGGACCCACTCGGATGTGGCCACCTCGAATGCCGAGATGCCCAGCGACGAGGCGCGCAGCGGCCGGGCCGTGAAGGTCAGCACCGCCCGCAGGCGATCGCCCCAGACTCCCTCGTCCCGGGCCGACAGGACCACCGGGTCGCCGGCCGACGTGGTGACGGCGACGAGACCGGTCAGCGCGGGCCGCGCCAGCGAGCCGGTTGCGCAGCCCCCAGCATCCTCAGCCGTCCCGTAGCCGTGCACGATCCGCACCACCCGGGCCCGGGCCCCGCCCTGGGCGAAGAACGCCGACACCGCGTACGGCAGCCGGCCGGCTCCCTCGTATCCGCCGTACCGGCGGCGGTACTCCGACCACGACGTCACCTCGACGGCGACGCTGCGCACCACGCCCACACCGGCCAGGTAGTCCGACACCGGCTCGTCCGGAGGCAGCGAGCGCTCCCGCACCCGTGCCGGACCGCGCGGCGCCACCCCGAGGAAGGCGGTGGCGTCGAGGCGCACGCCGGCCAGCTCGCGCGACGGCGCCACCGGCTCCAGGAACACCCCCGGTGCCCCGCCGGAGCGGCGCCCGATCGACAGTGCGGCAGTCATGGTCGGAACGCTCAGCTGTACTCGATACCTTCGTGCACCAGCACGAGCTCCTCCATGGCCACGTCGGCGCCGCCCTTGGCGGCCATGGTCGGGCCGGTCCACTTCTTCGGCTGGGCCCGGCGCAACGTGAACGTGGCCACGGTGTCCTGGCGGCCCTCGTCCATCATCGAGATGGTGACGGTGCGCGCGTCGGCCGTGCCGTCCCGTACGGTTCTCAGCCAGGTGAACAGGTCGACCGAGCCGACCACGCCCCGCTTGAGCGTCACGTCGTCCACCGTGTGCGTGTTGGGCACCTTGCGCACGGTGCTGACCTTGTCGTTGCCGTTGCGGTACTCGGAGTACTTGACCTCCATCCCGAGCCCGCTCACGTCGGAGAAACCGCCGACGATGGCGCCCAGGTCACCGCTGCCCTGCGCATCGCCGAGGGCGACGATGAAGTTGAACGCCGGATACGGGTTGTCCCGGAAGACGGCCATGGCGCACGCTCACTTTCCCTTGCGGTGAATGACGATCAGACGATCGAGGCGTCGGCCGTCCACTGGCCGATGCGGAAGATGACGAACTCGGCCGGCTTGGTGGGCGCCACCCCGATGAGGCAGATCAGCCGACCGCTGTCGAGGTCGAGCTGGGTCATGGTGGTGCGGTCGCAGGCCACGAAGAACGCCTCCTCGGGCTTGCTGCCCAGCAGCGCGCCGCTCTGCCACTGGGTGAACAGGAGATCCTCGACGGTGCGGCGGATATTCGTCCACAGCCGCGGCCCGTTCGGTTCGAACACGGCGAACTGCATTGCCTTGTCGATGCTGTGCTCCAGGTAGATGAAAAAGCGCCGGACGTTGACGTAGCGCCATTCCGGATCGGACGACATGGTGCGCGCGCCCCACACCCGGTTGCCGCGTCCTTCGAAGAAGCGCAGCGCGTTGATGCCCTCCGGGTTGAGCACGTCCTGGCGAGCGGTGTTGATGTTCGCCTCGAGCCGGGTCAGCCCGCGCACCACCTCGTTGGCCGGCGCCTTGAACACGCCGCGCTCGACGTCGCTGCGGGCGTAGATGCCGGTGACGAAGCCGGACGGCGGCAGCAGGATGCGCCGCGGCGGCGCGCCCTGGGCCGGCCGCTCCAAGGGGTCGAAGATCTCGATCCACGGGTGGTAGAGCGCGGCGTACGTGCTGTCGAAGCGTCCCCGGAAGTTGCGGATCTCCGTCATGGAGCTGCCCTGCTGGGCGTCGACGACGGCTATCCGGTACCGGTCCAGCTCGGCGTGGCTGACCAGGGCGCCGGCGGCGTCCGCGGCCACGTCCGGGTCGGCGTAGGCGCCGGCGTCCGGCAACGCGATGATGGCGATGTCGTCGATCTCCCCGAGCGCGGCCAGGCCGGTGGCCTTGAGGTTGGCGTTGTCCGGATCGGCGTCCTCGCCGGACAGGTCCGAGACCGCGGGCAACGCGCCGTCGGAGCCGCCGCCCAGCCGGATCCCGGGCGCCACCGCCTCGGTGCCCTTGGGCGTCTCCAGTCGCAGCATCAGCTGCAGGGCCCGGGTCAGCGAGCCCTGCCCGTCGATCGGCGCGTCGGTGTGCAGGCAGACGATGGCGTTCTCGTCCTCGGGATCGTCGGCCTGCAGGATCTTGCCGATCCAGCGCCGTTGCGCCGGATGGCAGGCCAGCTCCACGTAGGAGTCCAGGCGGCCGTCCTCGGCCAGCACGTCGACCCGCAGCGTGACCTCGCGGATGACGTCGCCCGGGTTCGGCGCCGTGGGCAGGAACGTCTGCATGCCGTTGACGTCAACGTCGATGACCCGCAGGTCGGCCTCGATCAGGTCGTCGTCGTCCCGGCGCAGGGTGGGCGAGGGCGCGGTGACCTCGACGATGGCGCCGCGGCCGAGGCCCTTTGCCTGCATGATCCCGTTCAGCTCGACGCCCACGTTGCGCCTGCGCTGCGGCCGGACCCGCAGCAGCACCTCGCCGAACGCCCCCGGCCACCGCGCGGTCCAGACGGCGCTGTCGTTCGGGAAGTTCACCACGGACGTGGCCACCCCCGTGCCGTCCGGCGGCGCGTACACCCGCGAGATGTACAGACGCTTGCCACCGTTGAGGAAGAACGCCCGCGCCGCGTGCGCCAGGTAGCACTCGCTGGTCGGCACGCCGTCGCCGCGGTCGATGGCCAGCTGTGTCAGGCCGCCGTAGATCCGCTCGAACTCGGTGAAGCTGGTGACGAGCCGCGGCTCGGTCGAGCGCGAACCTCCCTGGTAGCGAACGGGCCCGAACCGGGTCAGCCCCGCGTACCCGGTGGTGCTGGTGGCCACGCCCTCGATGGACTTGCTGCGGAACGTGGTCTCCTCGACGTAGACGCCGGGGCTGAGGTACTCGGGCATGACGGTCCTTTCGAGCAGTGGACGGCGATCAAGGCACGGACAGGACGGCCGAGCTGACCTGGCCGGCGGGAACGGCGAACGGGCCGACGAAGGCGATGGTCGTGAACCCGGCCGGGAAGAGGCGGCCGTTGCCGATGTCGCCGCCGTCCGGGTCGGGCGGGGCGAGCGGCAGCGCGGACGCCTCCTCGACGAGGTCCCAGAGCGGGTCCACCAGCGGCACCAACGGATCGGTGGGCGGCGGCACCGGCGTGGGCGGCACGCCCAGCACCAGCCGCACGACCAGCGGGTCGGCGGCCATGCCGACGTGATCGGCCGGTGGGGCCAGCGGCAGCACGAACTCGCCGCGGTCGTCGCCGTGGGTGAATCCGAAGAGCTGGCCGGACGCCGTCTCCTCGGCCCGGACCCGGCACCAGCGCACCGGCAGCCCGGTATGCACGATCCGGCCCCGGATCGCGCTGGTGGCCGTGCTCAGCTCGGCGTTCGCGCCCGGATGCAGGTGGATGCGCACCGTGCGGAACGCGGCCGCCGCATCCACCGACTCGGCCGGGACGCTGAGGCGCAGCCGCCGGGCCACGTAGCGGCGGGACCGGTCGGACAGCCGCACCGCGATGTCGATCGGCGTGCCCCTCGCGAAGATGCGGGCGTAGCGGCCGGAGCCGTGGCGGGTCATCCGGGGCAGCACGTCGTCCAGCAGCAGCCCGTTCGGGAACGTCCGCCACTTGTGCAGCGGGCGCGGCGACTCGTCGAAGGTGACCACCAGCGGCCTGGCGATTCGGGTGCCCCGCTGGGCGTCCACCGGCTCGATGCCGAGCGCCAGCCGGGTGATCCGCTCGTCGTAGGCGGCGGGCAGGTAGGTGTTCATGCGCGCACCGGCGTCGGCGTGCTGCCACTGACGGCCGTGAGCACGTCGCCGTGGTCGGGCTCGATCGGGACGCTCAGGCGTACCACCCGGGCCACGTACGACACCGACAGCCGGAAGTCGGCCGGCAGCGTCTCGAACGTGCGCAGCACGTCCTCGGTGAGCAGGTCCTCGTTGATCAGCTGCACGGACTCGCCCGGCTCCCAGGCCCCGGCCGGATGCAGCAGCGGGCCGGACAGCGACGGCACCGACTCCAGGGTCAGCAGGGTGAAGCCGATGAGGCGCAGCTCGGCCTCGGCGTCGCTGTCCCAGGCGGTGAACAGGAAGTGCAGGTCGATCGGGACGTGCGTGCGGCCGGTGGTGGCACTGACCGCGCTCCACGGCGGGCGCATCGTCCGGTCGATGTCGGCGCGATAGCAGAAGATCGAGACGGTGCCCTCGTCGATGGCCCCCACCGTGTTCGCCGCCCGGCTGAACTGCTCGGTGCGCACCAGCCGAGCCTTGGACCGGCGCCGAAACAGGGTGCTGTCAGCCGTGAACGCGGCGTCCAGCCGCCGGGTCAGGAGCGATTCCAGGCTCAGCCCGACGGCCGCGATCGACGTGAACGCGCCCACGCCGCACAGGCAACGCCGCCCCCGTCACGACCGCGTCACCGACCTGCTCCCCGGGTCGACAAAGGACTGCCGGAGGCTTCCTCGGGTCGCCGGCCGGGCCGGGCCGCGGCGGCCGCAGTCAGTCCGGGACGTGCCGCCCCGCCCTCGGACGGGCCCGGACGGCGACGACGAAGCCGACGACCGCGAGCAGTGTGCCGAGCCCCTCGGCCACGGCGGACGCGAGCTTTCCGGCCGCGGCCCAGGTCGGCTCGTACATGTCCGGCAGCGGGCCCAGCGCGCCGACGTCGACGTACCGGTAGAGCAGCACCGCCCCGACGGCGCTGGCGGTGACCAGCACCGCGACCGCCCACACCACCGGGTGCGGGCGGATGAGCAGCGCGACCCCGACGACGACCGCGACGACGGCCTGGGCCCGGAACAGGTTCCCCTCGCTGAGGGTCGAGGTGGTCACGGCGTCGTAGAAGTGCGCGTCGTGAAAGTGGACGTAGGCGTCGACCGCCAGGAGAACCGCGGTCGCTGCGCCCAGGGTCCGCTGTAGTGCGCCGACTCCCGATCGGGACATCCAGGGTATTGGGCGACCGCGGTGGGTGCGGGATCGAGGCATTGCGCGCTCGGTCATCGGTGGTTCTCCCTGGCGTTGGATCCCCGGCCGGATCAGCGGTACTGGTTACTGCAGGAGTTGGAGGCGCTGCTGGAGGAGGGCGCTGCGGGAGCCGTTGCTGCTGGTCATCGACGACTTGCAGTGGGCGGATGGGGCGACGTTGCTGGCGCTGCGGACGCTGGTGCCACAGCTGGCGCCGGTGCCGATCCTGTGGATCTTCGCGGTCCGGTCGCTGACCGCCGGCGCGGACCTGCGCAGCACGCTGACCCGACTGGTCGACGCCGGCGCGGGGCGGATCTCGCTCGGTCCGCTGCCGGGCAAGGCCGTTTCCGAGGTCGCCGCGGACCGGCTGGACGCGGAAGCCGACCCGCGGCTGCTCCGGCTGGCCGACCACAGCGGCGGCAACCCGTACCTGCTCGTCGAGCTGCTCGACGGGCTGCGGGAGGAGGGCCTGGTGCGGGTCGAGCACGGCCGCGCCGAGCTGGTCCACGAGCTGCTGCCGGCCCGGGTCCGGGAGGGGATGCGCGACCGGCTGGACGGGCTGTCGGCCGAGGCGCGGGAGGCGGTGCAGCTGGCCGCGGTGCTCGGGCGCCGGTTCTCGGTCGACCGGCTTGCGGTCGTCGGCGGCAGCACACCGCCGGAGCTGCTCGGGCCGGTCGCGGAGCTGATGCGGGCGGACCTGGTCGCCGAGGTGGACGGCAGGTTGGTGTTCCGGCACGACCTGGTCCGGGAGGCGGTGCTCGAGACCATCCCGGCGTCGATGCGGGTGGCGCTGCAGCGGCACGCCGCGCTGGTGCTGCTCGGCGCCGGCGCGAACCCGGTCGACGTGGCGCCGCTGCTGCTGGCCAGCGCTGGTCCCGGGGACACCGCCGCGGTCGCCGCGCTGCG
>WNGE01000198.1_pt1 | contig 76347 bp, 78 predicted proteins | sample 5400651 | NCBI WGS metagenome assembly WNGE01 (sample SAMN13153370, study PRJNA577476) | soil metagenome | isolation source: 60 cm soil or saprolite under grassland replicate 2 | place: USA:California | collected 2016-06-15 | reverse complement strand
CCGAGGGCCGCGGCGGTGGAAGTGTGTGAACCGCGTCAGGGCCGGGAGGCAGCAGCGCTAAGCATTCCTTCCAGGCGCCGCGGTTCTCTCCCGGGCGCATAGCTCAGCGGGAGAGCGCCCGCTTCACACGCGGGAGGTCCCTGGTTCGATCCCAGGTGCGCCCACTCGTTCGGACACAGGAAGGACGTCCGCCGATCATGAGGGACGGGCGTAGGGGACGCGACGGCTACTTCGGCCCGAGCACGCTCGCGGGGGTTGGAGTTCTTCCCGAGCTCGCTCCATCCCGTGATACGCGGCGGACTGGTACGGCCAGAGCCAACGCCGTCGCGAGCAGCGCGAGGTTGCGCGCCAGGAGCAGCGACGTCGCGCCCGGGTCGAAGTTGCGTAGGTAGTTGCCGTATGCGTCGCTCGGGAACCATGCGTGCGTGAGGGCTGCGGCGGCGACGAGCGAGAGCGTCGCGGCCGTTCCCCGCCGGCCGGCGACGAGCGGAACGAGTGGGATCAGCCAAGTGACGTACTGTGCGGAGAGGACGGTGCCAAGGACGAGCGCGGCTGCGACCGATACGGCCGAATAGCGAACGAGGTCCTCGCGCGGGTCGTTCTTGCTTCGTGCGAGCGCGAGCCACAGCAGGCAGAGAACGATGACAAGCAGGACGTTCAGCGTCGTCGTGGTTGCCTCGATCCCGGCGCCGTGGAGCACATCTCGGCCCAAGCCGTGCTCCTCCGGCCGAACCGTCAGCTCGGCAGTCGCCAGCCCGACCCACTCCGTGACGTTCCGGGTCATCACGAGCATAGAGCTCACGAGCGTCTCGACCTGGAGACCACCCCCGAGCTGGTTGCGCAGCATCGCCCACGTCCCTGGCCATGACGCAAGCGCAAAGGGCAGAAAGACGAGTACCGCTGCGCCGACCGCGGATGCTGCGGACATGATCGACTCGCGGATGCCGCGATGCCGAGCTGCCACGATCACGAGCACCGGCAAGAGGAGCGCCGGGTAGACCTTCGCCGCCGCGCCGAGCCCGAGCGCTGCCCCGCCCAGGCGATAACGTCCTCGGACGCCTGCTGCCAGAGCCGCCGCGGTCAGTGCGGCCGGTAACACGTCGTATCTCTCGACGAACACGTGGCCGATCAGCAGCGGCGACGACGCCACAACGCCGAGCGAGAGCGCCTGTGCGCGCGCCCGCCGCCGTAGAGCCGCGAGTGACATCGCGGTCAGAGTCACCATCGCGGCAGTGAGCAAGAGCACGAGCGAATCGAACGCGCGGTGGTAGCGGCGACCCGCGTCGTTCGGTGGCGACCAGTGCGCATCTTGCGCGTCGCCAAACGCGACCGCCGGGAGCACGAACATCGGCAGGGCCCCCGGCGGGTACTCCATGCCGAAGTCCCGATACGGCATTTGCCCGTCGAGGATGATCGAGGCGTATTCCTCGTAGATCGGGAGGTCTCGGCCCGAGTCGTTCGCGGGGCGGATGGCGGCCCAGGCGCCGAACGCGACAGCGAGCGCCCCGAGAGCAGCGGCAACCGTCGCAACGAGTACGCGCGACTCCGTCAATCGTCGCCGCCGGCGCCTCAAAGCCATCGCGTCCGCACCGTACAACGCTGCCGGACAGGCGTACGCGACGAATTCGGCGCGATGCGGCCGGCATTTCCGGCGGTCGGGGACAGCTGAACACGCCTGTCGCCGGTGGGCTCGGCCATGCAGGCCGTCTCAGCCGAGAACGGGCACGTCAGCGGCTATGCGCGGATGGTTTGCGCAACGTTCGGTTCTGCCCACTGAACTTGGCAGTGCGCAAGCCGCAGGCTTGACGACGCGGTAAGGTCGGCGCCCAGCGTGGCAGTGTTAGTCGCCGAGCCGGCGCCGGACGGCGCGCATCGGCGTGAATGTCAGGCGGCCTGCACCGGCGATGAAGAGACCGGACCGCTCGAGCTGCGCGCGGGCGGTCCCGCCCGCGTGGATCGTGCTCGTGCGGCCGTCGCCGAGCTTCCGCACGGTCAGGGTCGCGCCCGAGGCCGTGACGAGGATGTCGCCTTCGAGATCCTCGAGCCTGAGGGCGCTCGGAGCAGGGAACCGGCCGGACAGCATGCCGGAGTTGGAGTCGTACACTTCGACCGCGTTTGCCGTCCGCACTGCGAGGTGGTTGCCAGAGAGCGCCGCGGCCGTCGCGCTCACGGCGAAGTCGCGCAGCACGTCGCCTGAGGCGGTGAGCAGCCTGACGCCGCTCTCGGTCCTCACCGCGATGCGGCCGGCGTCGACGGCGAGCACGCTCAGCGTGGCGTCCGCTTTCGCGACAAGCGTGCATGCGCGTCGCTCGGCCGCGCGCTCGAGCGGGCAGGGGCCAAGGCCGCCTATCCGGTAGACGGCCGCGGCGACGATGTCGCCGGTCCGGCGGCCCGCGGGGCACGCAACGTTGGGTTCCGCGTGGGAGTCGGAGTCGCAGCTACGCTCGATCGTGAAGGCGAGAAGCGTGCCGTCCCCGACCGGGCGGCCGGCGAAGGTGCCCACGTCGTTGAGGTCGGCCGACCCCTCGGCAATCCAGACCAGAGCTGGGCGCGAGAGCGTCGTCGTAACCACCGCTGTCTCGAGGTAGTTCCCGCCGCCCGTTTCCAGCCAGGCCACCTGCGTTCCGGCAAGCGCGACGGAGGGCATACTGTCACGCGGTGACACCTCCAGACACGGCGCAGGCAGGCCGAAGCGGCGGACAGACTTGGTCGCCGGCGTCCAGACGGCGACGTGGTCGCAGTCGGTCCGCGTCGTCCCAGCGATGAACGCGACGCGCGGCCCGTCGGCCGCGAGGTCTGCGATGGGGGCACGGAGCGCCAGGGCTCGGGCGCCGGTAACGCGCTCCGTCGGCGCGACCGGGCGAGCCGGGGGCAGCACGGGGGCGAGCCGCGTCCAGCCAACGAGGTGGTTCGAGCCCGCGCTCGTCAGACGGCGCAGCCCGCGCCCGTCGATGCCGACGAGCCAGATCTGACTGCCGCCCTGGGCGAGCGCCGCCAGGATGAGGCGGCGCCCGTCCGGCGACCAGCTCAGCGCCCACGTTTCCAGGCCGGGCAGGCGTACTCGCGTCAGCCCGCGCCCGTCGACGCCGATGATGGCAACGTCGCCGGAGCGTACGAGGGCGAGCCTCCTGCCGTCCGGCGACCACGCGAACGCCCCGTCGCCACGCCACGCGGTGCCGTTGCGCGCCGTTCGGCCGGATGACATAGAGGCCATCCCGGCCGCTGTAGCCGATCCAGCGGCCGTCCGGCGACCACTTGGGCCCATCACCGCGTGCGAGCACGCGTCGCCTCCTGTACAGCGGCTGAACGACAATCACTTCTCTCTCTTCGCCGACATCGTGTCGAAAGACGAACGCCTTTCCGTCCGGCGACCAATCGGGGGAGCGGTCCTCGGGCCCTGACGTCAGGCGGCGGCGGCCGCGCCCGTCTGTGCCGACGATCGAGATCGTCTCGCGTTTGCCGCCCGTCACGAAGGCGAGGAGCCTGCCGTCGCGCGAGAGCGCCGCGTCGAATGCGGTCGCCCGCACGAGCTGGCGGAGGCCGGTTCCGTTCGCGCGCGAGACGTAGATCGCGAACCGGGTGTCTCTATGCGCGATCGTGCCGCCGTCGCGCGACACAGCCACGGGCTCGAGCGCGCGCCCGCGCGGCAGGAGCGGCGTCAGGCGGGAACCATCGGGGCGCACGCTGTACCCGCGGGTCGCGCCGTCGCGGTTGCTTTCGAGCAAGATCCAATATCCGCCCGCACCAGCCGTTGTCCCTTTCGCTGCGGCCGAAGGCCCCCCACCGACCGCGAAGGCGGCGAGCGCTCCTGCGACCAGCGCCGTGGCGATCATCCCGGAGAACCTGACACTGGAAGAGGTAAACCCGACGGGCGATGCGCGCCTCGGCGACCAGGCCTTCACCGATTCACTTCGGGCGATGAACGAGCTCTGCAGCTTTCCTCCAACCGAGCACGGCTTCCACGTTACGCCCCCAGGACTGCAGCTCCAAGAGCCGCTTCCCGTCCGCGCCACGAGCCGAAGTCTCACTGCAGCCGCAGCCGCTCACCGCTCACGAGCACGAGGGGGGCGACTTTCTCGCTGGATCGATCCGAGCGAGAATCCGATGCGAACTCTCCCTTCGACACGACGGGACCATGGATCTCAGTTCTCGTGGACGCACGGTCGGACTCCTTTCGCTGTCCGTCCTCGTTGCAGGCTTCGTCGCAGCTGGCGTCCCGGCCAAGTCGGTCTTCCCCTCTGCGCGGAGCGTGGAGGTGAGGAGTCGATCGCCCAGAATCGTCTTTCAGAGCGACCGGGACGGCAACCTCGAGATTTACACGATGAATGGAGACGGTCGCGGGGTTACACGCCTCACAAGGAACGGAGCACGCGACGTCGTTCCAGCGTGGTCGCCAAACGGGCGAAAGATCGCGTTTACGAGCAGCCGCGACGGCAATCGCGAGCTCTACGTCATGAACGCCGACGGCAGCGACCAGCGGCGGCTGACGCATGATCCGGCGAGGGATCTCTTCCTCACCTGGTCGCCGGACGGTCGCAGGATCGCGTTCGTTAGGGAGGGCAAGCGCGGCACCTTCGCCGGTCCGATCTACGTCGTGAGCGCTGACGGCAGCGGAGAGCGGAAGCTGACAAAGACACGGGGTGCCGACTGTTGCCTAGCGTGGTCGCCCGACGGCGAGTGGATCGCGTACGTGAGCGACGACCTCGAGATCTATCTCCTCAAGTCTGACGGCACGAGGAAGAAACGGCTGACGAGGAACAAGGCGGGCGACTGCTGCCCTGCCTGGTCGCCGACTGGCAGGACGATCGCTTTCGCGAGCGACCGTGACGGCAACGAGAAGATCTACCTGATGAACGCAGACGGGACGGGCCAGACGCCCATCTCGAGTTTGCTGAGCATCAGACCGGCTTTCTCTTCCGACGGAAGGCGCCTCGCCTTCGAGGGCTTGCCCCGCTCCGCGCGCTTGTCCAACAAGAGCACCGAGATCTACGTCATCAAGGTCGACGGCGGCGGGCAGCGTCGGCTCACGAGGAACGCGGCCGAGGATGCCTTCCCCAGCTGGCGCCCGACCCACTAACGACGTTCTTCACACGGCTCTGCCCTGCGCTAGTGACCCGCCGTCGACGCGGCGAGCGTCACTGGATTTCCGTCCGGGTCCAAAACGAACGCAATCCGTTCGCCCCAGGGCATGTCCTCAGGTTCGCGCAGGACGGGGACACCAGCGTCCCGCATCGACTCGACCGACCCGTCGACGTCGTCGACGTACACGAAGAGCTCGAAACGAGGCCCGTCGCCCATGCTCTTACCGATCATCTGTTGAGGCGAAGACTCGTGAACGATTCCCAGGTCGGCCTCATCACGTCGTAAGCCCACATAACCCGGTTCGCCGTCGGGCGGGAACTGGTACTGCTTCTCGAAGCCCAGCAGCCCTGCGTAGAAGTCCACCGCGCCTTTTACATCGCGGGTGTAGATGACCGGGAACGCCTTCCGCATCGGCGATGACCCTAACCGAGGTCAAGCGCACCCAGGGCCTTGCCCGAGCTGCCGTCGAGTCGCTGACCGCAAATCCGGAGGCTTCAGGGCGCGTCGGGATCGAGCCAGCCCCCCAGCGCCTCCTCGATCCGCCCAGCGAGCGCGATCAACGTCCGCTCCTCGCCGCGGCGACCGACGAGCTGTACGCCGACGGGGAGGCCGGCGTCCGAGCGCATCACCGGAACGGCAACCGCCGGGAGGCCGAGCGCGTTCGCGTACGTGCAGAGCGAAAGCTTGCCCCCAGGGCGGATCGGCTCGCCGTCGACCGGCGGGAACGCGAAGATGCCGACGGGCGGGGCGACGTCGGGAGCGACAGGGCAGAGCGCGACGGGGTTGTGCTCGAACCAAGCGGTCGCGGCGGCGTCGATTTCCGCGACCCGCTGAAACGCGCCGACGTAGGCCTCGAACGACGCTTGGAAGTCGCGGCTCGACTCGACCATCTCGGCGACGTAAGGCATGAGATCGGCCTCACGCCCGGCAGTGACGAGGCCGAACGCGGCGGCGACGTCGTGGTTGAGGATGGTGTCGTAGGCGGCGCGGAGGTCGGCGGTACGCGGCAGCCGGTCCTCGACGATCTCGACGCCCGTGCCCGCGAGCGCGGCGGCGGCGCGCTGGACCGCGTCGCGGCAGACGCGGCTGACCGGTTGCAGGCCGTCCTCCGCGAAGATCGCGACCCGCTCGACCGGCGCCGGCTCCAGGCGGCGGTCCGCGAGCACGGCGAGCAAGAGATCGAGATCCGCGGCATGGCGCGCCATGGGCCCGACGGCGCCGAACATCTGCATCCCGGCCGCCGTCGGCCACGGATCGTGCGGTGGAAACGGGATCGCGTCCCGGCTAGGCCTGAGGCCGAAGACCCCCGTCCAATGCGCAGGCGCACGTATCGAGCCGGCGAGATCGCTGCCGATGCCGAGCGGGCTCATCGCCGCTGCAAGCGCGGCCGCCTCGCCACCCGACGAGCCACCTGCCGTGCGCGTGCCGTCGTGCGGGTTGCGGGTAGCTCCATAGACGAGGTTGACAGAGTCCCAGAAGGCGCTGAACTCGGACAGGTTGGTCCTGCCGAGCAGGATCGCGCCGGCACGGCGCATGCGGCGGATCACTTCGGAGTCCTCCGTGACGATCCGCCCCGCGAGCAGCCGCGAGCCGTTCGTCGACGGCATCCCCGCGACCCCGATCACCTCCTTGGCGGTGAACGGCACGCCGTGCAGCGGCCCGATCGCCTCGCCGCGCGCGAGTGCCGTGTCGGCAGCGTGCGCCTCCTCGCGCGCGGCTTTCAGGCGCGGCAGCACGATCGCATTGACCTCCCCGTTGTGTCCCTCGATGCGCGTCGCGTGGGCATCGACGAGCTCGGCGGCGCTCACCTCACGCGCCTGCACCGCCCGCGCCATCCACGCCGCCGAATGCTTGACCAGGTCGGTCACGCGGCGATTCTCTCGGTTGTGCTCAGAACGCGCTCCGACGACGCCACAGGCCTTCAGCCGAGGTCCATCAGCCATGCGACAGCGATCTGGCTCCGCCGTCACTGCCACGTGAGGGCCCGCGCGAAGCGGCCCTCACGGCCTTGCGTATCAGTCGACCGGGTGGAAGTAGCGCCTTTCGAGCCGGTGGGCGATCGCACGGAGAAGGTCGGCGGAGAATCTGATGCGGTCGCGGCATGATCAGGTGTCCACTGCGGGCTCCTCGCGCTGCCGCCGGCAAGCACATATCTGGCGTTAGACTGGGAGCATGCTCAGCGGCGATCTCCTGGTCGAGGCGCGCCGTCGCGCGGGTGTCTCGCAGGCGGAGTTAGCGCGTCGAAGCGGGGTCGCGGCGTCACTGATCGGTCGCTACGAGCGGTACGAGGTGATCCCCAGCCTGGAGCGCCTGCGTGAGCTCCTGCGCGCCTGCGATCTCGAGCTCAGCTTCCGGCTCGCCAACCTCGACGCGAGCGACCACGACCGGGTCCTGATCGAGCGCGAGCTTGGGCGGACGCCTGCCGAGCGGCTGCGACGCGGTCTCGCTGCGGGGCGGGCCTTCCGCTCGCTGGCGGAGCATGTCGGCGGCGGAGCCTGATCCGCTCGAGATCCTGCGCACGCTCGAGCGGCACGGCGTCCGCTACGTCCTGATCGGTGCGGCCGCGGCGCGCGTTGCCGGCGCGCCGATCGTGACCGAGGACGTCGACGTGACACCGGCGACCGACCGAGAGAACCTCAAGCGCCTCGCGGCCGCCCTGCGTGAGCTCGGCGCCCGCCTCCGCAGCGCGGCGGAGCCCGAGGGCGTGCCGTTTCCGGTCGAGGCCGAGATGCTTACGAGCGCTGCAATCTGGACGCTGACGACGTCGGCGGGCGACCTCGACGTCTGTTTCGCGCCTTCGGGCACCCGCGGCTACGACGATCTGCGCCGGGAGGCCTCGCGCGAGCGCCTCGGGAGGGGGTTGACTGTGACGGTTGCTTCTCTGCGCGATGTGATCCGCTCCAAGGAAGCGGCAGGCCGCGACAAGGACTTGGCGCAGCTGCCGCTCCTGCGCCGGACGCTCGAGCAGATCCGCGAGCGCGAGCGCAGACCGCCGGAGCTCGAAGGGTAGCCGGCTCTACGCCTTCAAGGGGCGTCAGGGCGCGAGGTCGGCGCAGATCTCTCCGCGTTGACTTCCGCGTTGCGTCCCTCGATGCGCGTCGCGTGGGCATCGACGAGCTCGGCGGCGCTCACCTCACGCGCCTGCACCGCCCGCGCCATCCACGCCGCCGAATGCTTGACCAGGTCGGTCACGCGGCGATTCTCTCGGTTGTGCTTAGAACGCGCCGTTTGCGCGATGCCGGCCGGGGCTTCGAGACGGCCATCCCTGATGATCTTTTGGCTCGAGCTGGCCGCTGAAGGTCTGATCCCGCGCGCCCGTTCAGGGGAGGGTTGAGATTGACGTCTGCCTGATCGAAGTTCCCTCTCATGCCGGCGATGACCGTCACGGTGCGAGCAAGCGACCGCGTCGGATCATCGAAGCCGGCGCCGACGAGCTGATCGCGTCGCGCGGTATCGGCGTGACCTGCAGGCGTGCCGACCGTCCCACGCTGTTTCGAGACACGGCGAGTTCTGCGGCTCAAGTGAACAGAGAGGTCGCCGGACTGGTACGGAAGGCGCACCGTGCAGGGGAGCTTCCGATCGTCCTCGCAGGATCGTGCAATGCCAGCCTCGGCGTGCTCGGGGGGTTCGAGCATGGGGGTTGCGGCGTCGTCTGGCTCGATGCCCACGCCGACTTCAATACGCCGGAGTCGACGGCCAGCGGTTTCTTCGCCGGCATGTCCACCGCCGTGATCACGGGCCACTGCTACGGCACTACTGGGCGCAAATCGGTGACAACACGCCGATCGCCGAGGACGCCATCGTGATGTTCGGTGTCCGAGACTTGTCCCCGGAAGCCGAGCGCGAGCGCTTGCGCCAGTCCGCGATCCACGTGGTCGCGTGGCGCGACGGAAAGCCAGAGCGGGAGATCGTGCCTCCACTCGACGACTTGGCCGGACGGGCGCGCGATGTCTACCTTCACGTCGACTTCGACGCCTTCGCCCCGGAGATCGCACCGGGCATTGTCGACGAGCCGGTGCCGGGCGGACTCTCTCTCGAGGACGGGGAACGCATCATCTGTGCGACCGCCGAACGGTTTCGCATCCAAGCCGCGACCCTCGCCACGTACGTACCCGAGGTCGACCAGGACGACAAGACGCTTGGGGTCGCGCTCCACATCATTGGTCTGCTGGGCGATTACGCGAGCAATCGGCGTCTGTGTCTGTGAGCGGACTTGTGAAGGGAGGGGCCGCGGGAGCGGCCCCTCCCTCGGTCAGGGTCAGCCGAGCGGCTGGAAGTAGTGCTTCTCGAGCCAGTGGGCGACCTTCTTGCCGAGCACCGCGCCTTGCACGTCGGCGGTGCGGAAGTGGATGCCGCCCCAGACGCGGGCGTCGATGATCTCCTTGAGCGCGTCCGAGAAGCGGTCGAAGCTCCTCGCCGGGCACGGCGCCGGCGAGCACTTGTTGCTCGTCGCCGTGAACGACACCTTGTCCGTGCCGTAGAAGTCCTGGAGCGTGTATACGAAGGCGCCGCTGACGCAACCGTGGCCGGCCGGATGGTCCGGGAAGCCGGGCGTCACGAGCTTCGCTCCCGAGACCGCGACGCTCGGGTCGAACAGCGGCGTCCAGTTGGGATCGCCCTCGGTCGCCGGGTTCCCGTCGTTGTCGCCCTCGCGGATCGCCGTGATCGGCCGCCAGAAGTTCCAGTAGTACTTGTTGTTCCAGCAACCGATGGACGCGTCCGCCGCGGCCAAGTTCGCGGTCGCAAACAGCCGCGCGTTGTCGGCGGCCTCGGACCCAGGCCTCGTCGCCAGGGAGCGCATCACTCGGTTCCAGATCGCAGGCCCGTGGTCCTGCCAGAAGATGGCCGCCTGCTTCTCGTCGGCGGTTCGGGTCGTGCTCGTGAGCGAGCCGAGCGATTTCACCTCGTTGTAGTCCTCTGCGTAGGCGCCGCTTGTGACCGCGTTCGGCGGGTCGGTACGGAGCATCTCCACATCCGGGACGATGAACGGCCGCACGCCTCCGACCCACGGCGCCGGGTCGATCGCGACGATTCCGCCTTGCGCCGGCGCCAGCCGCCACTGGCCCGGATCGCTGCCGAACACGAACGGGAACGGACCGGGCGGGTTGCGGCCGTCGTTCTGCCGTGCGTTCAGCATCGCCGCAGCTGCCGCCTCACCGGCGGCGACTCCACCAGCCTTCGAGCCGGCGGGCTCGTCGGGCAGTGCCGCGACGTAAGCGTCGTAGACCGTCTTGATCGTCGCCTGCTGCGTTGGGAACAGCCCGAAAAGCACCTTGTAGGCCGCGGTCGCCGCGGCCGCAGCTTCCGAATCCCATGGATTCGCCGCGGGCTGGATCAGATACGGCCGATGGTGCTGGTCGATCGCGTTGACCGCGTCGTAGACCGCACCCTGAACCATCGCGAAGCTCGAGGTCGCCGCCTGGGGCGACTGGCCCCCCGTTGCGACGATCGCGGTCGTCGCGATCGCATTCCAATCCGTCACCGCGTCGGCGCGCGCGACCGCAGGCGCTGCCAGGGCAACCACCGCCGCGATCGCCGCCAACCAGAACCGCATACGTTTCATGAGTACCTCCTCGTCTGGATCTGACGAGGCTAGGAAGCCACTGCCTCTGCGCCTACGGTGCCGGCAGGCGAGTTCGCGGGAGGCTGCCACCCGGTCACGCGGGATGCTGGGCCGCTTGACGCCGCCTACGCGATGACGGAGAACTTCCCGGAAGTTCACGACAGGAGGTCGATCGCCCTGGAGGCTCGGCAGGTCGAGGCACTGCGGGAAACGGTCGACCGGCTACGGCTCGAGGTCGCGGAGTTGCGCGCTTCCCGCGAGCGGCTCGTCGTGGCCGCCGATGCCGACCGCCACAGGACCGAGCGTGACCTGCACGCGGGCGTACAGCAGTGCCTGGTCGCGCTCGCGGTCAACCTGCAGCTCGCGGGCCCGCTGGCGGACGCCGATCCGGCGGCGGCGAAGGAGCTCCTCGAAGACATGGGGCGCGACGTGCAGCAGGCTCTGGACGAGACGGCGCAACTTGCGCAGCGGATCTACCCGCCGTTGCTTGAGGCGGGCGGCCTCGCCGCAGCCCTGCGCTCAGCCGCCGTGAGCGCCGGCATGCCTGCCTCCGTCGACGTCGCACCGGGCGTGACCTACCCGCCCGAGATCGCGGCGACGATTTACTTCTGCTATCTCGAGGCGCTCGAGCACGCCGGCGTCGGGGCGCGGACGACGGTCACGGTGCGCGACGAGGAGGAAGCGGTCGCCTTCGAGGTCGTAGGGACAGGCGCCTCTCCCGATGAGGGACTCGACCGGCTGCGCGACCGCGTCGAGGCGCTCGGCGGCCAGCTCACGATCCGATCAGAGCCCGGGGGCGGCACGCGCGTCTCCGGGTCGCTCCCGGTGTCGCGATGACGCTAGCCGCTCTCCGCGAGGTAGAGGATCACCGCCTTGACGCGCTTGTGGACCGCCGTCTCCCACGTCAGCCCGAGCTTGAGGAAGATCGAGTGGATCACCTTCTCGACCGATCTCTCGGTCAGGAAGAGAGCGTCGGCGATCGCCGCGTTGTTCTTCCCCTCGGCCATCTCGCGGAGAACGTCGCGCTCGCGCGGCGTCAACTGGTGGAGCGGCGAATCTTCGCCGCGGGCGTTCTCCGCTACCAGAACCTCGACGACCTTCGGGTCGATCAAGGAGCCGCCCTCCGCGACGGCGCGGATGGCGGCCGCGAGTTGCCCGACGTCCTTCACGCGCTCCTTCAGGAGATAGGCACGCCGCGCGCTGCCGCCCTCCAGGAGCGCGAGCAGGTAGCTCGGCGTCGCGTACTGGCTGAGCACGACGACGCCGACCTCGGGGTTCGTCTGGCGCAGCAGCTCCGCGGCCTGGATCCCCTCGTCGGCGCCGTCCGGCGGCATGCGGATGTCGGTGACGACGACGTCCGGCCGCTCTGCCTCGACCGCGGCGAGCAACGAGTCGAGGTCGCCGCACACGGCCGCGACCTCGAAGTCAGGTCGCGTTTCGAGCAACCGCCGGACGCCTTCGCGGACGAGGTAGTGATCCTCGGCCAACACGAGCCGGATCGGCATGGAAAGAGGATACGGCGGTGACGCCGGCGCCTCCAGGCCGCCCCCTCGTCCTGATCGTCGACGACAACACGAAGAACCTGAAGCTCGCCCGGGACGTGCTGCGCGCAGCCGGGTTTGGGACGCTCGAAGCGGCGAACGGCATCGGGGGTATCGCGCTCGCGGCCGAGCACCTGCCCGATGTGATCCTGATGGACCTCCGGCTCCCGGACATGGACGGCACGGACGCCGCGCGACAGCTCAGGGACGGGAAGCGAACGGCGCGGATCCCGGTCGTCGCGTTGAGCTCGCTGCCTGCCGACGGGGATTGGTTCCTTGGCGCCGGGTTCGCGGGCTACCTCGAGAAGCCGATCAACGTTCGCGAGTTCCCAGACCAGGTGCGGCGGTACTGTGCTAGCCCCCCGCTAAGCCGCCAGCGGGCACCGTAGGCACGCACGCCTCCTGCTCGTATCTTCGGCCGCGTTGGCACTAGACGGATCCGCGCCGGAATGTGAACATCGTCACGTACCGGTTGCCCATCCGAGCCCGAACGGAGAGGAGGCTCAGGAGCAATGCGGACATTCTCCATCGCGTGCGCACTGGCGATCGTCGTCGTCGCGCTCGCGGCTTGCGGCTCCGGCGGGAACTCAGTTTCCGAGCAGGCCATGCAGCGAGACGCGGACCGCTGGGCGATCGATCAGATCGAGAAGAACTTTCACAAGGCTATTTCGAGGAAGGACATTGACGTGATGATGAGCCTGTGGGCCCCTAATGCGACCTTCACCTACGGTCCCGGAGAGACCGCGACGGGGAAGAAGCAGATCCGGCAGGTCTGGCTCAAGGAGTCAAAAAACTTCCAGCCTACGAATCACTGGGTCTCGGAGACCCTTGCGTACAAGGTCCGGATCACGGTCAACGGCGACCGGGGCACGCTGTACTTCGAGTGCCACTACATCGACGTCAAGACGCACGAGCTCGGACCGATCACGGCTGCCGATCTGGACGTCGCGCGGATCAACGGACGCTGGCTGATCACCAACATGGTGGGAGCGTCTGCGACGCTGAGCACCTGAGCCCTTGTCGGACCAGGCAGCGCAGGAGCGAGGGGGAGCGGTCGTCGGGAAGCGGCGGTCGCTTGCCCCGGCCGACAATCCTCTCGTCCGTGCAGTCGGCCGCCTGCCGGCCAAGGTTCACACCAAGCTGCTCGTCGCGTTCGTGGGCACTGCGGTGCTGGTCGTCACGGTCGGCGTGCTCGGGCTGCGGGTCCTCGGACAGTCGAACGACAGGGTGGAGAGGCTCGGAGCACTCCAGGAACGAGCCTTCGCCTACGGCAAGCTCCAGAGCGACACCTCGCATGTTCGGCTGCTCCTAGCGGAGAATGTCGCAGAAGGCTTTTACGAGGTCAACCCAGGGGGGTTCAGCGGTCGCTCCGCGACCAGTCGGCTCGCTGTAGACCAGGCGGTCACAAACGCGCTGGCGCGCATCGGCCCTGCGACCGTCGCCGACGGCCTCGGCTTCGTGCCTCCCGCCGAAGACTCGGGTGTCCTTCGCCGGATCCGCGCAAACAGTTCGCGGCTGTCGACGGTGATGGGTGCGATCGTCGAGTCGAACAAGCGTGGAGCGCAGGTCGAGAACGCGGTGGCCCTACGTAACAGGGCCGAGCTGCTCGCAGTCGACCTCAACCAGCTCGCCACCGAGCTCGCAAACGCCACGACGGCGAAGACCGACGCGCTGATCGCTCAGAACGTGAGCTCGTACGCGGGCTCGCGGAACCTCGTCATCGGCGTGGCGGCGGCGGCGATCGTCCTGGGTCTCTTGCTCGGCTTCGTCCTCTCCTGGTCGCTGATCGGTCCGCTCCAGCGGATTGACTCCCGGCTGGCGGCGATCGCCTCGGGCGACTTCTCCGGCCACGTCGACGTCACCAACCGCGACGAGCTGGGCGCGCTCGGGACCAACGTGAACCGGATGAACGACGAGCTGAGGCGCCTCTACAAGGAGCTCGAGACGACGAGTCAGCACAAGTCGGAGTTCCTCGCGAACATGTCGCACGAGCTACGGACGCCGTTGAACGCGATCATCGGCTTCTCACAAGTTTTGCGCGAGCGGATGTTCGGCGAGGTGAACGCGAAGCAGGAGGAGTACCTCGACGACATCCTCTCGTCGGGCAACCATCTGCTCTCGCTGATCAACGACGTCCTCGACCTGTCCAAGGTCGAGGCCGGGCAGGTCGAGCTCGAGGTCGCGCCGTTCTCGCTGCGGGACGCACTCGAGCGCGGCGTCGTGATGGTGCGCGAGCGCGCGACGAAGGACGGCGTCCTGGTCGCGCTCGCGGCGGATCCGGATGTCGACGTCGTCGAGGGCGACGAGCGCCGCATCAAGCAGGTGATCTTCAACCTGCTCTCGAACGCCGTGAAGTTCACGCCCACGGGCGGGGCCGTCGACGTATCCGCCGCGCAGGTCAACGGGGAGGTGAGGGTCTCGGTGGCCGACACCGGTCCGGGCCTCGCGCCCGAGGATCACGAGCGGATCTTCGACGAGTTCCAGCAGACCGAGGCCGGGGTCGAGCTGCGCGAGGGGACCGGCCTCGGCCTCGCGCTGTCGAAGCGGCTCGTCGAGCTGCACGGCGGCCGGATCTGGGTCGACAGCGAGCTCGGAAAGGGGAGCACGTTCGTGTTCACGCTGCCCGCGAGGTCCTCCTAGCCATGGCCGGTGAGCAGGTCCTCGTGGTCGAGGACAACGAGAAGAACATGAAGTTGTTCCGGGACGTCCTGCAGGCGACGGGGTATCGCACGCTGGAGGCGACGACCGGCGAGCAGGCGGTCGAGCTCGCGACGGAGCACACGCCGGATCTCGTGCTCATGGACATTCAGCTTCCTGACATCGACGGCGTCGACGCGTTCGGCCGGCTGCGGGCGGACGAGCGAACCGCCTCGATTCCGGTGCTCGCCCTGACCGCCCAGGCGATGCACGGCGACCGCGAGCGGTTCCTGGCCGCCGGCTTCGACGGCTACCTCTCGAAGCCGGTAAACGTCGTCGAGCTCATCGGCGCCGTGAGGCAGCACTGCGACGGGCGGAGTCGATGAGCGCCAACGGCAACGCGCGGATCCTTGTCGTGGACGACGTCCCCGAGAACGTGCGCCTGCTCGAGGCCGTTCTCGCCCCCCGCGGCTACGACGTCGTCTCGGCCACCGACGGTCGCGCCGCTCTCGAGCTCGCCGAGTCCGCGAATCCGGACCTCGTGCTCCTCGATGTCGTGATGCCGGACATGGACGGCTACTCGGTCTGCCGGCGGCTCCGCGAGCGTGAGGAGACGGCGGTGCTGCCCGTGATCATGCTCACCTCGAGCGTCGGGCCGGAGAAGACGCAGGCGATCGAAGCCGGTGCGGACGACTTCATCCCGAAGCCGTTCAACCACGACGAGCTGCTCGCGCGAGTCCGGTCGCTGCTCCGGATCAAGCGCTACCACGACACCATCAAGGCGCAGGCCGCAGAGCTACTCGAGCTCAACGGGACCCTCGAAGGGCGTGTGCGGACGCAGGTCGAGGAGCTCGAACGGCTGCGGCGGCTGCAGCGATTCCTCTCGCCGCAACTCGCGGACGCGATCGTCTCGTCGGGCGACGAGTCGATCCTGTCCAGCCACCGCCGGCAGGTCGCGATGTTCTTCGCCGACCTCCGCGGCTGGGCGATCCTCGTCGATGCGGTCGAGCCGGAAGAGCTGATGCGGGTGCTCGGCGAGTTCCACGACACGATCGGCCGGCTTGTCAGGAGGTTCGACGCGACGGTCGGCTTCCTCGAGGGTGACGGCGTCCAGCTCTTCTTCAACGACCCGATCGAGATCCCCGACGCCGCGCTGCGTGCGGTGCGGCTCGGTTGCGCGCTGCGCGAAGAGATGGCAGAGCTGACGCCGCGGTGGCGGAAGCGCGGCTACGACCTCGACTTCGGCGCCGGCATCGCGCTCGGCTACGCGACCTGTGGCGAGGTCGGCTTCGAGGGCCGCTCCGACTACGCGGCGATCGGCGCAGTGACGAATCTCGCTTCGCGGCTCGCGGACGAAGCGACGGGCGGGCAGATCCTGATCACGCAGCGCCTCTACGCGGAGGTCGAGGAGGACGTCGAGACGGAGCCGGTCGGTGAGGTGACCCTCGACGGCTTCCAGGGCACGGTCGCAGCGTTCAACGTCGTTGCCGTGCGCGAGACGTGGGCGGAGCCGTCTCAGGCGGCCGGTTAGTTGCCTTCGGAGGCGTGCGTGCCTTCGACGCCGGCCAAGCCTGCAGGGGCCGCAACGTCTCCTTCGCTCTCGTCGTAGAGCTCGAGCCAGGGCAGGCCCTGCTCGATGTACGCGGCCACGTCGATCGCCGTCGGGGGAGGTTCGTGCCCGGTCAGCGCCCGGTACTGCTCGCTGTTCAGGAGATGGACGAAGACGACCGCCGAGTTGTCGGGATCCCAGACGTCGAGGCCGTGAGGATCGGGGTAGATCTTCTGCCGGATCTGGCCGCCCGCGCCAAGGCCGAGGCCCGGCGTCCTGAGCCGCCCCACTGGCAGCTCCTCGGCCGGCGGCGGCGGTTCGTCGGGGAAGACACCGGGCTTCGGCTCGTAGACGCGAATCTGGATGCCGCCAACCTCCTCCCGGCCCGTGAGGCGTCCCTCCACCGTGGCGCCGCTCCCCAATGGGAGGGCGACGAACTGGCGGACGAAGCCGTCGCCCGCATTGATCCCGTCGAGCCAGGGCTGGTTGGGACAGACGAGGTAGTTCTGGGGAGCGTCGGAGAGCCGTGCCTCCCAGGGTTCGCCCGAGACGGCGTTGACACCGCCGACGGCGACCTGCACGGCGTTCGGCTTCCAGTCGGCTCCCTCGAAGGCGAGCCAGAGCGCCTCTCGCTGGTAGAGCGGGATGAAGACCGCCGAGTCGGCCTCCGACACGGCCGGCGCCGCGTCGCCGAGCTCTTCGACCGGGGCGACAGGTAAGCGGCCGAGCCCCGGCGGGAGCGGATAGACGCGGCCGTCCTCCGGGATCCGCAGCGTGCGCTGGAAGGCGACCGCGAATCGGTCGCCGACTCGGACTTGGCCCTCACGGACCGAGACCGTCGGCATGGCTCGAGCCTACTTCGCCCTGGGGTACATCTGGGCGATGAAGGACTTGTCCCGAGCCGACATGTGCTTGTTCTCCGGCGTTCCCTTGCCGTCGGTGAACAGCGTGCCCGGGAAGGCGTAGAGCATGATCGAGCCGCGGTCGAACTTGGTCGAGTTCGTCTGCGTCTTCGAGTAGCGCTGCAGGATGTTGAAGTCGATGTCCTCTTTCGACCAGAAGTTCGGCGCGCCCGAGAAGACGCGGTACACCTCGGGGGTGTTCCATTTGAGGCCTGCCTGCGGGCTCTGGTGCTCGTGGATGCAGCCGAGTGCGTGGCCGAACTCGTGCACGACGACGCGCTCGTATTCGGCGTCGTCGGTGTCCGCGCGCAGCCACCCGTAGTTCATCGTCGGCTCGTGCTTGGGGAAGTAGCGCTCGACGAGGGCGTCGTTGCCGACCGCCGACCACGAGCCGGGATCGGCCGTGAACGAGATCCGGATCTGCTCGTCCTGCGTCCGCACGAACCTGAAGGTGACGTTCGCGTACTGCTCCCACATGTGCGCCTTCGCTTCGACCTTCTTCCTCTGCGTCGCGTCCCCGTCCAGGAAACGGCATTTCAGCGTCGTCCCGTTCGGCCACTTCTTCACCGGGATGAGCGCCATCCGCGCGATGGGATGGTGGAATTCCGACGCGTCGATATCCGGCGGCAGGCTCCGCATCGTTCGCAGGGCGTCCTCGGCGGCGGCCCGCTCGGCGTTCGCACGTGCCGGGTTGAACGCGTCCGGAATGATGCGATCGATGCAGAGGCGAAGATCCTCGTGGGGCGGCATGGCGGCTCCTCTCCTACTCGACGGCGGATCTCGGGTTGTCCCGAGGAGACCGCTCGATCGTACGCCCGTCGTCCTGCGGGGTCTAGGAAGCCTCTAGACGACGGCGAACGGCTGGTTGTCCGAGGTGCTCGCCACAACTTCGACGAACGGCTGCGCCGCTGCCAGGCCGTCGGTGGTGAGCAGGTTCGTCCGTCGGCCGAGTGCCGCGACGAGCGTCGCGCGCGGAACGAAGGTCGCTTCGCTCTCACCGAAAACATGCGAAAGCGTCGACATCAGCGCCGTCATCGGCCGCGCCGGGTCGGGATTTTCGCCCCAGAGGTTGAACAGGGAGCGTGGCGTCGCGTTCCGCGAGCCGTGGTGCCCGACCTTGTAGAGGTCGACGTCGGCGAGCAGCCCGGTCAGCTCCGCCTGCTCGGGCGAGTCCTTCAGCGCCCACAGCCAGTTCTCGATCTGAGCGTCGCCGGGGAACAGCAAGCGCTTGTCGCCGGCGTCGATCAGCAGGATCACGCTGGTGTTGTTGAGCGCGTCGTCGAGCGTGCGCACGATCCGCATCAGCGAGCCGAGCTGCTGGCGGTCGAGGCGGTCGACGAGCCAGCCGACGGGACCGGGCCCCGCCTCGGCCACGGGGACAGCCTGTCCCGCGGTGAGGAGGCGGCCGCCGGCGCTGGGAGCACCGGCGCGGACATGCTCGTCGGCGCCGCTGGGAATGCCCGCCGGCGCGGGTTGCTCCAGCTGCCTGTGGAGTGCGAGCCAGAACTCGGGGTCGTTCGCGCGCTCGTGCACGAGCTTGGGCTCCTGGTCGACCGTCGGCGGCCCGAGCACGCGCACGGTGATCCCGGGTACGAACTCCTCGATGCGCGACGCATCGCCCGCGCGGACGTAGACGCCGCCCTCCGTCTTCGTCCGGTCGGTCAGCCAGTCGACCGCGTCCTGGTTCGGAAGCTGGTCGAGGGCGAGACGGCCCACCTGGCCCCGGACGCTGCGCACGTCCGCCGCGCCGGCGAGCTCGGCGACCGTGGCGGCGAATGTCTGCCCCTCGCCGAGGCTGGCCGCGAAGCGGTGTGTGCCGGATCGAAGGGCCGGTCCGCTCGCCTCCGGCGGCAGCTGCGGGTCGTCCATCCACGGACGAACGACAAAGCCTGGCTGCAGCCGCTCGAGGATCTCGGTCGCGTGTGCGTCGCCGAAACCGTCGATGTGGTCCTTGTGCCGGTGCGTCGCGACGATCACGTCGAGGCGGCCTTGCGTGTGCTGCTCGATCAGCTGGGCGACGCGCGCCCTGAGCCCCGTGCCGAGGCCCTTGGGAGCACGCCGGCTGCCGAAGTCGATCAGCACGTGCCGCTCACTCCGCCCGTCGGCGAGCGCGGTGTCGTACTCGAAGCTGAGGAGGAAGCAGTCGCCGAAACCCACCTGGTACATGCGCACGCGCACGCGCGCTGGCCGAAGTGTGCGTGGCCGCGCCAACTACCAGTCCTCGCCCGCGTGGCTGTCCGGCTCGTGGAATTCGGCAAAGCGCATTCCCAGTGGCGTACCGAGCGAGAAGCCGAGCCGTTTGCTGCGGTCGTAGAAGCCGTGCCGGATCAGATAGTCGAGCCGCCGGCTCTGCCGCTTCCAGTCCTGGAGCCGCTTGCTCGCATGGAACTTCGCCATCCCGAACTGGTCGAAGATCAGCGTCCCGCCGCCCCAAAACTGGATCTGGGTGTCCTTCTTCAGGTCGCCCGGAAGCTTGACGCCGAGGCCTTTCGCCTCGGCGGCGGTGACGTTCAGCATCTGGATGTAATTGGCGACGACCTCGTTGACGATCAGGCCGTCCGGGCCGGCCCGGACGGACGGGCGCACCGACTCGACGGAGATGTAGTAGTCGCGATTGATCCCGAGCACGTCGGCGTTCTGCCAGAGGAAGCGAAAGACCTCGTCGCGATCAGCGCGGAGCGCCGTGAAGTTGAGGTTGTCGTAGACCAGCCGCTGCTCGAGCCCCCCGAGATCGGTCGTTCGCCCTTCCGGCTCGATCCCGAACGACGCGAACGTGTTCTGCACCGACGTTCGATAGCCGTGCGGGTCGTCGGGTGCCACGACCCCGTCGGAGACGATCAGCGCCTCGAGGAAGTCCGCGAACTCGAGCTCGACCGCCGGGGCGTAGTCGATCGCCCGGATCGCCATCTGCAGAAGGTGTTGCGCGGACTTCGCTCCCTCCTCGGCCGCGCGCTTCCGGTCGAGCCCTTCGGCGTAGATGAGCGCCGTCAGGCGGCCGGTCCACATCTCGACGAGCGAGCGCATGATCGCCGCGACGATGATCTCGCCGCGGCGGTGCGGCTCTTCGTACTCGAGCTCCATCTTCCACGTCTCGTTCGGCTCGAGCTCGAGCGAGCGCCGCAAGGCGCTCCCGCGGACGCCCGAGGTCGCCTCGCCGAACTGCTTGGCGAGGCCGAAGAGCGCCGAATGCGCCAGCTGCCCGCCGGTCACCTGGGCGGCCGGGATCCGGCCCTGCGCGTTCGGCGGCCCGAGCGCCGTCTCGACCAGGGAGTCGATCGAGAACACCGAGAGCAGCGCGACGATGTCGGCGAAGCCCTCGTGGAAGGCGGACTGGTCGGGTAGGCCCGGCTCGATGAAGCGCGGGCGTAGCCCGTCGAGAATCGCGTGGGTCGTCTCGTGGGCGACGATGTCGTGCGAGAGGCAGGTGTAGACGGTCGTGCCGTCGATCGGCGGCAGGTACCCGAAGAAGATGCCGCAGTCCTCGCCGTTGTAGTAGGCATTCGCCTCCGCGAAGGCGTGCGGGACGAGATAGAGCTGATGCCCGCGGAAGCTCCAGGCGAGGCGCCGGCCGAGCGCGGCCTCGAACGCGGCCAGGGTACGCGCCGCGATCACGTACACGTTCTGGGCGTGAAAGCGGGGATCGGATTCGAGCACGTCGTCGTCCGCGTCCTTGAACCGGTCGAGACACGTCCAGGCGCGCTCGGGGTCGCCGGTTTCGGGATCGGTCAGGTCGGCAGGCTCGAGGAGCACTCCGGCCGTCCCGTCATAGTCGATGACGTGAAAGCGCTGACCACGCGGCCCCGGCGCGAGCCAGTCGCTGGGCACCGGGACCGTCGCGCGAACGATGCCGTCATCAGACATGAATCCGGGATCCTTCGCGATGATCGTCACCTGTCGCGTCCGCACCCCTGGAACGGGCGCGGTTCTATCTGCGGGCCGCGCGTCGGCCATCCCAACCTCCTCGACGGATCGCGCGAGGCTACGCCCGGAGGCCGCGAGCGTCAACGGCGACGGCGTTTCCGGCGCGTTGACATCGATCTCCCTCGCTGAGAAGGTGGCGGCGGCGGAGGCAAGGACGAGCGTCTGCGGCCGCTCCGAGCACGGGAGGACCAAGGATGCCTACTTCCGGCACGCACATCACGATCGTGCAGCGCGTGGCTGCGAGCGATCCGAAGTACACGGCCCTCCTCGGCGATCCGGATCCCACGCTCGACGAAGACGACGCGGCCGCCGTGCAGATGCGGTACGCCTGCCTCGGCGCGGTGGGGCCGGACATCTTCTACGCGCTGGCCGACTACGGGAGTGAGCTGCAGGACCTCGAGGACTTCCTCGTCAAGGTCGGCGGCACCTTCGAATGCATCGGCGAGCTCATGGGCAAGGTCGATCGCTTCGTCAGCGGGATCGAGTCGGAGATCACGCTCGGCATCAGCGATTCGATCAAGCAGACCTTTGGGCTGATCAACGGCGTGATCAAGGAGGGATTCCTCGCGCTGATCGCCAACGCGGGCATCAACCTCTGGCCCGTCTTCGAGCCCGCTCGACAGCGCGACCTTCCTCGGAGCAGCTGGTTTTGGGCCGACTATCTGCACTACATCCGGTCGGGCCGCTTCGTCCGGACGCTACTCGACAAGAGCAAGGGCAACGACAACCTGCACGCCTACGCGCTCGGCTACCTGACCCACTATGTCACCGACGTCGTCGGCCATCCTTACGTCAACCAGGTCGTTCAGGCACCGTGGCGGCTGTACTGGCAGCGCCACCACCTCGTCGAGAACTTCATCGACGCATACGTCTGGGACCGGTGGCACGACCCGCTCCCACCGCCCGCGCCTCCGAGTACGGACGAGCAGCCGCTCGACCAACTCAGCGCGACGCCGAATGCACCGGGGAGCGGGGCGCCGTTCACCTTCTCTCGACTGAACGACTGGATCAACGTCGGCTCGCTCAGCCTCGGCGACCCGGTCGACGACATCGTCAAGGGGATCTGCGACACGATCGAGCAGGGACTCTTCGACCTCGGCGTGGTCGACGAGCTCGAGTCGGACGGACCCGACGAGGCCGACTTCAAGGCGTGGACCGAGCTGGTCGCCGACGCGATCAAGGAGACGTATGACGAGACGCCGGACAAACGTCCGATGAACCTCGCCGGCGGCGTCCTTCCAGGCGGCGTCAGCAGACCGGACGGCTATCCGACGGCCGAGGACGTCGGCGCGGCGTACGGAGTTTTTCGTCTGATCATGCGCGTGACGACGGAGGAAAGCATCCTGCCGCCAAAGCCGCCGGACATCCTGACGGACATCAGCGACGCGGTCCAGAAGATCCTCGACGACGTCGCGAACGACCTCGGCGCCATCCCGCCGTTCCCGACCCCAAGCACGAGCGGCGGCTTCAGCCTCGATGCGATCCTCGATGCGCTGATCAATGCCGCCGAATGGGTCGCGGACGTCGCGGAGGCGGTTGCGAAGGCGGTCACGGATTTCGTCGAGGACGTGATCAATGCCGTCGGAACGGCCGTCTCCGACGTGATCAAGTACGCGCTGTACCTGCTCAACTGCGCGCTCTTTGCGCTCTACCGCTCTTTCCGTGACGTGCTCGTGCTTCAGGCGTACGCGGTTCCCTTCACGGACGAGCTGGCCGTCACCATGGGCGGTCTCAACACGGGGACACTGTGGCGCTCCGCGGGCGACCTTCCCAAGGGGATGTACCCGCACGAGGAGATCGTCGCGGAGCGGGCCAAGTTCGGTAGCAGCTACAGCCCGGCCGTGCCGCCCACGGCTCCGGCCGAACGGCCGCCTGTCCTCCTGACCGCGCCGTACAAGCCGCGCCCGGGTGGCGGCGGATCCCTCTCGAACATGGTCGGAACGGTGCCGACCTTGCCAGACGACTTCATCGACGCACCGTTCGGGCCGGACAACATGTTCTCCAAGGGTGGCCCCGAGCCGCCGACGGGCACGGCGAGGCCGCGAAGCTTCAGGGCCAACCGGCGCAACTTAGGCGGCGCTATCGCGAACTCGAAGCGAGGCATCGACCTTGCCGAGGCGGGCTTCCCGCGCGGGACGATGCTTCCCGACTACAACCTCGACGGCGACCGCGGCTATGCCTGGCCGTGCTGGGACGTGGAACCCGAGCCGACCGGAGCGGGTCCGCCAGGCGATCCGCTGAGCCCGACCGATCCGGCCAACGCGGCCACCGGTGTCGCCACCGTGGATGCCGTCCGAGTTACCGGTTGAAGGGGGAAGAGATGCCGCCGACACCCGACAGACGAACACGACGAACACGCGCACCGAAGGTCCCGCCGTTCCGAAAGCCGGGGGAGCAACTGGGTTACGCCGTCGAGCTGCGCCGTCGCAGGCAGTGGCCTCCGTCCAAGATCAAGCCGAGAGACGACCGTCACCGAGCGACCGCGACGCCGTTCCTCGTCGTTCCCGTGGACGGCAACGACCTCGGCGCCCGGCCCGTGCCCGGGACTCAGGCGCTCCATTCGCAGAGCATCCAGCTCATCGACGGCTCTGGGACGGCGGTGAGCGCGCCGATCCCCGGCTCGTCCTACACCCTACGCGCATCGATCCGGAACCTCGGCGCGACAGCCGCATACGCGGGCCTGGCCGATTTCTACGTGGCTCAGCCGCCGGACCTGGACCAGGCGGCAGGGACGGCCGGATCGACTCTGCCGGCCCAGGGTCGAACCGGGTTCGTCGTGATGCCGGGCGAGACCCGCCACGTCGACAGTCCGCGTCCCTGGGTTCCCGCGACGGCGGATGAGGCCAGGCAGAGCGTGCTCGTCCACGCATACGACCTCGTCCTCGATCGGCTGACGAAGCCGTTCGACGCGCGCGCGGATCGACACGTCGGCCGGCTGGATGTAATCGCCGACTTCGCCGGCGTCTGGGACGGCACGTTCACGACCGACTTCCGGCCCGGCGAGAGCTTCTTGATGCGTGTTGTCATCGCGCAGAACGGTCTTGTGGTCAATTGCTCGTTCTTCGAGGAGGTCGGCTCGCCGCCCGCGCTGCCGAGCAATCCGCAGAGCACAGGCTCGTCGACGATCGCCGGGAATCAGGTCACGCTGGCGACGACGGACTTCTTCCCGAACGGCCAGCCGTTCACGACGAACAGCTTCACGCTGCCGCTCACCGATCCCGACACATTGCAGCTGACGAATGTGCACGTCTTTCCGCCCGGTGACGGCCGGCCGACCCAGCTCTGGCTCGCCGACCTCCATCGCGTCTGACGCCGGCAGCGCGGGCGTTAGGCCCTCTCCGTGTTGCGCGTGCCGTTCCTCGGCGCCGGTCGAGTCGGCGGAGCCCGTGCCCGACGAGTCCGAGCTACCCGACGAGTAGTCGGGCCCAGCCGCGCTCCCTCATCCGAAGGGTTCGCGGCAGGCGCACCTCATCACCCGAACGAGTGATTGGAGGCTCTGCTCCCTCGTTCGGGGGACGCGCTGCGAGGGGCGGCGGCCAAGATTCGGCCATGGGGCACGTCCTGCGGCACAGAGAGAAGGGGAGCATGCTGAAGAAGAAGAGAAAGCGGGGATCGGCGCTCATCGCGCTGGTCGTCGTGGTCGCGGCGCTCGCGGCCGCGCCTGCTGCCGGCGCGGAACCGCTCGGGTTCTTCCAGCCGGACGCCAGCTGGGCCGAAGGCGCCTAGCCGCCTAGCCGCCTCGTCACAATCCCGATGTGACATCTGAGCGCCTCGGCGGCGTATCAGCACCGTGAACGCGGTGACGACGACGTTGCCTCGCCTTGCCGTCGAACGGCCGTCCTTCGCGGCGGTCGCGGAGGCGGAGCTGGACGCCGTCCACCGCTACCTGCTGTTCCTGACCGGGGACGGGTCGCTCGCAGAAGACCTGGCCGGCGAGACCTTCGAGAAGGCGTTCAGGACGTGGCGTCGGTTCGATCCGCGCCGTGGGAGCGCCCGCACGTGGCTCTGCCAGATCGCCCGCACGACAGCGCTCGACCACTTCCGCGCGGAGGAGCGCCGCCGCCGGCGTGAGGATCGCTTCACCCGCGAGCGGACGGCGATCGAGGAACCGCCGGCGGTTCCCGGCGAGCTGGGAGTGGCACTCTCACGGCTGTCGCCGGCGGAGCGAGAGGTGGTTGCCCTGCGAGTCCTACTGGAGCTCGACGGGCCCAGCGCTGCTCGCCTGCTCGGGATCAGCCGCACCGCCTGTTCCACGCGGCTCAGCCGCGCCCTGAAGAGACTCGAGGAGCTGATGACAGATGCCCGCGACTGACACCGACTTCGAGCGCGAGTTCGCTGAGCTCGTCGCCCAGCTGCGAGGGGTTCCGGCGGCGGCGCCGGAATCGCTGCGTGCCAGGGTCCGGGCGCTGGGCGAGCCGGAGGCGCCGCCGACGCTCCACGACCGGCTGGCGACGATCCGCTGGCGGCGCACATTCCTGCTCGCGGCTCCCGCCTGCCTCGCCCTCCTTCTCTCGGTCGCGGCTGTTCGCGGCCTGCTCTCGTCGAACGAGCCGCAGCCCAAGGCATTGACGACGACAGTATTGGGCGCCGCCAAGCTGAATCCGCACAGAAACGTGCCGGCGGTGCCCGCGCCGACCTGGGGAACGACAAGGGACAAGGCCGGGACCAGCGGCGCCTTCAGCCTCGGCCTCGGCGTCAGCGGTGGCCGTCCGGTGAACTACGACGCGTCGCTGCGGGTGCGAGTCCGCGACGCCGACGCGCTTTCCGACAAGACGGCGGAGGCGATGCGCGTGGCTCGCTCGTTCGGCGGCTACGTCTCGTCCCTCCAACAGACGACGACGACCGGGCGGCCCGGAGAGGCCGACCTCGTCCTCCGCATTCCGGTCGCGCACGTCGAAGAGGCGATCACCGGGCTCGCCGCTCTCGGCACCGTGCTCGAGCAGCACCTCTCGATCGTCGACCTGCAGCAGACGCTCGATCAGCAGCGTCGGCAGATCCGGAATCTCCGCGTCCAGATCGCGCGGCTGACCGAAGCTCTGCGCAACTCGTCGCTGGCCGAGGACGTGCGGCTGCGGCTCCAGTTCCAGCTCGAGGAGGCACGCCAGGCGTTGACCCGCGCGACGCGCGCAAACAAGGGGACGCTCCGGGAGGCGGCGCTGTCGGAGATCGCGCTGTCGCTGACGACGCAGCACGCGGCAGGGACCGTGACGAAGCACCACCGCAGCCGCGTCGACCGGGCGACGCGCAATGCCGCGTCGTTCCTCGCGTCAGCCGGTGCCGTCGCGCTGTTCGCCCTGATCGTCGTGAGCCCGCTGCTCCTGCTCGTGGCCGTGTGGATCTACGGCTCGCGTGCGTATCGCCGTCGCGAGGAGCAGCGGCTACTTGCGGCGGCGCCGCAGTAGGCGCAGGAACTCGTGCCGGCGACGGCCGGGGTGGAGCTCGACGCAGAGCACGCCCTCGCCGTCGCGCGGCCCGTGCCGCCAGAGCCCGTCCTCTTGGACGTAGACCTCCTCGTCCCAGACGTAGAGGTCGGCTTTGCGAAACCAGGTACGCCACGCGTCCGCCGGCTGCCGGAGGAACCAGTCGTCCGGGGTCGAGCCGCAGGGGACGGTTGCGAGGATCTTGCCGTGGCGCGCCGTCACGCGCCGTAGCTCCCCGAGCGCCGCGAGCGGCGCGTCCGGACTCTGCTCGGCGGTGAGGTCGTAGCGCGTGTTGTCGCCGCCGACGTGCTCGAGCGTCGAGACGCAGAAGATCACGTCGAAGGAGCGCGCGCCGAACGGAAGCTGACGCAGATCGGCCTTCACCGTCGTCATCCCGGGGACGTCGCGCTCGGCGAGGTCGACCCCGACGAGCTCCCGAGCGCCGAGCCCGAGCAGCGCTGCGAGCCAGGCCGGTTCGGCGAAGGCGTAGCCGACGTCGAGCACGCACGCTTCGCCGCGGTACCTGCCGAGCGTCCAGGCGAGCTCGATCGGACGCTCGTCGAACTCCGCCGCAGAGACGAGCTCGTGCGGGTGCTCGCCCGTCGCACGAGCCGCCGCGCCGCGCCCGATCCCGTCGTCCAACGCGCGGAGGCGGCGGAACTCCTCGCTGTCCGCCAGCTCCGCGAGGAGACCGCCGCGCGACAGGCCGTGCTCGGACAGCGCCGCGAGCGCGTGGACGCGCGCCTCGTCGTCCGGAGGCCGGCGCAGGAGGAGGCGGAACGCGCGCTCGACGAAGTCCTCGTCCGAAAGTGCGGCCAGCTCGAGGTGCACGGCCAGCCGCTCGTCCATTTTCGGATCGTACGCTGTGATTCACTTCCGGCCGTGCTCGTCCTGGTGCTGTCGACCGGTCACAAGATCGGGCTCGGAGTCGGCGCAGCGGTCTTCATCGCGTTCGCGCTCTCCTCAGCGTTCCTCTTTCCCCGCTTCCGCGCGACCTTCCCCGGCCGAGGGCTGCCCGCCTTCGTCGTCGTCGCGTTCGTCTTCTTCTTCGGGATGCTCACCGCCGTCGAGGTCTTCGGCGCCGAGAAGAAGGAGAAGGGTGAGGAGCACAAGGCCGAGTCGACGACGGAGCCCACAACGACGCAGCAACAGCCGACCACCACCGTGACGCTCCCGGCCCCGACCACGACGACGATTGCCAAGCCGAAACCGACGCCTAAGCCCAAGCCGCAGACCGTCGCCGTCACGGAGACGGAGTTCAAGATCTCCCTGCCGTCGACGCAGCTGAAAGCCGGACCCGTCACGTTCGACGTGAAGAACGCTGGGAAGGTCGAGCACGACCTGATCGTCACGGGCAACGGCGTCACGGCGGGCACGCCGCGCTTCGGCGGCGGTCAGAGCAAGACGCTGAAGGTGACCCTGAAGCCCGGAACGTACGAGCTCTTCTGCTCCGTCCCCGGCCACAAGCAGCTCGGGATGGACGCGAAGATCACCGTCACTGGGTGAGAAGAGCTCCTAACGGAATGACCACGCGCTGCTGGGGTGCGATGGGCGAGTGCGGTGCAAGGACGCAGGGAGCGCCCATAGCCGAAGCTATGGGCGTGACCGAGGACGCGGCAGCGTGCCGCCCAGCGCGGCCCGGCGGCCCGTGCTTCGTTTCGTTAGGGGCTCAAAGGCGAAGGCCCGCTCGGGGCGGGCCTTCTGAGGCGGAGAGGGCGGGATTTGAACCCGCGACGCACCTTTCAGCACGTACGCGATTTCCAGTCGCGCTCCTTAGGCCACTCGGACACCTCTCCGTGTGGAGGGACATTGTGCCCGACGTCGGCGCGACCGGTCCTCAGTTGGCGTAGCCGATCGCTGCGGCGCTGGCGACCACCGCGGACACGGCGGCGAGGACGATTTTCCGTCGGCGGGTCATCGGGGTGATGACCGTGGCTCGCCCTTGCCTGCCCGTCCAGGATGAGTAGTGGCGACCCAGTACCCATTCTCGGAAGAGGGCGGCGATGTAGAGCCATCGCGTGTAGAAGTTCACGAGGAACCATGGGACGAAGCCGAGAACGGCTTCGCGGATTCCGACGACGCTCGTCACAAGGCCGATGTTGAGAACGACATGGGCCGCGAAATAGACGGCGTACACGGTCAGGAGTGCCTGGCCATGTCCCGTCGCGATCAGGTAGCCGAAAAAGAAGTACGACCAGAAGAGAGAGACGAGGTCGAAGAGGGCGGTGCCGACGGCCAGCAACGAACGCGTGTGGAGGAGTTGGCGCCGGTATTTGGACATGTTCTGGGCGTAGCCCGATGCCCACCGCCGCATCTGCGCCCGCCAGACGGTGAAGCTCTCGGGGTCAAGGGTGAGCGCCACGGCATTGGCGGCATAGCCGAGCTTGTAGCCGGCGGCGTGCATCGCCCAGGTTGCGTCCATGTCCGCCGAGATCAGGCCCGAAGGAAATCCTCCGACGGCCTTGATGACCGATGTCTTGAAGGCGTAAGAGGCGCCGGTTAGTACCTGGATGCGCCCGACCTGTGCCTGGCAGAGACGCCACCACCGCCGCCCTAGCGCATACGAGAAGCGGCGCGCGCGGATGAAGAAGCCGCGTGGCTGCATCGGGAGAATCGTCGAGCAGGTGGCGTCGCAGCCGTTCTCGTTCAGATCCCGCATCATCAGCTCGATGCAGCCGGGCTCTGGACGTGTATCACCGTCGAACCCGATGATGACGTCGCTTTCGATCTCCCAGAGGACGACGTTCTGTGCAGTGGCTTTGTCTTGGCATTCGACCTCGACGACTCGAGCGCCGGCTTCTCTCGCTCGGTCGGCGGTGGCGTCCGTGCAGGAATCAGCGACCACGATCACTTCGTCGATCGCGTACGACTGATCGAGGCAGGCGTGAACGAGGTCGGCGATCGACGCCTCCTCGTTGTGCGCCGGGATGAGGACGGTGGCGGAGAGCACCGCTAGGGGTGCTGTGCGTGCGCGATCACGCGAACGATGAAGCCGATGCCTCCCTTAGCGGCGGCGGCGACGGTCAGGACCATGGCCCCAATACCGGTATGCGGCGGGTGGCCGTACATAGGATTCTCACTTTCAGTTGCGGCGGTTAGAGACGGCGATGGCGCGAGCGCCAGCGGGGTGCGGCTAAACGGGGGGCACTACTTCCTTCGGTTAACCCGAGTGGTGCCGCATCCGCCGATCGAGGGAACTTGGACGCCAGTTGGACACCGGACGGTCACATGGAAACGGCTCCGACTGGAGACCCGCTCCGTTGAGCGGAGGGGGAGGGATTTGAACCCTCGATCCGCCTAACGACGGATAACGGTTTTCGAGACCGCCGCATTCGACCGCTCTGCCACCCCTCCGAGGAGGGACAGAGTAGCCGAGCGTCGCCGGGGCGTCGGCTATCCTGCGGGCCACGGAGAAGTGGCCGAGTGGCTGAAGGCGGCGCCCTGCTAAGGCGTTATGGGGGTGAACTCCTCCATCGAGGGTTCGAATCCCTCCTTCTCCGCCTCGACTAGGCAGGCCGGAAGAATCACCCTTCGAGGGGAGGATTCCGGCGGCGAAAGCACGAACATTCGGGTTGCCGGCTCCCCCCTCATACCCCGGCACTCGAAACCCGTCTGCGGCACTCGGAGGCGGGTTTCGTCGTTTCGGAGATAGATTCGGCGCGTGGCGGGGCCGGTCAACGTCCGGGATTACGAGCGGCTCGCGGAGGAGCGGCTCGACGCCAACGCGCTTGCTTACTTCGCGGGCGGATCCGGCGACGAGGTGACGCTGCGGGAGAACGTCGCCGCCTTCGAGCGGTTGAAGCTCAGGCCGCGCGTGCTCGTCGACGTCGGGGGCGGCACGACGACCACGAGTGTGCTGGGGACGGAGGTGTCGATGCCCGTGCTGATCGCGCCGCTCGCGCTCCAGCGGATGGCCCATCCCGACGGCGAGCTCGCGACCGCGCGAGCGGCTGCGGCTGCGGGAACGATCATGTGCCTCTCGACGGCGGCGACCGCCCGACCCGCTGAGGTCGCGGCGGCGGCGCCGGGCGCGCCGCGCTGGTTCCAGGTGTACGTGTTCGAGGACCGTGCGATCACGAAGGATCTCGTGGCCGAGGCCGTCGAGAGCGGATACGGCGCACTCGTGCTCACGGTCGACGCGCCGTTTCTCGGTCGGCGCGAGCGCGACATCCGGATCGATTTCAAGATTCCGGAGGGCCTGACGCCGTCGGGGAACATCTTCAGTGAAGGCTTCGATCTGGGCTTCAGCTGGCGCGACCTCGAGTGGCTGGCCGGCTACGGCCTCCCGGTCGTCGTGAAGGGCCTCCTCACTGCCGAGGACGCGCGTCTCGCCTGCGAGCACGGTGCCGCGGCGGTGGTGGTCTCGAACCACGGTGGCCGGCAGCTCGACGGGGTGCAGGCGTCGATCGACGCGCTGGAGGAGGTCGCGGATGCGGTCGACGGTCGAATCGAGGTGCTGCTGGACGGCGGCATCCGCCGTGGCACCGATGTGCTCAAGGCGCTCGGGCTGGGGGCGCGGGCGGTGCTGATCGGGCGCGCGATGGTCTGGGCACTCGCGGTCGACGGCGAAGCCGGCGTCGCGCACGTGCTCCGGCTCTTGCGCGACGAGATCCAGCTCGGCCTGGCGTTGCTCGGCTGCTGCTCACCAGCCGAGGTAACCCGCGCTCATGTCACCTAGAGACAGGTCCTATTCGGATGGGTCAGACCCAGGTGTAACGACTGTGTGTCAGTTCGTCCACAGGTGCTACCCGTCCGCACGATGCGGCGCCGCAACGGATTCACGGCCCGACGGAAGTGTCCGTTCCAGATGGGTCAGACCCAGGCGTAACGAGTTTGTGTCAGTCGTTCCACAGGCGGCCGGCCGGGCGCCAAACAGCGCCGCCTTCGGCTCAGTCGTGGACGCGTGCGATCAAGTCCGACCGCCGCAGGACGCGCACTGCCGCGCCCGCCAGCCGCACTTCGTAGCCGGCGTCGGTCGGGAAGAGGACCTTGTCGCCCGGCTCGATCCCTACGCTTTCCGTCCCGACGGCGGTGACGACGCCGGTGCGGCAGTCGGTCTCCGACGAGGCCGGAATGATCAGGCCCAGGTTCGTCTCCGACTCCTCGTCCGAGGGCTGGATCACGACGAAGTCGTCGAGCGGCTCGAGCGAGAGGTCGATCCGGCGCGCGTCGTGCTCCTGCATCTGCACGAGGAAAGCTACATCCGACCGGCTGCGATGAAGGGGACGACGCACGCGGATACTTTCCCCCCGTGCGCGTGGGCCGCCACGAGGTTCCGCTGTCGAACCCGGACAAGATCTTCTTCCCGGAACGTGGGCTGACGAAGGGCGACCTCGTGCGCTACTACCTCGACGTCGCCGACTGCGCGCTCCCGCACCTGCGTCGCCGGCCCTTCCACATGAAGCGGTACCCGAACGGCGTCGACGCCGATTTCTTCCACCAGAAGCGCGTGCCGCCGCACCCCGACTACGTCGGCGAGCAGTTCGTCAGCTTCCCGAGCGGGCACACGACCGTGTTCGCCGTCGTCGACAACGCCGCCGCGCTCGCGTGGGTGATCAACCTCGGCTGCATCGAGCTGCACACGTGGCACTCGCGCGTGGACGACATCGAGCGGCCCGACTACCTCCTGATCGACCTCGACCCGACCTTCGACGGCCAGTGGCCGTACGTGCGCCAGATCGCGCTGGTCGTGAAGGAGGTGATGGACGAGCTCGGGCTCGCGGCCTATCCGAAGACCTCCGGCGCGACCGGGTTCCACATCCTCGCGCCGATCAAGCCTGAGCTCGTCTTCCCGGAGGTCCGTCGCTTCGCCAAGGCCGTGGCCGAGGAGGTGGAGCGGCGTGTCGGCGACCAGGAGATCGCGACGACGACGTGGCGGGTCGCCGACCGGCGGGGCGTCTTCGTGGACTTCGGCCAGAACGCGCGCGACCGGACGATCGCCGCGGCCTATTCCGTCCGGCCGACGCCCGATGCGCGGGTCTCCGCGCCGCTGCGCTGGGAAGAAGTCGCGGACGTGGATCCCGCGGACTTCACCGTCGAGACGATGCGCGACCGGATCGCGGAGGTCGGGGACCTGACGGCCGGCATGTGGCGCCGCAAGGCGTCACTGCGGCACCGGTTCGCGAAGCTCGGGCTCGAGCCGCCTGTAAGGCAACAGCTCTGAGTTGCCGATAAGAGCCGACGTGGAGAGACGTCCGGCAAGATGGCGCCCGATCGGCGCCGTCCTCGTGGAACGCGGTGCGATCGACGAATCGCAGCTCCAGGCTGCGCTCGCCGAGCAGCAGCAGAGCGGGCGGCGGCTCGGGGAGATCCTGATCGACTCGGGCGCGATCACCTGGAACGCGCTCGCCCATGCGATCGCCGCCCAGGTGGACGTCCTCGATGGACACGCGTCGGAACCGGAACCGGAGCAGGCGCCCCAGCCCGAGCCGGCGCCGCGGCCGGCTCCAGTCGTGCCCGCGCCGGAGGCTCATTCGGGAGACCGCCTGCAGACGGTCGAGGCGATGCTCCGCGAGCGCCAGCGTGCGTTCCTCGAGCTGGTCTCGACGACCGAGACGCTGCGGCGTGCGGTCGCGAAGCTCCAGGACGAGCTCGCGGAGAAGGACGCCGAGATCGCGCGCCTTCGCCTCCAGGCGATCGCCTAGCTCGCGAGCAGGCTCTCGAACGTCGGGTCGCCGGCGCGGCGCGGCGGCCGCAGCTCCTTCCACGTGCACTGCTTCGGGTCCTTGTCCGGGCGGAACCGGAGGAACCGGGTGCCGTGCCGGAAGCGGCTCCCCTGCACCTTGTCGTACCGCACCTCCGCCACGAGCTCCGGCCGCACCGCTGCCTCCTCCAACTCGCCCGTGCCCCAGCGGTTCGGCTCCGAGAACCCGCGCTCCGGCGCGCCTTTCAGCAGCGGCAGGACCTGCTCGGCGATCTGCGCGTGCTTGCCGGCTGCGACGGCGGCCGAGCCGACGTAGTCCATCTTCCCGTCGTCGGCGTAGAGCCCGAGCAGAAGCGTGGCGATCCGCTCCGGCTTCTCCTTCCAGCGGAGGCCGACGATCACGCAGTCGGCCGTCTTGTAGGGCTTGATCTTCAGGACGGCCTCGCGGGAGCCGGGGAGATACGGGACGCCGAGGCGCTTCGCGATCACGCCGTCGAGCCCGGCTGCCTCGAAGCTCGAGAGCCACTCCTGGGCGCGGTCGGCGTCGCGCGTCGTCGGAGAGAGCCGGAACCCCTTCGCCTTTGCCTGGAGCTCCTTCCGCCGCTGCTCGAGCGGCAGCTTCCACGTCTCCTTCCCTTTCCAGAGCAGGACGTCGAAGGCGATGAAGTCGGCCGGGATCTCGGCCGAGAGCTTGCGCACGCGCGACTCCGCCGGATGGAGGCGAAGCTGCATCGAGTCGAAGTCGAGCACGCCGTCGCGGGCGATCACGATCTCGCCGTCGACCGCGGAGTGGGGCGGGAGCAGGTCGCCGAGCGGCCGCAGCTCCGGGAAGTAGCGGAGCAGCGGCCGGCCGTTCCGCGACCAGAGCGCGAGCTCGCCGCCGTCGTTCTCGAGGACGCCACGGAAGCCGTCCCATTTCGGCTCGAACTGCCAGTCGCCGGTCTGCGGCAGCTCCGAGACGAGCTCCGCCTCCATCGGCGGGAACGGAACGTTTGGCCCGGGCATCGGGTGGAACCTACAGCGCGTGGGAGAGCTCGACGGGGTCTGGCGGGTCGACCGCCTTGCCGGCGCGTTGCCGCCTCTCCATGGATGCGTGAAGCGGATCGACGGCGACCACGGCACGACCGAGTTCCGTCACGCCCCCGGGATGCCGTTCGAGGTGCGCGGCCTCGAGCTCCACTATCGCCGCCCGTTCGCGCTGCTCGTGGACAAGCTCGAGCCGCAGGACGGTGGGTACTTCGGCCGGGCGACGCTGCTCGGCCGCGAGCTCGGGCAATTCACGATGAGGAGGTTGGGCATGGGTCAGGCGCTCGACGAGCAGCTGATCAAGCACATCGACGAGGCGTACGCGATGGAGCAGAACGTCCTCCGGATGCTCGACGGGATGATCTCGACGACGGACGACCCAGAGATCCTCGACGCGCTCGCGCATCACAAGCTGCAGACGCAGGGGCACGTCGACCGGATGAGGGCGCGGCTCGACGCGCACGACGCGACTCCGTCCGGCGTCAGGCAGGTGGGCGGGATCCTCCAAGCGCTGGCGAAGATGCCGCTCGACCTGGTGCGCGGCGAGAAAGCCGGCCGCAATGCCCGCGACGGCTTCGCCACGGAGCACATGGAGATCGCGAGCTACGAGCTGCTGCGCCGGATCGCCGACCGCGCGGGCGACGAGGAGACGGCGCAGGCGGCGACCGAGATCATCGCGGAGGAGAAGGCGATGGCAGACGTCATCTCCGACAACTGGGACAAGTTCGCCGAGTTGTCGCTGAAGGAGGAGGGGATCACGGTCTGAGGAGAATGAGCGGCCTCGGCAAGGGGAAGACGCGGGGGAACCATGGGTTCCCCCGCGAAGCCCCTAGTTCAGCCAGGGTGCCAGGAAGCCCTCGATGTCGCGGCAGCCGCGCGGCCGCTCGAGCCGGCCGGCAACCGACTTGCCTTCCACGACGACGAGCGTCGGCAGCGTGTCGATCCCGAACCGCTGAATCAGATCCGGGCGCTCCTCCTCGGCGACGTGGAGCACCCTGAATGTGGCGTGATTCCTCCGCCGCTGCAGGACCTGTGCGAGAAATCCTTCGACGCGCCGACAGTTCCCGGACACGGCCGAGTGGAAGAACACGAGCCGCGGCTTGTCCGGGAGGGAGGATGAGGCCACTGTCATGTCGCACCTCCGGGGGGTCTGAAGGGCGAGGACTTGGCCCTGCCTACGTAACTGGACACTTATCTATCCGAAAGCATCGAATTCGTAACCTCAGGGTGGGCGCGCCTGTCTAAGCTCAAGCGATGCGACGCGTAGCGGTCACGGGTCTTGGGGCGGTCACTCCGCTCGGGAACGACGCTCGCTCGACGTGGCGTGCGGCCGTCGCCGGCGAGAGCGGAATCGACTGGATCCGCGCCTTCGACGCGAGCGACTTCCCAGTTCGTATCGGCGCCGAGGTGAAGGACTTCGACGCGACGAAGGTGGCCTCCCCGAAAGAGGTCCGGAAGCTGGAGCGATACGTACTCCTGTCGCTCGGCGCCGGCCGCGAGGCGATGGCGGACGCTGGGCTGAACGGCTTCGACCCGACGCGCGTGGGCGTCGTCTTCGGCAGCGCGATCGGGGGTATTCACGGCATCGTCCAGCAGGACGAGGTGCGGCGCGAGCGCGGTCACGCGCGCGTGTCGCCGAACTTCATCCCGAGCGTGCTCGTCGACGCGGCCAGCGGCCAGCTCGCGATCTCGCTCGGGATCAAGGGCCCGAATTACGCGGTCGTCTCTGCCTGCGCAACGGGCTCGCACGCGGTCGGCGAGGCGGCGGAGCTGATCAAGCGCGGCGATGCCGACGCCGTGCTCGCCGGCGGCGCCGAGGCCGCGATGCATCCACTGATCCTCGCCGGCTTCACGGCGATGCGTGGACTCGTCGTCGAGGAGGAGCACCCGCCGCGAGCGTCCCGGCCGTTCGACGCGACGCGCGCAGGCTTTGTGATGGGTGAGGGCGCCTGCGTGCTCCTGCTCGAGGAGCTCGAGCAGGCGCGCGCCCGAGGGGCGACCGTCTACGCAGAGGTGCTCGGGTATGGCGCCTCGAACGACGCGCACCACATCGCGCAGCCGGAGCCGGCGGCGACCGGCGTCTCCGAGATGATGCGCGCTGCCCTCCGCCGCGCCGGCGTCGAGCCCGAGCAGGTCGGCTACATCAACGCACACGGCACCTCCACACCCCTCGGCGATGCCGCCGAAACAAAGGCGATCAAGGACGTCTTCGGCGAGCATGCCTACCGGCTCGCCGTCTCGTCGACCAAGTCGATGATGGGTCACACCTTCGGCGCCGCCGGCGCAATCGAGGCGATGATGTGCGTGCTCGCGCTGCACGAAGGCGTCCTCCCGCCGACGATCAACTACGCGAACCCCGATCCGTATTGCGACCTGGACTACGTGCCGAATGAGGCGCGCCGCGTCCAGGTGGACGTCGCCCTCTCGAACGCCATGGGGCTCGGCGGACACAACGGCTGCGTGCTCCTCGGCCGTGCCGGCTGAGGTCACGCGCGACTGCAGCCCGGTCGAGATCTACCGCCGGCTGCCCCCGGGCGGCGAGGCGGAACTGATCCACCGCGCGCTTTCGCCGGGAGCGTCGACCCTCGAGCTCGGTTGCGGTGCCGGGAGGATCACGCACGGCCTCGTCCGCCTCGGACATTTCGTGACGGCGGTCGACGAGTCAGCCGAGATGCTCGCCGAGCCCGACTTGGAGGCGGCGCTCCGCGAGGCAGGGCTCGAGCTCGTGCGCTGCCTCGACGAACCTCGTAGCTGGAGCGAGGCTCGGTCGTGCGAGAATCGCGCGCCATGATCGTCGAGCCGCGAGTCGAGGAGTACGCCGAGGCGCACACGACCCCGGACGGGGAGCTGTTCGAGCGCCTCGCCGCCGAGACCCGTGAGAAGACCGAGATCCCCCAGATGATGGTGGGACGGCTCGAGGGTCAGTTCCTCGCCTTCCTCGTCCGGGCGACCGGCGCCCGGCGCGTGCTCGAGCTCGGCACGTTCACGGGTTACTCGTCGATCTCGATGGCGCGGGCGCTTCCGGACGGTGGCCGCATCGTCACGTCCGACGTCAACGAGGAGACGACCGCGATCGCACGGCGCTACGCGGAGGAGGCCGGCGTCGTCGACCGGATCGACTACCGGCTCGGGCCGGCGATCGAGACGCTTGCCGGACTCGAAGGCCCCTTCGACCTCGTCTTCATCGACGCCGACAAGGACGCCTACGTCGACTACTACGAGGCGGCTCTGCCGAAGCTCGCCGACGACGGTCTGATCCTCGCCGACAACACCCTCTCCTCAGGCACCGTGGTCGAGGACGACGCGGGCAAGATGGGTGAGGCGATCAAGCGGTTCAACGAGCACCTCCTCAGGGACGATCGCGTCGAGTGCGTGATGCTGACGATCCGCGACGGCGTCACGCTGATCCGGCGACGGCCTCCGGGGTGAGCTCGCGGATCGACCGCAGGACGGTCGTGGCCAGCGCGAGCACGTCGTCAGGCGGTGGGAAGGCGGGATTCGGGATCGCAAAGACGCGCATCCCCGCTGCATGGGCCGAACGGATGCCGTTGGCGGAATCCTCGATCGCCACGCATTCCGTGGGCTCGGCGCCGAGGCGTCGCGCGGCCTCCAGGTAGACGTCTGGCGCCGGCTTGCCGCGCGCCACCTCCTCGGAGGACACCGTCGCGCGGAAGTGGCGAGCGAGGCCCGAGAGCTCGAGCGCCCGGTCGATCAGCTCGCGGTTCGAGGAGGAGGCCAGGCCAAGCGGCCACCGCGCCGCGATCCGCTCGACGGCCTCGACAGCGCCGTCGATCAACGGCAGCCGCGCGGCGTACCGGTCGAGCATGCGGCGGACGACCTCGCGGTTGATCTCCTCCGGCGGCTCGGCGAGGCCCACGTCGTCGTGCATGTAGCGCGACCATTCGGTCGAGCTCATTCCCATCATGTCCGCCTGAGCCCTGTCGCTCCAGCGCCCGCCCCGCTCGCGCGCGAGGCCCTCGCGGACCTCGTCCCAGAGCTGTTCTGTGTCCAAGATGACACCGTCTAGATCGAAAACGACGGCGGCGGCGGAGGTGATGTCTGTATACACAGCCATCACTTCAAACCGGGAAGTAGCGGCTGGACCGGTAGACGAGGCCGGAACCGACGGCACCCAGTTCGCCGCCGAGCACCTCGCCGACGAAGATCGTGTGATCGCCGGCTTCGTAGTCGGCCCAGGTGCGGCATTCGAGCCACGCCAGCGCACCCTCGACGAGCGGTCCACACTCGCCGTCGCGTACCTCGACGCCGGCCCAGAGCGCGATCGGCGGGATTCCGCTTCGCGCGAAGTGCTGTGCCACCCATTCCTGCTCGCCCGAGAGAAGGCTGACCGCGAAGCGGCCTGCGCGCCGGATCGGCTCGTGGGACGAGGACTCACGCCCGATCGAGATCCCGACGAGCGGCGGCTGGAGTGAGAGCGAGACGAGTGAGCCGACCGTGAGCCCGTAGCGCTCGTCGTCGAGCGTGGTCGTGACCACGGCAACCGGCGCCGGAAACCGGCGCATCAGTTCCCGGAGCTCGTCCCCCGTCATCCGGTCGATGATATGGACGTGACTCGGCGGGACGTGATCGAGCTAGGCGTCGCCGCGGTCCTGGTCGGAGTCGCAGCCGTAGCACACTTCGCCGACGCCAAGCCCGTGGTCGCCTTCGCGCTCGCGGCTCTCGCGATCGCCGTGCTCGCGCGGCTCGTCGGCGGCGCGACCGAGCAGCTCGGCGGCCGCGTCGGACCGTCGGCGGCCGGCGTCGTCCAGTCGGCGCTCGGAAACCTCCCGGAGCTGTTCATCGCGCTGTTCGCCCTGCACCAGGGCCTCATCGGCGTCGTTCAGTCAGCGCTGGTCGGCTCGGTGATCGCGAACAGCGTGCTCGTCCTCGGGATCGCGTTCGTCGCCGGCGGGATCCGGCACGGGACGCAGGTGTTCGACTCGCCGCGCGCGCGGATGATCGCGACGCTGACGATGCTCGCTGCCGCGATCCTGTCCGTGCCGACCCTGGCACACGCGTTCCACGCCCCGGCAGCGCGCCATGAGCGCACGCTCAGCCTGATCTGCGCCGGCGTCCTTCTGGCCCTCTTCCTGCTGACGCTGCCCGGTTTCCTCCGCGGCGGGCCCCAGGGCGAGACGGAAACCCACCCGCCGCGCTGGTCGCTCCGTCTGACCGTCGTGGTGCTCGGCAGCGCCGGCGCAGCTGCCGCGTTCGTGAGCGACTGGTTCGTCAGCGCGCTCCGTCCTGCGACGGAGACGCTGGGGATGAGCGAGGCGTTCGCCGGGCTCGTCGTCGTTGCCATTGCGGGCAACGCGGTCGAGAACGTGGTCGGCGTCCAGCTTGCCGCGCGCAACCGGCCGGACTTCGCCATCTCGGTGATCGTCAACTCGGCGCTGCAAGTCGCTCTCCTTCTCACGCCCGTGCTCGTCTTCGCGAGCCTCGCGTTCGCGACGACCCTCACGCTCGTGTTCCCGACCCTGCTCGCGATTGCGCTCCTCCTTGCCGCGGGAATCGGGGCGCTCATCGTCTACGACGGGGAGAGCACGTGGGAGGAAGGGGCGATCCTGATCGGCCTCTACGTGGTGGTCGCCGCGAGCTTCTGGTGGGGCGCCTAGACGAGGAGCATTGCCAAGACGGCGGCAGCAAGCGCCGCGGTGCCGGCAGCGGTCAGCGCAACACGGTGTTCCACGACCAGCGCCATCGCGCGCGGATCGGCAACGGCCGCTCGCGGGAGAGCCGCGAGCCCGAGCATGAACGCGGCCAGGGCGAGCAGGGCGATCACGACCGGGTCCCTCGCCTTGCCGGCAGCGGAGGACAGCGCTTCAGCGATCGGCCGGCCATGATCGCTACCCGACGGCGCCGCATCGTCCGAGGACTCGCCGGACCCGCGCTGGTTGCGGACGATCGTCGACAGCGCCTGGTTGCCTGCATGCCCGTCGCCGGCCGCGGCGGAGAACGATCCCCATGGGGACGAGGCGCCGAGGACCCCGGCGGACCTGCAGACGTTGCTGCGTCGCGCGAGCGCGAGCTCGGCCTGCGACGGGGCACGCGCCTCGACGATCACGACCGTGGCCCGGAGCACAGGCCCCGTCCCTCGGGTTCGGGCGCTGATCCGGTACGTCCCAGCACCGAGCTGAACTCCGTGGACGCGACCGTTGAACCGGACGCGGTTCAGCCCTGCATGGCCTCGGACGCGGAACCGGCCCACCACGCGGCAGACGGGTGAGACCTGGAGAACGGTGAACTCCACGATCGCGTTGCGTCCGAGCCTGAACTTGAAGATCGTCGTCCTGCGGCTCTTCGAGCCGTGCACGGCGATCCAGGGACGCGTCGAGCGCAAGCGCTGTTGCGACGCGCCTCCCGTGGTCCCGACGCCAGAGCCTCCGGCGCTCGACAATCCGCTTGACGACGAGCCGGCTGCGCCGGAGCTCGAGCTCCGGCTGCCGGTAGCGGTGCTCCCCGAGGAACCCTGCCCGCCGGTGACGGCGCCGGCCGAGGATCCCTGGACGGACGGCGTCTGGGCCGAGGGCGTCTGCACGGAGGGCGTCTGCACGGTAGGCGCTGGCGGTACGGGCGCCGGCGGCGACACCGGCGGCGGCGGAACGGTCACCGAGGGAACCGTGACCGACGGAACCGTGACGGTCGGGACGGTCACGGTCGGGACGGGAACGGGAAGCCCCTGGGCGAGCGCCAGCGATGCCGCAATCCCCCCGAGCGCGCAAACGACACCGAGCATGACCGCAGACCTCACATCTGAATAACCGATCAGGGCGACAATCGGGTGCGGGAGGTTTCGACAGCGTCGCCGATCGGCGACAATCTCTGTGATGGCTGCGGTGAAGACGGATTACTACGAGGTGCTCGGCGTCCCGCGGGATGCCGACGAGGAGACGATCCGCAAGGCGTTTCACGCGCGCGCGCGCGACTGCCATCCTGACGTCTCCGATTCCCCCGAGGACCACCGGCGCTTCCACGAGCTCGCAGAGGCCTACGGCGTTCTCTCGAAGGCCGCGTCAAGACTCCTCTATGACCGGTACGGCTATCGGGGCCGCGGGAACCAGGGCTTCGACGAAGATCTTTGGGACGCGCGCGAGCGTGCGCCGCGCGGCGACGACCTCCACCTCCGGATCGAGCTCCGGTTCGCCGATGCCAAGCGCGGAACGAGGCGGATGGTTCTCTACGAGGCTCCGACTGCTTGCGACGTGTGCGGCGGCAGCGGGATGATCGGCGAGCCGGATCCGGACTGTCCGGAGTGCGACCGCACCGGGCGGCTGCTTGAGGCGCATCTCCACGTCGCACGGCTCATGCGGATCGAGACGTGTCCGACCTGCGGCGTCGAGCCGTGCGACGAGTGCGAGGGCACGGGCCTCGTCGAGGCCGAGCGGAGGGTGCGGGTTCGGATCCCGCCGGGGGTCGAGGACGGTTCCCAGCTGCGGGTCTCCGGGGAGGGAGGCGACGGCGGGCCCGGTGGGGTTCCCGGCGACCTCCTGATCGACATCGCCGTTCAGCCCGCGCCGCCGGCTACGGACTTCGTTCGCTATCTCGCGCTCGCCGGGATGCTCGCCGCCGTCGCACTCCTCGTCGCGTATCTGCTGTTCAGCTAAACGCCCGCGTTCCTACCTGAATCGAGGGATCGGACTGCGCCGGTAGGGACAGGTGACCCACCTGTCCCTACACTTTGAGTGGAAGGCGCCCTGCGGCCGTCGTTCCACAACCGACATGAACAGGCCGCAGTTCAACCACACGCCTCGCCGCCGCATCCTCGTCGTCGACGACGACCCCTCGCTGCGGCTTCTCCTGCGGACGACGCTCGCCGCCGACGAGTTCGAGCTCGAGGAGGTCGCGTCGGCGGAGGAGGCCGGGGAGGCCGCCCGGTTCTGGCGGCCGTCCGTGGTGCTCCTCGACGTGACCCTTCCAGGCATGAACGGCCTCGCGTTCTCGAAGCAGCTCACCGGCCAGCCCGTCTACGGCAATCCGACCGTGATCCTGCTGACGGGCGTCGATCTGACGACCGCCGAGGCACGCGACGCCGGCGCGCACGCGATGCTGCGTAAGCCGTTCAGCCCGCTACAGCTGATCCGGCTGATCGACGAGCTCGAGGAGCCTCCGGCCGAGCTGCTGGTGGGGGAGAGCGAGCCGGACGCCGAGCAGCTTCTGGTCTATGCGCGCGACCTCAGCCGGATCATCGAGGTCGAGCGTGCGCAGCGACGGGCGCTCCAGCACGCGTACCGGCAGACGGTCGCAGCGCTCGCCGACGCACTCGAGGCGAAAGACCCGCAGACCGGGCGCCATGCGCAGCGCGTCCAGCATTACGCGCTCGCGCTGACCGAGGGGGTCGACCCGGGGCTGCTCGACGATCCCAGTCTCGAGTACGGCTTCCTCCTCCACGACGTCGGCAAGATTGGCGTCCCGAACCAGATCCTCGAGAAGCGCGGGCCGCTGACCGGCGCCGAGTGGCAGCTGATCAAGGCGCACCCGACGATCGGCGCCCAGATCCTGGGCGACGTGAGCCTGCTTCAGGGCAACGGGATCGACGTCGTGCGCTGCCACCACGAGCGCTGGGACGGCAGCGGCTATCCCGATGGGCTCGCCGGAGAGGAGATCCCGCTCGGCGCGAGGATCTTTGCGCTCGCCGACGCGCTCGATGCGATGACGAGCGACCGGCCCTACCGAGGGGCGCTCAGCTGGGAGCGCGCGACGGACGAGATCCTCGGCCAGACCGGGCAGCAATTCGACCCGCAGGTGGTGAAGGCGTTCTCGGTCCGAGAACGGCGGCTTCGACGCATCTTCGCCGAGCTCTCGGTCGCGGCCGCCTAGGCCTTCAGATTTGCGCCCGGGGGGCACGTTCGCGGATGATCTGCGCGCCGTCTCCCGAGGGAAGGGGAATCGCCATGCCGCATTGGTACGCACTGATCGACACGTCGTCGCCGCCGATCCTGCACTCGGCCAACGGTGACCCTGTGGCCGTCCGCGAGACGATCATGCGAGAGGCGCCGCACGGCGCGAACGTCCGCTGGATCAGCTGGCAGCAGGGTCAGGACGTTGCGGCGATCATCGTCGAGGGGCCTGGCGCCAAGGGCTTCCTGGAGAACGACCTCCAGGCCAGAGAGATCACCGAGCTGGTGAACGCCCAGGAGCGGAAGGTAGAGAAGGGCTACTAGGCGTTAGCTCGTCCTCGGCGGCGAGCAGCTCGTCGGCCCGACGGCAGTACGCTTCCTCCGGCAGCGCGCCGATCTCAGCGCAGAGGTCGGCCGCCCGCCCGGGGTTCCCGGCCACGAACGCCGTTGCGGCTTCGAGCCAGCGCGTCGACGGTCCGTCGGCCGCCGCCTCGGCCAGCTCGCCGCCGCGGCCGAGCTGGGCGAGCACGATCGCGAGGTCCATGACCCAGAAGGACGGGAGCGAAGGCTGATCGCGCATTAGGCGAAGCAGCTCTTCGGCATCTCCAGAGGCTTCGTGCCGGCGCCCCGCCGCGGCCAGCGTTCGCGCCCGGAGCGCGAGGGCGGGATAGAGATTCTGCGGGTCGCCGGCCTCGCGGCTGAAGGCGAGCGCGCGATCTGCATCCGTCATCGCCAATGCCGTGTCGCCGGATTCGAGGGCGATCCAGCCTCGGACGAGACGCGCGTCGAGTTCGAGCCGCCGCAACGGACCTCGCTCGGCTTTCGCGAGGAGCTGCTCGGCGAGCGAAGAAGCCGCATCCGACTCTCCCCTCCAGTAGTGCTCGTACAACCGTTCCGCCTCGAACCAGTCGGCCCAGGCAGCGTCGCCGAACCGTTCCGCGAGCCGGTGGCCCTGGGCATGCAGCGCCGCCGCACGCCGGAGGTCGCCGAGGTTCGCGAGCATGCTGCCGAGATTGAGGTAGCCGCGGATGCTGAGAGGCGAGTTCGCCTCCTCGGCGACCTCGATGCTGCGTTCCAGATCCTCGAGACCGCCCTCGTCACCTGTCGTCACACGAGCGAGGCCGATTGTGATCAGCGCATCCGCGCGCAGATCGTCGAGGCCGAGCTCCTCGGCGATCTCGATTGCCGCGCGCGCGAGCTCGATCGCCGCTCCCGCCTCGTCGCCCGCGATTCGGAACCGCGACAAGGTGCTGAACGCGTACGCCTTCGCATAGGAGGACGCACGGCCATCCAGCATCGCGACGGCTTCGCGCAGGTGCTCGAACGCGTCGTCGCGACGGCCCCGGCGCCAGAGCAGTTCCCCGAGGATCATCTGGCTCTCGGCCGCCCGCTCGGCGTCCCCCATCGCAAGCATCGAATCGTGCGCCTGGACGAGGACGTCCTCGTCGGGCGCAGCGGTACGCGACAGCGCCTTCCCGTAGCAGAAGAGGAGCTCCGCCCGCTCGTCGTCAGGTGGCGACAGCTCGAGCGCTCCGCCGAAGAACCGCGCCGAGGCGGCGTAGGCATTCAGGGCGAGCGCGCGGTCGCCTGCGCGCTTGAGCGCCGTCCTCGCGTGCTCGGCGAAGGGCTGCACGTCGCCGCCGACGGCGCGGACGTACTCGAGCGCGGCCAGGTAGTGGTGCGCGGCCGTCTCCGCGTGATCCTCCGGAAGACCGAGCGACTCGAGCCACTCGGCGGCGCGGAGGTGCTTCTCGCCGCGGCGCGCGCGGGGAATCTGCCCGTAGGCGACGTCGCGGACGAGGGCGTGGTGGAACACGTACTCGCCCTCGGCGCCGACCGGCGCGCGGTACCGCCGGAACAGCCCGCGTCGATCCAGCGCCTGCAACGTCCGATCAACGGCCTCACGGTCGATGGAGCGCACGGCTGCGAGGGCATCCGGCAAGAAGGTGCGGCCGACGACCGCCGCCGCCTGGACCAGCGCCTTCTCCTCCGCCGCGAGCGCGTCGAGGCGCGAGGCGATGATCCCCTGGACGGACTCGGGCATCGGCAGCTCGCTCGCGTGCAGCTTCCAGCCGTCGGCCTCGAGGACGAGCAGTCCACGATCGACGAGCATCCGCACGAACTCCTCCGCGTACAGCGGGTTGCCTTCCGCGCGCGCGAGCAGCGTCTCGCGAAGGCCGTCCGGCACCTCTGACCGGTGGAGGAGGAGCGACACGAGCTGCGCCGTCTCCTCGCCCGTCAACGGCGACAGCGTGATCGTCAGCGCATTGCCGTGACCGCCCCAGCCGTCGCGCCGCTCGTGCAGATCGGGGCGGGCCGTGCACAGCACAAGCAGAGGCGCGTCGCGGCTCCAGTCGGCGACGTGCTCGATGAAGTCGAGCAGCCCCTCGTCCGCCCAGTGGAGGTCCTCGAACACCAGCACCAGCGGCGCTCGCTCAGCCAGCGCCTCGATGAACCGTCGCCATGCCGAGAACGCCTCGTCGCGCGTCTCTCCCGCCGTGGCGCTCCCGAGCCCGAGCAGCGGTCGCAGATGCTCCTCGACCCAGGCTGCCTCGCTCGGGTCGCTCACGAGCTCGCGCACCGACCGACGGAGCTTCTCGTCGGCCGCGGCCGCGTCGTCGGTCTCGAGAATCCCGGCCTCGCTCTTGACGATCTCGTCGAGCGCCCAGTAGGCGACGCCCTCTCCGTAGGGGAGGCAGCGGCCGCGGTGCCACGTTACGAGGTCGGAGGCCTCCTCGAGCGCCTGCTGCAGCTCCCAGACCAGCCGGCTCTTGCCGATTCCGGGGACCCCGACGAGGGTCACGAGCTGGACCGTCTGATTCCGCTTCGACCGCGCCAGCGTGTTCAGGATCAGCGTGAGCTCCTCCTTGCGCCCGACGAGCGGCGCCTGTGGGGCGCGTTCGGATGCGGCGGGCACCGTCGAGCGCGGCTTGAGCGCCTCCCAGACGGGGACGGGATCCCGTTTCCCCTTCGCCTCGATCAACCGGCGCTCGCCGTACTCGATCGCGTCTCTCGTCACGCGGAACGTCGCCTCGCCGACGAACACGGAGCCGTCGGGCGTCGCCTCCTCGATCCGATAGGCGGTGTTGACGACGTCGCCGAGGACGATCTCGTCGCCGCGCTCGGCCCGGGCTCCCATCACCACAACCGCCTCGCCCGTGTTCACGGCGACGCGCGCCGAAGTGCCGAGCGCGTCGACGATCGCGAGGCCTGCGCGAACGGCGCGCTCGGGATCGTCCTCGTGCGTGACCGGAGCACCGAAGACGGCGACGACGGAGTCGCCGATGTATTTCTCGATCGTGCCTCCGTGGCGCTCCAGCGCCTCGCGCATGCGTGCGAGCTGCGGCCGGATCGCTGCGCCGAACTCCTCGGGATCCTGCTCGGACCCGGTCTCGGTCGAGCCGACGATGTCGGCAAAGAGGACGGTCACGACCTTGCGTTCGTCGCCGACATGTGCGGCGACGGACGTTCCGCAGGACGCGCAAAAGCGGGCGGCGGGGGTCAGCTCCGCGCCGCACGAGCGACAGACGGCCATGTCCCAAGGGTAGGCCGGACGGGCGACGGGCGCTACTTGTGGCGGCGGCACCCGAGGCGTAGGGTCGCGCCGAGTCAACACCGCCAGGGGAAGGGGAGGCCATGTATTCGGGGGGTTTGCGCCTGTTGCTCGTCGCGCTCGCGACGGCCGTGGCGCTCGTGTTCGGTGTCACCGCAGGCGCGGACGTCGGCAGCGGCTCGGGGCCGCCGACGTCGATCGGCACCGCCGGTGCGGCCGCATCGGTGGAGAAGCTCGCGACCCAGGCGGCGATCGACATCCTGCGGCGCGGCGGGAACGCGGTCGACGCTGCGGTTGCCGCCGCCGGAGTGCTCGGCGTCACGGAGCCGTTTTCCTGCGGGGTCGGCGGCGGCGGCTTCATGGTCGTTCGCACCGCCGGCGGCGCGGTGACGACGATCGACGGGCGCGAGACGGCGCCGGCAGCGATGAATCCGACCTCGTTCTGGGAGAACGGCGCAGCGCTGCTATTCAACGACGCGCGCTACAGCGGCCTCTCCGTCGGCGTCCCCGGCACGGTGGAGACCTGGGTGGACGCGCTCCAGAAGTTCGGGACGATGTCGCTGGCCCAGGTTCTCGCCCCTGGTATTCACGTCGCGCGCCACGGCTACGTCATCGATCAGACGTGGTTCGACCAGGTGAACGCGAACCGCGACTGGTTCGACGACATCCCCGCCAGCGCTGCGCTCTTCCTCGATCCCGACGGAACTCCGCGTGACGTCGGCACGGTGTTCACGAATCCAGCCCTTGCCGCCACCTACGAGCGGATCGCGCAGCTCGGGGCGAAGGGGTTCTACCGGGGCGCGGTCGCGGATGCGCTCGTCGACACCGTTCAGCATCCGATCGTCAGCTCGGCGGCGAACCACGTGTGGCGGCCGGGCGTGATGACGATGCGCGACCTGCACGGCTATACCGCTCCGGAGCGGGCGCCGACCCACGTGAACTACAGAGGGCTGGACGTGTACTCGATGGGCCCGCCGTCGAGCGGCGGCTCCACCGTCGGCGAGGCGCTAAACATCCTCGAGGGCTACGACCTCTCGTCAATGACCCGCGTTGGGGCGCTCCACTACTACCTCGAAGCATCGCGCTACGCGTTCGCGGATCGCAACGCCTACCTCGCTGATCCGGCGTACTTCCAGGTGCCGCTCAGCGGTCTGCTCTCGAAGGACTACGCCGCAAAGCGGCGCGCACTGATCAAGGACACTGCGGCCCCGGGCGCCGTTCCGCCGGGCGATCCGTACCCGTACGAGGGGGCGGAGACGACGACGCACCTGACGACGTCGGACAAGTCGGGAAACGTCGTCTCGTACACGTTCACGATCGAATCGACTGGCGGCTCTGCGCTGGTCGTACCCGGCTTCGGCTTCCTGCTCAACAACGAGCTGACGGACTTCAACTTCGACTCGACGACCCATCCGAACCGGGTCGAGGGCGGCAAGCGGCCGCGCAGCTCGATGGCGCCGACGATCATCACGAAGGCGGGGAAGCCGTTCCTAGCCGTCGGTTCGCCGGGCGGCGCGACGATCATCACGACGGTGCTGCAGATCCTGCTCGACCGGCTCGACCTCGGCATGACGCTGCCGCAGGCGATCGCCGGTCCACGCGCGAGCCAGCGCAACGCGCTGAATACGGGCGCGGAACCGGCGTTCCTCGCGACTCCGGAGCGTACGGCGCTCGAAGCGCGCGGCCATCATTTCGTCAACGCCGGCGAGATCGGCGCCGCGACGGGGATCGAGTTCCTCCCGAGCGGCGGTGTGCTCGCGGCCGCGGAACCGGTACGCCGCGGGGGCGGGAGTGCGATGACGGAGTCGCCTTAGGACGCGCGTGTGCGCAACCGCTCGATCGTCCTGCTCATCGTGCTCGCGACCGGCTGCGGGACGACGCCTCGGCGCGCAGCCCCGCGGCCGTGTGTGATCCGCGTCTACTTCTGCACGGACTCGACGTGCGCCAGCGCCGCCACCAGAGCCCAGATCAGCGCCGCCGAAGCGCGCTTCCACGCGCGGGCGGACGTCTGGTCGGTGCGCCGCGCGCGCAGCGGGTGGCGATCGCCCGCGCTCTCGTGATGAGGCCCAAGGCCATGCCCACGAGCGCGCGAGGCGGTTCCTGGCGCTGGTCGAGTGATGCCCGAGGGATCGCCCTAATCGGCCGACTGTCAGGCGGCGGGGGTGGGGCTTGAACCCACACTGAGAACCCTGGCGCAGCGGGGTCGTCGGCTCAGGGAACCTCGGCGCAGATTGCGTATCCGAGCAGCGCCGAGTCTCCTTGTGTCTTGCGCGCCGTCTGTACCAGCCAGCCGCCGCCAGCGTCGAAAGGCTGACTGACGACGATGTAAGGACCGTCGCCGGGGATGATGCCGCCGGCGGTGCCGCCGCCTCCTCCGATGGCTCTCTTTCCGGTTGGGCAGGTGATCGCTACGGAGTTGAAGTTCTGGTTCGTCGCCTCGCTGCGCCCCCTGACGATTTCGTAGCCTCTGCCGCCCAGCTGGCCGGCCTTGAAGTCGGCTGCGAGCAGCGAGCCGTTCTTCACCTTGGACGAGACGACGGCGTTCGCCCTCAGTTGCATGATGCCCACGCTGTTGAATGGGACGTTCAGGACGTCCGCATAGCCCGTCCCGCTGAGAGCGACGACGAGCGCCAGGCAGGCGATGATCAGGGCCGGCGACGGCCAACGGATCGATCGAAACATGAATCTCCTTTCCTGCGAGCCAGCCCGGGCGGCTCACCCTTAGTCCACGCCGCAGGCCATCGCCCCAGAACGTCAAAGTACCGCGCTTCGAGACGCCCCTCAAGGGGCGCGCGGCGTCGCTGTCGCCACAAAGCGGCGGGGGTGGGATTTGAACCCACGGAGCACCTTGCGGTGCTCAGCGGTTTTCAAGACCGCCCCGTTCGACCGCTCCGGCACCCCGCCGGAGGGACAGCGTAGCCCGGTCGCGTGTTTGCAGCAGCGGCGCCGTGACCATTGAACGGACATGGCAAAGTCGACCCGGTCGCGGACGCGCCGCGGCCTCCTTGACGACCTGCGCATGCGGCTGCGGGATCACCGCCTGTCGATCTACGCCTCGGCGATCGCCTTCCGCGCCCTGGTCGCGATGATCCCGCTCGCGCTGCTCGGCCTCGGGCTGCTCGGTGCGCTCGGGCTGAAGAGCACCTGGAGGGAAAGTGTCGCGCCGGCGATCAAGCCGCGCGTGACGCAGCCCGTCTTCCACGGGATCGACTACTCGGCCGAGAAGATCCTGTCGAGCGGGACGGCCGGCCTGATCGTCTTCGCGACCGCGCTCGTGATCTGGGATCTCGCCTTGGGCGTCAGCGCGATCATGGACGCGCTCAACCAGATCCACGACGTCGAGGAACGCCGTTCCGGCTGGCGGCGGGCCGCCACCGCGACGGCGCTGGCCGTGGCGGTTGCCGTCTGCCTCGTCGGTGCGGCGCTCGTGGTGACGGTCGCACCGCGCGCCGGCGGCAGCTTCCACGTCCTGCTCGGGATCGGCCGTTGGATCGCGGCGCCGCTCCTGCTCGCGGTCGGGGTCGGGCTACTCGTCCGCCTGGCTCCCGCGGAGCGGCCGGAAGCACGCTGGGCGAGCGCGGGATCGCTGCTCGTGATCGCTTCGTGGATCGTCGCGTCGCTGCTCTTCGAGGTGTGGATCACGTACGTGGCCGACTTCAAGGGCGCGATCGGGAGCCTCACTGGCCTCCTCGTCCTCGTCACGTACATCTTCGTGTCGTCGGCGATCTTCCTCATCGGCGCTGAGCTCGACGAGCTGCTCAGGAAGCAGGCGCACGGTCGCCACGTGACGGTCTTCGAGCTGCTGCGACGCGGCTAGGCAGGCGCGCGCTCGGGGCCCAGCTTCGACGGCGCGCCGAGCTCGACGAGCGGCTCGGGGATCGAGATCGTGCCGTCGGGCTCCTGGAAGTTCTCCATGATCGCGATCAGCGAGCGGGCGGTGACGGCCGTTCCGTTCAGCGTGTGGACGTGCTCGAGCGCCTTCTCGCGCCGGAAGCGGATGTTCAGCCGCCTCGCCTGGAAGTCGGTGGTGTTCGACGTCGAGGTCAGCTCCCGGTAGCGCGCCTGCGCGGGGAACCAGCCTTCGATGTCGTACTTCCTCGTCGCGGCCGGCCCGAGCTCGCCCGCCGCGATGTTCATCACGCGGTAGGGGATGCCGAGCTCCTGGACGATCTCCTCCTCTTGCGTGAGCAGCCGCTCGTGCTCTTCTTCCGATCGCTCGGGGAGGCAGAACACGAACATCTCGACCTTGTCGAACTGGTGCACGCGGAACATGCCGCGCGTGTCGCGGCCTGCCGCGCCGGCCTCGCGTCGAAAGCACGTGGAGTAGCCGGCATACCGAAGCGGCAGATCGTCGAGCTCCTCGCCCATGTGCATCGACGCGAGCGCGACCTCGGAGGTTCCGGCGAGGAAGAGCCCGTCCTCCGGGACGGCGTAGACGTCCTCGCGCAGCGCCGGGAAGAAGCCCGTGCCGTACATCGCGTCCGCGCGCACGAGCACCGGCGGCAGCACCGGCTCGAAGCCCCTCGACACCAGCCGGTCGAGAGCGAAGCGGTAGAGCGCGAGCTCGACGAGTGCCACGTCGCCGCGGCGGTAGACGAACCGGGAGCCGGAGACTCGCGCCGCGCGTTCGAGGTCGATCGCGCCGCCGGAGAGATCGAGGTGGTCCTTCGGCTCGAACGGGAGGTCGGGCGGCGAACCCCACGTGCGGACGAGCTCAGCGTCGTCGTCGGTGTCCCCGTCCGGCGCGCTCGGGTGCGGCGGATTCGGGACCGCGTCCCACAGACGCTGCCGCTCTGACTCAGCTGCCGCGAGCTCGTCGTCGAGCCGCTGGAGCTCCGCCTTCAGTGCCCTTGCCCGGTCAATCTCCTCCTGCGACGACGGCTTGCCGAGCCGCTTCTGCTCTGCGCGGGCCTCGTCCCGCTTCGTCGTCGCCTCGGCCCAGGCCCGGTCGGCCGCGAGCAGCGCGTCGAATGTCTCCGCCGCGCCCTTGCGCGCGAGCGCCCCGCGGAAGATGTCCGGATTCGCTCGCGCAAGCTTCAGGTCGATCATGCGCGGGAGTCTAGGTAGGCCTCGAGCACTTGAGCCACGCCCTCTTCCGTGACAGGCGGGCAGATCAGATCCGCGAGCTCCTTGACGCGGTCGTGCGCGTTCTCGACGGCGACGCCGAAGCCCGCCCAGTCGACGAGCTCGATGTCGTTCTCACCGTCGCCGAAGGCGACCGTCCGCTCGCGCGCGAACCCGAGATGCTCGGCGACGAAGTCGAGGCCGGCGGCCTTGGTCACGTCCGGTGAGGCGAACTCGAGGAAGTAGGGGAGGGACGTGGAGATGTAGAGCCGGCCGTCGAAGCGGGCGATCATCCGCTGCTTCAGGCCGTCGAGCACCTCCGGGTCGTCGATCACGACGAGCTTCGTCGGCGGCTCGTCCAGCCACGAAAGCAGGTCGCCGACGGGATGGAGCTCGATGTCCTGGAAATCCGCGTACTGCCGCGCGCCGGGCGTGATCTCGGCGACGTAGAGCTCGTCGCCGACGTAGCAGTTGAGGCCGAAGCCTTCGTCGCGCAGCGCGGCGATCGCCTCGCGTGCGAGCTCGAGCGGGATCGGCTCATGGCGCAGCCACTTGCCGGTCCGCGGCTCGGCGACAACGGCTCCCTGGTAGCAGACGACAGGATCGTCGAGGCCCGCCTCGAGTGCATACGGCCGCACCGCCTGGAACATCCGGCCGGTGACGAGCACGACGTGGATCCCGGCCGCGTGTGTTCGCTCGAGCGCTTGGCGCGTGCGCGGGTGGAGGAGCGCGTCCTCGCCGATCAGCGTCCGGTCGAGGTCGCACGCGACGGCCTCGACGGCACGCGGGAAGTCGTCCGGGAGCTTCAGCCCTGCGGTTTCGTCAGGAAGGCGACGAGGTCGTCGATGTCGCTCGGCGGCAGCGACCCGTACGACGTGGGCATCTGGTTCTTGTAGCCCTTCTCGATGTAGGCGCCGGGCTTGACGATCGACTCGTGCACGAACGCGTCGAGCGGCTTCTTCGCTTTCTTCGCATACTCGGGGAGCTTGTCCAGATCCGGGCCGATCGTCTGTGTGGCGCCGGCGGGCTGGTACGTGTGGCACCCGTTGCAGCCCTGTTGCGTGAAGATGGCCTTACCGGGCGCCTCCGCCTGGATCGTCCCCTGAACCGTCTCGGGGACTGCGCGGACGGCTCCCTCGCTCCCACAGCCCGCGACGACCAGCGCGAGGAGCGGCAGGGCGAGAAGCGGCCGTCGCATGGGCCGCGAGTCTACAGAGGGGCGCGTCCGCTCCCATGCGAGAAGCGCGAGCCCTCCGAGCGCCCCGATCCCGGCCACGTCGACCGGCGTGTCGTTGACGACGAGCGAGACGAGGACGGCGACCAGAAGCGCCTCCAGCACCGGGCCGCGATCGTGGCGCCCGGCCATCCAGATCATCCCGGCGACGGAGACAATGAACAGGGCCCCCTTGTGCCACGACGACGTGACCACGGCCCACGAGAGCCGCCACCGGTGCCAGATGTCGTCGAAGACCGACCCGGAGCCGATGGAGTGCGTCAAGTGGCTGGATCCGCCGAGCGCCGCGTCGAGGCCGACCAGCGCGAGACCCAGGACGACGGCGCCGGCGGCGACGAGCGCGAGCCGCCGTGGAGTGAGCGCGATCCCGCGGACCCGCAGCCAGAGCACGGCGAGCGCGACGGCGAAGACGAGCATCCCGCCGCCGTCGGCGCCGGCGTGGCTCCAGCCGACGGTGACGAGCGCGAGGACGCCGATCGGCACGAGCCAGATCCCCGCCGCGGCGGCGAGCACGGGCGGGAGCAGCAGCGTCTCCTGGAGGTTGCTGAGCCCGTAGAAGCGGCCGCCACCCTCGGGATGCGGCCCCAACGGCCCAAAGGAGTTGATCGACGTGTCGAGCGCGAGGACGAGCAAGAGGCCCCCGAGAATCGCTGCCACGACTGGCGCCCGAGGCAGCGAAGACCCACCGGTGGCCAGCGCGAGCGATATCCCTGCGAGCGCGAGCAGTACCGGCGTCGCCCGCTCGATCCCGGCGCCTGAGGTAACCAGCGATGCCCCCACGATGGCCGCGCCGAACAGGATCGCCATGCGGGCGGCGAGCCGGATTCGAAGCAGGAAGCCGATAGTTCCGAGGACCGCGAGCAGGCCGGCCGCGATCCCAAGCGCCCCGTCGCGGACGTGATGGACGCGTGCAAGCCGCCGGTCGAGTCCGCGCAGATCATCGATGTTGCCCGGGTGCGATCGGATTACCGGCTCTTCGTGCCTTGCGAGAGCCTGTGCCGTCTGTGCGATGTCGGCGACCGACACGAGGCCCGGGATCCGCGTGGAGCTCGAGGTCAGAATCCCGTCGTAGCCTTCGGCGACGATCGCGATCCCGTACCGGTGCGTGTTCTGGTGTCGTCCGGGCGGAGGCAGCACGACGTAGATCGCGGGGCCGGAAACGGCGTCAGAGCTCTGGATCATGATCTTCGCGCGCCCGGACGGCCGCCCCCCGAGCACCGCGTTCTGGACGCGGCCGCGCTCGATCGAGGCGCGCGCGTTTGCACGGGTCACGGTCGCTCCGGCGCCCGGAACGTAGAGGCCGAACGCAACGTTCGACGAGGGCCGAAGGCCTATCCAGCCGTTCGGAGGAATGGCGACGACCGGAATCTGGGCCGCCGCGGCTGTTGAGTTCCCGTTAAGAACCCCGCCTAGGATGGCGGCCAAAACTACAATTCGAAGCGTCCCTCTCAAGGAGAAGCGATTTTCGATGAAGCGCAAGGCATACGGACGCGACACCGGTCTCTCCCTCCGCATGCTGCTCGCGAGCAGCCTGCTCGGGCTCCTGTACGTCGTGTTCGCCGTCGTCCTCTTTTACGTCCTCAACGCGGGGCTCTTCCTGATGCTGGTGATCGTGATCGGGATCGGCCTCGTGCAGTACTTCACGTCCGACAAGCTCGCCCTCGCGGCCTCTGGAGCGAAGATCGTCCAGCCCAACGAGGCGCCCGAGCTGCACGCGATGATCGACCGGCTGTGCGCGATGGCGGACCTGCCGAAGCCGCGCGTGGCCGTGATCGACACGGACGTTCCGAACGCCTTCGCCACCGGCCGCAGCCCCAAGCACGCCGCCGTCGCGGTCACGACCGGTCTCTGGAAGCGGCTCGAGCCGCAGGAGATCGAGGGCGTGCTCGCGCACGAGCTATCCCACATCGCCAACCGCGACGTCCTGATCATGACCGTGGCGAGCTTCTTTGCGATGCTCGCCGCGCTGCTGACGCGGTTCGGGATGTACGGCGGGCTCTTCGGGGGCGGCCGTGGCCGGGACAACAACGGTCTCCCGGTCTGGCTGATCGTCCTCCTCGTCTCGATCGTGACCTACTTCCTCAGCCAGATCCTGATCCTGGCGATCTCGCGCTACCGCGAATACGCCGCAGACCGCGGCTCCGCGCTGATCACGGGCGCTCCCGAGCACCTGATGAGCGCGCTCCAGAAGATCGCCAGCGACATGTTCCGGATCCCGCAGCGCGACCTGCGCGAGGTCGAGGGGATGAACGCGTTCTTCATCATCCCGACGAACGTCAAGAAGACGACGGGCGAGCTCTTCCTGACGCATCCGCCGCTCGAGAAGCGGCTCGCCGCGCTGGGACAGATCGCACGGGAGATGGGTCGGGCTGTGTGATCCACGGCTTGCGCCGTGGATCATTCTGGGTACGCCGCGAACGCGCGGGAGCGCGGTCCCGCGCATTCGCGGATTGCGTTGGGAAAGAGGGGCGGCTGTCGCTCGTGCGCGCGCGGTGGCGCTGCGCGTCCCCGCGCGCGTGAGTCCGGCCGGCCGCTAGACCGGCTGCGCCTGCTCTAGCTGCCGCCCTCGGGTCGTTCGGCGGTTCGGAGGTCTCTGTCGCCTACTCTTCGGAGCCATGGCAGCCGAAGCAGTGGTCGCGCCCCCGGCCAAGCACGACTCCGAGCTCCTCTAGATGGGCCTCCGCGACGTTCTCTTCGGCCGTAAGAAGCTGGCTGAGCCCGCCGCCGAGCGGCTCTTCGCGCTGACGACCGCGGCCGTGACGCTCGAGACGGAGCTGAACCTGAGGACGGCGGGCGCGGGCGCGGTCTGCTTCAAGCCGCTCTCGGCCGCGGAGTTCGCGCGCGCACAGACCGACATCGACCAGCTGCTGGACGCGGTCGCGGCCGACTGCGGCGCCAAGCTCGAACGGAGCGAGGACTCGTTCGGGTACCAGTGGATCGTCGTCCGCGATTCCGAGCTGGAGGATCAGGTCACGGCGGTGCACGCGGTGGCGTCCGGGCTGGAGGAACAGGGCTTCGGCCCGCAGCTGCTCGCCGCAGTCTTCCGCTTCGAGGGAGGCAAGCACCCGGTCTACTTCATCTACGGCTACAAGCGCGGCGCGTTCTGGCCGTTCGTGCCGAAGGGGGAGGGCCAGGAACGCGACAACGCGACCGAGCTCGAGCTGAAGGCGAAGCTGGAAGGCGAGCTGCCGATCGAAAAAGACCTGACGCGCTGGTTCGGCGTCTTCGACGCGCCGCTCTGAGGACGAACGCGGAGAAAATCGCTGCGTAGCGGCAGATTCGCGTCACACTGACGTCTATCAGCGTCATAAATGACTTGACATGACATCACTGTGATGTCATAGTGCCGCACATGAACATCGCGGCCTTCGTCGAGGCGCTCCAGCAGGATCTTGCCGCCGTCGCCGGGATGGGCGATGAGGCGACGGCTGAAGCCGCTCGCAAGATCTCCGCGGCGCTGGAGCCCTCCCTTCGGCTCCGCCTGATGGACGTACTCGGCGAGGCCGCGGTCGAGCTCACGAGCCAGCTACCCGACGGCCACGTCGAGGTGCGCCTCGCCGGCGGCGATCCGGAGCTGATCTACGTCGAGGAGCGGAGTGGGCCCATGCCGAGCGCCGAGGACTCGCTCAGCGCTCGCGTCACCCTTCGACTTCCCGAGACGCTGAAGGCGGTCATCGACGCAGCCGCCCAGGAAGCCGGCGTCTCCGCAAATACCTGGCTCCTCCAGCAGATCTCGAGGAGCACAGGCCCGAAGCGCCGAAGCTCAGGTGGCCGGCGCATGACCGGCTACGGCCAGAGCTGAAAGGACCCGCCATGTCCAGCATCCCGATTCCCGCCCCCCTGTACCGCCGCCCGACGCTGAGGGTCGTCAGCACCGAAGATCCGCCCGCGCTCGTGCGGCCCTTCCGTCGGCGCCGCCGGACGATCCGCACGGTGCGCGAGCAGATCCTCTGCGACCCGCAGTTCTCCCGCCAACACATCCTCTGAAAGGGACGCATCGAATGCTCTCGGAGACCTACCAGACCCCCGGACAACTCCTGCTCCATCTCGCCATCCCGTCCGGCGAGATCGAGGTCGAAACCTCCCCGGGCGAGGCGACGCACGTCGAGCTCGAAGCGCTGACCGACTCGGCGCGCGAGCTGCTCCAGCACACGCGGATGGAGCTCCGCGACCGCGCCGGCGGTCACGAGGTCGTGGTCGAGGTGCCGAGCTCCCGGTCGTCGTTCTTCATCTCCTTCGGGCGCGGACCGGACTTCCGGCTGCGCATCTCGTGCCCACCCGGAGCCGAGCTGGACGTACAAACGAAGTCGGCCGACGTGCGTGCGCGTGGCGTCTTCGGTGAGACCCTGATCAAAACCGCATCCGGCGACATTACCGTCGAGGAAATTGAGGGTGACGCGCGCGTGAAGACTGCGAGCGGCGACGTCAGTCTCGACGAGGTCCACGGGACCACCAGCGTCCAGACGGCCTCGGGCGATCTCGCGCTGCAGCGCGCTCGCGGGGAGGTCACCGGCCAGCTCGTCTCCGGCGACGTCTGGATCCGGGACGCCCTCGCCTCCGTGTCGATGAACACCGTCTCCGGCGACGTGCGCCTCGATGCCGTCGTCGAGGGTGCGATTGACCTGAACGCGATCTCGGGCGACATCCGAGTCGGAGTTCGGCGAGGCTCCCGCGTCTTCGTCGACTGCAACTCGATCAGCGGCGACATGACCTCCGAGCTCGAGCTCTCCGACGCACCGAGCGAAGGCGGCGCGGAGGGCCCACAGGTCGAGGTCCGGGGAAAGACCGTCAGCGGCGACGTCATCCTCGTCCGCGCCGCAGCGGCGATAGCGATCGATGCTGGGAGTCCGGATGGCTCGGGTTCCTAGACGCGGGTTTGAACGGATGCGCCGGCATAGCCGGCACATCCTCCAGGCGGCATCGCAAGCGACGCCGCAGGCAGCGATCGAACAGCCGTAAATGTTGGAACGCTTGCCTGTCTGGCCACGAGGTGGCCTGTGGCGCCATGCCGATTTCCTGAAGCTCTGGTCGGCGCAAACCGTCAGCCAGTTCGGCACGCAGATCAGTCAGGTCGCGCTGCCGCTCGTGGCCGTGATCGTGCTGGACGCCTCTGCGTTCCAGGTGGGCGCGCTCGGGACGGTGGAGTTCCTGCCGTTCCTCCTCTTCACGCTGCCGGCCGGCGTCTGGGTCGATCGGCTTCCGCGCCGTCCGATCCTGGTGATCGCCGACTTCGGTCGCGCGGCTGCGCTCGGCTCGATTCCGGTGGCGGCCGCGACCGGGCACCTCACGCTGGCGCAGCTCTACGTCGCCGGCTTCGCCACCGGCTCGTTGACCGTGTTCTTCGACGTCGCGTACCAGTCGTACCTGCCGTCGATCGTCGAGCGCGCGCAGCTCGTTGACGGTAACTCGAAGCTCGAGGTCAGCCGCTCGGTGGCGCAGATCGGCGGGCCGGGATTCGGCGGGCTGCTGGTGCGCGCCTTCTCGGCGCCCTACGCGGTCCTCGCCGACGCCGCCAGCTATCTCTGGTCGGCCGGCTTTGTGTTCGCCATCCGGCGGAAGGAGGTTGTTCCCGAGCGCACGTCCGAATCGCCCTCGCTGCGGCGCGAGCTGATCGACGGCGTCAGGTACCTCCTCGGTCATCGCTACTGGCGCGGCATCTCGATGTCGACCGCGACGTTCAACTTCTTCAACAACGTCGCGTTCGCGATCCTGATCGTCTACCTCGTGCGGCGGCTGCATATGTCGCCGCTCACGATCGGGATCACCTTCTCGCTCGCGAGTGCAGGCGCGCTGCTCGCCGCGTTCTTCGCAGGAAAGATCGGGACGCGCCTCGGGATCGGCCGCACGATCCTCGTCGCCACGATCATCGACGGCGCTCCGCTCGTCCTCGTTCCGCTGGCGCCGCGGTCGCTCGCGATTCCGTTCATCGTCGTCGCGTTCGCACTCGTCGAGTTCGGTGTCGTCCTCTACAACGTCAGCGCGATCAGCCTGACGCAGGCGTTGACGCCCGAGCGCCTGCTCGGCCGCGTGAATGCGTCGCGCCGCTTCATCGTTTGGGGCACGATCCCGCTCGGCTCGTTCGTGTCCGGCGCGCTGGCGTCGAGCATCGGGCTGCGGCCCACGATGTTCATCGGGGCCATCGGCTGCACGCTTGCGGCGATCCCCATCGCGCTCTCGCCCGTCCGCCACGTCAAAGAGCTGCCGACGGAGCCGGAAGAGCTCCCGCGCGGTGAGGAAATGCTGTTCCCGACGGAAGCCGCCGGCCTTTCTCCGGAAGGTCCGTCCGCCTGATGCGGCAGGTTCTCCGCCACCGCGACGCGCGGATCTTCCTTGCCGGCTGGACGCTGTCGGTCTTCGGCGACTGGGCGATGTTCATCGTGCTCGGCGTCTGGGCGAAGGATCTGACCGGGAGCAACGCAGCGGCCGGGCTCGTCTTCTTCGCGCTCTCGGTGCCCTCGCTCTTCTCGCCCCTCGCCGGGCTCGTCGTCGACCGCGTCTCCCGCCGCTGGGTGATGATCGTGACCTATTCCGCGGAGGCGGTTGTCGTGCTGGCGCTGCTGTTCGTGCACGACCGGAGCGACGTCTGGCTGCTCTACGCCGTCACGGTGTTCTACGGCGCGGCCGGCACGTTCGCAGCCTCGGCCCGGTCGGCGTTCATGACCGTGATCCTGCCGCGCGAGCTGCTCGGCGAGGCAAACGGGCTCTTCCAGACGCTGCGCGAGGGCCTGCGGTTGATCGCACCGCTGGCAGGTGCGGCGATCTATTCGGCCGTGGGCGGCGGCGCCGTCGCCGTCCTCGACTCGGCCAGCTTCGCGGCCGTCGTCGGCGTGCTCGCATTCCTGCGCACGCCGGAGCCGCGCTTCGAGCGCGAGGAGCACCACTTTCTCGCCGAGGTCTCGGCGGGGGCTCGCCACATCTTTCGGACGCTTCCCCTGAAGCAGATCGTCCTCGCCTGCGGCGTCTGCCTGCTCGTCGTCGGCTTCTCCGAGACCGCGATCTTCGCGGTGCTCGACCAGGGCCTCGGGCGGCCGGCGTCTTTCTTCGGCGTCCTCAGCTCCTTGCAGGGAGTCGGCGCGATTGCCGGTGGGCTGACCGCAGCGCGGCTGCTGCGCCGCCTGGGCGACGTCAAGCTCGTCGCGCTGGGAATGGCCGCGTTCGCGGTGGGGGAGGTCACCTTCGTCTCCACAAGCCTCCCACTCGTGCTCGTGGGGATTGCCATCGCAGGTGCGGGAATCGCGTGGCTGATCGTCGGCTTCGGGACGGCGATCCAGCTGCGTTCGCCGGCGCGGCTGCAGGGCCGCGTGGCTTCGGCAGCGGAGATGTTCGTCAGCACGCCGCAGACGGTCTCGATCGCGCTCGGCGCGGCTTTGATCTCTGCCGTGGACTACCGGATCCTGATCGTGGTCGAGTCGGTCGTGACCGCGTTGTGCGCTGTCTACCTCGCGACGCGGCGGACGGCGAGAGAGGCTAGTGCTCCAGCTGCTTCGGCTCGCCCTCCGAGCCCGAGCCCAGCTCCGCCTTCATCTTCGCCAGCTCCTGATCCACCTGCGATTGGGACGCAATTTGAGCCAGCTCCCGATCCAGCTGAGTCTTATCGGAGGTGAGGTCGTCGAGCGAGCCGGCCTGGACGAGCTCGTCGATCGCGGACGCGCGCGCCTGCATCTCGTCGGTCTTGTCCTTGGCACGCTGAATCGCGAGTCCGGTGTCCTCCATCGAGCGGCCGATCCCCGTCGCGGCCTCGCCGATTCGCACCTGAGCCTCGGCGGCCGAGTACTGGGCCTTGATCACTTCCTTCTGCGAGCGGAACTGCTCCACCCGCGCGGCGAGCTGCTGCTCGGAGGCGACGAGCTTCTCCTGCTGCTGCTCGAGCGACTGCACCTGCCCGTCGAGGTCCTGGAGCTGCTGCTGGACGCCGGATTTCCGCTCGAGCGCCTGACGGGCGAGATCCTCCCGGCCCGCCGCCAGCGCCTGACGCGCTTGGCCGTCGAGCTTGACCAGGTTCTGCTCCAGCTGCTGCGTCTGGAGCTGCAGCCGCTTCTTGGCCGTGACGACGTCGGCGACGCCCCGCTTGACGTCCTGCAGGCTCTGCAGCTGGCGCTCGTAGGAGTAGTCGAGCGTTTCGCGCGGATTCTCGGCTCGCCCCAGGAGCGCCGAGAATTTCGCCTTGATGATCATGGAAGCTCGGGACATCAGGCCGGGCATTCGTCCTCCTCGTCGGTGATCGGGTTAGCCTAGCGAGCGTGTTGGTCGAACGGAGCATGCATCCCGACTGGCTTTCGAATGCCTACCTCGTCGCCGACGAGGAGGGCGGGAAGGCGGTGTTCGTCGACTCCGGTGCGCCCATGGAGCCTTTGCTCGAGGCGGTGACCCGCTGGCGCGTGGAGCCCGAATGCGTGCTGCGGACTCACTCGCACCACGACCACGTCGAGCACGAGCACGAGCTCGGCGTTCCGGTTCGGACGGACCCGCTGGAAGTCGGCGGGTTGCGGATCGAGGCGATTCCGACGCCCGGCCATTCGGACGACATGGTCGCGTTCGTGGTCAACGGCGAGGTCGTGTTCACCGGCGACACGCTGTTCAGGGACTCCGTCGGCGGCGGCGACCTCGACGACGTGCGGCGGTCGGTGATGGACGTCCTGCTCGGGCTGCCGGACGACATGCGCGTCCTTCCCGGCCACACCGAGGAGACGACGATCGGGCGCGAGCGCCAAGAGAACCCGTTCGTGCGCTACTGGCGCGGGCTCGAGGAAGGAAGCGAGCCGTGCCGAGTCGGCGGGGAGGAGGCGACGCTGGTCGTCTGGTCGCCGGACTACGACGGCAAGGGCAAGGCGTTGGTCCGGTTCGCGGACGGCCGCGAGGCGATCGTCGGCGGCTCACGCGTGGAACGCGGCTAGCCGCTCCTCCTCTTCCTTCAGCTCTGCTCGTTCGGCCCGCGTGAGCTTGCGGAACGGCTCGAGCCGGATCCGTCCGTCTTCGTAGCGCCACGACCCGGCGACAGCGCCGTCGAGCAGGAACGTCGCCAGCGAGGCAGGCCGTCTGCTGTTGAAGAGGATCGGCCGGAACTCCTCGGGCAGGACGCCGGTGCGGCGCGCGTGCACGAGCAGGAACGCCTCCCAGTGAGGGATGAACCGGGCTGGTGCCGGTGTCTCCGGATCGGGCAGCGGCGCCCTCTGCAGATCGACGAGCTCGTGCCCCTGCTCGTCGCGGAATCGGCGCAGTTCGGTGCGCTCGAGCGCGCGCTCGACGCGGTCGTTTCCGAGACCGGACCAGCCCGCGATGTCCGCGACGCGGGCCGGGCCGAACGCGCCGAGGTAGCGCCGGACGAGCAGCTCGCGTCCCGCTTCGGCGTGCGCGTCGTTCGGGCCGACCCAGTCTTCGGCGGCCGCGAACAGATGCGCGCGGCGGTTCTCCCACGTGCCCGAGGGCGGAACGCGGACGAGGTCGACATCCGCGGCCTGCCATGCGTCCCTGCCCACGAGCTCGATCAGCTCGCTGCGATGCCGCGGGCCGTCACGGAGCAACTGCCGCAGCGCGCGGCCGGCGCCCGTCCGGTCTCGGGCCGCGATCTTCGGCCACGCCCGGCGGAGCCACTCCCGCTGCGGCTCGCGGATCGCCTCGGCCCACGCCCAGTAGTCGCGCCGGGAGACGACGTGGATCGTCCCGCGGAGCAGCGTCCCCTGGATCAATGTCCGCCGTTCGAGCGCCCGCGTCAGCTGCTCCCGCCGGAAGCCCTCGACGCGCGCCCACATGGCGATGTACGCGGAAGGCGCGTACTGCGCCTGGATCCCGCCCATCCGCTCGACGGCGCGCGGCAACGGCACGCGCACGCGCTCGAGCAGCAGCTGGCGTGCGAGCAGAGCCCGGTTCAGCTCGCGCTGCGTCAGGACGCGCTCGCTCAACGTACGACGAAGGACGTGGCGTCGTCCTCGATCCACCGGACGAGCCGCTCGCCTTCCTCGGCGAGTTCCGTGCGAATGCCGCGCGGCAGCGGCGCGAAGGGCTCGAGCCGGAGGGTCGCCGTGTCCTTGGCGCGATTGACCGTCCACATTCCGGCGACGACGCCGTCGACGAGGAAGGTCGGTAGCACGTCCCCGTTTTTGCGGATGGCCGTGGCCTGCAGCTCCCTGGGAAGGATGCGCGTCCGGTCGTCGTAGGCGAGCAGTGCGTGCTCCCACTTCGGCAGGAATCGGATCGGTGCCGGGGTCGCCGGATCCGGTAGCGGCGCGCGCGGGAGATCGAGCAGGACACGGCCGCTCTCGTCGCGGAACCGGCGGAGCTGGAGCCGCTCCAGCCCCGGCCAGAGATCGCCGACCCGCATCCCAGCGAACCTGAGCAGGTCGCTCTGCGTCGCCGGCCCGAATGCGGCGAGGTAGCTCCGGACGAGTCGCTCGGCTCCCTCCTCGCGGGAGGGCAGTCCCACGCCGAGCCACTCCTGCATGACCTGGAGCTGCGGCCGTCCGTGGAACCGCCACGTGCCGCTCGGCGGCAGATGGATAAGCGGTGCCAAGCACCGCGTGCGCCAGCGGCCGCCCATCTCGGCCGCGGCGATCGCCTCGATCTCCGCGTGCGTGACCGCCTTCGTCGCCGCCGCATAGACGCGCCGTGACAGCTCGGCGAGCTGGTTCGGCGGCACGCCCGGCGTCATCTCCTGAGTGGCGGGCATCCAGACCGCAGCGAAATACGGGTAATCGCGCGCGGAGACCATATGCAGCGTGATCCGCATCAGCGTCGCCCGGACGACCTGCTTCCGCGTGAGCGCGCGCGTCAGCTGCTCCTTGCGGAAATCGGGGAGCCGCGACCAGAGCGCGATGTAGGGGGACGGCGAGTACTGCGCCTGGAGCGCACAGAGGCGCTCGACGGCGCGCGCAACCGGTAGTCGGCTGCGCTCGAGCAGGAGCTGGCGCGCGAGCAAAGCCCGGTTCAACTCCCGCCTGGAGAGGATGCGTTCGTCGTTCAGGCGCGCCACCCTACCGAGCCCGACCCTGTCCGAAACGGACAGTACGGTCCGCCGCGTGCGCCTGATCGTCGCCCGCTGCGAGGTCGTCTACACCGGCCGCCTCGCGACCACGCTGCCGGCCGCGACGCGGTTGCTGATGCTGAAGTCGGACGGCTCCGTCCTGATCCACGCGGACGCGGGCGGCTACAAGCCGCTCAACTGGATGACGCCGCCCACTGTGATCGAGGAGGAGGACGACGTGATCGTCGTCCGCAAACGTGCAGGCAAGTCGGAGGACCGGCTCGAGATCCGGCTGCTCGACGTCCTCGCCGACAGCGAGCACGAGCTCGACGATGCCACACCGCTCGAAAAGGACGGGGTCGAGAGCGATCTCCAGGAGGCGCTCGCCGCGCAGCCCGACGCGCTGGGCGAGCGGCTGCGTCTCGTCCGGCGCGAGTGGCCAACCGACCTCGGCCCAGTCGACCTGATGTGCCGGGACGAGGAGGGCGGCTGGGTCGCGGTCGAGGTCAAGCGGATCGCGACGATCGAGGCGGTGGAGCAGCTGTCGCGGTACCTCGAGCGGATCCGCCTCGATCCCGCGAAGCAGACCTGCCGCGGCCTGCTCGCGGCGCAGCGGGTGAAGCCGCAGGCGCGGACGCTGGCCGAGTCGCGCGGCCTCGGCTGCGTGGAAGTAGATCTCGAGCTTCTCCGCGGCGAGCGCGAGCCAGACCTCACGCTCTTCGGCGTCTAGTCCATTGTGGACACTTACGGTGTTGGCATGAGTACACTACGATCGTGACAGTGACGGTCGGCTTACGCGAGCTCCGAGAGAACCTGCGGGCGTTCGTCGACCTGGCAAAGGCGGGAGAGGAAGTAGTGATCACCGACCGCGGCAAGCCCGTGGCGCGCATCCTTGCGACCGGAGCGCAGACGACATTCGAGCGACTCGTCGCTGAAGGTCGCATTCGGCCGGCATTGCGGCCGAAGACGCCTGCGGAAGACCTGCAGACTCTCCCGCGCGTGCGAGGCGGCACGGTGGCCGACATCCTGATCGAGCAGCGCGGCGGCTGAACCTCTACGCCGATGCGTCTGCCTTCGTGAAGCTCCTGCTCGCGGAGGAGGGCTCCGGCCAAGCCGCCGAGCTCTGGGACGGGGCTGCGGCGGTTCGAATGGCGAGCGTGGGCTATGCGGAAGTGCGCGCAGCGCTTGCCGCGGCTCGCCGCTCGCGCAGGCTGTCGCGGGGAGGCCTGGCCACCGCGAGGGCCAAGCTGGAGCGGCGATGGAGCGAGATCGACGTCCAAGACTTGGACGACTTGCTCGTGCGGATGGCAGGTGACGTCGCCGAGACGTTCGCGCTGCGAGCGCTCGACGCTGTCCACCTCGCGGCGGCGCTCGCTTTGGACGACGAGGAACTCGTCTTCGCGAGCTGGGACGAGCGGCTCCGAACGGCCGCGCAGACTGAGGGCCTCGCGGTCGCTCCCTAGGGACGGACGATCGCCTTTAGGTACTCGCGCGGGGGATCCTTGAAGAGCGCGGCGACGCCTTCGAGCCCCACCTCGTGCGTCAGCAGCCGCCGCCACGGGTAGGCGCCGCTGGCAAGGAACGCGAGCGCCGCCCGGACGGTCCGCGGCGTGTGATGGAAAGCGCCGCGGACGGTCAGCTCGTCGTAGTGGAGCCGGTAGGCGTCGAACGGCACCTGCTCGTCCGCCGGGAGGCCGCCGAAGAGGACAACGGTGCCGCCCTTCCGGACGAGTCCGAGGGCCTGACCCCAAGCGTTGGCCGTTCCGGCCGCCTCGATCGCCACGTCCGCGCCTTCGCCGGTGCCGAGGGATCCGCCGAACTCCGGCACGAGCGCGCGCCGTTCGGGCCGGCCGCCGACGACGACCGGCCGCGCACCCGCGTCCGCAAGGCACGCGCAAAGCATTAGCCCGATCGGCCCCGCGCCGAGTACCGCGACCGTCTCGCCTCCCTGGATCCCGGCTCGGTCGACGCCGTGCAGGCAGCAGGCGAGCGGCTCGACGAGGGCGGCGACCTCCGGGGCCATTCCGTCGGGGACGGGCAGGAGGTTGACGCTCGCGATCCGCTCGGGGACGACGAGCAGTTCGGCGTACGCACCGTTGAGGAGCTGTAGGTCGGAGAGATCGCCGTCCGAATTCGCGGCGACGACGCGGCGGCCGGTGGCGATGTCGATCCCACAGAACTCGTGCCCGATGGGGCTCGGCAGGTCGCCGAGCAGGACGGGATGGCCGCGCCGGAACGCCTTCAGGTCGGTGCCGTCGGTGAGCGCGACCTCCACCCGAACGAGGACGTCGCCAGGGCCCGGTTCCGGGTCCGGCACCTCCTCGAGCCGCAGGTCACCGGGCCCGTGGAAGATCAGCGCCCTCACGGCGTGAAGACGGCCTTGAGCGCGTCGCGGCGCGTGTACAGATCGAGCCCCTCGTCGAACCGGTCGAGCGGAAGCACGGTCGGCTCGGGCAGCTCGAGCTGCGGAAGCAGACTCGCAGCCTCCCGCATGAACCGCGGAGCAGCCGAGCGCGTGCCCACAACCGTCAGCTCGCGGCGGTAGATCGGCGCCGCCGGGATCGTTCCCGCGTCGGCGAAGACGAGGATCGTCCCGCCCGGGTCGACCGCCTCGATCGCCGCCTCGACGCCGCCGCGCGCGCAGATCACGGCCGCGCCGACGGGGCCGTCAGGTGAACGGCCAGCCCGTCGCGGGTCCGCGTCGACGGCGAACACTTCATCTCCGCGCTCACCCAGCACGGCCGAGAAAAGATGGCCGATGAACCCGTGGCCGACGACGAGCACTCGACCGTTCGGCACGCGCTCCGCGCCCCGGAGGACGCACGCGAGCGGCTCGACCATCGTGGCGCGTGCATCGCCCAGACCGTCCGGTACATCGACCCAGCCCTGCGCATTCGCGCGCTCCGCGAACCCGCCGGGGCGGATCGTCGGCTCATTGAAGACCTCACACGTCGACTCGTGTCCGGCACGGCAGCGCTCGCATTCGCCGCAGGCGTGGTGGTGGACGAGCGCGACCCGCCGGCCGTCTCGCGTCTCCGCGACCACCTCGTGCCCCAACACCGCCCCGGCGAACTCGGGCCGCAGCTTCTCGACGTCGGACCCGCAGAGACCACAGGCGAGGACGCGCACCTCGTCTCCGGGCCCATGCGGTTCCGGCAGGTCGACCAAGCGTGGCGTTCCGGCGGCGTCGAGAGCGACTGCGCGCACAGCACAACCCTACGTCCCGTGTGCGGGGATGCCGCCGCGGCGCCCGGCGATTCACACGATTGGAATCTCGGCCCTCACGCGCGTGCCTGCGCCCGCTGGGCTGTCGACCTCGAGCGTCCCGTCAAGCGCGGCGACGCGGTCCGCGAGGCCGCTGAGGCCCGATCCGCGGGCGGCGTCCGCTCCACCGGCGCCGTCGTCAGCCACCTCTATCGACAGCATCTCTCCGTCGTCGGCAATTCGAACCGATGCACGCGTTGCCTCGGCGTACTTCGCGACGTTCGCGAGCGCCTCGGAGACGACGTAGTACGCGGCCGCCTCGACGGCGTCCGGGTACCTCTCCACTGGCGCTTCGAACGACACCGGCAGCGGCGCTCGCTGAGCCAGCTGGGCTGCCGCCAGCCTCAGTCCTCTCGTGGTGAGCGTAGCCGGGTGGATTCCACGCGCAAGCTCGACGAGCTCGTCGAGCGCCTGTTGGAGCTCGTGGATCGCGTGTCCGAGCGCGTCCACCGTCTCGGCGTCCTGCGTCCGCGTGCGGAGCATCTTCAAGGAGAGCAGCAACGCAACCAGGTGCTGCTGCGCACCGTCGTGGAGGTTGCGCTCGAGCCGCTTCCGCGCCTCGTCGCCGGCGGCGACCAGGCGCGCGCGCGACCGGCGCAACTCCTCGGCCTGTCGAGTCCGTTCGCCGATGTCCGTGCCGCAGATGAGGAAGAGCCGACCGCTCTCGATCTCCGGTAGAGCCGAGCAAGACCACGCCACGTCGAGGATCCCGCCGGCTCGCGTCAGCCAGCGCCCGTCGCGTTCGCGCGTGACGCCGTCGGCGATGGCGTCTTCGATCGCGGCTCGCACCTCGTCGGCGTCCTCCGGTGGGACATACCGCTCCCAGAACAGCACGCCTCCGGTGTCCTCCGGGTCGTATCCGAGCGTTCGCTCGAATGCGATGTTCGTCGCCCGGTCGCGCACGCGCCCTTCGGCGTCGACGAGGCACAGCAGGCTCGGTGCCGTGTTCGCGATCGCGTTGAGCAGCTCGCGGTTCCGCTCGAGCTCGGCGATCCGCGCCTGCAGTTCTGCGATCTCCGGCTCGCGCTCCCGATGACGGTGCACCTCAGGCCTCGCGGCCGAAGAACGAGCTCGACAGCGCGTAGAAGAGCGCGACCGCGGCGAAGACCACGAGGCTCGCGACCGGGCTGAGGAAGGCGAGGAGCGTCGCGGCACCATAAGTCGGGATGCCCGGAATGTAACTCCGCGTGATGCCTGTCACCTCACGCCGGTCCGCGTCGGCGCGAAGGAGGCGCCGCGACCCGTAGATCCAGACGGCGAAGAAGAGCATCGCCATCAACGTCATCGTGATCCCGTACAGCAACGCCGCTGCCCGCCTGTCGTCCGGGGAGCGTGCGAACTCCGCGACGACGCGCGTCGGGAAGGGGACGAACGCGATCACCATCAGCAGCAGCACGTTGAGGAGCAGGAGCGGACGGTCGACGCGCGCGAACTGGCGGAAGACCGTGTGGTGGTTCGTCCACATGATCCCGATCGTCAGGAAGCTGACGGCGTACGCGACGTAGGCCGGCCATTGGTCGAGGAGCTCGCGGCCGAGGTCGCCGTGCGGCGCGTTCTCGACGCTGACGATGAGGATCAGTAGCGTGATGGCGATCGCGAAGACGCCGTCGCTGAAGGCCTCGACGCGCCCGGTCTCCACGGCCGCAAGCTATACCTTCACGCGCGCGGGACCACAGAGAAGCGCCTAAAGCTCCGCCGCACGGATGTCGATGGTTCGGCGATGAGCGTGTACCGTCCGGACGCCCCCCGGTCCAGGTCTGCATCTTCCCGGTGGATCGATCGCTGGCTTGCGGCCTGTAGCGAGCTGGCCGAGCTCGAGCGGTCCAACCCGATGACGGACGCCGTCATCGACGAGATCGACGGACGGATGATCCGCATCGGCGACCAGTGGCTCGCCGATTTCGCCTCCTGCAACTACCTGGGATTCGACCTCGACCCCGAGATCATTGCCTCCATCCCCGAGTACCTGGAGAAGTGGGGCACCCATCCGAGCTGGTCGCGGATGCTGGGCAGCCCCGTCCTCTACCAGGAGATCGAGGAGCGCCTGATCGAGCTCCTCGGCTGCGAGGACGCGCTCGTGATCCCCACGATCACCCTGATCCACCTGTCCGTGATCCCGGTGCTGGCCGGGGACGGGACGATCTTCGTCGACAACCGGGCGCACAAGACGATTTACGACGGCTGCCAGTTCGCCTCGGCCCGCGGGGCGAAGGTGAAGAGGTTCCGGTTCGAAGATCCGGACGACCTCGAGCAGCTCCTGCACCAGGACCGCTCGAGCACGCGCCTGATCTGCATGGACGGGGTCAACAGCATGACCGGGAACGCTCCCGACCTGAAGGAGTTCGCCCGGCTCGCCCGTCGCTATGACGCCCTGCTCTACGTCGACGACGCACACGGTTTCGGCGTGCTCGGCGAGCGGGCGTCGGCTGAGCCGAGCCCGTACGGCCTCCGCGGCAACAGCGTCGTCCAGTACTGCGGCGAGTCGTACGACCGGATCGTGCTGGTCGGCGGCTTCTCCAAGGCCTACTCGTCGCTCGCGGCCTTCGTGGCGTGCCCGACCGACCTCAAAGAGGTCCTCAAGACGGCCGCGCCACCCTACCTCTATTCGGGCCCGTCGCCGATCGCCTCGCTGGCAACCGTGCTCACGGGCTTCGACGTCAACGAGGCCCGCGGGGACGCGATTCGCGCCGATCTGTGGAGCAAGACCGACGAGGTGCTCCGGTGCCTGGATCGGCTCGGCGTCCACACGCCGAATCGCTCGGGCTTTCCGATCATCGAGGTTCCGCTTGCCCGCCACGAGGACATCGATGCGGCTGGGCGCTTCCTCTTCGACAACGGGGTCTACGTCACTCTCGCCGCCTACCCGCTCGTGCCCAAGAGCGAGGTCGGATTCCGGATCCAGGTCACGGCTGCCAACTCGAAGGCAGAGGTCGAGCAGCTCGTGGACGTCCTCGAGAAGCTCGCGAACGCATTCGACCTGCGGCCCGCCGAGCAGCACGAGTTCGCGGCGTGAACGCCCTCGCCGGCACCAACTTGCGTAGCCGCGTCTGGGCCTTCTACCTCGCCGCCGGCGGTCTGCTGACCGGCGCATACCTCTGGATCCCGCCGCTCAAAGGGAACGGCCCGCTGATCAACCTGCTCGGGCTCTCCTCGTCGGTCGCGATCGGGGTCGGCATCTACCTGCACCGGCCGAAGGCGCGGGCGGCGTGGATCCTCTTCATCGTCGGGCAGTTCCTGTTTTTCGCCGGCGACCTCTACACCTACAGCTACCCGAAGCTCTCCGGCGTCGACGTGGAGTTCCCGTCGCTCGGCGACGCCATCTACCTGACCGTCTATCCGGCTCTGGTCGCGGGTCTGCTCGTCCTCGTCCGGAGGCGCAACCCGCAGGGCGACCGCGCCGGCGTGATCGACTCCCTCATCCTCACGGTCGGCGTCGGCCTGCTCTCCTGGGTCTTCCTCGTCGCTCCGAACATCCACCTCTCGGGGCTCACGATTCTCGAGAAGGCGGTGTCCGCCGCCTACCCCCTCGGCGACATCCTCCTGCTCGCCGCCGCGATCCGCCTCGCGGTCGACAGGGGGAAGCGCGCCCCGGCCTTCTATCTCCTGGTCGGGAGCATCGTCTCGCTGCTCGCGGTCGACTCCGCCTACACGTACGCGCTGCTGACGGACGCGTACAACCACCAGCTGGGCTACGACGTCGGCTGGATCGTCTACTACCTGCTCTGGGGTGCGGCCGCTCTCCACCCCTCGATGCGCACGCTCAGCGAGCCCGCGCTCGAATCTCGGAGCCGGCTGACGCCGGTCCGCCTCGGCTTGCTGGCGGGAGCGTGTCTGATCGCGCCGAGCATCCGCGCCTGGCAGGCCTGGGGCGATACGGACAAGCTGGTGCTGATCTCGGCCTCGGCCGTCCTCTTTCTCCTCGTCGTCGCCCGCATGGTTGGCCTCGTGCGCCAGGAGGAGCGGGCGGCCGCACGCGAGCTGGCCCTTCAGCAGGCCGGCGTCGACCTCGTCGCGGCAGCCGGTCCCGAGCGGGTCAACGAGGCTGCGGTCTCCGCCGTTCGTGCTCTCGCCGGGAGCCCCGTAACCGTCCGCCTGCTGCTGCTGAGGGGCGAAGGCGCGTTCGTCGCGGCCTCGTCGGACGAGGACGGCGACTGGCCGGTTTCGAGGGAGGCCCACCGGTGGCTCCGCGAGTCGGCCACGAACACTCTGCAGCGCCCTGTCGAGACCCTGCCCGAGCCGGTCAGGCAGCAGCTTCGTCTCCACGACGGCCAGGTCGCCCTGCTCCTACCGCTCTCGGTGCGCGACCGAGCGCGCGGGCTGCTCGTCCTGTGCTCGCCGGTCCGCATCTCCCGCGAGCTCGTCGACTCGCTCGAGTCGCTCGCCTCACAGGTCTCGCTCGCGGTTGAAGGATCTTCTCTGGCCGAGGATCTCCACCGCCGCCAGAGCGAGGCGCGCTTCCGTTCGCTGGTGGCGCACTCGAGCGACCTCATCACCGTCCTCGACGCGCACGGCCGCGTCACATATCAGAGCCCGTCCGTCGAACGCATCCTCGGCTATCGTCCCGACGAGATCGAGGGAGGCGAGTTCGCGCAACTGCTCGGCCCGTCCGACCGGCCCAGGCTGAACCAGATTCTGGCCGGTGTCGGCGAGGCCTACGTCGGCGGGGGCTCCGAGACGCACGTGATCGATTGCACGCTCAGGCACCGCGACGGCACCTGGCTCCAGTTCGAGCTCCAGCACACCGACCTGCTCCAGGACGAGCACGTCCGCGGCATCGTCCTGAACGGGCGCGACGTCAGCGAGCGGAAGGCGTTCGAGGACCAGCTGGCGCACCAGGCCTTCCACGACCCGGTCACGAACCTCGCCAACCGCGCGTTGTTCGCGGACCGCGTCCAGCACTCGATCATGCGCGCCATTCGCGGCGGGCCCGCGATCGGCGTCATGTTCATCGACCTCGACGATTTCAAGACCGTCAACGACAGCCTGGGCCACGCCGCCGGCGACACCGTCCTGCAAGAAGTCGCGCGGCGCCTCGAGGGTGCGGTGCGCCCGGCCGACACGGTCGCGCGCTTCGGCGGCGACGAGTTCGCCGTCCTCCTGGACGGGATCAAGGACTCGGCCGACGCGGCAGACGTCGCGGGACGCATCCTGCGCGCGCTCGAGCTCCAGCTCGACCTCGACGGCACGCAGGTCTACCCGCGCGCGAGCGTGGGAATCTGCCTGGCCGACCACGAGCTCGGCTCGGCCGATGCGGAGGAGCTCCTGCGCAACGCCGACGTTGCGATGTACATGGCCAAGCGCGACAGCAAGGGCAGCTACCGGGTCTTCGAGCCGGCGATGCACGAGCGGGTGGTCGAGCGGCTCGAGCTCCAGACCGAGCTTCAGCGCGCGCTCGAGGAGGGCCAGCTCGAGGTTCACTACCAGCCCGTCGTTCGCCTCGACCAGCGCGCCGACTACGGCGCCGAGGCGCTCCTACGCTGGATGCACCCGACGCGCGGGACGATCGCTCCGCTGAACTTCATCCCGCTGGCCGAGGAGACCGGGCTGATCATCCCGATCGGACGTTGGGTTCTGCAGGAGGCATGCCGTCAGGGCGCTCTCCTGCACGAGCAGTTCCCGCGGACGCCGCCGCTGACGATCAGCGTCAACCTGTCCGTCAAGCAGCTTCAGTCGGAGACGATCATCGACGACGTGCGCCAGGCGCTCGAAGCGAGCGGGCTGCCGCCGTCCGCGCTCGTGCTCGAGATCACCGAGACGGTGATGATGGCCGACACCGACCTCGCGGTGCGGCGGCTCGAGGAGCTCAAGTCGCTCGGAATCCTCCTGGCGATGGACGACTTCGGCACCGGCTATTCGTCGCTCTCGTACCTGAGCCGCTTCCCGATCGACATCCTCAAGATGGACCGCTCCTTCCTCTCCTCCGAGCACGAGGAATCGGGCCTGGCCGCAGCGATCATCGGACTCGGAAACAGCCTGAATCTCGACGTGGTCGCAGAGGGCATCGAGCTCCCCGAGCAGATGGCGTCCCTTCGCGATCTCGGCTGCGAGCTCGGCCAGGGTTTCCTGTTCGCCAGGCCGATGAACCACGAGGCGTTGTCCGAGTACCTGGGCGACCCCGAGGAAGCGACCGGCGAGCCGCGGTCGCATGCAGCATAGTCACGAGGGACTCGACCGCCTCGGCGGCTTCTCCCGCGTAAATCTGCTCGCGCCGCTGCGCCTCCGCGACTTTCGTCTCCTGTGGATCGGGATGACGGTGTCGCTCGTTGGGGACGGCATCTTCTTCGTGGCGATGGCCTGGCAGGCCTACGAGCTGTGGAACGCCCCGGCCGCGCTTTCGCTCATCGGCGTCGGCATGACCGTGCCGACGATCGCCTTCCTGCTCCCGGCGGGTGTCCTCAGCGACCGGCTCGACCGGCGCTCGCTGATGCTGTGCGCGGACGTCGGACGTGCGGTCGTGATCGCCGTGCTCGCAACCCTCGCCCTGACCGGCGCCCTGACCTTCTGGGAGCTGATCGTCGTCGTCGCGCTCTATGGTGTCGGCACCGCCTTCTTCACACCGGCCTTCGAGGCGATCGTCCCCGACATCGTCCCGGCGGCAGACCTCGCGGCCGCCAACTCGCTCGACCAGTTCGTCCGGCCGATCGCGCTTCGCCTCGCAGGCCCGGCCGTGGGCGGCGCGCTCGTAGCCGGCCTCGGCGCCGGCTCCGCGTTCGCGGTCGATGCGGCGTCCTTTGCCGCCTCGACGCTGGCGGTGTTCCTGATGCGCCCTCCGGCCCATCCCCGATCGGACCACGTCCACTCGTCCTTGAGCGCGATCAAGGAGGGGCTCGAGTTCGTCCGGCGCCGTGTCTGGCTCTGGGGCACCCTCCTCTCCGCCGCGATTGCCTACCTCGCGTTCATGGGCCCGACCGAGGTGCTGCTGCCGTACATCGTCAAGAACGACCTGCACGCCTCCGCCGGAGACCTCGGGCTCGTGTTCGCCGCCGGTGGGGTCGGAGCGATCTGCGCCGCGCTGATCATGGGACAGCGGGGCCATCCGGGCCGTGACGTGACGTTCATGTACGTAACCTGGACGCTCGCCACGCTCGCGGTCGCCGGCTACGGGCTTGCGTCGGCGTCGTGGCAGCTGATGATCGCTTGCCTGATCTTCAACGCTCTCGAGGCGGCCGGGACGATCGTGTGGGCCACGATCAAGCAGCGTCACGTTCCCGGCTCGATGCTCGGCCGGGTGTCGAGCCTCGACTGGCTGATCTCGATCGGGCTCCTACCGCTCTCGTTCGCGCTCACGGCTCCGGTCGCAGGTCTCATCGGTGCACGGGCCACGCTGATCGGCGCAGCCGCAATCGGCGGCGCAATCACGCTCGCCGCCCTGTTCCTTCCGGGAATGCGAGACATCGAGGGGCCGGCGGAGGCCGGTGAGCCCGAGCTTCTCAGGCCGCGGCTCTTCGTCGACGCTTAGACGCGATCAACCAGACTCCGGCGGATGGGCCCTGTCGCGGTCCTCTCGCCACATCTGGACGACGCCGTCTTCTCGTGCTGGCACCTCCTCGCCTCCGCCCGCGACGTCGTCGTGATCAACGTCTTCACGGCGATCCCGCGCGGAGGCACGAAAGCGCCGCGGTGGGACCGGATCACCGGCGCCGATGACCCGGAGGCCGGATGCGGCTCCGGCTGGAAGAGGACGAGGCGGCGCTGGCCCTGGCGGGCCGGCGCCCCGAGAACCTCGGCTTCATGGACTCCCATTACCGCGACGAGCCACCGCGCGGCATCCTCGAGGCCGTCCGGGAGCGACTGTCCGACGGCGGCGCCGTGATCGCGCCGGCGGCGATCGGCGGCCATTCCGACCACGAGCTCGTCCGTGACGTCGGACTCGCTCTCGCGGCCGAGGGTCGGGACGTGTCGTTCTACGGAGATCTGCCCTACTCGACCGCGTTCGGCTGGCCGGCGTGGGTCACCGGCAACGAGGGTGATCCGTTCCTGGACGTGGACGCCTACTGGGCGCTGCACGTGCCGGACGGATACGAGCCGCAGCCCGTCGAGCTATCGGAGGAGCTGCAGCGAACCAAGCTCGCCGCGATGGGGAAGTACCGCAGCCAGTTCGCCGCGGTGGAGGCCGGCCCGCAGCGAAGGCTGACGCATCCGCAGCTGATCCGGTTCGAGATCCTCTGGACGCCGCACCCGACCGGCGAGGCGCCAAGCTACACTTCGCCGACCGCGGGGCTATAGCTCAGTTGGGAGAGCGCCTGGATCGCACCCAGGAGGTCGCCGGTTCGAGTCCGGCTAGCTCCATCCACCGAAAGCCCTGCTAACACGGGGCTTTCGGCGTCTCAATGGTAAACGATCAGAGCGGTGTGGCAACAAAATGGCAACGGCCGCCTGCGCGCGACGCTGGCTGATGCCTTGCGGGCAGATTGACTTCGTTGAGGTGACGCTGACGAGGACAGCAATGTGATCGCGGCGAAAAGCCAGCGCGTCGCCACGGTCAACATCTGAGTTATTCGGAGTCGTTCGCCCAGCACCATGGCGATCTCAGATGCCGGGTGGCATCTCGTGATTTGCAGGGAGATCGAGTTTGCGCACCCCACGCGCCGCGGTTCTCGCGGAGCTTCGGAGGAAGCACGAGGTTCAAGTGGTCGCCCTGGGCTTCCGGATCAGGACCTTCGAGGTATCGAGGCTGATGGGATGCGGCTCGTGCCGGTCCGGCGCACGACAGGTGCCGGACGAGTTGCGCGCCGCCTGACCGCCGCGAGCCGTGGGCACCCGTTCGGCCTTCGCGAGCTCGGAGTCCGCCTAAGCGGGACGGTCCGATGTGAGCTGGAGCGCTTCCGCCCAGACGTCGTGCACGTCGCGGGCAGCTATCTCGCCACGCTCTGGCGCGAATTCGGTCACCACATGGCGCTCCTCGCGCCGCTCGACGCCGCGCACCTGAACGCCGACGCACGCGTGGTCTGCGCCGCCAAGACCAGGCGATGGCTGCTGCGTCACGAGGCGACGCGTGTGCGCCGGTTCGAGGCGGCAGAGTATCGGCGCTTTCGCCGAGTGGTGGTCGTGAGCCGGGAGGACGCCGCCGCCCTTGCAAATCTCCATCCGAACTTACGGCTGGTCGTAATCCCGAACGGCGTCGATCCCGCGGCGTTCGCTCCCGACGCGGCAG